>VFSW01014559.1_pt1 | contig 10864 bp, 10 predicted proteins | sample 5358111 | NCBI WGS metagenome assembly VFSW01 (sample SAMN11554181, study PRJNA540505) | mine drainage metagenome | isolation source: sediment from site ElyBrook_90M | place: USA: Ely Copper Mine, Vershire, VT | collected 2017
ATTTTAGAGGTAATCACGACGACATCCTTTTCTTTTAATTTAGGAAGGTTTTCGTCGAGAATACTAAATAAATTGTCTCCAAGTGTGACTTTTTTGGTTTTACAAGTTATGACTTTCATCAGTTAAGCTTTCGTATGATACAATTTAGGTATGAAAATTTCAATCATAGTATCAATGGATAGTAGGCGGGGAATCGGTAAGAACAATGGCTTAATGTGGCATATTCCGGGAGAGTTGCCCCGTTTTAAACAAATTACGATGGGTCATCCGGTTATTATGGGTAGAAAGACCTTTGAATCCATCGGTAGAGCTCTGCCGGGCAGGACAAACATCGTTATAACTCAAAACCCGGATTTTAAAGTTCAAGAGTGTAAAATAGTAGGCTCTTTGGAAGAAGCCCTTCGGCAGGCTCAGGGTAAAGCAGGCGCAGACGAAGTTTTCGTCATCGGCGGGGGACAGATTTACCAACAAGCGATGGAAAAGGGAATTGTCGATAGGCTTTATCTGACTTTAGTTGAAGGGGATTTTGGTGCGGATACCTTTTTCCCCGACTATTCAGAATTCACGAAAATCATCAGCGAGGAGAATAAAGAAGAAGGGGATTATAAATATAAATTCCTCACCCTCGAAAAGTAATTTGCTTAAGAAGCTACTTTGTGGTATAAGTTTAGTCCATTATGGAAGACTGGAAAAGGATTCTTTATCAAATGGGAGAAGCAAATGGTAGCGACGCTAGATTAGTGTCCATCCCTCCGACAACACAAGGTACTTATCAATCTCCAGACGAAACAACAAGAAGGTTATCCCAAGGTCTTCAAGTGGCTAGGGGAGAGAGAATTTTAAGAGCAGGATTTGATACTTCTTTGGTTGATGCTGAAATTCCAATGAAAGAAGATGAGTTAGATTCATTTATTCAGACTTTTGCCGAAGGAGAAGTAGGAGATAGAGTTAGACAGTTAATAGCTGCTGGGACAACCTGCGAAGAAATAGTTAAAGGAGTGAGGTGTGAGTTTCCAGCGGTGGCATCAGTGGATTTCTCAGGGGGAACGGTAGATGATTCCATGTTTGCTTGCAGGGGACACATAAGAGATGTTTATAGGGGAGTTATCGGTTCAGTAAGAGCCGGTGAAATTTCTTCTGAAGTTAGAATAAACGGTAAATTGATCTCAGGATTTCAGCCGGGGCTAGCGGGAGCAGTGTAAATTTTTCTTAGTTCAATTGGGTTTGTTCGGACGAGGCATCGAAAACATCAGTTGCTTCAGCCTTCAGGATAGCTTCAATATCTGTTTGAGATAAATCAACACCTGGAGTACGGCTATCGTTTGGTCCAATTCTTTCCGCTACGCCTTTACTAACTAATAGATTGTTGAAAGCATTAACGGTTTCCTCTTTGCTTAAGTGAGTATTCGAAAAATGGGCGTCATAAAGAGATAACCCTGCCCTTCCTTCCTTGTCGGTCCTCGTCCCTTGCGGGATGATATATCCTCCGGAAGCAGGTACCCAAATTTTAGTCGCTGGATTGTAAGGATCTTTAGGTACATAAATGTGTGGTCCTGCTTCAGCAACATTATCCCTTAGCTCCCAATAGAGTCCTGCCCAACGTTCTCTGTCTTTTGCTTCTTATCTTGCTTATCTTTTATAATTTCTCTGATTCTCTCATCAGGGGTTTCTTTCAAAATTCTCCTAAATTCATCTAGTTGAGTATCATGCTCATCTTGGGAAATTTCTCCATTGGTAAGTCTGACTGCTAAGTTTTGGATGTCAATTGGTAATTGTTCTAATTCGCGGCAGTAAATTCTTCTGGCAGCTTCTGCACGTTCACAGGTGATAAGTACTCTAAATATGACGGTATCGGGATGATCTATTTGATATCTTAGCCCTATCAATCCTGCAACTTTTCCGTTGATAGCTGCCGGATTTTCAGAGGTGGAATTGTTCATAGTTCTTTTTACCGTATCATCTACATCCTGATCAGTCTCTGGTGGTCTTTCCCCCCAACCTAAACTCGCAGCGGTTTGTCCTGAGCGCTCTCGAATTAATTGCCCGGCGTCTACTCTTGCTTCTGGGGAAATTCCCAAAGCATCAGCTACGCCGTTTAAAGCTGTGGATTGTCCGGTTCCGCTTCTTCCAAAAACAACAACACCGACAACTCTTCTGCCTTCGTATTTCATAAGGCGGATTCGCTCAACTGGGCGTGGTTCATGTTCGACCACGCTAAAGCATGGCCTCCCAACAATAGTTGGTCTCCTATTTCCAAATTCTTTGTATGACATAGTGGTTTGATATTATACTCCTCTTGAGGCTTGTAAACAAATTATAGGATGTAGGGGCAGCGCCTAGGCGATTTCGTATCTGCTGTAGCTGGCCATCCGCTGAAGAGGTGGGTAGTTGGCTACTTTTTGACCTATATCGGGAATTAGCGGTTTCAAAGCAAGCGGAATATAGCTGATAGTTGCATCGAAGAGGGCCCCCTGAGCGGCGGCCGGGAAGTCCGGATCCTCCCTAGCGATTCTATCTTTTACTTCTACCTCCCCAGATCTCTTGGCTTCTGCCGCGGTTGCGGTTTCACCAATTGCCGCAACGGCACCCATTCTAAGAAGCGCCATTAGTTCCAGAAAGCCGGCAATATTGGTCATTTTTGGATCGCCGTTGGGTAAATGGTAAGGACTGTCAAGAAAGGCTTGCACTTCTCGGTAATAGCGGTCGTAACCACGCCGACTATTGATATGGGCAATCTTTCCGGCATCTAACTCGATATGGGTAGTATGAGCCATCGGTAAGCGTTCTACCTCTCCCGTTCCTCTTAAAGTAACTACTTCAGTCGCGATGTCTAAAGAATAGTATGGATTAGTGTGGGTTCTTCTGGCGGCTCTTACCATCTCCGCAAATACCTCTTCTCTGGCAGCCTCAATATTTTCGGGCTTACCCCTGGCTTTAGTAACGCAGACATCATTTTGCACACCGCAGATACGAGGTCTAACATCGGAAGCGATTAGTATAACTGTGGCCCGTCTGTTATCCAATACGCCGGGCGGAAGCTGTTTTATGGCGTCATTATTCTTCTTAACAACGATTGGAATTCCATAGTCTTGATCGTTAAGCTCAATTCCCGGTTTCAGAGCAATGGGTTGTTCATCAAGCACAAGCGCGGTTTGGATAAAATCTATTCTTCTTCGACTCCCGCTGGCCACGAAAACCTGCGGTTTTGGATCTTTTTCGGGAGAGTGGCGGCGTTCGCGTGGCAGATGATTAGGCCTTTGAACGCCTTCAGCAGTGGGCAATCGGGAGCCGGAAATTCTTTCGGCTAATGCCATATAAAGACTATAAAGACATTGTAAATTTATTTAAAAATGTTTGTCAATATAGCAATTTAGTTTTTTAAGCATTCTGCCTCTTGCATTGTGAAAATTTTCATTTTACAATGTGGTCATGTTGAAGACCAAAGACCCAGCTGTTTTTCAGCTGATTAAAGCGGAAGAGAAAAGGCAAAAAGAAGTCCTGGAAATGATTCCCTCGGAAAATTACGCCTCCAAAGAGGTCCTCGAAGCGCTCGGTACCGTGCTCAACAATAAATATTCCGAGGGCTATCCCAAAAAGAGATATTATCAGGGCAACGCCGTAGCGGATGAGGTCGAAATTCTGGCACAGGAGCGGGCGAAAAAATTATTTGGCGTGCCGTTTGTTAATGTCCAGGCCCTTTCCGGTTCGGTTATGAATATGGCGGTTTATTTCGCTCTTTTGGAGCCTTTAAAAGGCAAAATTATGGGTTTGGCTCTGGCCTTTGGCGGACATTTGACGCATGGCCAGCCGCAATCTGCCAGCGGGAGATTTTTTAAATCAACACTTTACACTTTGGGCAAAGACGGAAAGTTGGACTTTGCCGCTATCGAAAAGCAGGCCTTAAAAGAAAAGCCCGACCTGATTGTATGCGGATTTACGGCTTATCCAAGCGTCATCGATTTTAAAAAATTCGGCGCTATCGCCGACAAAACCGGAGCCTATCTTTTGGCCGATATTTCGCATATCGCGGGACTAATTGCCGCCGGCGTACACCCTTCGCCCGTGCCATACGCCCATATCGTGACTACGACTACCCACAAGACTTTAAGAGGCCCCAGGGGAGCTTTGATTATGGTGACCGACAAAGGATTAAAGAAAGACCCCGATTTGGCCAAAAAAATCGATACGGCGATAATCCCGGGGCTGCAAGGCGGTCCGCACGACAACCAAACCGCGGCTATCGCGGTGGCTTTAAAAGAGGCTTCAACACCTAGCTTTAAAAAATATGGGGAGCAAATTGTTAAAAACTCTAAAAAGCTGGCCCAGGAGCTTAGTAAATATGGATTTGACTTGGTCGGCGGGGGAAGCGAGAACCACTTAATCCTCATAGATTTAAGAAACAAAAAAGTGAGCGGAAAAGTCGCCGCCATAGCGCTTGAGGTAGCAGGGATTGTCACCAATATGAATGGTGTGCCTTTTGATACCAATCCGCCGCTTTGGCCTTCCGGCATCCGCTTGGGGACGCCCGCGATTACTACCCGGGGGATGAAAGAAAAAGAAATGGTTAAAGTCGCCAAGTGGATAAACGAGGTAATCGAGGAAGTCAAGCATTACCAATTGCCTGCGGAAAAAGAAGCCAGAAAAGAATTCATGAAGAAATTCAGGTCCGAAGTCGTCAAAAATAAAAAACTATTACAAATCGCCAAAGAAGTTTCAACGCTTTGTAAAAATTATCGAATTTATTAAATGAGTCGTCGTGGGCATGAATTGCCAAGCAATCATTTTTGTAGACGGAAAGTACGGATGAACGAAATAGCCGTTATTGAAGCAGAAGCCGAACTTAAGGAGGCTTTTTCTGTTTCTGGCGAAGAACCCGTTATGGAAGCTATTGACGAAGTTCCCCAAGACTTACCGGTTCTTCGGGGAAGGGTTCTAAAAACGGCCGAAGTGACCAGGCTGGTGACAAAACGTAATATAAATTTTGTGTTGGAAAGTCCTCATAAGGTCAAGCGAGCAAAAGGTCCTTTGGTCACGTTAATAACAGAGAATGGAGCTAAAGTTTTAAGATTTGCTAAAACTTTATTTAATAAAGGTAGGTTACATCCGGCTGTGGCTAGAGAGTTAGGATTTGAAGAGCGAAAAGTTGCAAAAACCTCGATTTTAGAACGGGTTAATTAGCTCTGTGTTATAATTCCTCTGATTATGCCGCTTCGTGAAAGATTAGTCGATTTCGCAATGCCGCAAAGAAGCTTCAGGAGAGATTTAAATGCGGAAATTAAAGGGTGCCTTGATTATTTTAAAAACCCGCGTTTAATCAAAGGTATTGGTGTCACCGTCGGAAGATTAAGTAAGGAAGACCGTACGCGGGAATTATCAGATAGGGTTAGGGGAGAGCCTAGAGGTTATTTCTGGGAGACAAACGGGGTAAGGCACGTGGTCGGCCAAGAGGTAATGACCAGAAAACAAAAAAACGAGTTAGTTAATAAGATTCATCACATTACTTTTCCCTACGCGGATTTTACGGGGCGACTTCCTAAGAAGTAGCTACCTTGTCGGGAATTTTGTCAACGTATTATCTATTTTGAACTGGATGGAGATGGGCTTGGATTAAGAGTATTGTGTTAATGCCTAAGGGGAAACGCTGAATGAGCCGGGAGTTAACGCAAAATCCTTTTGGCTTCTTGGACGGCTATTTCCGACATCGTTTTGTAGCTTAGTAAAAGAAGCCGCATTGGCTGTCATTTCCGCTGAAGTAACAATAGGATAAAAATCAGCGGCTTGTGGTGAAACAGGAATGCTAGCATCAATGCTTTGCCCGACCGCTGTATTCTTATCTAATACATCAGGTCCCCTGCCAATTTGGGAAAAGTTAGGAGATTGGACTTTAGATCTGGGTGTAACATTAAGCCATAAGGTTTCTCCTGTAAAGCTACAAAGTTTAACAGTATGGGCTGCAATAACACCATATACGCAATTCTGTCTGGTAATTTTACTACCCGGAAAAGTTACAGCAATTTTAGTAAGTGCCTTTGTTTGAGAATCGTATTCTTTAGCAGTGATTGTTCCTCTGCTGACCAAAAGATAATAGTAAGGAGCGTAAGGGGATCCCTCCATTTTTAATACACCATCCGGGTTAAGAGGAACTTCGTTTATAGGGGGAACTTCTGTTGCTGATGGCGTTGGCGACGGCGTGGGGGAAGGTTCAACAGAGGGGGAAGTGGCTGGAGTCGCGGCAGGGCTAACTGTTGGTGTTTCCGTAAGCTGTGTTTCGTAGGCAGTTTCCGAAGGCATTGGTGATTTTTGCACCAATGTAGCTATTGGTTTTTGATTAAACTGTTCCCAGGGAAATTGACCCGTAGCGGCCTTATCAGCAGCAGTTGCTCCGCCAATTCCCAATATTCCGGCAGTGCCTAGTTTAAGCGCTTTTCCCAAGCGCGGATGTTCTTGAAATCCCTTCATATTTATGGGGCGACCTCCTGCCAAACCCGGCGGGGGAACATCATAATCGATGGGGCATTAAGTAAAAAGTCCGGCCTTTCGGAGAGCGTAAACACGGGGCAGAATTTATCGTTAAGGCACAAATCCCGGTAGTAATAAAATCCGCCGTTATTCGCGGTGTCGGCATTAACAACCACCGAACCGGCCATATTTAATCTTAAATCTTGGTCGTTGGTGGCGCAATTGGCCCCTTGTCCGTTGGGGTCTTTACCCAAAACATTAAAACTTTTATCGGTTGAATAGTAGCCTTCAAGATTAGGCGCCATAATATAAGCCGTATCTCCGACTGTTGGGGTAACATTAATGTCTCCGGAGGTTGAAAAAAGCAAGAAAGTGCCGCTTGGGACATGCACTTTCGTATTAATAGTCAGCATTCCATTGACTAAGATTACATAATCCCCGCCGGCGGGAAAAGTATAGCTTCCGCTAGCGCCGTTTAGCGTCAGGTCGCCGTCAACCGTATAAACACCGCTTGGTAATCCCGCCACGGTTGCCGGTAATTGACAGTTTCCAAGTCCGCCGCCGCCGCAGTAACCGGCTAAGGCCGTCGTGGCAATGTCGGATTGATGGACTAAATAAGTAAGATTGGTGTATGAGCTGTTGGTTCCGCCGGAAACAGGCAGATTATAGGTATAAGGATAATTACCGGCATTCCCTCCGACAATCCAGCTTTGGGCCGCTGCCGCCATACCACCCCCAAAATCGGGATTTTGGGAGCCCGTGTAAATTACTCCATGTGTAGTTCCGTCTGTTCCCGGAGCAACGGCATAAGGGCCGTAACTGCAGGCGGGGTCGGCGGTTACTGGGATATCGTCGGTAAAGCCGCCGCCGGATGGATTGGAAATTCCGCTGCCCGAAATATCCCCGCCGATTATCTGTATCCAGGGAGATTCATTTAATATGCCAAAATTAAGATTCTGGACGTTGCCGCTTCCGTCACAGCTCGCCGGCGCCGTCACCTGACAGGGAGTGCCGGTCGAAGCGTTTCCGACGGTGAAAACAGCCACCGGAGGTTTCGGTCCGGTCGCTTCATAGCCTGACGGAAGAGTTAAAATAGCCGTATATTGTCCGGGGAGCAATGGCTTGGAATTGGCGGTATTAAAAGTGCCGTCAGCGGTATTGGTAGTAATCGTTGTGTAAGGCGTTAGGCATCCGCCGGTTTGGATTCCCTGGCAAATGGTAAAAGATAAAGCCGTGCCCGTATAGTTAGACTCGCTTACACAGGAAGAGCCGTCGGAATTGTGGCCGTTTATACATTTTTCTCCGTTGTTATCGGTGTCGATATAAACCTGTCCGGCTGCCCGGAAAGTCGGCAATAGGGTTAAGGCGGCACTAAAGTTCGTGCAGGCTCCGCCCCCCGGATTACAAACGCTGACCGATGGGGCGACATTAATTTGCGTAAACGTTGACCACGCCGCCGGCGGAGTGTAAGTAGTTGTGGCAGCGTTTACCTGAGCAATTGCCCCTTGTGTAGGAGTGCTCCAGGTATAGCTGGGTACTCCCGTGCCGCTGCCGGTGACACATCCCGCGATGCTCAAAGCCGAAGTAGCCGGTGGGGGATTTCCGCCCACGTAAATCTGGTTGGGCGTGGCCGTTAGGGCCCCACCGCTGCAAGTTGGAGCCGGTATAGTTTGGGTGCAGGCCGCGGTGGTGCCCCCGATTGCGCCAACACAATTCCAATTCCATTGGGTTGCAGTATCTCCGGTAGACCCCGATGAAGTGCCGGCATTACAGTTGTAGTGGGTGGCGGCGCAAACTCCGTTTACCGCCGGTTTACTTTCGCTGCATGACGCGGTAGTCCCTCCGTTTGCGCCGATACAGCTCCATGTCCATTGGGTTGTTCCATCGACGTTATTTGCCGAAGTACCGACGGTGCAGGAATAGTGGGTGGCGGCGCAAACTCCGTTCACCGCAACTGAACATGATGCGGCGGTAAAATCAGCCCCCTGAGCAGTTGTTCCGTTAGATTCCGATACCTGCCAGCGGTAAAGGTCCCCTATGGTTAACGGCGTGGTTCCGGGAGCCCCCCAAGGCCAGGCGCTGGTTGTAGTCGGAATGCTTTGCGGCGGATTGACCGAAGAGCCATTCCACAACAGATACCAGCCGGCACGGGAGCCGTCACCGCTAACATCAACGCCGGCGGTGCAGGTTACTCCATGGGCCTGGGCGTAGGTTTGGTCACAGTAATAAAGGTTGGTGGTATCGGTTGACGTTCCCTTGGTCCAGTTAAAGGTGTAGTTGGGAGTGCCGGTGCAAACTTGCGTTGCGGAAAGATTACTGGGGGAAGGGGGAGGGGTAGTGGTGCCACAAAGATAGTCAGCGGATGGTGCTCTAACTCCGGTACTGGTACAAGAGCCTCCTCCTCCACTACCGGTATAAGCAGTGTAGTAGGCAAGTCCACTTAAACATGCATAATATCCATTGCAAGTAACTCCACAGCCACCATTACTCCAAACTATACCAGGATTGCCGTTCCCGCATTGCTCTGCGTCTCCAGCAACGTTAGTTGTGCCGACGTAGCAACCGGTTGTATCAGCTGAGCACGTACCATAAGTTCCAATATGAACACAGCCTCCACAAGGATAAGTAGATGCCCCCGTTGTTCCATGGGCAGGATCCTGAAAACAGGTCTTCGTTTCACTATGAGAAACAGCAGTGCATGCGTTATAAGGATAATAAAGAAGAGTGCTGCATGTATAGGTTAACCAAGTCGCAGAGGTATTTCCAGTGCAACCATAAAAAGTAGCAGCGTTAGCTAAGTGCGGTTTAAATACAAAAACACTCGTAATTATTAAAACAAGCAATAGGGTAATTTTTTTTAAACTCATTTGGCAGTATGAATTGCTGCAGCTTCTATAAATGGCGTTGTTGTTGCGTCAAATGTAGTAACTCGATGGTTAATAAACGAAGCATAGCTGCCGTAGTTACTGGCGCTTTTGTAAGATCCGCCTGCAGCAGCTACGCTAAACTCTTCAAGACCCAGGGAGAAGTCACGCTGCGCAGTCATTTCATTACCCCAATTATTCCAGCTCGAATCAGGCCATTGATAATCAGCAGGGAAAGTTCTGGTAAAAAGTTGGATTAGCATTGAGGTGTCATATTTTCCTTTCATGAACGTTACAACGTCAGGATAGGGATATTTTGTGTAATTCCCCCAAGAGGAGGTGATGTAATCTACGGAGCATACACCAGTAAAGAAATGTTGGTCCGTAACATTTCCTAGGCTGGCGCCAAAATAATAACGGTTTCCAGCCTTATCTCTTTGCCCAAGATAAACAATTAAATGGTTATCTACTACCTCTTGGCCCAAGACAACCGTTTGAAATATAAGGTTAGAATTGTGATCCAAACTTGATTTATATGTAGATTCATCAGCTAGCACATTGACAGTTTCAGTTGGCACGACTTTAGTACCCTGCAGGGCGTTAAATAGTGGAGGGATCTTGTAGGTTCCGTCCAACCAACTTTCCAGAATTTTGTTTAACTCAGCTGAAGGCTCCGGGGTAGAAGGCGCCTCAGAGCCAAAAGTTGTATTGGGGGTGACGACAGGCTTTGGAGTTTCGGATGGAGGAGGACTAGGAGGAAGATCTGGCGATTGAGTTTCAAGAGGAGTTTGCATACTTGGCAATCCGCCGGTTGGGCTCGGACGACTATTAACTGGAGGCGGTATCGACGGCGAGTTGTCGGGTGAGCCTGATGGCCATAAGTTGCATTTTGCCGCTACCCCCGACAATACCGTTGCTAACCCAGCAAGCGCTAAAGCCGTTCTTTTGCCGACGCTTGGTTGTCTCCCATGGGTAGGTAGAGCGGGCAACGTGTCCGTTGGTGGGGCAGTATTAACAATTTGTTCAAGATTAGGTGAAAATTCAGCCATTTCTGTTTCCTTATTCATTTTACCACTTTCCTAAGCCTAATGCTATTACCGCTAAGTATAAAAGTCAAGCTATTGGATGGGTTTTGTTAACTCGCTATAGTTTATCTGGGTTGCTTTAAAATTAGGAGAGGAATACAAGACTTGGATAACGCTGCCAAGGGCAACATTTTTTAAGAAATCCGCTGAAGAGTAAGCTGTTGGCGCGATAATTCCGGAATTGTTTGCTTTAGGGTTCGAGTATTTTTGGAAAAGGGTATTTGCGTCACAGCTTAAGTTTAAGATCCCGTCTTTGGTGACGACTTTTATTGTATGGCTATCATAGCCGGAGAAGATTCCTGTGGATGCGTAGTCACCAATGTTAATGTCTTTACTGGGTTTACTAAAGCGCGTGGCAAAAGCTTGATATTTTTTCATCTGGGTGTCCGAAGCTTGGTTTTGCAATTTTGTAAAGCTGACTCCTACGGCTTGGTTATTGTTCCCTCCATCTATGGG
>VFSW01014560.1_pt1 | contig 10862 bp, 3 predicted proteins | sample 5358111 | NCBI WGS metagenome assembly VFSW01 (sample SAMN11554181, study PRJNA540505) | mine drainage metagenome | isolation source: sediment from site ElyBrook_90M | place: USA: Ely Copper Mine, Vershire, VT | collected 2017
CTACTATTGTTACTATAATTATTAATATTATCTTTTATACTATTATTATCATCGTCAGTGTCCTCACTGCTATTATTATCATCATTCCCTTTCTCTTTTTCACGCACTGCTAATATCGCCTTGTTCATTATTTCTTCAGCCCATTTTGATATACCCTTCTCTACTTGTACAGCCTCTTCATATCTATTCTTTACTTGTCTTGATATTCTTCTTCTCAAAGCTAGTTCATCCTTGTCTTTTTCTTCTGCTGTTCGTGAGTCTTCTGCTGTTATTACTGGTACTCTACTTCTACTTCTTGTCTCATATACATTCATCATTGCATACTCGCTCACTCTTTCATCTTCAACTGGTCTCTCTTTGCTTTCCATATCTTTAGTGAGCTTATCATAATCGTGTTTCAACTCCTTCTTCAATTGAATCATTATTTTACCGACTGCTGTATTTACGACATTATTGTACATTTGTTTGATTACTCTCTCCAATCCCTCATAATTCTTTTCACTCTGCTTCTCATCAGCTCTATTAAATTGTTCATAGCTCTGCATAATTTCTTCTTCATTTAAATATTCCTTGGTTACTCTAATTGTACCTTCGATAGCTGTTTCAATCTCCCATTGTCTTGTATCCCCTCTACTGACTATACCCCCTTCTATTCTCCTCAGTGCTGTCTCACCTGTCAATAAATTGTCAATGCGTATTATCTCCACTTCTCCCTGGCCTCTTTCTTCGTCTCCATTAGTGCAATATGTTATTTCTACGGGATCTTCCCCATCACACTCCCCTTTCTCTTCTGTCATATAATATACTCTCCTATTGCTACCACTCGACTCTTCTTCTCTCATCTCATCAATCATCTTTAGTATTTGTTCAAATTCATAATCGCGTTCTGTCAGTTCTTTCCCTTCACCATCCATTACTGTCCAATCTTCCACACTGTTGGCTATAGTATCATTTATGTCATCACTTACTTTCTCACATGCATCGATGTTAATCTCCACCAACTTGTCCTGTTCTAATATAGTTAGTTCTTCAAATGGATTGATAAAATCTTTGTCTTGTATCATTCTTTGCATGACTAATTGTTGTCTTCTGCCTTCCCAAAACTCTAACTTCCTCTCATCCGTCTCCTCATCTGCCTTCCTAATTCTATTCTTAGTATTCTTCAATAAATCAATATAATTTTGTATATCATCAATATCATTTTCATTAATACTGCCATACCAGGACTCCGGATCTCTTTCCTCTTCTTCTTTTCTGTCTTGAAAGCGCAATAGCCTTGACACCGCATCCGCATCCAAATGTTCAGATCCTTTCTTGTAAGTTATTCTGAAGTTGAAACCTTGTAACTCTATCATCATTCTTAATAACTTCTTATTGTTTTGTGTTTGTGCTGCCATCTTCAAAAATGTTAATGACTCATGATCTACTATTACTTCAAACTCTAATCCATTTTGTAAATAGGGTCTAAAATGTAAAATAGCTTCATACATACCATGTAACTCTGCCTCCGACACTGTCCACTCCGCTTCCTTGGTTTCTAGTTTGAGCTTCCTACTGAAATATGCTATAACCCGCTGGTCCGCTGCTCGTTTGATTCCACCCGCATCATTCTTCTCCTCTCCGGCTGCCTCTAGCACTTGTCTCTCTTCTTCAGGTATAGTTTGTAATAACACTGCTCCTATAGATCTTGTAGTGGATGTGTCTACTGCTAGTATAAACGGCCTATTTACATCCGGTAGTCTTAGTGCTGGTGCAAACGCGAGTGCTTTTTTTATATTTCGCATTGCATTCCCGTGTACATCGTCACGCCACTTCTTCATATTACTTCCAATACTCTTGATATCCATGAGCGGTGCTAGTAATCCTGCTGCATCCCTGATGAAATCTCTTGAATACGATACCATACCCACAAACCTTGATACATCATCTGCTGTTGTTAATCTCTCATCAAAGTCGATAATAGCCTTAACCTTTTGAAGGTCTTGTACTCTATAAGAGCCGATGATCATATTTCCCAGGACTTTTATCTTCGCCATATTCAAATTGGCTTTACTACACTTCAACACTACCCCTAACCCTATCACTCTATTGAATACATCTACATGTGCATCTAACAATTTGAAAATCCCTTTTGTGTGTGAAAACACATCGTCTTGGAATTTGTCATTTATCATAGGGTCGGATGATCGAAAGGTCTCACCTATCATCCGTGCCCACATCCCTGCAGCATTCTTGGCTCCCATAGGCATCGATCGCCATTGCAGTAACTCATCATGCGTTGCAAATGCGGTCTTGCCTCGATCCTCCGGTTTACAAGAAATCAAAAAGAAAGCATCTTTGATATCGAATGTACTGATATTCGTACAACCCACGAATCTGTCGATCACATCCGAACATAAAGGTAACGGCATCATGTCTGCTATTGTTGCTGAGTTTAATAACCTTAGATCCATACAAAATCGAAAGAATGTACACACTTCTTCAGCATTTTCCTCCTTCTCCATCTCCTCGTACGCCTTCTCACCATGCTTTTTCATAAATGCATTTATTCTCTCAGGATATGCGACTAAAATAATTGGATTTCGAAACGGCGATGTTGATGATTCTATAAACCCCTTTCTCTTCAAGTCCTTTATCTTATGCTTTAAGTATATCTGTTGTATCTTTGGGAATCTTTCTACTTTCTTGGATATTACTGGAACATTGCTTATCAAGTTTATTTCGAACATATGACCTGGTATGTGTTTAGGCTCTCCATTCACATCACAGAATGCATTTGGATATGATAGTATCTGCGCTTTAACATAGTACCCTTGTAATGGTCTTTCCTTTCCAATATTAATGTCATTCAACTTCACCAGATTCTTTATCATCTCTTCTTCTGGGTACAGATCCCATCGTTCCTTTACTAACGGTCGTTCAAGTTCCGATACATATCTCCAATATTCCACCTCAAATAACTTTGGTCGTCTTTCATCCTTCTCCGCATCTTCTCCCGACATTATTACATACTCTGGCGGTGGGTTACTGATATCATCTTCAGGTGCCTTAGCCCATGCTTCTACCAACTGACTATACTTGTACACCTCCTCATCTATCTCTCTTGCTGTTGGATACTCCTCATTATCGCGTTTTTCAATTCTTCTTTCTTTGGCCGTCTTCCTCACCTTCTCTTGCTCTTCTACCGTTAGCTTTTCAGTATCTTTCGCTCCTTGTCTGCTACCACTCTGCTGATTAAGCCAACTATTAGACATTGCCAATCTGTTACTATTCCTTATCCCCTCAAACCCAACTTCATACACTACTTCCTCACCCTTTCCTTCCATATGGTTATGCGGACATCCTGCCTCGTTTCCTTCCCATTCTTTGACTTCTGGCTTCCTCCTGATCGTTTTTAATGCTTCATCCCATTCAACTCCACTCCCTCTACTCATGAACTCCCAATTATCTAATCCAAATGTGAAAGATTGCTGCCTCATGTTCAGTATAAAGTTGAATGCATTCAGTGTCAATGAGCCGATTATTAAAGGTATGTTTAGATCTTTCTGTACTACACATGTCACTCCAAAATTAGTCACTCCCACTTTACCATTTGCTTCTTTCTCTTGATGCCCAAAAATTACTCCTTCCATTCCAATGTATATTTGTATTTTTCTGGCTGTACTTTGCAGTCCACCTACTGTGCTTAATATTATGGGTACATTCATCGCTCTCTGTTGTGCTTCTAGTAGTAATACTAACTCTTCACTGATTAAATTGATCGAACCCCCTGTATCTAATTGTGCTACTGATTTAATATACTTTTCATTTCCTTCATGATTAGTGATATTCACTGCTGCCATTATCATCGCCATATTATTGTTTTCTCGTCCTGTCACCCCTACAGTATCACGCTGATTATATGTATTCCATTTCAACTGGTCACTCCTCTTTTTACTTGGCTCTCTTGATACTTTACATTGACTTGCTAACCCCAAATATTGCTTTCGACATTGATTATATCTTGTTAATTCTTTATATCCAACTCGTAGATGTTGACCCTCCTCTTCGCTTTCTTCATCTGTTTGGCCTTGACTGTCGCTTTGGTAATTGATCCTCACTGAGTTCATGATAGACTCGTCGTATTGCTTCCACGACTCCTTCTCCATCATGATCCTCGAAGAATGTAAGTTGTTTTCATCAATTTCTTCCGCTTTTATATTATTATTCATCAATGGCTCCTCCGATTTCATATCATCTTTTACATGTTTACTATCATCTTCAATCTTCACACTCTCGCTCATTAGTAACTGTCTCATTTTGTATATCACTTCTTTCTCCGTCTTCTCACTGTCGTTGATTAATAATTGCTTCAATTGATTTATTGCTTCCTCTTGTCTTTGTTTATCGCCCACTTCACTCCTCTCTGTATCATTCGCTGCTTTATCTCTAGTTAATGTGTGTTCCTTCGATATGGTGTTTTCATGTGGCGTTCTTGATATGCTCGCTATTGTTACTTTCTGCCTTCTTGTCGGTGTGTCACTCATTCCTCTGATTGTTTCTCCACTTACTTCATCTTCTTCTTCGCTTCTATTCTTTCTTACTCTCCCTGAATTACTTGGTACTCCTATACTCGCTACCTCGATACACACTGGTTTATAAATATCTTTGTCGTCTTTTTTTCCTGGATCAAATACTTTTCTTGTAGATGGATAGCCTCCGCTACCCATCTCTCCCACTCATTCTTGGATGTCCTCCAATACGCTCGGCATGCTATTACTTGTACCAACGCCTTCCTTCTTAACCGCCGGTGTTGCTCCTGTACGAATTTGAGTTGTTCTTGGTTGTTGAACCGGTTGTGGCTGTTGCTGTTGAATGGGCTGCGGCTGTTGCTGTTGAATGGGTTGCGGCTGTTGAATGGGTTGCGGCTGTTGTTGAATGAGTTGCGGCTGTCGTTGAATCGGTTGGTATGTTGGTTGTGTTATTTGCGGCATTTGTTGATATGGTTGTTGTTGATATGGGTTATTGTTGTTATGCTGCTGAGATTGATATGTATTATTAGTAAACTGCTGTGGTTGCTGATTTATGGCTACGTTTCTCCCTCCAAGATTATGATTATTGTTATAATATCCACCGCTACCACCTGTACTGCTGAAATTGCCCCTACTTCCTGAGAATCCTCTTCCACCAAATCTACCTCCGCCTTGTCCATAATTATTAGCTCCTCCTCTCGCTCCATTATACAACTTATTATTATCAACTTGTTGGCCTTCCCGCGCAACAGCCCATGGACCTTCACCTCCCTTTGATATCGGCTTGCCATCCTCCCCCAGAGTCTTCTTATGGTTTTCGAATGCTCTCCACCACTGAGACATTCCTCCTTCGCTTCCTATTTTGTTCAAACCTACTGATTCCAGGTGAGCAATGAATAGCTCTGCTTGTTGCCTTGTTCCTTTTGCCAGCTCAGTGTAACTTGGCACTGGACCAATGTTAGTATCTAATCTCATACGACGACAAGATATCTTCATCGATCCCTGTGCTTCATAATGACCTGTTGAATGTATATCTTGCATACAAATGGGACATAAATTCGCTATATCAACACCACTAACACTGTTCATAATACTATAATCAGGTGTATGTGGTACTACTGAGTCCTTGCAATAAAACTTACGGTTATTGGCTATCTTTGCTACTTCCGCTATAGTATTGTTAAATATCAAAACTTCGTTCGCCCTTGGTCTACTGCTTGCCGATTGAACTTGATTCGCTATATTCATTTGCTTCTGTGTTGGTAAATATATGGATCTCATCGTCTTTAATGCTTTAGTCAATAGTTCATATTCGGCCAAGCCCCTGTCCATCATTTCATGTTTTGATATCTCAGCTTTCAAATCCTCCGCTAGTTCCGTATTTGCTTCTGATACTGCATCTATAAAATACATAACCACCATTCTCCTCTCCTCCTCCGTTGTTACCCCTAGACTGTTACTCAAGTTATTCATCAATATATTAAACATCCACCCCTGACCATCGGCTCGCGGTTGTAATTGTATGTTATTGATCATTTTTCTCTCCTTTGTCTCATAACCCGCTGGTTTATACGTCTCCGATATGTTGTTCATTACATATACCAACTTCACAATGGATTGAAAATATGTTGTTTTTTCGGTGATTGCTGAATACATCAGTCTTGTTTCCGGGTCGTTTCTTGATTGGGTTGTTAAGTCTCCTCTATCACCGTCCTCATACATCATATTTGAAATAAGAAATGTAAACAGTTCCTGTTGTGTTCCTCCACAATCACTGAAATGTTTCGTTACCCTATTTACATATACCGCTCCATTCACTCTACCGTATTCTTTAATGCGCATCAACTTTGGTGCCTGGGAGCCTATATTATTTCCGCTCATCATTCTCATTGCTCCACTTGAATTCTCCTCCTTGAACATAGGCATCATCCCTCCTTTTAAGATATTTGTCTTCCCTCCCGGATATACTTTTGTTATCACTGTTCCGTACTCGACATTCCGCGTTTGTATGTCTATTTCATTTTCCTCCCAGAACCGGTAAATATTTGTTGCGCGTGTTGAGTTGATATTGTACACTTGCTGCATAAATAATTTATCACTCTTTTCCATTCGTTCTTGTTTAATTTCTCGGTCTACTTTCTTAGTAATTTGCTCCCACGAAATCACCTTCTGCTTAACATTACTTTCTCTTTCGCTTTCGCTGTCATCGTTGCTGTTTTGGTTATCTATTTTTCCTTTTTGATGCATTATTTCGGGTGATGGGTTGAACCACTGTGTCTTTTTGATTGTCCTTTTCGATACTCTATTACTGCCGTGATCATTGTTGAGGTCGCTGCATTGTTTACCATGTGCACTGTTATCATTATCGTTGTTAGCTTTGTCATCGGTTTTACTGCCGTTATTCTTATTATTATCATTACTACTGTTACTCCTATTATTATTTTCATTATTATTACCGTTGTTGCCACCGTCACCTCTACTATTATAATTATTGTTATTGTTACTGTTACCTCCGCTACCCCTTCCATTATTATTATTACTGCCTATTTTTTCTTCCTGATCATCATCTCTTTGATCGCCATCATCTTCACTGTCATCATCACTATCGTCCTCCTCACTATCATCATCATCCTCTTTATTGTCCTCCTCATTGTCACTACCATGTATAGCCCTTTTTTCTCTTTCTCTTCTCAGCAGCTCTTCTCTAATCAACAACTCTTCCCTGAGTGCGACCTGACGTTCTCTTTCTTCAGCCCGCCTAAGAATTGTCTCTGCTTCCGCTTTTGTTCTTTTATTAGCTTCTTCTGCATGACGTATTGTTCGTTTCGCTTCTTCTTGAATTATTGATATGACGGCTTGGTTTTTTATTCGCGCAGCCTCTTCAATTCTCTCTGTTTCATCTTCACGTATACGCTTTCGTATCACATCCTCTTCCGCCGTTCTTCGCGCTAAAGCATCAATCATTTTCCTTTGTGATTCTTGCTCTGCTGATATTCTCGCCGCGACTACTCTTCTGTCTTCTGCCTCTGCTGCTTGTTTTTCTTCTGCGGCCGCTCGTCTTGCGTCTAGTATTGCTACTTTTGCTGCTGCTATTCTTCTCTCCTCTGCTCTCACAACTTCTTCTTCTTTGGCCACTACTGCTCTTGCTGCTGCTAATCTTTTCACTTCTACTCTCAAAGCTTCTTCTTCTTTTGCTACTTCTTCTTTTGCTGCTGCTACTCTTCTCTCCTCTGCTCTCACAATTTCTTCTTCTTTGGCCACTACTGCTCTTGCTGCTGCTAGTCTTTTCACTTCTACTCTCATAACTACTTCTTCTGTTGTTGCTGCTGCCACTCTCCTATCTTCTACTCTCTCAACTTCTTCTGCTTTACTTGCTACCGCCGCCGCCAGCATTCTTCTTCCAAGATCTGCATCCTCTTCCATTTCTGCTTTACCTCTCACTCCTCCGACACTATGAATTGATTTTTTCTCCATTTTCATTGTTCCTTCCCCTTCCCCCTTTCTCATACGTTCCTTCCGTACTTGTTCCTCCTGCTCAACCATTTGTCTCGTAACAACTCGTCCTGTCTTCTGCACTCTCATTGCTTCTTCCTCTGCCTCAACCTGAAGTTGCCTCTTCTCCTCTCGCTCTCTCTTATTGCTTTCGTTTCCTTCATCCTCGTAATATGTGGAGAATTTAACTGGAAATATTCCTTCCTCTTCTTCCTCAGTTTTCGCGAGATTAATTCTTTTCCAACCCCGAAGAACCATTTGACCTATTTCATTTTTTCTTCTTCTCTGTTCCCCTAATGTATCACGCCATCGTTTATATGTTGCCCGATCACTTGCTGATAGTCTGTCCCCCGGCAGGTATGTTTTTGATTTTCTTATGATTTTATTCAACTCCTCCATATACTCTTGATAAACTTCCGGTGTCATTCCTAATAGACTTTCTGTGTCTATTGCTTCAGAAACATTCTCTTCTACCCAGCTCGTCCAACCTAACCTTCCTGCTTGCCATGGCGTCTCTATTACAATCCATCTGAAGATGCCAACCTCCACGGCATTTTTGGTTAATGTTTCTATAAGAGCCCTCTCATTCCTGTTGGTGTTACTGTTCCATTGGTTTCTACTTAGAATACCATCTTTTAACTTGGCTGCACGGCTGATCGCTTTATATTTATCATCCGCCAACTTCCCCGCCGCATTCATCCAACCTTCGATTAATGCCAGACGCATCATACCTTGTCCTACTTGTTGTTTCACGTTACCATCTATTAAGTCATTCGCTTCCAATTCGTTTTTAAAGTCGCTCACTAATAAGTCGTCACTCACACGGGATACTTCTACCGCCTCTTCTTCAATTGCGTGTTGGTTGTTGTACGATGTTTTCTTCTTTGACGTCGATACAGATACGGTCATCTGTACCTCTTCCTCAATTGGCGTTGATGTTACTTGATTAGGATCCCTTATCTCTGCATCCCTCCTTTCTTTTTTCCTCAGTTCTATCATAAAATCACTTCCCTTATCTCCCCCTACCAATGTGTCTAGATGTCTGTCTGTCGTTTTTCGAACTTGTGGATCTTCTTTTTCACTATCACTTTGTACTATTGGTGACCAAAGTTGTTCTTCATTTCCCATACCATCCTCGGAATCATTTTCACCATGTAGATCTTTTGAGTTCTTCATAATATCATTATCATCGTGTACCCTATAATCTTTATTATTACTTTCTTTCATATCAATACTCTCATTTGCATTATTACTACCAATTTCTTGTACGCGACTTTTGGGGTCCGTAATGATGTCATTTCTTTTACGGTTCCATCCTTCATTACTTCTCGATAGACTTTTGGGGCCGATCTTGTTATTTTCATTATTCACGGATTGACTTTTGGGGTCAACAACATACTTATTACCATATCGATTGTTACTACTATTAGTACTACCACTACTTTCTTCATCATCATTACTCACTGATTGACTTTTGGGGCCATTCTTGTTATTTTCATTACTCATTGATTGACTTTTGGGGTCAACAACATTCTTATTAACATATCGATTGTTACTACTACTACTACTACTACTACTACTACTACATTCTTCATCATCCTCACTTCCGATATTATCATTGTTATTACAATTACTGTTGCCATAGTAGTCTGTTTCAACGCCGTATCCGCTGTTTCTATTTTTATTTTTGTTGCTGTTAGTATCAAACTTTTCTTCTTCAGTAATTAACAATCTGCTGGCTGATCCACGTGCACTTGAATCAGGTCCATTCATGGTCTTTTTTGTTATTTTTAATTGTTCTACTCGCGGCGCATTGTCAGACACACTTGCAATTATGTCATTCATTTGGCCACTGCTTTTTTCGTCGTTCAATGAACTCTCAATTCCAGCACTTGCAATTACTGTCCTCGATTGTTCATCTTCGGTATACTCTTCTTCATTATTTATGGGTTTCTTTGTGCCCCCGCTTTTAGGCATCCGCCCTCCTTTGGATCTCGTACCCAGTCCAGACATGGCAAAACCAACCAGGTCGACTACTTCACCTAAAAAGTTCTTACAATCCGAAGGTCGATTCGCCAATGAAATAGGGGTTATGGGGTGTTCGTCTAGTATTGGAAGGTTTGTCAGTCAGAATAGCTTTATTATTACTTTACAGTCTCAAATCATATACAATCGCTAGAATCATACATAACTATACACTAAATTATACTACACTCGTTATTTCTATCAACTTCCAAATCTTCTCAGTTCAATCAACCAATTCTAAATATGATTATAGACCGTAAACCATCATTTCACTACAATCACTACCTCTAAACCCAATTACCCGTAGCATTGTCCCTTGTTTTTCTTTTTTAAAACTCACACATAAAATATAGCTAAATAACTTCATCCTCCCCCCGTTTTTTTAATGTATTACAATCACATACACGACATAGTTGGCGGTATTAGAATATTGTTGATTGAGATAAATTATAATAATAACATAAATATAAATACTTTGTTTCATAATCGTCTTCCATGCCAATAATAATTCCGAAATGCAATAAAAAATAATCCCTGACATAATAATAATCCTTGACTTAGACAATAGAATACTTCTTCTTTCAGTGTTCATCATAATCCTCTTCTTCGTTATCCATTTCATCTTCAACAATTTGTTTATTATTTTCTTCATCTTCATCATTCTCAAACATACTTACTCTCACTCGTCTTTCTTCATCAGTTTCATTTTCAACCTGTACTGCTGCACTCTTTCCAGCCAGTAAATCTTCATCGTCTTCTTCATATATCATATCATCTTCATCATTAATATAAACCATGATTTCTTCATTTTCTACATCACCATTACCTTTATTT
>VFSW01014561.1_pt1 | contig 10862 bp, 15 predicted proteins | sample 5358111 | NCBI WGS metagenome assembly VFSW01 (sample SAMN11554181, study PRJNA540505) | mine drainage metagenome | isolation source: sediment from site ElyBrook_90M | place: USA: Ely Copper Mine, Vershire, VT | collected 2017
GACGATGCGATGACCGCATCGGGTGACAGCTCCGGGCCTAATGGGCGAACGTGGAGGCGATTTGGGCGAAGGGCACGACTTCGCCGCCATGCTCGCGCGCGAACTGCGCCGCCTCGCTTTGCTGGGCGAATGCGATTAGGCTCGGTGAGCACCGATCATAGCGGACAGCCGCCGCTCGTTTGTCCGCATCTACCGGCTCCTGGGCGTGCGCGCACATGTTGACGTCACTTCCCTTAACGACGAAGGCCCGATCCGGCGACAACCGGGCACCCGTGAGGAAGGCGGTCAATTCGGTGATCCGGATTGGCTTGCCCTCCTGTTCGTGTTCGGATAGAGCGCACGCAGGGCAGCAAAACACCTGCTGTCGTCCGTTCACGACTGCGACCGTCCGGGAATGCGCGTGTATCGGCCTCAGACAGGCATGGCACTGCTCCCCTTGCGGGCCACGGTAGCTTTTGAATGCTGCGTATCCAAGACCGACCGCAACGACGACCGCTGCGAGCATCGCGAGCCAGCTTTTGCCTGTCATACGTGCTCCTCAACCAATTGTAATGCCGGCCAGACCGGACCGCTGGCCCCGGCTGAAGCCGGCCACACGATCCTGGTCAGCGGCATTTTGGTCCCAATCTAATGTTGATGACCGCCATGGTCCATGGTTCCGGCAGCGGGCTGCCCATCGGCGCTGATAGAGTCCACTTTCAGGATATTGGTCTTCTCGTAAAGCGTACCAGTGATCTTAACCCTCTGCCCGGCAAACCGCTCGGGCGTCTTCTGGTCGCTCAATACGTAAGCGTTCTTGCCGTCGTAGAGTGCGAATTTGTTCCCGCTTCGGACACATTCCAGGACGCATTTCGAATCCGGTGCGACCTTCATCATCGCGTGGTCCTTCCCGCACATCGAGTCGGTGATTACCCCGGTGAACGTCTGCTGGCTTGCAGCACCTGCAATGAGCGCCCCAGCGAAAAGAAACGATACGAGCTTTCGCATGTTACTTGTTATCTCCTTCGATTCGGATCACCGCATCTTGATTCACTTCGATGGTCCGTCGTTCTGGTGTAGTGCAATGCTCTTGCCGATCCTCAAACACGCCTGATTTCAATGGGTTTGTCGTCTAGAACGACCAGGCGGCCGGCGTTCGATGCCTGAGACCATCCAGCTATTGGCAGCCACTGCCTCAAATGAGGCGGCGCCGGTGGCTCTCGAGTTCGACAGCCTCGAACAAAGCCGGTATTCCTGGTTCATCGACAGGATCATGTCCGAGGGATACAGTTCGCCCTTTCGTAACGGAAGGGCGGACTGAATGGGAGTCGAATTCATGGGCGAACATCATTTCGAACTCGTCCGTGATCCGCTCCAGGTCAGCGCCAACGCGCATGAGGTTGAAGCCTACGGACTCTGGGATTGTGCCTCCCTCCTGCCGCGCTGCGTCCAACATCAGTTCGATAGATCTGACGTGATCGCGGACCAGGGTGGCCTTTCGCACGACCCTGCCGCCGAGCAGCGCGAGCGCTGAAAGCCGCGAAGTCACAGCTACCTGCTGAACAGAAGCGGTAAGCTGGTCACCAAGCGCATTAAAGGCCCGGATGAGGTCCCCAATCTCATCGGACCGGTCAACTGGAATGGGATCGATCCAACTGCCGAGACCCATGGAGTGGATATGCTTGAGAAGACACTCCAAGGGCCGAAGGAATAACCGCCACCAAAGAACATGAAGGACGATAACAAGTCCAAGAATCGTCAAGCACGCATGCGTGACGTGCAACCAGATCAGCCTCCTGAAAAGATGGTATTTTGCCCGTTCTAGGGAGGCCATCATAGACGCATGATCCCCAACCCGCGCCATCGCAGCTTCATGACCGTTCACGAAGGCAGCGAGGTTGAAATAGTTTAGCGATTCCGAGGCGCCGAGAATCACCAGAACCGTTAACGTTGTCGCCAGCAGAAGTCGAGTCTTCAGCTTCATCTGATGAACTATTTGCCTCTTCGCGATGTTGTCTTTGCTCCGGCTTCCGGCGTAGCAGTGTCCGGGGCCGAGGATGTGGAACCCAGGCCGACCGAGCTTATGCCTCCATCGGCTCGTGGTATCGAGGATTCGCGTTCCGAGTGGCGCTGCGACCGGGAATGAGAATGCCCGCAGCCAGAGCCGAACAAGTGCATGGCCACGAATGCGGCCAGTAGCAGCATGTAAAACCAATTCTCCGAGAAAAAGGCCATCATAGAGCCTCCGCTCACCGCCGCCCGTCACTTGACGCGCCGCACAGACCCAAATTCTGACTGGACCAGCGGCGCGTCTAACCGGCTTCGCGCATCTATTTTCCGCTCGCCTCTCTCGCCATTTCTTCGTGCGCCGCGGCCATCTCGCGCAACGCCTTGGCCATCTCCCGGTTTGACTTGGCGAAGAACTCGCAGTGCTCGATGGTTCCGACGCCTCCGGGCGTCTTTTCCGCGCGCGTTGTCGGATTTTTGCGGTATGCCTCGATCATTTCATCATGATCCCTGGCCTCAGCCTCGTAGCGGTCGGCCTGTTGATTGAAGTATTGCGTCAGCTTTAAGTGTTCTTTGGCCGTCTTCGCCGTTGCGATCAGTGCCTTTGCTTCCTTGGCAGTCATCGTCGGCACATACTTCATCTGTTGGCTGTCGCTCGCCCACGACGGCAACGCTGCGGCCGCGAATAATGCGAGCATGCCCGATAACACAGCCATTTTGGTCAGTCTTGACTTCATATGTTCTCCTTTAGGGAACGTGAGAACTCCATCTCAGAAGGTCTCCGCATTACGAAACAGCACGCCGCTAGCCGATCATCCTCAAAAGCCCATCTCGACTCCCTTCAGTACGTTGCGGCGGTTACCGATGGTAACGATGGTTTCCGGTTGGCGTATTTCAGACAGCTCTGTCTGGTATGGGGCAGTGAAGAATAGATTTCTGCTGAGATCAAATCAGGAAGCCAAGTGTTCACCTTGACGCCCGGACGGCGCGGAGCACAGCAGATCACAGGGAACTGAGCTGAAGCTCGTCACTCTGGCGGGAACTCAGATGCAAAACCTGCACTTCCTCGTAACAGGGACAGCGTCTACCGAGTCGGCACTCAGCGCAGCTAGCGCGCAGGGCGCCTCGCTAACTTGTTGGAATGGAACACGTTAGCGACTGGCTAACCGTCGCGAAACCAGAGAAAACCTTTGCCCGATCGCGCCGATTCGGGACTGGCGATTGCCGTGCTTCGGAAACTGCGGCAAATCCCAGGAGAGTACCAATGAAGACCACAACAACAGTGAAAGACCCTGTCTGCGGCATGGAGATGGAAGCGGCTACAGCCGCTGGACACACGGAGTTCAAAGGGCAGAAGTATCATTTCTGCGGCTCGAAGTGCAAACAGAAGTTCGATCTTGACCCAGCGCAATATTTGGGCCAGTCTGGCGCAGCGCCGGAGAGCGGCCATGGCTGCTGCGGCTAAATCCAACGTCGCAGCACGTCAAAGCCGTCCCCACCATTGCCCCTTGCTTCCGAAACGTGTGGCTCATATTGGGCTAGTTCTTTTTTGAGGCCTTGGGCGACGCTGTTTGCCTTCGGCTCAGCCGGATGCCGCCAGCGAACAGAAACAAACAGAAAAAAGGAACAGAACATGAACAACCGAACGAATACGAACCCCGTCCTCCGTCCGAGCCTTGCATTGGCCCTGGCGCTCGCCATCTGGATTCCCGCCCATGCGCAATCGCCCAAGCCGGCGGCGAAGATGACCGAAGCCACAATGATGGAACATTGCCAGGAAATGAAAGAACAGAAGCAGAAGCTGAAGGACGACGGCGATGCCCAGAACGCTCAAATCACCACACAGCTCAGCGAGATGAACAGCGCACCGAAGGACAAGAAGGTGAACCTGATGGCCGCCGTCGTCACCCATGCGGTGGAGCAGCGAATCGCCATGGATGCGCGCAAGGCCAAGATGGAAGACGAGATGATGATGCACATGATGGAGCACATGCAGATGGGCAAGGATTCAATGTCGCAGTGCCCGATGATGAAGGGCATGAAGGATATGGACGAAAGCTCGGCGGCTGCTCCCAAAGAACATCAAGAGGATCAAAAATAGTGGCAGGGCGCCACGACGCCGCCCGCTGGCGCGCAGTTGATGTGGTCCGATGGCGACTACTTCAAATGGCTCGGTCGCGCCTCCGCTCGCGGTCTGGATCGACCTCGGGTGGGCTCGTCGCAGCACAAACGAAAGGGACAATATGATGGACCACGCGTATGGATGGATGGGCGGAGGGATGTGGCTTTGGACAGTGATCGCCGTACTGGTGGTGATCCTGCTGGTCGTCGTGATCAACAAGGTGTCCAATAAGCAATAGTGAATTCACGACCCGCCTCAAGTGAACGGGTTAAGCATGAGAAGGCCTATGCTGATCAAATTGCCCACTGAACAATCCGTGAGCGAAGCTGCGGTTGCGCTGCACGCCGCCGTCGAGGCCAATCACTTCGGTGTCATGCTGGTACACAACCTCAAGGAAACCATGGCAAACAAGGGCGTGGAGTTCGAACATGAATGTCTGATCTTCGAGGTCTGTCAGCCGCAACAGGCGAAGAGGGTACTCGATCAGAACATGAGCGTCTCCACCGCGCTGCCCTGCCGGATCTCCATTTACGAGGAGGGCGGAAAGACCATTCTCGCTACTTTGAAGCCAACCGCTCTTCTGGCGATGTTTAACACTCCGCAACTTGAAGGGGTGGCGCGGGAAGTAGAGGATACGATTGTGAAAATCATGAAGGAAGCGGCAACCCACTGACCCAGGATGGGAAGCTTTACTTGATCGCCGGCGACCACGACCCACTGAACAGGGAACTCACTTGCCCCGCTTGCGGCCGAGGCGACATGCACCTGATCAACGGCCCAGATCGTGAGGTAGAGGGCGCACACAGGAAACTCGTGCCCGAGACAGGAGACGACTGCATTGAAACGCCCCCCGGCGTTCAACAGGTGAGGCGTGGCCCTGGCCGTGCGCAATTGAGGAACGCTACGTGAGAACAATGCGGATTAGAAGGTGCTGCCAACTGGCTGCCGTATTCTGTCTGTGCGGCGGTGCCGTTCTTGACGCGCAGATGAACCCCTATTTCACTGCCTTTAATCATCCTGTTCCGCAGGACACGATGATGGTTATGCTGCTGTCCGACTTCCAGTCCGCGAGATCCACCAACGATTTCTTCACCGGCATGGGTATGGTTGAGTACGGCCTCACCTCCCGCTGGACGGTGGGATTCATGGCGGAAGCACAGAAGATCTCCGGCTTGCCTACCACCTACGGCGGGCTGCGGATCAATAGTTACTTTCGCGTTTTCCCCCACGACCATCTGCTGAATTTCACCCTGTACGGCGAGTACGAAGGCCTTAATGGCGCGGCGTTGTACAAAATGGAGGTCTCTGGGTTCGGCGGCGAAGATTTGAATGAGCCGCTTGCACCGGCGCGGCGCACGCCCGTCCGCACTTTTGAACAGCGCGCAATCATGTATCACGACTGGGGACGTGTTAACCTCACTTTCAACTTCATAAACGAGACGGGGCTGGAAAGTGGCGAGAACAACTTCGGCTATGCCTGGGGGGTGTTTCGGCAGGCTGAATATATGGCAATGGAGACAGACAAGGACATGGCTGGAATGGCGGACATGTCAAAAAAGAAAGCGCCCCGGGCGTTCTCGTTTCAACGCCTGGGGTATGGAGTCGAGATGATAGGGGCGCTCGGCAACACGGATCAATTCGGCTTCCGCTGGCAACGCCAGCAGCACTATTTGGGTTCTGTCTTCAGCTATTCCATATCGAAGCACTGGACCGTTCAGGTCGAGCCCGCATTTGGACTCTCCGACGTAAGCGATCCGTTTGTGCTGCGAATGGGGCTCGGATATTCGATCGACCACCTTCTGCATCGGCGATCACCGACTCCGTGAGCGACGACGTAGGAGTCTTCAAAATGACGGAACACGAACACGAAACTGGAGGTCAACCTGGTGAGCCGCCGAAAGATGAGGTGGCCAAGAAGGCATACGCCATCTATCTGAAGGAAGGCCGCCCGCAAGGACACGCCGTCCAAAACTGGCTGGAGGCCGAAGCTAAGTTAGGGTCTGACCACAAGGCGCCGCACGTCGGCCCGAACCACCATGCCCACATGGCAGCGGATTTCCAGAGACGGTTCTGGATCTCGCTGATCCTTACCCTGCCGATCCTTGCCCTCTCGCCGATGCTCCAAACTTTGGTGGGGCTGCGGGAAGCCATTCGCTTTCCCGGCGATATGTATGTCCTGTTCGGCTTCTCTTCTGCGGTCTTTTGGTATGGCGGCTGGCCGTTTCTAACAGGATTCTTCGCGGAACTGAGATCTCGCCAAGTCGGGATGATGACGCTCATCTCCGTCGCTATTGCGACAGCGTATCTTTACAGCAGCGCTGTCGTATTCGGCCTGGCCGGCAAGATGTTCTTCTGGGAACTGGCCTCGCTCATCGACATCATGTTGCTCGGGCACTGGATTGAGATGAAGTCCGTGATGGGCGCTTCGCGGGCGTTGGAGGAGCTTGCCAAACTCATGCCGTCCGACGCCCACAAACTCATGGCCGACGGTACCGTGAAAGACGTGTCCCTCGGCGAACTGGTTGTGAACGACAAAGTCCTGATCAAACCAGGCGAGAAGATTCCGGCCGACGGTGCCATCGTGGGCGGCGAGAGCTCGGTCAATGAAGCGATGCTTACCGGGGAATCAACTCCGGCACCTAAAGCGATTGGCGGAAAGGTCCTCGGCGGGTCCATTAATGGGGAGGGCTCGTTGACAATCGAGGTCAAGGGCACCGGCAAGGACTCGTTTCTGTCGCAGGTGATCGATCTCGTCAAACAAGCACAAGAAAGCAAATCAAAGACCCAGGACCTTGCCAACACTGCGGCGAAGTGGCTCACCATGGTTGCCCTGGGAGGCGGCGCGATCACCCTTTTTGTTTGGCTGGCCGTCATGGGCAAGGACTTCGCCTTCGCCATCGAACGCGCGGTAACAGTGATGGTCATCGCCTGCCCGCATGCCCTGGGTCTTGCCGTGCCGCTGGTGGTAGCCGTCTCCACGGCACTGGCCGCGAAGAACGGCCTGCTCATTCGTAATCGCGTCTCGTTCGAAGGCGCCCGAAAACTGCAGGCCATCATCTTCGATAAGACAGGCACCCTTACCGAGGGGCGCTTTGGCGTGACCGACACACTCGTACTTTCGGACGGCATCGACGAAGAAACGTTACGCAAGTACGCAGCCTCGGTGGATGCCAATTCCGAACATCCCATCGCGAAGGCCATCGCCGGTTCTTCGGAAGCGAAGCTGCCCGTGGAAAACTTCAAAAGCATACCGGGCAAAGGCGCCGAAGGCAGGGTAGATGGCATTGTTGTCAAGGTGGTCAGCCCGGGCTTCTTACGCGGCGAGAACATCGATCTCGCCGACAAGCGCATTGAACCACTGGAAGCCCAAGGCAAGACGGTGGTGTTCGTCCTGGTTGACGGGAAGTTGAAAGGGGCGATCGCCTTAGCCGATATCGTCCGGCCGGAGGCGAAGCAAGCTATCGATGCCCTCAAGGCGATGAACATCCGCTGCATGATGCTCACCGGCGATAACAAAGCGACGGCGAAATGGGTCTCTGACCAAGTCGGCCTCGATGAATACTTCGCCGAAGTCCTGCCCCAGGACAAGGCCGCCAAAGTGAAAGAGGTCCAATCGCGAGGGGTGTTGGTGGCCATGACTGGCGACGGCGTAAACGATGCTCCGGCACTGGCACAGGCTGATGTGGGCATCGCCATTGGAGCCGGTTCCGATGTGGCGGTGGAAACCGCCGACGTGATTTTGGTTCGGAGTAATCCGCTGGACGTCGTGGCCATCGTGCAGCTTTCTCGCGCGACGTATAGGAAGATGATTCAGAACCTTCTCTGGGCAACTGGTTACAACGCTGTTGCGATTCCGCTGGCAGCCGGAGCGCTTTACGCCTGGGGCGTGTTGCTGACTCCCGCCCTGGGCGCGGTGCTGATGTCCGCGAGCACGGTGATTGTAGCCATCAACGCGCGACTACTGAGTTTGAGGAGATAACCAGTGGCAGGGCTGATTAATAAGCACCTTCTGATCCTTCTCGCGTGTCTGTTTGTCGTAATGATCGGCTTGGGCATCACGCAGCCGGTGCTTCCGTTCTACGTGAAGCGGCTCGCACTGGGTGGAGGCGCTTCGCGCCAGGCGGTCGCGATGCACATCGGCCTGATAACCGGCGTGTTCGCGCTCGGCCAACTTCTCTTCGCTCCAGTCTGGGGACGATTGTCGGATCGAACGGGAAGAAGACCGCTGCTGCTGATTGGGATTGCCGGTTACGCTGTTTCCCAGGTCCTCTTTGGTCTTGCGACGTCGCTCTGGATGCTGTACGCCGCGCGGATTCTCGGCGGCATCTTGTCATCGTCGGCACTCCCCGTTGCCGCAGCGTACGTCGCCGATCTGACGACCGAGCAAGACCGCGGCCGCGGAATGGCCTCCCTGGGCACGGCGACGAGCCTCGGCTTCGTCGTTGGTCCAGGCTTCGGAGGAATGTTGGCTCGCCGAAGCCTGCATTTTTCGGGACGATACTGGTGCTTCCTGCTTGACAGTTTCACCATCCCGTTCCTGGCGGCGGCGGTTGTGGCGCTCCTGGCGCTCTTCGCAGCGATGCGATGGTTGCCCGAATCTCTGACCGCTCGTGTACCGAAGGCAGCTAGGCAAGAGATAGATTGGCGCAGTCTGGCGCGGAACCTTGCCCCGTTCCTCGGTATGGCGCTGATTGCCCAATTTGCACTCGCGATCTTTGAATCGACTTTCGCATTGTATTCTCAGGCCAAGCTCGACTACGGTCCGGCAGAAGTGGGAGCCGTATTCATCGTGTGCGGGCTGGTGATGACCGTGTTTCAGATTGGCGCGATCAGCCTTCTCGCTGGACGCATCAGAGAGATCTGTCAGATAGCCGCGGGTTTCGGGTTAATCGGGACGAGTCTGGCCCTTCTCGTTGTGGCGCACACAAAGGTCTCGGTATTTGCCGTTGTTGGCCTGATCGCTTTCGGAACATCGGTCATCTCACCGAATCTAGCGGCTCTGATTTCCAAACGGGGTGGCACGAGACACGTTGGCACGGCGCTCGGAACGCAGAGTGCGGCCAACAGCCTCGGCCAGACAGCCGGTCCAATAATCGGCGGGGCGCTGTTCGCCTGGCAGATGAATGCTCCGTACTTTCTGACCGCGGCATTGTTAGTTATCGTTGCTTTGGCCATTGCGTGGAAAGCACGGGACGGTAGAACAAGAATGGGAGTTGCCTGACCAGGTCGGACCGGTCGCGCCAAGGACGCGATCTGAGCCGGCTTAGCCTGTTCGTTTGCAGTGCGCTGCGACGATCCATTCGTGGTTTGCGGTAGTGACCAGTTGAGATCAGCAGCCGTGCTCGGCCATGTGTCGATCAAATGCGAGGCGCGCTTCCTTGCATTTGGCAGACGCGTCATCTGCTGCCAGGCGCAACCTTTCATACTCTGGTGTTGCGGGCATTGCCCTCTTCCGCTTAAGTGCGATGATCGCACGTGAGTAGACTAGGGCCGCCGCCTGGTGTTCCCCTGCCAGTCTGGATTTCTCTTCGCAGAGCATGGGCGAAGTTGGCTAACGCTCTCGTGCCGCATCGGCTTTCACATTCTCTTTCGGGTTCAAGACGCGGCAGGCAATCTCTTCCAGGGAGAGCATGGCGTCTTCGGCAGTGAGCGCCCAGTTACGCAACTGGAGGGCATCTTTCGTAGGCACTGAATGGCCCTGGGCAAGGGTTTCCAAGACTCGGCGCGCCCGCACCCCTAGCGGAACAATCCATGCCGTACCCCGGCCAATTACCTGTACGAAGTGAGTATCTTAAGTCCTTTCGATTGATTCAGCCGCAACCAAAGGTCATTGTACCTTGCCTCATCCAGCCGCTGCTTAAGCGAAAAATTGAATTGTTTCCGATTGCCGTAATCCAACTTTGCCCTCTCGAAAGTGGTGATCGTAAACTCAAAGGGCCCCGCGCTACCAATGTTGTCGATGTCCTCATAGCGCCAGGTGCGCGATTCGCCTTTTTTCGCTGATTTGTAGACGATCTCGCTGGTTCCCACCTGGAGTACTCCCTCGTCGCCACCAAAACCGACCAGATGCTTCGCGGGAATCTCCCAGACCATCGTTGACAGGCTGTCCGCGATAGCGGCCACGAATCGCTGGTCGAGGCGGGTTTTGAGGACGTGGTACGCGCTCTCAAAGGTGTTGTCTGATACGAGATCGAAATCGAACTCCCGGTCGACGCCCAACTTCCATTTGTTGTCCTTGTACGTCAGGACCGACAGAGTTTTCGGGGATATCTTCAGTTGCTGGATATCCGGATACTCCCAACGCCACACCTGCGGATGTTTGGGCTTCTTCCCCTTCTCGTACCGCTGCTCAAACGACACGCCCAAGTCGTTGATCGTCAGCGTCCCGAGGGCGCCGGCCTTTTTGATGTGCGGCGGCATCGAGTAAAGGCGTGAGTGCCCGTGCCACACGTCGTACCGCAGATCCTGCGCGAACGCCGCCGGCGCCAGGAACGCCAGCCCGATTAGGATCGCGCCAATTCTTTTTTCAGCTCGAAATTCCATTTCCACACCTCGTAGATTGCTGGGTACACCACTAGTTCCAGAAGGAATGACGTGAAGATGCCGCCGATCATCGGGGCGGCGATGCGCTTCATCACATCGGCTCCCGTTCCCACCGACCACATGATCGGCACCAGCCCCAGGAACATTGTTGCCACGGTCATGAACTTCGGCCGGATTCGCTTTACCGCGCCGTGCATGATAGCCTCTTGAA
>VFSW01014562.1_pt1 | contig 10861 bp, 9 predicted proteins | sample 5358111 | NCBI WGS metagenome assembly VFSW01 (sample SAMN11554181, study PRJNA540505) | mine drainage metagenome | isolation source: sediment from site ElyBrook_90M | place: USA: Ely Copper Mine, Vershire, VT | collected 2017
GTAAAGGGGATGGATTCTACAAACTCCGGCATGTCGGCGTACGGACCATTGGCAATCCAGCTTTTCACGCGATCATCGCCAGCGTTATAGGAAGCGAGCACATATTCCGGCTGCCCGTGAAATTCATCCATCAACTGGCGCAGATAAATCGTGCCCAGTTTGAGATTCGTATCTGGTTGCAACAATGAAGATGTTTGAAAACCATGCACGTGCCCCTTGTGCGCCATCTCTCGACCGACGCGGGGAAGCAACTGCATCAGGCCGTATGCATTGGCGTAGGAGACTACCCCGGGATTAAACTCCGACTCCTGGCGGATGAGAGAGGCCACGAGATAGGGATCGAGTCCATTCGCTTTCGCATCTTGTGTCAAAGCGGGCCAATATGGTTGCGGGAAAAGAAGCGTCCAGTACTCGCGGGGAATTTCCGCAATTGGAACAGAAAAATAAGAATGCACAGCGCCTTTCAATACCTCCAACGATCGAAACGTCTCGCCATAGTTGGAATAGATTTGCGCTTCAGCATATGCGCCCCAGTCAGAGCTATCGGCGCTGGCCTGAATCTCCGGAGCGATAAACGAGTTTAAACCGGCGTTGGCCAGCAGACGCGCACGCATAACGTGTACATCATCCGAAGGAATATCCACCGACAAATCCGGAAGTGTCGCTGCCACGATGTGATCTAAAAATGGGAGTGTAGCCGCAGGCACACCAACGAGCGCGACAAGTTGTTTTCGCGCCAGATGCGCATAGTAGTAATGATGATGGGTTGCAGATAGCTTGGCGTAGCACGCCACCGCAGCGGCGTTGTTGTGCTCCACATCCTGATAGATGCGCCCACGCCAGTACATGGCCGCTTCACTTTGTGGCTGATCGGGATAGTCAACAATCTGATCTTCAAACAACTTCGCGGCAGCGGTTTTATTGCCCATCCGATAGGTAAGCCACGCCGCATGCCAATGACTGAGTGAAGCCAAAGGATGATTTGGAAACGTCGTTGCGAAGGCCGTGTAATCTTGAATCGCCGTAGGCATGTCGTTTGCAACCAATGCCATGTTTCCGGCGGAGTATAAGGCTTCGCCCGTCCATCGACTCAGCGGAAACCGCTGCTGCATCTGCTGGACAACAGCTTTTACGCTGCCTGGGTCTGTGCGATCTCTTGCCGCCTCCAGTGTCAGATAAAGTCGCAGCGCGCCAGCGTCATCGTTGCTGTCAGAGAGGCGCGACAGCTCCGAAGTATTGACGTGGTGTTGCTGTCTAAAATCCATCAGCGTGGCCTGCGCCAGATAAAAATTCTGTGCGGCAGTTCCATCAACGGAGGGATCAGCAGCCAGGGATTGATACTGTTTCGCTGCTGCGGAGTAGTTCCCTGCCTTGGCCAGGCCCGCAGCGTGTTGCGCACGTTCCTGTATTGAAAAGGGGTGCGCAAGCCCTATGGCCTGCAATTTTGCTTCAACCTGTGTGGCTTCGGTACTCGTCGGGTAGCCGAGATAAATTCTCTTGTAGGTGCGAATCGCCAGATCGGAATGACCCGCCATTTGTTGCGCTTGTGCGGCCACGAAAAGTTCTGTGGAGTTGTTCGAATGTACCGTAGCAAGCGCAGCTAATTTTTGAAGCGCTCCCTGGGGATTGCCTTCGCCCACATCCACACTGGCCAAAAGCAGTTCCGCTCGGTCAATCAAAATGCTGTCAGCGTGTCGCGCAGCAAAGCCTTCCAGCAAAGTCTGTGCTGCTGGATATTTCTGTTGCGCTACATCCGCCTTGGCTTCCAAGTAGTCTGCGTAATCGGCTAATGCTGGGCCAGATTTTCGTGCCTGATGGAACGCTGCGGTCGCGTCTGCAAATTTCTGATCCTGCAGGTAGGCATTGCCTAATGCAAGATATGCAGCATCCGCTGCCTCCCCGCGATGGGTGCGCGCATAGTGGTCTACACCTGCAAAGGCCGCAGGGGTGTGAAGCGTTTGCAGTTGTTGCGCCATGGGCCGCAGTTGCGAGGAAGCAACAAAGGCGCGTCGCAACTGGCGAACCCGCGCTTCATTGCGCCGTCGCTCCTTCTTGCTCAGGTGGCGATGGGCACGCACATGATGCGAGCGCACATGATGTTCGCTATGTTTCGTCTTCTGCCGAGAGGATTTTTTACGCGCACGCTTTGACGACCGTGAAGTGTGCTGACTGCCTGCGTCCGAGCTGGATTGTGCGTGGGCATAGCTGGGGATACCTACCGCAACCACCATCACCATCGCCAAAATGACCAGCGGAATCTTCGTGAATAAACGGCTTTGTCCGCATCGGGGTCGCTGCAAGTGAAAAAGCTCCATATCTACGACTTTACTGCATCTGTGGCACATATGAAGGTTGGCCTTTGACAGGGTTCGCCCCAATTTGGCAACACCCGTGGCAGCAGATATCATGGAGCTACAGGACACCTGACATTTCTGCAGAAATCCTGCACCGCTGGCCCGGAACGCAACATCTATATCTCCTGAGGCCAGCCATTTAACGTATGGCTACCTTGACGACCCAAGACGCGGACGCAATTCACCCCGACATTCTGCTGGTCGAACGGGTGAGACAAGGGGACCTGGAAGCCTTTGAGCAGTTGATGAAGCAGTATGATCGCAAGGTTTTTCGTATCGCGCAGCATATTACGCAGAACCGCGAAGACGCTGAAGACATTGTTCAGGACACGTTTCTGAAGGCCTTTACCAAGCTGGAGCAATTTCAAGGGAACGCAAAGTTTTACACCTGGCTGGTTCGCATCGCGGTCAACGAATCTCTAATGCGGCTGCGCAAGCGCCGAACCAGTAAGACTGTTTCCATGGACGAAGACGTACAGACCGAAGAAGGCTCGATCCCGCGCGACTTTGCCGATTGGAGTCCGAATCCGGAACAGAACTATCGCCAGTCGGAAATGGCAGAGATTTTGCGGAAAAATGTTCAGGGCCTGCCGCCCGGCTTTCGCGCTGTGTTTGCGCTGCGGGATATTGATGGTTTGTCGACCGAGGAAACGGCGGAAGCTTTGGGCTTGAGTGTACCTGCGGTGAAGAGTAGGTTGTTGCGTGCACGGTTGCAGTTACGGGAACGGCTGAGTAAACATTTTCGCATTCCCAAGGGAGAACAGGCATGAGGTGCACCGAATTTCTCGCACAACTATCGGATTACTTTGACGAGAAGACGGCCGCTTCTGTGCGCACAGAGTTGGAGCTGCACATGAACAAGTGCAGCCATTGCAACGTCGTTTTTAATACCACCCGCCAGACGATTGAGGTATACCGGAATAACGAACTGTACGAACTTCCGCTTTGCCCGTGTGAGCGACTCCGCAAGGCCATCTTGAAAAAATGTTCAGAGTTTATTCGCTGCAAATCTGATTCCACCCCGCCCAAAAAATCTATCTAAATCCCTTCTCCAACCATTCTCCATTCCATTTCATTTTTTTCGTATCGATAATTCTCCATGCCCTAAAATAGAAACTACTTATGATCCCTACCTTGGAATGGACAGCTGCTGGCGTTCGCTTTCTCGATCAGACAAAACTTCCGCTGGAAGAAACCTACGTCTTAGCCACCGACTACAAAGAGGTAGCCGACGTCATCCGCACAATGATCGTACGTGGCGCGCCAGCTATTGGAGTGAGCGCAGCGATGGGCGTAGCCCTTGGGGTTTTGCGTTCCGAGGCCACCGACGTAGAGCAATTGCACCATGAGCTTCATCTGATTTGTGAAACTCTGGGCGCCACTCGGCCTACTGCTGTGAATTTATTCTGGGGCATGGAGCGCGTGCGACACGCCATTCGCACAGCTTCGAGTGCTCCCCATGCAACCGTAGCGCAGATTCAGAAAATTGCTGTGGATGAAGCTCTCCGCATGTATGACGAAGACATTGCTGCCTGTCGCGCGATGGGCGCACACGGTGCTTCCCTGTTGCCAAAGTCCGGATCGGTATTGACGCACTGCAACGCGGGCGCGCTTGCTACCTGCGGCTACGGAACCGCGCTGGGAGTGATTCGTGCGGCTGTGGAGCGCGGCCACCAACTCCATGTGTATGCCGATGAAACGCGGCCCTATCTCCAAGGCGCACGTCTCACTGCCTGGGAGCTGCTGCATGACAACATTCCGACAACGGTGCTGTGTGACAACATGGCGGCCAGTCAGATGCGCGCTGGAAAAATTCAGGCCGTCATCGTCGGCGCGGATCGCATCGCCGCTAACGGCGACGTTGCCAACAAAATTGGAACCTATGGCGTAGCGATTCTCGCGAAAGAGCACGGCATTCCGTTTTACGTTGCCGCTCCGTGGTCAACCATCGACATGGCAACGCCGACGGGCGAACAAATTCCGATTGAAGAGCGCTCGCCCAGAGAAGTTACGCACTTTAATGATCGCCAGATTACTCCGCAGGGCGCGGGCATTGCCAACCCAGCTTTTGACGTAACGCCAGCAAAATATGTAACCGCGATCATTACAGAACTTGGCGTGGTGCGCGCGCCGTACACAGAATCCTTGCGCGCACTGCAACAATCTATGAGCAGCAAAAACAAAGCCGAGATGGAAGCCGCTGTTTAGTCTGCTGTGAGGTTTACGACAGTTCTGCACAGGTCTGTGCTTCGAAGGGGCGGGACTTCGTTCCCGCCATAAATCTGCTTTGAAAGGGCTGGACTTCAGTCCCGCCATAAATCTCAGCATGGCTATGCGGCTTTAGCCGCTGAGGGAATACTCCGTACTTGTGCAGACATTCCTCAAAACAGCATTTCGCAGAGATTCGGGCTGACGGTCAATCTCGCTTCGGTCGCAGCCTGAACCATCTCCGCAGTTGTACCGGGCGCAATCTCTTCCAGCACCAATCCTGCAGCAGTAACGCGAATGTACGCCAGCTCCGTAACAATGGTGTTGACCACGCGTAAACCCGTCAGTGGCAAAGCGCAGTGTTTCAAAATTTTCGGTCGACCATCCTTGGTCGTGTGATCCATCGCGACAATCACGCGGCGCGCGCTGGCGACCAGATCCATCGCTCCGCCCATTCCTTTTACGGTCTTCCCTGGAACCATCCAGTTGGCCAGGTTTCCCTGCTCGTCCACCTCCATCGCGCCCAGAATGCTCAAGTCAATGTGGCCGCCGCGAATCATGGCAAACGATTCGTCGCTTGAAAAGTAGGAGCTACCGGGGAGTTCGCTCACCGTTTCCTTGCCTGCATTGATCAGGTCAGCGTCTTCGTTGCCGGCCAGTGGATAAGGGCCAACGCCAAGCATTCCGTTTTCGGATTGAAAAACAACATCGATTCCCGCTGGCACGTGGTTCGCTACCCGCGTCGGCATGCCAATGCCCAGATTCACGTAAAAGCCGTCTCTTAACTCTCGTGCTATGCGCCGCACAATCCGCTCCCGCTTTTCAACTTCGGCCACAACGTTCTGTACAGTAGACATAGATAGGTTCCTCTTTTGATGTTGCCTCGTTGCTTCCGCTATCGGTCCGCTTCCCTGCTCCGGGCCAATGTTCTTGTACTAGGCAGTCTGGCGCTGGCGTTTTTTCTGTCGAAATTTCCTTCCAACAAGCCCCAGCCTTTGATTATGCTTCCGTTGCTATTGGCCTTTCTGGGCACAGTCGAAACCTTTCGCTGTCTGCGCCAACGCTGGAGCCTGTATCACGGTGCCGTTCTCATCAGCCTCTATATGGATATGATGGCGATGATGATGATTCTGTTTCTGGCGCTGTATCCCTATGCCCATTGGTTAATGTAGTAGGTTTCATGGGTCGTGGGTCAATTTGAATTGAATCCTTGCTCTTACGAGATGGTGTCATTCTGAGCGCAGCGAAGAACCCAGAGGCTAATTGCTGAGTGATTGAGGCAGAATTTTTCTGGATTCTTCATTCCGCTACGCTCCATTCAGAATGACTCTTTTTCATTTTTCAAGCTGACCCGCTTCGCGCGTCGTTCTTTTCTCAATACGCTTTTGCAGCCTTTGGCAAACCACTACACGCTGCACGTAGATTCCCGGCGTCATTACGTCATCGGGATCGATCTCTCCGGGCTCCACAAGTTCCTCCACCTCGGCAATCGCGATCTTTGCCGCTGTCGCCATCATCGGATTAAAATTTCGCGCCGTTTTTCGATACACAAGATTTCCCAACCGGTCGCCTTTCCAGGCTTTGATCAGAGCAAAGTCGGCGTGCAGCGCTTCTTCCAACAAAAATACTTTCCCGTTGAACTCGCGCGTCTCTTTCCCCTCCGCCACAACCGTACCAACACCAGCAGGCGTGTAAAACGCCGGGATACCTGCGCCCGCAGCGCGAATCCGCTCGGCCAGCGTTCCCTGCGGAACCAGCGTGACAGCCAGCTTCCCCTGGATCACCTGCTGCTCCATCAATTTATTTTCGCCCACGTAGCTGCCAATATGCGAAGCGATCAGGCCCGCCTCCAGCATCTTGCCCATCCCGATTCCATCCACACCCATGTTGTTGCTGATGGTATGCAAGTTTTTCACGCCTTTGCGAATCACCGCATCGATCAGCGATTCTGGAACTCCGCATAATCCAAACCCACCCAGCATCAGGGTCGCGCCATCCGCAATATCTTGTACGGCTTCATCCGCCGTTGCCAGCACCTTGTTCATGCGAACCCTCGTCCACCCGAAATATAAACCGTTTCAACAGGAAATGCAGAATCAACGACACCAACATTTCAGCATGGTGGTAGGATGCTCAGAACGATTCCCAATGAAATAATGATGGCAGCAGCGCATCATCGCGCAGGAGGAATGAAATGCTCAAAGGCTTCCGCGATTTTATTCTTCGCGGCAATGTTGTCGATCTCGCAGTAGCGGTTGTCATCGGTGGTGCTTTCACGCAAATCGTCAACTCAATGGTTGGCGATGTCATTAATCCGTTAATTGCGGCTACAGTAAAAAAACCAGACTTTTCTTTTCTCGTTTTCCATCTGCACGGCGGCGTAATTAAGTACGGCAATTTTTTGAACGCTGCCATCTCGTTTGTTATTATTGCGGCCACAATTTATTTTGGCGTGGTGTTGCCCGTGCATAAGCTTTTAGAGAAATTTAATAAGCCAACAGCCGCTGCTCCCACAACCAAGCCATGCCCGGAGTGTCTGAGTGAAATTCCCCTTGCCGCACGCCGTTGTGCACATTGCACGCAACCCGTTCCAGAAGCCGCAACAGCATTACAATAGCTATATTGCCTGAGAAGTGAATGTGAGGTCTTCGTGAGCCAAAGCAAAGAAACACCAGAACTTCGCAAGCTGCCCATGATGCCCATCCGCGATATGGTCATCTTTCCGTATATGATGACGCCGTTTGTCGTGGGCCGGGAGTCGAGTGTGCGCGCCTTAGAAGAAGCGCTGACCGGAGACCGCAAGATTTTTCTTGCAACCCAGCACGTGGATTGTTTTTATGATACGGATACCAAGGAGATCTACACCACTGGCACCATCGGCAATATCGTCCAGAGCGTCAAGATGCCGGACGGAAACATTAAAGTGCTGGTGGAAGGCATGGAGAGGGCCGCCGCTGTTGAGATTGTCGACACGGACGGATTTTTTATCGCCACTCTGCGCGTGGAATCACATACGGTGGAGATGACGAAGACGCTGGAACAGCAGATGCAGCGCGTCTCTACGCTGTTTGAGCAGTATGTAAAACTGCAGCAAGCGCTGAACTACGAGTCGGTTACATCTGCCATTCGCATGGAGGACCCGGCAAAGCTCGCCGATACAATCGCCGCGAACCTGCAACTTCCCATTGAAGATAAACAAAACCTGCTCGACATTTTTGATCCCGTCGAACGTCTCAATCTGATTGTTGGTGTGCTGGAAGTTGAAATTGAAAAGCTGACGATGGATCGCAGCATCCAGTCGCGCGTGAAGCGCCAGATGGAGAAGGCTCAAAAAGAGTATTACCTGAACGAAAAGATCAAGGCGATTCAAAAGGAACTGGGGCGCGGCGAAAAGAGCGAATTCGACGACCTGAAGAAAAAGATTGAAACCTCCGGCATGCCAAAAGACGTGCTGGAAAAGGCAAATCAGGAATTGAAAAAACTGGAAGCCATGCCGCCCATGTCTGCCGAGTCTACCGTCTCGCGCAACTATCTGGATTGGCTGCTGGCCGTGCCGTGGAAGAAAAAATCGAAAGAGATTCGTTCCATTCAGCACGCGGAAAAAGTGCTGAACACGGATCACTACGGCCTGGACAAAATCAAAGAACGCATTTTAGAATTTCTTGCCGTTCGGCAACTGGTCAAAAACCCTAAGGGCTCGATTCTCTGCTTTGTCGGACCTCCAGGCGTCGGGAAAACCTCACTCGGCATGTCGATAGCCAAGGCCACAGGCCGAAAATTTGTTCGCATGTCACTGGGAGGCGTGCGCGACGAGGCTGAAATCCGCGGCCACCGCCGCACCTATATTGGTGCGCTGCCCGGACAGATCATTCAATCCATGAAGCGTGCTGGCACAAAGAATCCCGTGTTCGTGCTCGACGAAATCGACAAGATGGCCTCAGATTTCCGCGGCGATCCGGCCTCGGCTTTGCTTGAAGTGCTGGACCCTGAGCAGAACACGGCCTTTCAAGATCATTATCTTGACGTGGAATATGACCTGTCGCAAGTGCTGTTTGTCGCCACGGCCAATGTGCTGCACACAATCCCCGCAGCCCTGCAGGATCGCATGGAAATTCTGCGCCTGCACGGCTACACCGAAGATGAAAAGGTCGAAATCGCCAAGCAGTACCTGCTGAAGAAGCAGCGTGCGGCGTGCGGCCTGACAGACAAAAACATTGTATTTCAGGATGATGCCGTCACGGAGATTATTCGCTCCTACACCCGCGAGGCAGGCGTACGAAACCTGGAACGCGAAATTGGAAATGTCTGCCGCAAAGTAGCGCGGCGCGTGGTTAAAAACGGCGCCAAGCACAAAGAGGAGATCACCGCCGCCAACCTGCAGGAGTTTGAAGGGGTGGCGAAGTTTCGCAGTTCGCAGGTGCATGAACACAATGAAATTGGCCTGGTCACCGGATTAGCCTGGACGGAAGTGGGCGGAAGCATTCTCTCAACAGAAGTTCAGGTGCTCGACGGCAAGGGCAAGCTGACACTGACGGGCCAACTGGGCGACGTGATGCAGGAGTCAGCACAGGCTGCCATGTCGTACATTCGCAGCCGCGCGCACCATCTGGGCTTACCGCGCGATTTCTATCGCAACGTCGATATCCACGTCCACGTCCCCGAGGGCGCGATTCCCAAGGATGGCCCTTCTGCTGGCATCACCATGGCAACAGCTCTTGCCAGTGCGCTGATGCGGATCCCTGTGCGGCGCGACCTGGCCATGACGGGTGAAATCACTTTGCGCGGCACCGTGCTGCCGATTGGTGGATTGAAAGAGAAGCTGCTTGCCGCTCATCGCGCTGGAATTTTTGAGGCCATTCTTCCGGAAGAAAATCGCAAAGACATTGCCGACGTTCCAGAAAATTTAAAGTCGGTCATGAAATTCCATTTTGTACAGATGATGGATGAAGTGTTAAAGATTGCTCTGGCAGGGCCCCTGCCGGAGATAGCCGAAGATGCGCCAGGAGTGCTGGCAGGCGTGCCCGCATCGCGCGGCTCTGAATCTATTGCCCGGCAATAAACTATCTTCTGCCCAATAGAAAAAGCCCAGACCATATCTGGGCTTTTTTCAATCTCAACGTTTCGAGTCAACTATACGATGACCTTCGTCAGGGACTTGTCGATAGTGTCCTTCGGAACAAAGCCCACAATTTGATCGGCAACTTTGCCATCTTTAAAAATGAGCAGCGCAGGAATGCCGCGAATGCCATACCGCATCGGCGTGGCAGAGTTGCTGTCCACATCCATTTTGAAGACCTTCAGTTTGCCGGCATACGCCTTGGCAACCTCGTCCACAATCGGGGCCAGTGCGCGGCACGGACCGCACCAGGCAGCCCAGAAATCCACCAGTACCGGCTGGCTGGATTGCAGAACCTCTGCTTCAAACGTTGCATCGTTTACTTCGTGTACATCCAGTCCTGCCATGAAATTCCTCCCAAAGAATGGTTCGGATGGAGCGCGTGCTCTTCTCCTGTTCCAACTCTTCAGAATACTAGATGCAACAGCAACTGGGTTGGTCGCAAAGATCGAAGATTCGAAATTCTCTTTGCCAGCTGCGCCGAATTTCGCGCAAAGGAAAGCGCCCGGATCTCCGAAAAGACCAGCGGGCGCAAGAGCTGCCCTCCCCCAGAGCCTCTCTATGTTGGATAGAGTACCGGGTGGCACCTAGTTTGTAAACAAAATATCCAATGTAAAACGACAGCTCCTGTCGTCTCCGGGCTATAATTGCTTCCCTTTTTTGAACTCGCAGTCCACGATTTCCACGGTATCCACATTTCCGACCTGCTTTTGAACAGCTGCATACAGACGCGGGCGGTCAGCGGTTCGCTCTACCATCAGCAGCACGGCGGGGCCTGCGCCGCTTAGCGCCACGCCCAGAACTCCCTGCTGGCCCGCAAGGGGTGAGAGCAACGGCAACAGCGGACACATAGCCGCGCGATACGGCTGATGCAGTCGGTCCTGCATGGCAACACGCAGCAAATCTCCGCGCCCCTGGGCGAAGGCCGCGACCAGCAACGAGGCACATTGCACGGTGGCGCGCGCATCGGCGCGAGCGTACATCTCCGGCAGCGCCGATCGGGAGACAGAAGTTGCCAGCGGCTTGGACGGCAGCACCACAACGACCGACCAGTCTGCGGGAATGGGAAATTGTGCGACGCGAACCTGCGACTGCGCGCCTTCTCCATCCATGGCTGCAACGGTAATTCCGCCCAGCCAACATGCGGCAGCATTGTCGGGGTGCCCTTCCAGTTTGCAGGCCA
>VFSW01014563.1_pt1 | contig 10860 bp, 15 predicted proteins | sample 5358111 | NCBI WGS metagenome assembly VFSW01 (sample SAMN11554181, study PRJNA540505) | mine drainage metagenome | isolation source: sediment from site ElyBrook_90M | place: USA: Ely Copper Mine, Vershire, VT | collected 2017
GTAACCGGAGTCACCGTCGATTTCGACGTTGCCGATCAGCTCCAGGTGTACCTGGTGTCCGGTCCGGACAGCGCACCTTACGCGGCGCCATACGGCTGTTTTGCGAACAACCCGCGCAACCCGGCGCCGGTGGGCCAGCTTTTCAGCACGCCAATTCAGCAGGCGATCGCGTTCCTTTATGAAACACCTTCGACAGTCAGTCACTACCAGCTCGAGCCTAGCCCCGGGAGCTACATCGTGGCTCTACCTCCAGGCTATGGGCTTGCTCTCACGCACGGCGCCAACCTCGCAAAGCAGTTCGGCGCGCATTTCGATTACCTGGTACTTCCAAGCTGAGATGAGCTGAGGTTTACCGATGGCGATCAGCGACAGCGCACCATTCCTGGGCGACATCACCATCACCAAAGATGAAAGTTTTACCGCGGTGCCGGCGAGCCAGCCGATCCCGAATCCGATTCCGCCTCAGCTCGCGAATTTATCTGCCGCGCTTTGCAGCGACACGCCCAGCCCCTACAACCCGTTTTGCTGGGTCACAGCGGCCAATGAGCTGATCAACCTCGCGAACACCCTCTGGGACCTGGTGCAATCGCTGGTAAGCCTCTTTGAAGGCAAGCCTCGCGCGCAAGACACCATCACGATCGCGCGCCGGCTCGGCAATTCCAAGAACGTCGCCGGAGTGATCTGGTCGGTCGAAATTTTCAGGCTTCTGCACGATTACAATATCGTGCTCAGCACCAGCGATTCGAATCAGCAGTTCCTGCTCGGCCAGGCTGAGCATCAGTTTAGGTTGAATCTCCAGGCGCAAGGCGTTTCCTGGGCGCGCACCAGCGACATCGCTCAATCGGTCATGCTCCACACCACCGGGCCGCATGAAGCACCGCCGATCGAATTGCAGCAGCCGCTAGATCCGAAGTGGGCACTCTTCGGCAGCCAGGATTTTCTGACGCTGTATCAAACCGAGCTCGCCACCCTCAACCAAAAAGACGCGCTCAACCCGAACAACGCGATCCACGCGCTCCAGTACGCTTTTGCTCACGTCAAGTATGAGGAGATCCTGAACTGCCTGATCGGGCAGAATCCCAACTACAACCCTAACAATCCGTGCGGCTGTCCGCCGGGACCTCCGGGACCTCCGGGACCCGCGGGACCTCCGGGACCGCAAGGGCCGGCCGGGCCGCAAGGCCCAGCAGGTGGAACAACTTCGGGAGGGCAACCCTCGAACCTGCCGCCACCGCCGGCGCTCGATAGCCAGGGCGATGAGATCAGCGATCTCCTCGCGTACTCGAGTCAGTACCTCTATGCGATCGCGAACACCGTCCAGAATCTGGGCGGAAACACCGGCAGTCAGCCTAACGACACCTGCTGTCAGAACGTGGTGTCCGCGATCAATGCCGTGGCGGCCGCCATCACCGCGATCCAGATTCCCAGCCAGGGAACCGGCGGCGGGCCGGTCAATATCGATCTGAGCGGCGTTATCACCGCGATCGGCCAGCTCGTATCTGCGGCCGCTTCCTGGCCGACGTTCTGGCAGACAGCAGCGGCCGGCCTCAGCGGCTCACTCGAATCGATCGCGAGCGCAATCACCGCGAGCTCGGGTACCGACGTGAGCGGCATCGTTGCGCAGCTCGCGAAACTATTTGAAACCCTCGACACCCCGGTCGCGATGTACCAGGCGCTTTCCGATCAGGGCTACCTCGATCCGAATTTCCTTCCCTACTTCGGCCAGGGAGCAACCGCGCCGGCCGGCGTATACAAAGCTGTCGTTAAAGACTGGGACTGGGTTCGAACCCTCATAAAATCCTGGTGGGATTACGACATCGGGCCACCGCGCACGCCGACGCCGCCGCCAGTAGATCCGAAGTCGCCGGCGATGTCGGCACTCACATCGAGGTTGAATGCGGCGGATTCCCTGATCCTGCCGGTGCTCAAACCACTCATCGAAACGGTTGTGGGACAGCTCCAGAGCGGCGCATCTCCCACGCTCGGCAACATCGGGGTAGATCCCGATAAGCCCGTTGCTTCGGCGGTATCGGTGACACTCACGGCAGCTGCGGCCGCATGGATACTCAGTTACTTCGGCATTGATGCCGGCGAACCCCTGGCGCGCATCTCGGAGGTGATCGCGGCCGCAATCGGGTTCGAAGAACTGCGAGACGTTCAGATCGGGCCATTCGTGCGCAATGGGATCGCGGCGGTGGCGGAGCTGCAGGCGAAAAAACAGTACCGCCAGACCTCACCCGGCGCCGGCGCGGCCGCGAGCTGGCTCGCGCGTGGCATCGTCGACGATGCTACCGCCACGCCCATCATGGAATTTGCCGGCCTGTCCGACACTTACATCGCGGCTGAGAAAGTAGCTTCGACGCACGGGATGCAGGCGCGCCAGCTCATCCGGCTGATAGAAACCGGCCTTTTCACCCAGGCCGACATCACCGATGAGCTCACGTTCGGCGGGATGCGTCCGGCCTCGCAGCATCGCACGCTCCTGGCGGCGCCGTACCTCGCAACCGCGACCCAGCGATCGACGCTGCGCAGCGCGATCGAAGCTGCTTACGAGGCTGGGCTGTATTCCGATGCGGATCTCACAGGGCAGCTCGACAGCGCGGAGCAAAACACCGATCGCGATTCGCTGGTGCTCACCGCGGTTAAGCTCAAAAAGCTGGTCGCCAATACCAAGGAGCTCGAGGCTGCCTACACCACGCTCGCCACCGCCGGCATCGTCGACGAGCCTACTTATCAGCAGATGCTCGAGGCGATCGGGCTACAGGATGACGTGATCAGCGCGAAGCTCGCGATCCTCGATGCGAAGTTGAAGGCGGCATTAAAGAAGCAAGCCGACGCGGCCGCGCGCTCGCTCGAGCGGAGCACCGAGTCTAAGCTGCGTCAGGCGGCGGTGCAGAATTTCCTGACGGGGAATGGCGATTTAGCCACTCTGACCACTTCTCTACTTGCGACAGGGCTGACCGCAACTCAAGCCGCATCGTGGTCTGATCTGGCCCAGTTGCGACAAACGGGCACACTGCGATGGATATTTGGAGTACAGAGGACGCCAGCTGAAGCAACTCTACTACGAGAGCGCGTCTCCGCGCTGACGGATCAGCGCAAGAAGCTGCTGCTGACTGGCGATCGGTATATTCAGGCTCTCGCATTGCTAGGTCTCCCCTCGAACGTCCAGAATGCCTTATTGGCCAGCGCAAATGCACTCATCACCCCCAAGTCGAGCATCATTCTTTCACCGGTTGCGACGAGCTGACCTTCTCGAAAGGTGCCACCGCCTCGATGCCGTGATCTTGCACCAGGTCGCGCGCCCGCCAACGGTGGCGGTAGCAGAGCCTGAAAAACGGGGTTTCACCATTATTGGTCGTCCAGCTCACGATGAATCGCGCTTCGCGCAGGCACTCATAGCCGGGGTAGAACCTGTCCCACTCGCAGTGGAACTTGGGGATACTCTCGATCACGACGCTAGTTGCCATAAGATCCGTTATCCGAAGATCAGCCTCAGCGCGGCGTAGCTCGACAAGGCGACACCAGCGCAAAAGCTGCAAATTGCGATTGTTAGGAGCACTGGCGCTTCCACCTTAAAATCCGTCAGTTTCGCCCGTTTCGCACCAACACCGGCGATCTTTGCGGCGGCGGAAAATGCGCCACCCAGCCCAGATCGATTACCCCCATATCGAACAACTTAAGCAGTCCGGCCGGCGTGCATTGAAGCGCGCCCGGGGTATTACAGAAACGCTTCCTATCGACTATCGAGCCGGCCTTGAAGCTCTGCGAGCTGATAAGGTTAAACATCCCCTCGATCGCCAGCAGCCCGAATCTGAATTGAAATTCCATAGATTACCTTTTCACCTCGATCGAGAGCGGGAACTGTTTGATCTCGAAGATCGATTTCTCGATGTGCGCCAGCTTCGAGCTGAGGATCAACCTGGTGCGAGACAGGTTGGCCCCCTCTTTCTCCCTATCGGTGAGCTCGCGCAGTTCCTGCCGCAGCTCGCGCCGGCGCACCTCTAGCGATTCCAGCCGGCTTCGCATCAGGAATCCAACATCCGAGCGACTACGCAGGCGGTGCGCACCCGCTCGATCGAAATTGGGCCATCGGCGATGTAGCAGAATGAACAGGTGTCCGGAGTACGCCAGTGGCATGCCTTATACACCACGCCGGCGATGACCACCGCGCACGCTTTCTCTTCGGTGCAGCCGCAATTCTTGCAGCGCCGATCCCCCGGCCGTTTTACGTTCGACACCCTACCCTCCTGTCGATAACTCGCCTCGCGTGCCCTGGCACGCGTTGCGCCGTGCCCGCGCCGTCTCGCTTCGCTCGTTGTTCGCACCAGCACACCGTGATCTCCGCGTGGCAGGCGCCCAGACAGATTGTTTTCTTTTCCGCCATACAGTACGGCGGAACATCGTAACAGAAAGGATATGGGCTGCGTGCAATTCGATCCCCCTCCCCCTTCGGGTACCAACCGCGTTCGCACCGCCCATGCCCAGTGAGAAAGCTTCCAGGCGCGCCGGCGGACATGCCGCCTTCGCGTCTAGAAGCCTTCCAGGTGCTGCGCCCGGCGAGCTGTGCCGGTACTTCAATGGTGGGCTCCAGGGGCTGCGAGCAGCCGTAAGGGAGCTTGGCATCATGGTGGGTTTCACCATCGTCTATCACTCAGCTCGAGGCGAGGACCCATGTTCCTGCGCCCATAGTCGATTCACGCACTTGTAACAGAGTGCGGGCTTGTACTTCCCGCGCCGTGGCAACCATCGGAGCTCGCAGCGATAAGCCGGTCGCGAGATCTCGATGCGGCACGCGATGCACACTGGAGTGCCTGGTAGCCTGCTCTGTTTCTTTTTGCCGAAGTTCCGATCCGCAATCTTTTTGAGCTTCGGCCATGTAGTAGCGTTCTCATTCAATCTGTAGACTCAATCTTACGACCCCAGGGTCGAAAAGCAGTGGCGCCACAGCGCGCGCGTCCTGGCAGTGAAGTGTCTGCGGTCCTAACAAGTCAGGGATCCCGGCGCCCTTGCGTGGCGCCTCTAAAGCAATGTCATCGTAAATCCCTCATCCTCATCCGCATCCCCGCTTTAGAGGCGCCGCGCAACGGCGCCCGCGGTTCCAGGTAGAATGCCGCCGGCGAAGCTCCTGGCGCTCAAAAGCCCTATCGCTGCGTCAGGCGCCGGCGGCCCATAAAACGGTTCTTACTGCGATGCCCCGGCATCATCCGGCAGCAGCTTCGCCACACCGATTACGATGTCGTTCGCCTCACTTTCCGGGACCACCAGTTTCTGATCTTTGTAGGTGATCTCGATGTACTTTCTGACCAGTAAGGTCACTTTCGGCTCGGCTTCCATTCCCCGTTCCTCCATTTGATTGTTGCGTACCCTACTTGCTGTCCGCGTGGATGCGCTCGAGCACCGCGCGCAGCGCGTCACGCTCAGATGTTTCTGTCACAGTCAGGTTGACGAGCGCGGCCGTGTTGGCTGCGATGACTTTTTCGGTCCTCAACATGAACCACAGCACCATCGCGATCGGGAACCCGAGCTGCTGGATCACCGCGATTACGTCTTTGAGCTCCATCACTTGACGGCGGAGCTGCTGACGGTGCTTCCCGCTACTCCGGTGCTGGACTGCCAGTTGTGGACGGCAAGGCCCAGCAGCGATTCCAGCAGCGATATCGCCATATCGATGCCGCGCGATTTGAAGTAACTCACCGCCTCGGCGAACACCCAGTCGTATTTCGCGGCGCCCGTCGCCAGAGTGGTGTTGTTTCCTGCCGATGTGACCAGTTGCGCCAGGTAGTCGAGCGCAGTGGAATCTACGCCGGCGGCCTGGGTTTGTTGCGCCGTCGAGGCGAAGAACGTACCCAGCAGCTTGAGCCCGAGAGATGCGAGAATCTCGATGATTACAGCCATGATGTGTGGAACCTCCACTCATCTAGCTATCAGAGTGCTGTCGCCGGTGGGTATCGACGGCCAGATTCAGCATCGCCCGCATCATCGGCCGCGACACCATCACGCCCAGTTTGATCGCGCCCTCGTTCCTTCCGCAGTCGGGACAGATGAACGCGAATCTGAGGATGCCCGATGCGCCGACCTTGGTGATCCACGCCAGCGGCCGTGGATTTGAGCTGCCTTCTGCTACTTGCACGCGATCGCCCTCCCCTGTATCATCACTCGCTGTCTAAGGAATGTTAACTGTTAGTTAACATACTATTTCTTATGCGAAGTTCGCCGGCTATTTTTTTTAGGCTGACTCAAGCCGCTCTCTGACGCTGGTTCGCCTTCTGGCTGTAGTGCGTTCTCACCGCCGGCAGCACTTTCAGGCTCTCGTCGATCGACTCCAGCGCCTTCACCATCCGGTCGATCCCCCAGTACCACCACATGAAGCGCCTCGCCGCCAGGAAAACCAGAATCAGGGCCCCGACCACGATCAGCATTTGCACCTGATCCATTCAGCTCCTCGCCAGCTTCAGCTCGAGCGGCCGCGGCCGCGTAACCGACGATCGCTCCGACGCAGGCCGTACAGAGCACAACTTCCGGCCGGCTGATCTTCCGATCGGCGCCAAGGTCGACGACGTGCATCGAATCCAATTCATCTGCCTGGAGACACAACGCGCACGAGACGACTTCCACGAGCTCGGGCATTGATCAGCCCTCCCCTCTTTCTGGCGCGCCGCTTTCATCTTGAGCAACTGACTCTGCACTCTCTGTGCCAGCCTCGTTTGTTTCAGCGATGACACCTTGCTTCACCAGGTAGCGATGCAAGACCCCATCGCACCGTTGAATCACCCGGTCGAGCGGCAGGTTGGCTTCATAGATGAGCTGGAGAAGCGCCGGCGCGTTCGCGTACTTAGCCAGTGCGATCGCCTGGTGCGCCGCGAGGAGTCGCTGCGAAGCCGCGCGCAGCTCCTCGAGCTCCCTCACCGAAAGACGCGGCATGTGGTTGCTGAGATTCACGCACGCAGTTCTACGGCTGATTACGCCCTATGTCAAAGGCTAGTACCTCAAAAAGTCCTCCGCGTTTTCCGCCTAATGTGGGGCGAGATTTCTTTTTGGGAGTTCCTAAACTGACTCCCCCCTGCTTCCGAGGGGAGGATTAGGCAAAGCTCGCGCGGCGGCTCCTGGAGCCATCGAGCGCGATTTCTGAGGCTCGGGCTGAGGCTACGTTTCTTCCGCTGCGTTGGCGACGATTCCTGCGTTGATCTTGCGCCTGCGAAAATGTTTCTGCGTCAGATAATCCTCGATCCAGCTCGGGGCGTAAGTCGCCACTCGAATTCCCTTGCTCAGCGCCCATTGATGAATCGCATCATCATCGACTGCCACCAGAAGCACCGGAACGATCAGGCGATCGAGGTAGTTTCGCAGCGCCGGCGTCGAGCTAATCAGCGTCACGTAAAACTCGAGCTGCCCGATCGCGGCGGGATTCGCGACCACCTTAGCCTCGATAACCAGCAGCTCGTGCGGGACCAATCCAACAAGGTCCGCATACCAGTTCGACCGTCGCAACATCGCTTCGATGGCGGGCGAAAGCTGCACGCCGGCAACACTTTGCGTGGTTGGCCCCAGCCGGAGCTCGTAGCTTGGCGGAGACTCCCAAGGTTGCATTTGCGCCCACTCATGTAGCAGCCGCGTGCTCGCCTGGGTGTTGCGCCGCGTGCCATCGGGAATGGGCTGCGGGGTAATGGTCAAATTAGGGTCATTCGCCATGATTTACTCCCGATGGCCCTCAGAGCCACCGAGCGCGATTACGGCAGATTCCACCGGCAGTTGCGAGGGGGGGGCGTTCAACGCTTACTGCACAGTGCGAGGAGGTGCCGATCTGCGCTCGATGGCTCTCAGAGCCATTGACATAAACCTACCATTTGGCAGATAACACGCTGGTTGGCTCTGGGAGCCAACGAGCGCGATTTCAGATTTCAGGAGATGCCGCATATGGCCACGATCCAGCCGACTAACCAGGTGAACCCAGCGACGATGGCCCAGAACTGGGGCAAAGGCGTTTCTAACAACGCCAGCAAGTGGAGCAATGCAGCGTTGGCGCCTCGCCGGCTGTTTAATGCCGACGCTGCTGGCGCTCAGTCGGCCTATGCGATCGGAGTCCAGGCTGCCGTCGCCAATGGTACTTACGCGGCCGGCCTCGCCGCGACCGACCTCAACGCGATGGCGAATGCGATCGCGACCACCGGCCAGGCTGCCTACGCGCAGTCCGGTACGACCAAAGCGGCCAAGTATCAGCGGAAAACCGCTTCACTGGCGGCCGCGATCAATAACGTGCTCTCGCAGATCCAGTCGATGCCGCGCGGCAAGGGCCAGAACAACATCAATCGTATGGTGCAGTGGGCCACGTTGATGAGCCAGTACAAGGGCAAGATCACCGCGAGCTGAGCGCGCGGGCTGTTAACAGGTTTGCGGATCCGTTGGCGACAGTGAGTCACTGAGGCAAAATCCATGTTTCATTTCGAAATGTTCTCGAGCTCGATCGCGACCGGCATCACGACCAGGGCACAGGTAACATCGATCAGCAATGGCGTGGTACCGACGCTAAACAAGGGCTTCCAGGTACCAGCTCAGCTCCCCTTTTTGCACAGCGTATTCGGAGTCGGCGCGCATTTGGGCGAAGTGCAGTTGCAGACTCCCGCTTTTTTGCCGTTCCCGTATCCGAATCTCAATCCCAATAATCGCGGGGCTGCTTTTGAGTCACCCGCGCGCATTTGGGATTTCTCAGCTTCGCCGCTACCGCTGAATCCCACCGATGAGCTCGATTGCTACGCCACGCAGAACTTGGGCACGCCCGAAACCGAGTACATCGGGATCAACTTCACCGATGGTGTCGCCGCGCCGATTCCGAACGGCAAGTTCCTATCAGTGCACTGGACCGCGGCCGTGACTCTCACCGCCGGGGCTATGAGCCCGGTGTTGCCAGTTCTCGATTCCGCCCTTCCAGCCGGCATGTACTCACTAGTCGGCGTGCGCGTGTTCTCCGCTACGGGCTTGTTCTTCCAGATGCTCCCCGCCTCGCAACCGCTATGGCGCCCGGGCGGGATCTGCGTCCAGGCGTATGACTCGCTCGATCCCCCAAACCAGCGCGCGGCCGCAGTATTCAGCGCCCGCGCCGGCGGATGGGGCGAATGGCTGCGCTTCCGGCAGAACGTGCCGCCGCAGGTCAACGTGTTCGCGACTTCGGCCGACACCGCGCAGGAAGGCTGGTTTGATCTGGTGTACGTCGGGCCGTAACCGCGCAATTAAATTTCGCAACCTCGAGGTGAGAGCATGACGAACACGCCGGACCCCAAAGCCACCGCAGCCGCATCGGCCGTCGATGCCGCAACCGCGAAGGACCTCAAGCGCCAGGAGCTGCAAAATCAGCTCGACGCGCTGACCGAAAAGCCCAAGCCACTCGCCGAGCTCGCCAGCGAGGAGCTCCACACCATGTTCATGGATGAGCTGGTGTCGCTGCTGGGCTCGCATCCGCGCCTCGAGGCGATCTGGCAGGAGCTGAAAGCGCGCATGCAGTAAGATGCCGTACCCTCGCTCATCGCTCGCGCCCAGTTTCTACCCGCCCGATCGATACCGGCTATCTATGATGGGAGCTGGCATCGACGTGTTCCAGGACACCAGCCCGACCTTGAATCTGTACAACAACTCGAAGGCTGGGCGTTATCTGTTTGTTTACGGCTTTCAGATGTGGACCGACGCAGGCAGCACCAACCTGGCCTCGACATTGTTCGTGTCGCAGGGCGTTTATCCTGGACTCACGGCCGCACCTACAATCAAGCTGTGTCTCGATGAACCACCGGAAGATGGAATCTTCAGCTATGGTCCGGGCGGTACTCAACCGGCCGGGTACATCACGCTGACCGCGCTGTTTGGGGGCGCAAGCGCCTTTCAGTGGCAGCAGAACTATCCGCTCGTGATACTTCCGCCAGGCTGGGGGATCAGCTCGCGAGTCGAGCAAGTCTCAATTCATTGCGGCGGCGGCTACCAGTGGTACGCCGGCGAGAAGTACGACAAGCATCCGCTGATCACCCTCGACGCCTCAGAGATCCCCTAATCGGGCGCGCGATGTGTCGGTATTCCGACGACCAAAAGGCTCGTACACCCGCAACACGCCGGAATGGTTTGTTGACCGGCAATGCTTCGCGAGCGCGTTCACTGATCTAAGCACCTCAGCTCCGACGATCGTCGGAGCAACTTCAACGCTCGGTCACACCTGCCTGGTGCCGGCCGGCACGCAGATCGGAGACATCATCTTCGCGGTGATTAATTCGGCCGGCTCGGCGCATCCACCGACCGTAGGCACCTGGAACATTCTTCACGACAATGACGCCACCGGTTGGAATACGATTTTCTGGCATCGGGTCGTCGCAGGCGATCCATCCAGCTACAGCGCAGATGGCAGCTCAGTTATCGGCGGCGGCGGTCTCGTCGCTGTGCGCGGCCTCAGTCCAACCGGCACACCAAGTTTCGATGTCATCGCCCAGGGTACCACCTCAGCAACTCCGATCGTCGCACCGCTGATCACGCCGACCTCGGGCAAGGGCGAGCTCTATCTGCTGTGGAACAATATCGGGATTTACGACACGCTCGGGGCGAGCCCCGGGCTCACGTCGCTCTGGAACGTCTCTGATCCGACGTACGGCAATACGACTGGCTTGTCACTTTCCCAGACCAACGGCTCGACGGCCTTCGCGTCCTCCTCGACTCCCTACAGTACCAAGGAGCCCTCCGGCGGCTTGTACCAGCAACTCCTGCTCGAGCGCGCGACCTACGGCCCGTACGCCTCGTTGTATAATAACGCTACCGACGGTTCTGTGCTCTACGTAACCGGAGTCACCGTCGATTTCGACGTTGCCGATCAGCTCCAGGTGTACCTGG
>VFSW01014564.1_pt1 | contig 10860 bp, 8 predicted proteins | sample 5358111 | NCBI WGS metagenome assembly VFSW01 (sample SAMN11554181, study PRJNA540505) | mine drainage metagenome | isolation source: sediment from site ElyBrook_90M | place: USA: Ely Copper Mine, Vershire, VT | collected 2017
AGATGACAGAGACCAGGCTATGGATAGAATAGTGTAAGGCGATTCAATCTGCAGTCTGTCTTCTGACCTCTGGTTTCTGTTCCTTCACGCCGCTGCTTGAGATCAAATATGCCTCAATGAACTGGTCGAGGTCTCCGTCCATCACAGCAGTGACGTGGCCGACCTCCACGCCGGTGCGGTGGTCCTTCACCATCTGGTAGGGTTGGAATACGTAGGACCTGATCTGGCTGCCCCAGGCAATATCCTTTTTCTCGCTCACCAGCTTGCCGAGCTTTTCGTCGTGTTCCTTCTTCCGCAACTCATACAGCCGGGAACGAAGCACCTTCATGGCCACATTTTTGTTCTTGAGCTGCGACCGTTCGTTCTGGCATTGCACCACGATGTTGGTCGGGATATGGGTGATGCGGACGGCGGAGTCGGTTTTATTCACGTGCTGGCCGCCGGCGCTTGATGCACGGTACGTGTCGATGCGCAGATCCTTCTCGTCGATATCGAGGTCGATGTCCTCCTCGACTTCGGGATACACATAGACCGACGCAAAGGAGGTGTGCCTGCGCTTGTTCGCGTCGAAGGGCGAGATGCGGACAAGACGGTGCACGCCGGCCTCCGCCTTCATCCTTCCGTAGGCATAATCGCCGGAGATCGTGAAGGTGACGGATTTTACCCCGGCTTCTTCGCCGTTCTGGTAGTCGAGAATCTCGGTCCGGTAGCCGCGTTTTTCCGCCCAACGCAAGTACATGCGCATGAGCATCTCTGCCCAGTCCTGCGCCTCGGTGCCGCCGGCTCCGGGATGGATCGAGATAATGGCATTCGTGGCATCCTGCTCGCCGGACAGCATGGCTGCGACCTCGGCTGACGCAATGTCTTTCAGGATAACCGCGATCTCCCGCTCCAGGTCCGCGCGCATGGTTTCACCGCCTTCTTCCGAGGCGAGGTCTGCCATGGCTTCGAGGTCGTTCAGGCGCCTGGCAAGAGCTTTCCAGTCCCTGAGAGAACGCTCGAGGGATGCTTTTTCTTTTAAGACGACATTTGCCTTGTCTTGGTTGTCCCAAAAACCGGAAGTTTCCGTCAGGCGGGTGAGTTCTTCCAGGCGTGATTCCTTGGCAGGAGCGTCAAAGATGCCTCCGCAGGGTTTCAAGCCTGCCTTTGATATTGTCGAGCTGTTGTTTGAGGTCTTCTAGAAGCATGGAGGTCTCCTGTAGCGTGAATAAACTGGTGCGGATTATACCATAGTGAAATTAAACAATCAAAGGCAAAGAGGGATCATTACTCTTGATTGAAACAAACAGATGTGTATAATAGGGTATTCGACGGACAAATGAGCGGGTAATGGGATGAAAAATGGGGAACGAAGGGCCGAAGATATCTGTCACGGTTAGGACATTCAACGAGGAGGCGAACATCCGGGAATGCCTTGAGAGCGTTTCCTGGGCTGACGAAATCGTCGTCGTGGACTCGCAGAGCACGGATACTACGGTGTCCATCGCCCGGGAGTTCACCGATAAGGTCGTTATACAGCCATGGCTCGGCCATATCGGGCAAAGCCAGTTTGCTACGGACCGGACTGCAAACCTTTGGGTGCTGCATATGGACGCGGATGAGCGTGTTTCCCCGGGGCTCCGCGACGAGATCCTGGGCCTGGATCTCGGGGATAGTCCGTATGATGCTTACGAGATGCCGCGACGGCATTTTTTCATGCAGCAGTGGATCAACCATTCCGCATGGTACCCGGATTACAAGATCCGTTTGTTTCGGAAAGACCTGTGCAGATGGGGCGGGTACGCGCCCCATGATGAAGTAAAAGTCAAAGGCCGTAAGAAGAAGCTGGAAAACGACATTCTGCACTATATTTACCGTGATATTGCGCATTTTGCAGCAACGAAGAACAGTTATTCTTCTCTTACGGCAGCGGACCATTTTAAAAACAACAGAAGGGCGCGCATCATCGATTTTACTTTGCGGCCCCTTTACGCGTTTCTGTATCGCTACTTTGTCCGGTTGGGTATTGCAGACGGCATTGCGGGATTTACCATATCGGTCATGGAGTCCCATGCCGTGTTCATGAAGTACATAAAATTGTATGAGCTCGAGAATCGGCTCCAACGATTTTCGATACCAACGGCGAAAGGCCGTAGGGGAGGCAAATCGTGATAAAAACAGGCGCTCTCTTTGCTCAAATCCCTTACCGTTGATTGGTCGGACAACAGAGTCCTTTGGAAATAAAAATTACACTACTATGTACGGCTGATCCTGACGCACGGGCAGATTGTGTATGGCGCAAAACAAAGAAAAAAAGAACATTCTCATTATCAAGCCCGGCGCGATCGGCGATCTGATCCATCTTACCCCGGTCATACGAGCGCTCGCCGGCAGATATCCGGGGGCGCATATTTCTCTGGTAGTCGGCAGCCGGGCCACTGCGACGCTATTCCAATATAATCCGCACGTTTCAGAAACAATCATCTATGACAAGCGGGGCGAACATCGGTCATGCCGTTCTCTGCTGAAACTGTGGCGCCGTCTGCGGGCAGGGAACTATGATCTGGTGCTGCATTTTCAAAGAAGCAATCTGAAAGCGTGGTTCCTGTCGACAGCGGCTTTTCCCTGCCGTCTCCTGGTGTACCATAAGGCGAAAAAACGCGTCGTTCATGTGGTCGATAACTATCTTGAAACGATAGCGCCGCTGAATATCGCCGGACAAGACCGTTCCCCTGAGCTTTACGCGGGCGACGAGGATGAACAGTTTGCCGAGGGCCTGTTCAAGGACAACGGGTTTACGGAAAAGATCGTCATCGCCTTGAATCCCGGCGCGAGCCATCCGGTGAACCGGTGGAGTCCCGAACAATTTGCAGCCCTGGCAGACGCCCTTGCGGAACGTCTTGCAGCCGCGATCATCATTATCGGAGGAACCGGGGATGTCACGCTGGCTGAACGGATCGCCTCGGCGGCCGCATCGAAACCGCTTGTCCTCGCCGGGAAAGTGACGTTGCTTCAACTCGCGTCAATTTTGAAACGATGCGATATCCTGGTGAGCGGCGATACGGGCCCTTTACACCTGGCAACAGCCGTCGGGACCAGGGTTGCGGCCCTCTTCGGCGCTGCCGACCCGGCGAGGACCGGGCCTGTGGGCGCCGGCCACCGGGTGATCCAGGCGAAGGGCGTCGCCTGTGTCCCCTGCCGGAGCCGCACCTGCGCCGGCAGCCAGCGCCTTGCGTGCATGGGTAAAATATCAGTGAAGGACGTCACTAATGTCGTTCTGGAGATGGTGCCGATGGATGGCGCGCTGGAATCGTCCAAACGAGACCGCGTCCGTTTATAAATCAATTCAGGAGGGACAATACGTTTATGACTGCCAACCGACCGCGCTACAACACCACAGTCACAACCGGGCTGGTGCTTTTCGCATTAAGCCTGCCGCTTTCAAAGAGTGCAGGAAATATCCTCCTCTTTCTCATTTATCTGTTCGTTATCGCAGGCGTCCTGCTGTATCGGGATGTCAAGGAATCAGTCGTTTCCAGCATCAAACAGCCGCTAACGCCGGCATTCTTTTTTATTTATCTTGCCGCGCTCGCCGGTGTTTTCTTATCCGAAAAATACGCAGCCGGCTTGAAAGCGACCAACCTGTTTTTGAGTCTGCCGGCGATCTATCTTATGGTATCGGTCCTGATCGACGCCGTGCCGGATGATGACAAGAGATACCGCTTCGCCGAATCACTCCTCGTGGCATTTCTGGTCGGGCTCCTGTTCCTGAACCTGATCGGCGTCCTGACCTATCTCGGGATCATCGGCGACAAGAAATTCGTCCTTCCGCTTGCGCCCATGCACCTTCACTGGATCTGGTTTTCCAACATCAACGCCCTCGGCCTGTACACGGCGGCCTCTTTTCTGCTCTATTCGCGTCGCGCGCTGACGATGGGAGCCAAATTGCTTCTTTTCTCTTTTATAGCGCTCGCCGTTCTCTGTGTTCTTTTGTCCACGTCCCGGACTGCGTGGTTCGGCATCATGTTGACGTCGGTAATCATGGCCTTTCTTGTGAAGAAGAGCTGGAAGATTTTCCTGATAGCCGCACTCGGGACCGCTGCCGCCGGGGTAACCGCCTACCTCACCATTCCGTTTGTTGATGACCGAATTCACGCCATCGCAAGTGATATCTCGAACTTCTCAGCCGGAGTAACGGCGACCAGCATCGGCGAACGATTTCTCATGTGGAAAGCCGCAATTCTGATGTTTCTCTCCAACCCGCTGATGGGCGTCGGCACCGGCAATTACGTCCCTGCCATGACCGCTTATGTAAGCGCGGGAAGGTTTCCGGAAGTGCTTCTCCAGTATAACCAGCCGCATAATATCTATTTTTTTGCTCTTGCGACGAACGGTTTGCTGGGGCTTGCCGCGCTGCTTTATTTATTTTACCGGGTTTTTACACTGGCGTTGCCGGTGCTTTGGCAGGGTGAAGGAACGAGGGAAAGGTTGTTCGCCTTTATTGCTGTCGCGACTGCAATACATTATATGATAGCGGGGCTTACCGATTCTTTCTTCAATATTCAGATACTCCGGTATGCCTTTATTTTCATGATGGGAGTGTGTGTGAGGAAATCAATGACGTCGGTACGCGGCTCATAACTCGCTGTTGATTGCAATTACGGCCCCTCAGCTGTGAGCCACGCCTAAGCGCGACAGGCGTTCTTCTTTTCCCATTCCCAGGCTGTATTGATGATCAGATGAAGGTCATCATAACGCGGCTGCCAGTTTAATGTTCGCTTGATTTTCGAATTGTCCGCCACGAGGACCGGCGGATCGCCTTCGCGCCGTCCTGCTTCTTTTACCGGAAAGTTGATGCCGGTAACCGCGCGGGCTGCGTTCACGACTTCGCGGACCGAATACCCGTGGCCGTAGCCGCAATTGAAGACGTCGCTTTTCCCGCCCGAAAAAAGATATTCCAGCGCCTTGACATGAGCGTCCGCTAAATCCGTCACGTGGATGTAATCCCTGATGCAGGTGCCGTCGGGAGTGGGATAGTCAGTCCCGTGAATGGCCAGACTCTCCCGTTCTCCCTTTGCTGCCTTCAGGATGAGGGGGATCAAGTGCGTCTCAGGGTCGTGCCGTTCGCCGATCCGGTTCAGCGGGTCAGCCCCCGCGGCGTTAAAATATCTGAGGGATACATATCGAAAATCCCCGGCATGCGAGACGTCTTCAAGGATCTTTTCCACAAAGGCTTTTGAAGAGCCGTAGGGATTGATGGGATGCAGTGTCTGGTCCTCGGTGATCGGCACGCGTTCGGGGTTCCCGTACACAGCGGCAGTTGAAGAAAAAATGAAATGCTTGATCCCTTCCTTTGTCACGGCCTCCAGAAGGCCGAGGGCATTCATGGTGTTATTGCGGTAATAGGAGAGCGGTTCCCGTACCGACTCCCCGACCTGAATAAAGGCGGCAAAATGCATTACGGCGTCGGGCTGGAAGTCATGCAGCGTCGATCCTAAAAGCTGCGCATCTCCCAGGTCGCCGACCACCAGCTTGCCGGCTACCAGGGCATCAGCATGGCCCGTCGAAAGGTTGTCGTATACCAGAATGTCAAAGCCCTTTTCAGCAAGCGCAGCAACCATGTGACTTCCGATGTAGCCGGCCCCGCCGGTGACAAATATTCTCATGTGATGAGCCAGCTCCTCTTTTTTGTGTTCGACGTTCCAGCGGCATGCAGCCGGGAATTAATAGGCGCCTTCTTTTTTGATGACGACGCATAAGGTTTTAAAAAGAATGGTGATGTCGAGCCATACCGACCAGTTGAGCACATACCAGGTGTCCAATCTCACCCGCTTATCGTAATCTATGGTATTTCTTCCGCTTACCTGCCACAACCCGCTGATTCCCGGACGCACCAGGTTGTAATAAGCAGCGTCCTCTTTATAATATTTCGTGATTTCCTCCAGGAGGACGGGGCGCGGCCCAACGAGGCTCATCTCTCCCTTCAGCACGTTGAAGATCTGCGGGAGTTCGTCAAGAGAGGTCCTTCTTAAGAAATTTCCCATGCCGGTTATGCGGGGATCATTCCTCAATTTGAAATACGTTTCCCATTCCTGGCGGGAGTCGGGATCGGCACTGAGGATCTGTTCCAGCCGTTCCCGGGAATCCAGATACATGCTTCGAAACTTGTACACGCCGAACGGTTTTCCCGACCTGCCAATTCTCGTATGGCGGTAAAAGACCGGTCCGCGGGAGTCGAGCTTGATCAGGAGCCCGAGTATCCCGATAATGAGCAGAAGCAGCGGCAAAAAAACGACCGAGACCGTCAAATCGAATGTTCTTTTGATGAGCCGGTTATAGGGCGATTTCAGGTTGTTGTTGATTTTCAGGAGGAACAGCTGCTGGACGAAGAGATGATACAGCTCGGTATTCGTGAGCGCGACTCCCTTGATATCGGGAACGAGAAGAACGGATTTCGTATACTTCTGGATCTCACTCGTCAGTTCCGACAGTTTCTTGTTCGAAAGGGAGGGGATGGCGATAATGATGGTTGCTACGTTGAGGCGCTGGACGAATTTTTTAAAGTGGCGGACTTTTCCGAAAATCCTGTACATTGTCCCGTCCACGTTTACCTGCGTGCCGATCTGCTCATCATCATCGAGAAAACCTATGACGTTATATCCCAGATGAATATCGGAGGCTATTCCTTTTGCCGTTCCCCTTCCTGCTGCGCCTGCTCCGATAATGATGACGTTGTCGTGCCAGAGCTTGATGCGATAGAGGAACTTTTTACCCGCCAGACGGAAAAGAGGATAGATAAAAAGGCTCCAACACCACAGGAAAATGATGGTCAACCGCGATATTTTGTCCGACATTTTTCCGAGGGTGACGATGGCGAGAATTGCAATCGTTGACGCGGACAGCGCTTTGAGGACCTCTCTCGTTTCATCCCAGAAGGGAAGTTTCTTGTAATAGAGACGTTCATAAGCAATAAAAGAGATGAAGATGGCCGGCAGCCACCAGATATGAAGAAAATAGGGGAGTGATAATTGAAACGGGGCGATCCGGGAAGACAGCAGATCCACTGCGGCCCTCGAGTAGTAAGCTGCGAGCAGGGAACAGTAAAATGCCGCAATGTCAAGGAGCAGGAGTGCTGCGACTTTGATGCTGTTTCTCACATTTCCTGTCAAGAATTACCCCTGGTATCACTAGCAGACATTTGAACTGAGCTCGTGGAGCGCGTCCCTTACGCACGACACGGACACTCCGGATTTCCTGCGAGGGACCGGCATTATTATTGTAGTGTAAGATATTATAATTCTTCTTAAAATGCAAGATGAAATCGAATTACACCTGTTGTTGACCGGTGGTTCACGCTTCTTTCAACTCGATGCAGCCCCGTGCTGGTGGTAAAGCAGTAAGGTATCCTTCAGGTGCCTTGAGCAGCGTCTTGCAGGGGAATTTATAAATTGACAGCAAGAGAAAAGGCCGGTATAATTAACTAACCTGAAGGAGGGGATTTCCCATGTTTGAAGGTCTGTTTCAGCCGCTGCATTTGATCTTGATTTTGGTAATTGTCCTTATCGTCTTCGGTCCCGGGAAACTGCCGGAACTCGGAGAGGGACTCGGAAAGAGCATCAAAGCTTTTAAAAAGGCGATGAAAGAAGAGCAGACGGCAACGCCTCTGGAACACAAGGACGAAAAAAAGGCGTAGCGCCATGCTCCTTGTCCATTCCCTATTAAAGTCTGGATAGTCGGCTTATCGAAAACACGGGTTGAGGCTTATCCCTTAATCCGTGTTTTTTTGTGTCGCTTCGCCTTGCTGGCAAGCGAAAACTCTATTAAACTTCGATAGGAATTCGGTACGCCCCGACAGCCGATCGTCCACGGTCTTATCCCATTATGCCTGACAAGGTATCCCCCTCAAAAGGAATTATTAAGTCACTCGGCCTGGTCTTCGGCGATATCGGCACGAGCCCGATCTATACGCTCACGGTCATTATTCTCCTGACCAAGCCGACGGTGGAAAACGTGATCGGCGTGCTTTCGCTCATCGTCTGGACGCTCATCATCCTCGTGACCGTTGAGTACGCCTGGCTTGCAATGAGCCTGGGCAAGCGCGGCGAGGGCGGGACCATCGTGCTCCGGGAGATTCTGGTGCCGCTGCTGAAGACAAGCAGGCAGGTGGCGCTGGTCACGCTGCTGTCGTTTATCGGCATTTCACTCATCATCGGCGACGGCGTTATCACTCCTGCCATCAGTATCCTCTCCGCCGTGGAGGGCTTGCTCCTGATCAAGGGGCTGGAGGGGATGAACCAGAATTTTCTCGTCGTGATTGCCGGGGCCATTGCCATACTGCTCTTCTCGATACAAAAAAAGGGAACGGAGCGCGTCGCGGGGGCTTTTGGCCCGCTGATGCTGGTGTGGTTCGGCACATTGACGGTTTCAGGACTGGCCTCCATCATCCAGGTCCCTGCCGTGATCAAGGCAATCAATCCTTATTATGCCTTTGCCTTTCTGTTTAACAACGGGATCACCGGGTTCTTCGTGCTCTCCGAGGTCATCCTTTGCGCAACAGGAGGCGAAGCGCTTTACGCCGACATGGGGCATCTCGGCCGGGAACCCATCGTCCGGGCCTGGTACTTTGTCTTTGCCGCCCTGGTGCTCAATTATCTCGGTCAGGGAGCCTTTCTCATTCAGCATCCCGATGCCAAGAACGTGCTGTTTGAAATGGTCTACCATCAGGCGCGGTTCCTCTATATCCCGTTCCTGGTCCTCTCCATCATTGCCACGGTCATTGCGTCGCAAGCCATGATCAGCGGCATGTTCTCGATCGTGTACCAGGGCATCACGACGAGGATCATGCCTATGTTCAAGGTCGATTACACTTCGGAAGAACGGCATTCCCAGATATACATCGGGTTCGTGAACTGGTTCCTGCTGTTCTGCGTTCTTTACATTATCAAGGAATTCCGGGAATCGAGCAAACTGGCGGCCGCCTACGGTCTGGCCGTCACCGGCACCATGACCCTTACCGGCGTATTCATGACGTGGATCTTCAAACTCAGAAAACAGTACGGCCACGCAGCGGTTTCGCTCCTCGTGACCATCGTTACCTTTATCTTCCTCTTGTCCAACACCTATAAGATCCCCCACGGCGGCTACTGGTCCATCATCATTGCCGCTATACCTTTTTCGATCATCATGCTCTATCGTGTGGGGCAGCGCAGGCTGTATAATGCGCTCCAGCCGCTGGCAATCGATGTATTCCTTCTCAGCTACAATCAGATCTATCAACGGGCGAACAAAATCAGCGGCACGGCGCTCTATTTTGCCAAGGACGCAAAAGAAATACCGCCGTACATCGTCCACACCATGTTCAAGAACAATATCCTCTATGATGACAACATCATCGTATCGATCGTCAAGCGGGAGGATCCCTTCGGCGTTACCGGGTATTTCAAGGGGGAGCTTGCACCGGGCCTCCGCTCCTTCGAGATCCAGATGGGGTACATGGAGGTGCCTGATGTGGAGGAAATCCTGCGCGAGGCGGGGATCCAGGAGAAAACCATCTTCTACGGCGTCGAGGATATTCTGCCGAGCAATATCATCTGGCAGATATTCTCGTTGATCAAGCGGATGACCCCGAATATCGTTCAGTTCTATAAACTGCCGTACAACAAGCTCCATGGCGTGGTGACGAGGGTGGAAATTTAAAATAAGGGTCGTTTTCCCGCAGAATAAGCAAACGGCCAAGCTCGGTATTGTCGCAGCGGAAGAGTGTCAACAGGCATTCAGGGGATGGGAGGGCTTATAACGGCAGTTTCGTCGTCTCTTCGATTGCAGGCTCGGCCTCGGCGCCGGACAATGACTGCAAGCGGACCCCGAACTTTTCCAGTCTTTTGTCCGCATCATCGTACTTCGCTTTCGTATTCGTCAGATGCTTTCCCACCAGTTCAAAGTCAGCCCGAAATTTATCAAAATCGCCGGACAGCCTCGCCAGATTTTTCAGTATCTCCTGCGCCTGCTTTTCCACGTGCATGCCTTTTAAGCCGAGCAGGATGGTCTGGAGATAGGCGTAAAAGCTGTTCGGCGAGACCGGGATCACGCGCTTCGTAAACGCATAATTGAGGAGCGCTTTGTCGGTATCCACGGCCTCGTCCTTGATGATGAGCTCGTAGTACACGTTCTCAGCCGGGATGTACATGAGCGCGAAGTCGAAGGTGCCTTCATCGGGCAGGATGTACTTGCCGGCAATGGCGTCGACATGCTTTTTCACGTCGCTGATAAACTTCCTTTTTGCTGTTTTTCGCTCTTCCTCCGTTGCCGTTTCGACAACGCGCCGGAAATTCTCGAGCGGGAACTTCGAGTCGATCGGCACGAGGTTGCTGCCCAGTTTGATAACGGCGTCTACGGCCTCGCCGCTCTTGAACCGGTGCTGCAGGGCGTAGTGCGCAGGCGGAAAAATCTGGGCCAGGAGGTCGCCGAGGAACAGCTCCCCGAGCCCTCCTCTGAGCTTGGGCGAGCGCAGGATCTCCTGCAGGCTTGCAATGTCCTTGCCCACATCGAATACCTTCTTCGTGGCTTCAGAAAGGCTGCCGAGCCCCTTGCTGACCTCCTGGACCACGCGCGCCGCGTTGTCGAGCCGGGTATTCAGATCTCCTGTGGACTTCTGGAGCTGTTGCGTCACCTGGTTGAGCTGGGAATTTACCTGGAGCGTGATCTGCCCCAACTGGTGATTCACGGTTTCCTGACTCCTCTGCATGGACTCGGTCAGCTGCCCGCGGAGGGACTGTACTTCCTGCTGGAGCAGGTTGACGGACGGGTCGATTGCCTTTTTCTGCGACTGGAGTACGAGCCACAGGAGGATGAGGACGACAGCGGCAAGGAGTATGAGGATGG
>VFSW01014565.1_pt1 | contig 10860 bp, 9 predicted proteins | sample 5358111 | NCBI WGS metagenome assembly VFSW01 (sample SAMN11554181, study PRJNA540505) | mine drainage metagenome | isolation source: sediment from site ElyBrook_90M | place: USA: Ely Copper Mine, Vershire, VT | collected 2017
TCTTCGAGAGGCTCAGGGTGAAACCCCTGGGCCTACTCACCACTGGCACCAACAGGTTGAAGCGAACATAGGGAACGTTAGTATGCCTCCGTCACTTTCGACCCTGAACGGGCATGCCAGAGGTGGCGCTGATTTTCCGGATAGCGAACAGATATAGAGTGTAGTCCTCCTGAAAAATCCTCTACGCACTCATCACCCCTGATCGGCTGCGAATAGTTTCACGCCCGCCTTTTTCGCTGCCTTCTGCAAGTCTCCGTCCAATGTCGCCAACGGCAGGCCCTGTCGCATGGCTACTTCCAGGTATGAGGCGTCATAGGCGGACAATCGGTAGCGCCGCGCCAACTGCAGGGTATCTGACAGGGCCTGCGAAAAAGTTGCGGCGTCCACCTCGATGTCGATTCCTTGCAGCATCTCAAGAAATGCTTCGCTGCGCGCTTCAGTGACTAAACCCTTGTCTTCCGCTTTGGCGATCACGTTGGAGACCTCGAGTCCCCACGTAACCGGCACCACCGCACTCGCCACCCGCATCGCATCCAGCACCTGCACCGCATAGGCCAGTTCCGAGGGTTTTCCATCACCGAAGAACCAGCGCATTGCCACGGAATTGTCGAGCACGAAGTTCTTCATGCGCGGCCTTCTTCGATGAGCCTCTTGATATTCACCCCTCGCACCGGATCCTCCCGCATGAACGCCTTGAGCCTTTTCACCGCCGCAATTCTGTCTTTTGCCTGTGTGCCGGCACTCGGCACCAAGTCCGCGATAGCCACGCCGCGGTTGGTTATCGTGAAGCTTTTGCCCGCCTTCACTTGCCGCAGCAACTCAGGGAGTTTGGTCTTCGCTTCGTAGGAACCGATCTCGATCTTCATGAGTGTATCTCGCAGGTTACGTACAGACTAGTATATAGACTAGTCTGAATCTGTCAAGCCAGAGCTTGCCCTACCGTTTGGGTTGGTGTTGGCGCTGGTCTGGATTTAACAATAACAGCGGCCTTGTACCGGAAATCGAGTGACCACCATAGCCACGGTGGATTATGCTCGATAAAATGACGTTAGATCTCGCATCGATGGTCAACCGCCGATTGGCGCAATGGTAATATCCAATCGACGCCAAATTAAGAATCAACATATCGTCCTTTCATAGGGACTCATGGAGGCGTCTTTTCAACTCTCGGCTAATGGCCTTGCAACCGACATAAAGCCCACCCCATGTTCATTTGTTCTTTGAAAGGGTTCCTCGTTGCCTTGTTGCCTTATACGCCGCGTGTTGATACATTTGTTTCAAACATATGTTTCAACCAGGCGTTGCCATGTCCCATCAAGATGTCGAGGAAAAGGCTAATACTCGTCAGCGACTGATTGAAGCTGCCAGCGAAATCTTCATTGAGCACGGCTATAAAGCCGCCAAGATCCGCGCAATCGTGCGGCGCGCCGGGGCCAATGTCGCGGCCATCAACTATCACTTCAATGGCAAGGGAGGTTTGTATGCTGAGGTGATCCGACAGCATGCCGCGCAGGCGATCGAGGATTTTGCGCTGGCGGCGGCCGAGGAGCCGCGCGTCCCCGAAGTGCAGTTGCGCAACTACATCCGTACCTTTCTCAAGCGCCTGCTCGGCAACAACGTCCAGTCGCGCATGGCGCGTCTGATCGCACGCGAAAGCGTCGAGCCAAGCGCCGCTTTCAACCTCGTGGTCGAGCAGTTTGTGGTGCCCCAGCATGCCGCACTGCACAACACGGTGCGCGCAATCCTGGGTGAACAGGTCTCCGAGGAGAGCGTCCGTCGCTGCAGCATGAGCATCATCGGTCAGTGTCTTTACTACTGGAGCGCGCGACACGTGGTCACTCGTCTTGACCCCGATCTCCACTGCAACGCGGATCAGGTCGGCCGACTGGCCGACCACATCGCTGAGTTTTCCCTCGCCGGCATGCGCCAGATCGTCCGCATGCCGGCTGCGCAGATGGAGAACCAGCCCCAGTGAAACAGTGAAACCATCCGTCCGCAGAACGCAACAGAGGTAAGCCATGTCAGACCCAAATACCATTCCCGGCAACGGTAGCGGCAAGAGAAAACGCCTGCTGCTGCAACTTGCCGTGGTGTTTCTCATCGTGGCGGCTGCGTATGCGGGCTATTGGTGGAGAATCGGTCAGTACCGGGTGAGCACCGACGACGCCTACGTGGCTGGGAACATGGTGAATATCTCATCCCGGATCAGTTCCACGGTGACGGCGATCGATGCCGACGAGACCGACTTTGTGCGCCAGGGTCAGCCCTTGGTGCGACTCGACGGCACCGACACCGCCATTGCGCTTGACCAAGCCAAGGCCAAGCTTGCCGAGACCGTGCGCCAAGTGCGACAGATGTTCGAAACCACCGGTCAATTGCGCGCTACCGTGACCCTTCGGCAAGCCGATCTGGCCCTGGCGCAAGCGGATGTCATGCGCCGCGCGGCGCTGATCCGACAGCACATGGTGTCAAAAGAAGACTTGCAGCACGCCGAGACCGCCGACACGGTCGCACAGGCGGCCTTAAGCGAGGCCGCGCATCAGTTGGCGGCGAGCAATGCTTTGGTCGGCGGGACCGATGTCGAACATCAACCGCTGGTACGGGCAGCCGAAGCGCGGCTCAGAGCCGCCTTTGTCGAATGGCAACGGCAGGTAATACTGGCGCCGGTAAGCGGCTATGTCGCACGCCGCGGTGTCCAGATCGGACAGCGTGTAACACCCGGGATGACCTTATTCACAATTGTGCCGCTCGACCAACTGTGGGTCGAGGCGAACCTGAAAGAAGACCAGCTCGAAAATATTCGTCTCGGCCAGCCGGTAACGATAATCACAGATCTGTACGGCAGCGACGTGACCTTCCATGGCAAGGTGCTGGGCTTGAGCCCCGGCACCGGTGCGGCCTTCGCTTTGCTGCCGCCGCAGAATGCCAGCGGCAACTGGATCAAGATCGTGCAGCGTGTGCCGATGCGTGTCGGACTCGATGCGCATGAGCTGGCCGCGCATCCGTTGCGGCTCGGACTCTCTCTGAAAGTGTCGACCGACACCCATGATCGCAGCGGCCACGCCCTGGCGCGCGCGCCGGTCACGGGTGGGCGTTACCAGACCGATATCTATACCGGTCATGACGATGCCGCCGACAATCTGATCACCACCATCGTAGCGGCCAATCTCGGCCCGTCCAAACAGTCGGCCGTTGATCCCTAGCCCGCTCGCCCATGGCGCTCAAGCCACTCACCGGATCGACACTCGCGCTGCTCACGCTGGCGCTCGCGCTCGGCACCTTCATGCAGGTGCTCGACACCTCGATCGCCAATGTCGCGATCCCGGCGATCGCCGGCGATCTGGCGGTCAGTCCCAATCAGGGCACCTGGGTGATCACATCGTTCGCCGTCAGCAACGCCATCATGCTGCCGCTGACCGGCTGGTTGGCGCGGCGCGTTGGCGAGGCACGGTTGTTCGCCGCCTCCACGTTGGTGTTCACCCTGGCCTCGTGGCTGTGCGGACTGGCCGTCAACCTGCCGATGCTGATCGCGTTTCGCGTCCTGCAAGGCGCGGTGGCCGGACCGATGATTCCGCTCTCCCAGAGCCTGTTGCTCGCCAACTACCCGCCGGAGAAAAAAGGCATGGCGCTGGCGCTTTGGTCCATGACCGTGATTGTGGCGCCGATCTTCGGCCCGATTCTGGGCGGGTGGATCACCGACAACATCAACTGGCCATGGATTTTCTACATCAATATTCCAGTCGGCATATTTTCGGCGTCCATCACTTGGAAGCTGCTGCGGCAACGAGAGTCCGAGCGGGTGCGTACTCCGATCGATGGCATCGGCTTGGCGCTGCTCGTTATCGGCATCGGCAGCTTGCAGATCCTGCTCGACAAAGGCAACGAGTTGGGCTGGTTCGATTCCACCCTCATTGTTGCCCTCGCGGCGCTGGCCACCGCGGCACTGTCGGTATTTCTGGTCTGGGAGTTGACCGCGGAACATCCGGTGGTCGACCTGCATCTGTTTCTCAACCGCAACTTCGCGGTCGGCACGATTGTGCTCTCGCTCGCCTACCTCACTTTCTTCGGCAACGTGGTGATTCTGCCGCTCTGGTTACAGACACAAATGAATTACACCGCTACCTGGGCCGGCCTCGCGGCCGCACCAATCGGCCTGCTGTCGCTGGTCTTCTCACCGCTGGTCGGACGCAATATGCACAAATATGACCTGCGGCTGCTGGCGAGCGTGGCGTTCCTGATCTTCGCCGGGGTATCGTTCTGGACCAGCACCTTCAACACTGACATTAGCTACTTCAATCTATTCCTGCCACGGTTCATCCAGGGTATCGGTGTGGCGTTCTTCTTCGTGCCGCTGGCGAGCATGAGCCTCTCGGGCCTCAAGCCAAACGAACTGGCCAGCGGCGCCGGCCTATCGAATTTCCTGCGCATCCTGGCCGGCAGCTTCGGTACCTCGCTCAGCATCACGCTCTGGGACCGGCGCAGCACGCTGCATTACAGCCAACTGGCGGAGCATATCAACAGCACCAGCCCGATCAGCATTCGGGCGCTCCAACAACTCAAGTCGCTGACCGGCAGCAGCGACGGCGCCCTGGCGATGCTCAGCGGTATCGTCAACAAGCAGGCCGTGTTGCTCGCTTCGGACGATGTCTTCTGGTTGTCCGGTTGCATCTTCCTCAGCCTGATCGCGGCGCTGTGGCTGGCACGACCGCAGGCGCCCGTCAGCGGCGCCGGCAGCGGCGCCCACTGAAGGACACACGAGTGGTGTCCATGAATATTCCGTGAAGCTCATCCCATGACCTTTGCCAGCCGACCGGCCCTCAGGTATCTTGCCGCTATGCCTGACCAGCCCCTGCTCGTCTACTGCACCTGTCCCGACCACGATACCGCACTCCGGATTGCGCAGGTTCTGGTTGATCGGCAATTAGCGGCCTGCGTGAACCTACTGCCTGGTCTGACTTCCGTATACCGTTGGCAGGGGCAACGGCAAACAGCCCTGGAAGTTTTGTTACTGATCAAGACCCGACGGGTGGTTTATCCTGAACTCGAGGCGGCGCTCCTCGGTCTGCATCCCTATGAACTTCCGGAAATCATCGCCGTTCCTATTGAAGCCGGCTTGCCGGCATACTTATCCTGGATTGAGAGCGGTACTGGAGCCTAAGCAGTGAAACACGCAGGTTATTTGATGGCACTACTGGCCCTGCTGCTGGCCGGACAGGTGTTCGCGGACGTGGACGCTGCCGGACCCGCGGTCAAACTCACGCCATTGCAGGCGCTGAGCCATCTCGGCGACCGCTTGGAGGGCGTGCAGACCAATGATGACATCCTGCCGGTGGATCAGGCCTTCCAATTCTATACCGACCCACCGTCAGCCTCGGGCGTGGTACTGCACTGGCACGTAACCAAGGGCTATTACCTGTACCGCGACAAGATCAAGGTCGAGCTACCCGACGCGACGGGCATCACCCTCGGCACCCTGGATTTGCCTGCGGGCGAGGTCAAGCAGGATGAATTTTTCGGCCGCATGGAAATCTACAAGCACGATTTCCAGATCCGGGTAGCGTTGTCAGGCAAACCACCGGCAGCGGGCCCCGTCACCCTGAAGGTGACCTATCAAGGCTGCGCAACCGCTGGGATCTGCTATCCGCCCGTCATCAAGCGGGTGACGCTGGATCTGGCCGGATGGCGCGGCGCCACCAGTTCGACCGCCGCGACGCCGCTGCCGGCTAGCGGCGCACCGATAGCCGAGCAGGACCGCATCGCGCAAACTCTGGCCAGCGGCCGTACCTGGCTCACCCTGCTGATCTTCTTCGGTTCCGGCCTGCTGCTGGCGTTCACGCCGTGTGTATTTCCGATGGTACCGATTCTCTCCGGACTGATCGTCGGGCAAGGCCAGAACATCACCACGGCGCGCGCTGTCCTGCTGTCTCTCGCCTATGTACTGGCGATGGCGCTGACCTATACCGTCGCCGGAGTGTGCGCCGCGTTGTTTGGCGCCAATCTCCAGGCGGCGTTTCAGAACCCGTGGGTACTGGGCAGCTTCAGCGCCTTGTTCGTCGTGCTGGCAATGTCGCTGTTCGGTTTCTACGAATTGCAGGTGCCGACCTCGCTGCAAGGTAAATTGACCGATCTCAGCAATCGCCAACGCGGCGGCACCTTGCTGGGTGCGGCGATCATGGGATTGCTGTCCGCGCTGATCGTCGGACCCTGCGTAGCCGCGCCACTGGCGGGGGCCTTGATCTACATCGGCAAGACCGGCGATGCGCTATTGGGCGGCTCGGCGCTGTTCGTGTTGAGTCTGGGCATGGGCGCGCCGTTGCTGGTGCTGGGCGCCTCTGCGGGTAAGCTGCTGCCGCGCGCCGGCGCCTGGATGAATACGGTGAAGGCGGTATTCGGCGTGCTGTTGCTGGCCGTGGCGATCTGGATGCTGGAACGCATTCTGCCCGGGGCGATCACCATGACCTTGTGGGCGGCGCTACTGATTGTCTCCGGCGTCTACATGGGTGCGTTGGAGCGCTTGATGCCCGACGCCACCGGCTGGCGTAAATTCTGGAAAGGGATCGGCCTGGTGATCCTGCTCTACGGCGCACTGCTGCTGGTCGGTGCCGGCGGCGGCGGGAGTGATGCATTGCGCCCGCTGCAGGGGATGCGCGTGGCGGGGGCCGCCTCGGCAGCCGCACCAACGCTGGACTTCACACGGATCAAAAGCGTTGACGACTTTCGGCATGCACTCGCCAGCGCCAGCGGCAAGGCGGTGATGCTGGACTTCTACGCGGACTGGTGCGTGAGTTGCAAAGAGATGGAGAAAGATACTTTTGCCGATCCGGCGGTACGGCAAGCGCTCAATGGGCGGCTGTTATTACAGGCTGACGTCACCGCCAATGATGCACAGGACGCTGCCCTGCTGCAACACTTCGGTCTGATCGGTCCGCCCAGTATTCTGTTCTTCAATCCGCAGGGGCGCGAGTGCGATGCGCGTCGCGTGATGGGCTATATGAAGCCCGAACAGTTCCAGCGCTTCGCCGCGGACACCGCGTGCTGAACGGTGTCGGCTCGCCTCAGGCGGTCATGTTGTATTTTTTGATGAGATCATACAGCGTGGGACGGCTGACGCCGAGCAGCTCGGCGGCCTGCGCGATCTTGCCGCCGACATGGCCCATGGCGCGCTCCACGGCTTGACGCTCCGCCTGATCGCGCGCTTCACGCAGGTCGTAGCTGACCGGTTCGCCCTCGATACCGTTCAACTCCAGATCGTGCGGGGCAATCTGCTTGCCCTCGGCCATAATGACGGCGCGCATCACCCGGTTCTCCATTTCACGGACATTGCCCGGCCAGTGATAGGCCTCCATCGCATGCAAGGCTTCTTTGGTAAACCCGCGGATCGCCCGGCCCTGCTGCCGATTGAAGCGTTCCAGGAAGACCCGCGCCAGCATCACCACGTCGCCGCCACGCTCATGCAAGGTCGGGATCCGCACCGTGATCTCGCTGATGCGGTAGTACAGATCCTGCCGGAATCCGCCTGAACTGGTGTGCGCCACCAGATCCTTGTGCGTGGCGCAGACCACCCGGACATCGACCGGGATTTCCTGGCGGCCGCCGACTCGCTCGATGACGCGCTCCTGCAGGAAACGCAACAGCTTGGCCTGCAGCGATACCGGCAAATCGCCAATCTCATCCAGAAACAAGGTGCCGCCGTTGGCAGTTTCGATCTTGCCGAGAGTCTGCTTGATCGCGCCGGTGAACGCGCCCTTCTCGGAACCGAACAGCTCGCTTTCCAGCAACATCTCGGGAATCGCGGCGCAGTTGATGGCGACGAAGCGCTCATCAGCGCGGCCGCTCAAGGCGTGCAGTGACCGCGCCAGCAATTCCTTGCCGGTACCGCTCTCGCCGAGCAACAACACCGATGCGCCCGAAGGCGCCACCTTCTCGATGGTGTTGCAGATTTTGAGCATCTTGCCGCTGCCCGTGAGCACGCCTTCCAGCGGTGATGGTTTTTTCTGCAGCGCCAGCTTGCGATTCTCCATTTCCAGTTCATGCACGCGAAAGGCGCGGTTGACCAGCAGGCCGAGAATCTCCGGATCGATCGGTTTGTGGTAGAAATCGAAGGCGCCCAGTCCAATGGCGCGGACGGCATTGGCACGGTCATCATTGCCGGTGACGACGATGACTTTGGTATCGGGGGATATCGACAGAATCTGTTCCAGGCACGCCAATCCCTCGGTGTGCCCATCGGCATCCGGCGGCAAGCCCAGATCAAGCGTGACGACCTGGGGTTTGAGTTTCTGCAGTTTATCCAGTGCGGCGCTCCGATCGCCGACAACGGTCACATCGGATCCATCAAAACACCAGCGCAACTGACTCTGCAAACCGGGATCATCCTCAACGACCAATAATTTCCTTGAGCTTTCCGTCATTAGTATACCTTCTCACTTCACGCCCCAACGCCAAGGATGCACTCGTACCCAGACTCGCTGCTTGCGGCAACCGGATGATGAACACCGTTCCGACGCCCGGTTTGCTCGCGACTTCGACCTCGCCCCCCAACGCGCGAACGAATTCGCGGGTTTCATAGGCGCCGATACCCATGCCGGAAGCGCCTTTGGTGGTATCGAACGGGCGGAACAGCCGCTCCCGGATGAACGATTCATCCATCCCACAACCGGTGTCTTCAACCTCGATCACGGCATGCGGAGCCTGACTGTACAGCCGCACCTGCACCCGGCCGTCTTTTGGCGTGGCATCCTGCGCGTTCTGCACCACATGACCGATCACCATGGCCAGGCGATCCCGATCCACCACTACGGCCACGCCCTGTTCGCGACACTCCAGGACCGGCGCTGGACTCTCCACATTTTTGCCGCGCACGACATCGGCCAGCATCTGCGCCAGATCAACAGTCGTGACATTGTCGCCCTGCGCGCAGCCGCTGCGCAAATGGCCGAGCAGACGACTCATCTTGGTAACGGAGTTTTGCACCGTGGTCACGGCATCATCGATAAACAGGGGATTGGTCTTGTGCTTGGCGGCGTTGGTCACCACCAGCGACAACTGCGCGATCAGATTCTTGAGATCGTGCACCACGTAGGCCGACAGGCGATTGCAGGCCTCGAACTGCCGGGCATCGGCCAGCGCCTGGGACGCCTCCAACTGTGCCAGATGACTGGCGGCCTGCCGACCGGCGGTTTTCAACAGGTCGCAGTCCTCCCAGTTGAAATGTCGTCGCAAGGGCGAGCGCTGCAGAACTACAAAGCCGAGCAGGCGCACATGCAGGACCAACGGCACAACCAGCCACGCCTTCGGTATCGCGCGCAACCACTCGGGCAGTTCCAGATTCTTGTAGAACTCCGGGGCCTGCTCGTACTCCTCGATGTTGATCACCCACTCCTGCTTCTCCAGGAACTTGACCAGGGAACTGTTGGCTGACTCGCCCATCGGATCACTGGCCGGGACATTCCAGCGCGCAACCGGCTCAAAGCGACCGCTGTCACGGCGCATCCACAAGGTACCGCCCGGGCTTTCGATGATCTGGGCGATGGAGCGCAGGGTACGCTCGCGCAACTGGTGCTCCGGTTCATTGGAGAGCGTGCGGATGAAGCGCAGCCATTCCTCACGGTAGTCATATTTATAATGGAAGAAATTCTTGCTGATCAGTACCCGCAGGCTGGCGCGCAACTGGCCGGAGAACAACAGCACCAGCAGCGCCAAGGTCGCGCCGGCCAGAAAAATCGCCTGTGCAACGACCCCCCAGGTGCCGCCGTAAATGCGTACATAGTAGCCGCCGAACCCCATCGCAAGAAGATAGATGCCCGTACCCAACAGCGCCGTGGAATGGAAGACGATACGGCGGGAGATGAAAATATCCAGCGACCATTGGGCATCACGCGCGATCGCCACGCCGATGAGCGGCACCACCATGGCATTGACGAAACCGCGCGCGCCCCACAGCGCCGCGTCGACGCGCTGCACCAGAAGGGCATCGGCGTACATATAGAAATCGTAGGCGAACAGCCCGCCCAAGCCCATGTACAGGTATTTTATCGACCGGCGCATTTCCGGCCGGGTATTGCGGAACAACTGCTCGACCAGCACCAGACTGGCTATAGCCAGCGCCAAATGCGCGGCGATTACCAGATTAAACCCGCCGATGATGGGTTTGATGGCCCCGCCAAAATATTCATACAAATAAAATGACAGGGTCAGCCCCACCAACACACCAATTCCGATCAGGAAATTTTTACCGCGCCCGATATAGATCTTATTCTGATAGGCGGTACTCAACACCTTCAGCATGAAGACTAACCATGCAAAGTCGCGCACCAATTCCAGCGAAGGCGCAATCACGGCAGGAATCGCGGCGGAAACGACAATGCCTACAGACGCAAGCATCCATGCTGCACTGACCAGCGACGCGGCCGATAGGAGAATCTTCTGTGGCCGCCCGCGCCGACCGGTCAGCAGCGCCAGCGCCAGCGCCAGAAAAAATATCGCACCGGTCGCGTAGCTGATTGCGGAAATGTTGACTAAGGTTTGGGAATAATCCATAACTTTTCAGGCTTTACTACCAAGGCAGATAAGCGCGGACACTCCAGCGAAGACAAAGATGCATATAATGAGTAGCACATACATACGTTCGATGTTAGGACAGGACGGGGTAGCGTCGTTTGCGTAAACCGCCAAACGTTGCAGCAACACCAGACATTCTTTCACGTGTTTGTCTGATCACACATCCTGCCGGGTGGTATACACATCGCGTCTACCCCACCTGCATCGGTTATGAAACCAGTTATGTAAGAACTGTAATCGTTAAGCTTTCCGACATTCAGCGTGACTGACTATAACGGATATCGGGAGCCATTGGCTAGC
>VFSW01014566.1_pt1 | contig 10859 bp, 10 predicted proteins | sample 5358111 | NCBI WGS metagenome assembly VFSW01 (sample SAMN11554181, study PRJNA540505) | mine drainage metagenome | isolation source: sediment from site ElyBrook_90M | place: USA: Ely Copper Mine, Vershire, VT | collected 2017
CGATTTTCTTGCTGATTGTTGCCGAATCTTGTTATTTTCAACAATAGGACCTGTCGTGACCAGCTACGACCGCCGCCAATCACTACTTGATCTGCTCCGTAAAATACCGGGGCAAAGCGTACTTAACCTGGGTGCAGCCCTGGGCGTATCCCAGGGCACGATCCGCAACGATCTCAATGCACTCGAACAAGCGGGTTTGTTGAAACGTGTGCATGGTGGAGCCGTCTTGATCGATGAAGATCAGTTCCAGAGCAGGCCCTTCCAACTCCGTTATAAAGAACATGCGGCGGCCAAACTGGCGATTGCGCGTGCGGCGGCGGCTTTGGTGATGAACGGCGACTCGCTCTTCCTCGACGCCAGCAGCACTGCCTATTACCTGGCGCGCTTGCTTTCCGACCGGCAAAGGCTGCGCGCCGTAACCAACGGCATCGACGTGGCGCGCTTGCTTGCCCAAAACCTGTCTAACACGTCCTTTCTGATCGGCGGAGTAGTAAACAACGATTCGGCTTCTGTGGTCGGACTGTTGAGCGAACAGGTGGTCAAAGAACTCCACTTTCAAAAAGCGCTGGTCTCGTGCAGCGGGTTCAGCCTGGAACGCGGCATGACCGAAGTCTACCTGGCAGAGGCGCAGCTCAAACGCCGGGTGGTTGAGTCTTCTCAGCAGGTCATTGCCCTGATCGATTCGAGCAAATTTGGCAAAGAAGACCTGACCCCCTTTGCGCGGCCTGCCAGCGTCTCGCACCTGTTCACAGATGCCAACCTATCCCAGGAATGGATTGGAAGGCTGAAACAGGCCGGCATCGCGTTCACAATCTGTGAAGAAGAAATGGTCTCTCCCTTATGAGTGAAAATATCCTTGAACTGCAGCGGATCACCAAGAGCTTTTCGGGCATCGAAGTGCTCCATGCAGTATCTTTCTCGCTGCACCCCGGGGAAGTGCACGCCCTGCTGGGGGAAAATGGGGCAGGTAAATCGACTCTGGTTAAAGTGATGACCGGTGTCCACCGGCCGGATAGCGGCGAAATTTTGCTGAACGGCGAGCAGGTCCACTTCAACGATACGCGCAAATCACGCCAGGCCGGCATCACAGCCATTTACCAGGAACTCAGCCTGTTCCCGGACCTGGACGTGGCCGAAAATATATTTGCCGGCAGGCAGCCGCTTACACCTGCCGGAGCGATCGACTGGCGCAAGCTTTACGCCGAGGCGGAGAAGCTCCTCTCCGCCCTGGGCGTGTCTTTGAATCTAAAAGACCGGGCGCGCAACTTGAGCATCGCCCAACAACAGATGATCGAGATTGCCCGGGCGATTTCGATCAACGCTCGCATTCTGATCATGGATGAGCCGACCTCATCCCTGACCCTGAACGAAGTGGACGACCTGTTCCAGCTCGTGCGCCGCCTGCGCCGCGAGGGTACGGCGATCATTTTCATCTCTCACCGCCTGGAGGAATTATTCCAGTTGGCCGACCGGGTCACCGTACTGAGGGATGGCAATAATGTGGGCACGAAAGCGGTCAAAGAAGTTACCCGCGACGAGTTGATCCGCATGATGGTCTGGCGCACGATCACCGACCTGTATCCTAAATTGGAGGTAAAGGCCGGCGAGGTGGTTTTGCAGGTAGTCAACCTGGCGCGGAAAGGGGTGTTCGAAGAGATCAGCTTCGAACTGCACAAGGGCGAAATTCTGGGCATGTCCGGGTTGGTTGGAGCCGGCCGTACCAACGTAGCCCGGGCGATCTTCGGGGTCGAGCCGCCCACCGCCGGGGTAGTGCGCATCGATGGTCGCGAGGTCAGGGTCACATCTCCCCAAAAGGCCATCCAGCTCGGGCTGGCCTACGTACCTGAAGACCGGCAAAAGCATGGCCTAATCCCGCCCATGAACATCATCAACAATATCAGCCTGCCCATGCTGCGCCATTATGCCCGTCGCGGCTGGCTGCAAGACAGGGTGGAGCGCTCGGCGGCATTCACCGCCGCCCGGCAAATGGAAGTGCGTGCTAACAGCATGTGGCAGCGCGCCCGTGAACTCTCCGGGGGCAACCAGCAGAAGGTGGTGCTGGCCAAGTGGTTGTCTACCAACCCGCACATCCTCATCCTGGATGAACCGACGCGTGGCATCGACGTGGGCACCAAGGCGGTGATCCACGCCCTGATGAGCAAACTGGCTTCTGAAGGTATGGCAATTATGATGATTTCTTCTGAATTACCCGAAGTGCTGGGGATGAGCGACCGCATCCTGGTGATGCGCGAAGGCCACCTGACGGCAGAATTCAGCCGGGCGGAAGCAACGCAGGAAAAAATCATGTCGGCGGCCACCCAAGCGGCCGTCGCCGGGAGCGCGGCATGACTACTCAAAACCCGCCGGTGAGACGTTCGAGCCTATTGAGAGTGTTCATCCGCTTCCGTGAGGCCGGGTTAACCTTCTTTATCTTGATCCTGGTCAGCGTGGTTACCATCAGCACGCCTTCCTTCCTCAGCATCGTCAACCTCAGGAACATCCTGCTGAATATTTCAATCCTGGCCATCGTTGCCATCGCCCAGATGATCGTGATCCTCACCCGCGGCATCGATCTTTCAGTCGGCTCGATGATCGGCCTGACGGCCATGATGGTAGCCTTTATCGCCAAACAATATCCGAATCTGCCGGTAATCGTATCCGTAGTATTAGGTATGGCGTTGGGGGCAGTCCTGGGAACTTTCAACGGCCTGATCATCACCTTTGGTAAAGTACCGCCCATCATCGCCACTCTGGGCACTTTGAGCGTTTACCGCGGCCTGGTCTTCTTCTACAGCGCCGGTTCGTGGGTCAACGCCTACGAATTTCCGGCCAATTTCGACCGCCTGGCCAAAGGTGTACTGCTCGGCCTGCCTTACCTGGTTTTTTACGCCGTCTTGATTGGAGTCCTGGCTTATTATTTCCTGAAATATACTCGTACCGGGCGGGACATATATGCCGTAGGCAGTAATCTCGAAGCCGCTCAGTTATCCGGCATCCGCCCGCAGCGGGTCATTTTCCTGGTTTATTTGATCAGCGGAATCGTCTGCGGGTTGTGCGGGGTGTTGTGGGCTTCTTTATACGAATCGGCGCAGACCAACACTGCCCTCGGTTTCGAGTTGCAAACGGTGGCCGCTGCGGTGGTAGGTGGAGTGAGTATCAGCGGTGGTGTGGGCACGGTCCCCGGTGTCTTCCTCGGCACGCTGCTGCTGGGGATCGTCGACAACGCGCTTACCCTGAGCAATATTTCGCCTTTCTGGCAGCTCGCCGTCCAGGGGTTGCTCATCCTGATCGCCGTGGTTACCGATAACCTGATTATGCGCCGGACCCAGCGGAAAGAAGGTACATGAAAGAGACTGCCCCGGATTCGCCCGTCGATAATCGCACCGCCGATTTTCACTCCAGCACTCTGATCAGCGAACATGCTCCCCGCCGCTCATTCCTGGCCTATTTCCAGCGTTGGGAATGGATTCTGGTCGCCCTGATCATTGCCGACGTGATATTGAACACCCACCTCTCGCCTTTTTTCTTAAATGCAGCCAACCTTTCCCGCACCTCGTCCAATTTCATGGAGATGGGCCTGATGATGCTGCCGATGGTCTTTATCATCATTACTGGCAATATCGACCTATCGGTGGCTTCGAACCTGGGCATGTGCGCCTCGTGCATGGGCGTGTTGTTCAATAACGGGGTCAATATTTGGGTGGCGGCGTTAGCCGGCCTGATCCTGAGCACCCTGGGTGGCCTGCTGAACGGTTATCTGGTGGCTAAAGTAAAGATCCCTTCCCTGGTAGTCACGCTGGGCACTTACGCATTTTTCCGTGGCATGGCCTACGTCTTCCTGGGCGACCAGGCCGCGGTCAATTACCCGGCTTCCTTTACCTACATCGGCCAGGGCCTGCTGCCCGGTACGCTGGTGCCTTTCTCAGTCGGAGTTTTTATTGTAATGGCGATCCTTTTCGGGCTGGTATTGCATCGCACCACCTTTGGTCGTTATCTTTACTCAATCGGCAACAACGAGAATGCCGCCAATTTTTCGGGTGTGCCGGTGAACAGGATCAAGATCATCTGCTTTACCCTATCAGGTTTTATGTGTGGCCTGGCGGGTCTGATCCTGGCAGCCCGCTTCGGCAGCACACGGCCCGATATCGGCACCGGGCTGGAGCTTTCGGTGATCACCGCGGCCGTGCTGGGCGGTGTGGACATCAACGGCGGGATTGGCACAATGATCGGGGCAGTATTATCTCTGACTCTGATCGGCCTGATGGAGTTTGGCATGGGCCTACTAAACATCCAGGGCCAGGTGCAGGGAACTGCTGTGGGCCTGCTGCTGATCCTTTCCATCCTGCTGCCTAACCTGGCCCGCAAGGCATTTTCGGGCGGAACCAGGTTTACCCGGCAGCAGATCGTGATGGCGGTGGTGTTAGCAGCCGTCTTTATCTTATTCTTTGTGTTTTTCTTCTGGTCACGCGCCCCCGTGATATCGGCAATCTGACCAGAAGTGAAATTTATCCAGTCAGATTACAACAGGCGTGCGCCTGTTGATCTGAGAAGTCGAAACTCTAATTGAGGAGGCTAAATGAAACACACACGGTTTTCCATTTTCCTGGCCATTGCCACCGTCTTTGGCCTGCTTCTTGGGGCCTGCGCGCCAACACCCACACAGGCTCCTACCACTGCAGCTCCTGCCACTGAAGCCCCTGCTACTGCGGCTCCGGCGGCCACTTCAACCACTGCTCCGGCTGCCACGGCTACAACTGCCGCGGCTACCACTGCGCCTGCGGCCACTTCGACAACCGCTCCGGCAGCCACTGCGACGACTGCTCCGGCCGCCAGTTCGAACCTGACTTTCGTCCTGGTGCCTAAGAACCTGGGCAACCCCTACTTCGATACTGCTAACGCCGGCGCCCAGGCGGCTGCCAAGGAACTGGGCGTGAAGGTGCTCTACCAGGGGCCCGCTACGGCGGATGCCACCCAGCAGATCCAACTGATCGATTCCCTGATCGCCCAGAAAGTGAGCGGCCTGGCCATCTCAGCCGATGATATGAACGCCCTGGTTCCTACCGGACAGGCTGCTATGGCGGCCGGGATCCCGGTCATCTCTTTTGACTCGGCCATTGCCCCAGCCGGCGACATCCTCTTCATCAACCAGGCCAACACCAATGACATCGGCGCCATCGAGATTAAGATGGCCATGGATGAAACCGGTCCGAACGGCGGCGATATTGCTATCTTGAGCGCCACCTCCACCGCCCCGAACCAGAACGCCTGGATCGCAGTGATGAAGACCACCCTGGCCATGCCGCAGTATTCCAAGCTGAAACTGGTCGACGTAGTCTATGGCAACGATGACGACACCAATAGCTACACTGAGGCACAGGGCCTGCTGACCAAATACCCGAACTTGAAGGTCATCATCGCCCCCACCACGGTAGGGATTGCCGCAGCGGCCCGAGCGGTCCAGGATGCTAACCTGACCGGTAAAGTGTTCGTGACCGGCCTGGGCACCCCCAACCAGATGCGCAGCTACGTGAAGAGCGGGGTTGCCCCCGAATTTGCCCTGTGGAACCCGAGCGACCTGGGTTACCTGTCGATCTACGCCCTGGACGCCATCGCCACCGGCAAAATGAAAGGCAAACCGGGCGATACCTTCACGGCTGGTAAACTCGGTTCGTATACCGTGCAAAGCGACGGCACCGTTTTACTCGGGCCGCCGACCATCTTCAACAAAGACAACATCGACAACTTTAACTTCTAGCGCCTTAACGTTCAGAATAGATCCACCCTTACACCCTGCCCCAAGAATCATCAAAAGGGCAGAGTGTGAGGGACAGGAATTGCTCACCGGGATGTGTTTTCTCGGAAGCTGCTCAGAAAATACAAAGTTTCTTAGTCCGAAGGGGTGACCCATGATTTACAAGCCTGAAGAATTGCGCTATGTGAACTTTCTGTGGGACGACGCCGTAGCCAACCAGCTCGATCCCGTCGAACGCCTGCGTTATCGCAGCAATATTCTTGGTTCCGACCAGCGTATTACCAACACGGGTGGCGGCAACACCTCTTCAAAATTGATCGAAAAAGACCCGCTTACCGGTGAAGAAGTCGACGTCTTGTGGGTCAAAGGCTCCGGAGGCGACCTGCGCACCTCAACCCGCAGCAATTTTGCGTCCTTGTATATGGACAAATTTTTATCCCTGCGTGAGATCTACAACCGGGCTGAGGTCAAAGGCGTCAAAACGCCGGTGGAAGACGCCATGGTAGAAATGTACCGGCAGTGCGTCTTCAATCTTAATCCGACCGCCAGCTCGATCGATACTCCCCTGCACGGCTTGCTGCCTTACTGGCACGTCGATCACACCCATCCCATTTCGGTCATCGCCATCGCCTCCAGCCAGGACCAGGAACGCCTGACTCATGAAATATACGGCGATGAAATCGGCTACACTCCCTGGCAGCGGCCCGGTTACGACCTGGCCCTCAAAATGAGCGAGGCTGCCGCCCAAAACCCGCACTTGAAGGGTTTCGTCATTGGCCAGCACGGCCTGATCAACTGGGCCAACGATGATAAAGCCTGCTACGAGCTGTCGCTCAGCCTGATCGAACAGGCTGCCCGCTATATCGAACAGCATGAAAAAGGCGCCCAGACCTTCGGCGGTCAAAAATATACCTCGCCCGACCCGCACCAGCGCCAGGACATTTTGATCAAGCTGCTGCCGCGCCTGCGTGGCATGGTCTCTCAGGCCAACCGCTTTATCGGTACCGTCCATATTACCAACCAGGTGCTCCAGTTTGTCAACAGCTTCGACGCCCCGCGCCTGGCCGAAATCGGTGGCTCTACCCCCGACTTTTTCCTGCGTACCAAAATCAAGCCTTTATATGTGGATTGGGACCCGCAAAATGAAACCTATGAAAACCTGCTGGAAAAATTGGAAAGCGGCCTGGCGCATTATAAGGCAGATTACACGGCTTACTATGAGACGTGCAAGCATCCCAATTCACCGCCGATGCGCGACCCCAACCCGACCGTGATCTTGATCCCGGGCCTGGGCATGCTCGCCTGGGGCAAAAATAAAAGCGAGAGTCGCGTGACCGCCGAGTTTTATTCGCTGACTATCGAAGTCATGCGCGCCGCCGAGGCGATCAGCCATTACCAGGGCCTGACCCGCCAGGAGGCTTTCGACATCGAGTATTGGGAGCTGGAAGAAGCCAAGCTGAAGCGCCTGCCGCCCGAAAAAGAGCTGGCCCGCAACGTGGTGGTGGTAGTGGGAGCTGGCAGCGGGATTGGCAAAGCCATCGCTCACCGGGTGGCGCGTGAAGGCGCTCACGTGGTGTGCGTGGATGTGAATACCGAAGCCGCCCAAAAGACCGCCCAGGAACTGACCGATATTTATGGCGCCGGCATCGGCGTGGGCGGCACTGGAATCTCGGGCTGCGGCCCGGCCATCGGCCTGAGCGCCGACATTACCCGGCGCGACAGTGTGAGGTCCATGTTCGAACAGGTTGTCCTGGCCTACGGGGGTATTGACAATATCATTGTCACGGCAGGTATTTTCGTGCCGCCTGACATGCAGGGGCACATCGCCGACGATAAGTGGCCGCTGACCTATGCCATCAACGTCACTGGCGGCTACATCGTGGCCGACGAGGCCAGAAAAATCTGGCAGGCGCAGGGCTTGAAAGGTAGCCTGGTGCTGACCAGCAGCGTCAACGCCGTGGTGAGTAAATCCGGCTCGCTCGCCTACGATACCAGCAAAGCTGCCGTCAACCACCTGGTGCACGAGCTGGCCATCGAGTTGGCTCCGCTGGTGCGTGTCAACGGCCTTGCGCCGGCTACGGTGGTAGAAGGCAGCAGTATGTTCCCGCGCCCACGTGTGATCAGCTCTTTGCACAAATATGGGATTGCTTTTGACGAAAGCGAATCCGACGAAGCGCTGCGCGAAAAACTGGCCCATTTCTACGCCCAGCGCACCCTCACTAAATCACCGGTAACCCTGGCCGACCAGGCTGAGATGGCTTACCTGCTCTCCAGCAATAAATTCAGCAAGACCACCGGCCAGATCGTCAACGTGGACGGCGGCCTGCCGGACGCCTTTTTACGGTAGATTATTAAAACAAAAGCTGAAACTACCTGGCCTTGTATGCGCCCCCTGGCCAGGTAGTTACGGTTCTTTACTGGATGGACCCCAGGAAACTGTCAACCAGAGCCTTGTCCCAACTGGTCGAAGGCGAGGAAATATTCACCATTGCCTGTCCGCCTTTACCCTGGAAAAATGCGCTCAACTCCCGGTAAGCCTGGCCATCTCCGCTGGTCCCTTCGCTGATTTCATAGGGGACTAACTGGCCACGAATGGAGACTTCACCCCGTTCGACTACCTTCAGGCGTGCCGGCCGGTCGTTGCGCGGGTTCACCTGGCGCTCGATGCTGGCTGGGTCCACGTGGATACTATCGGGGACCTGGACAAAGTAGATGTGGCTGTGCCCGTCACTGCCGTTATAACCTACCAGCGAGAAACCCAACAGTTGCATTCCAAAGCTGCCCTCAAAACCGGCCGGCAGGCTGAAATCGGCGATCGAAGCGGCAATTTTGGCGACTTTCGCCGGGTCAGTGCCGGAGGCGCTGGACAGCGCCTGGCCGCCAGAACGCAGAACCATCCACCCGCTGGCGGCCACACACAGGCAGAGTACCAGCATTCCGGCCAATACTCCGAGGATGATCTTAGATGTCTTGCTCATGGTGAAATTCCTTTACAAGGTCTGTTTGCCTGGCGGGGTGGGGCTTGATTGGCCGCCCCGCCAGGTAGGATAATTTAGAGTGAAGAAGCTGCTTTCTCAACCGGTCTGGCAGCCACCAGGCGGGGGAGGAACATACCCGTGCGGCGTCTGTATTCCACGTACTGCTGCCCAAACTCCTGCAGCATATCGCCTTCTTCTTTGCGGGCCAGGCGATAGTACAGCACTGCCATGATCGGCCACATGATCAGCATGGGCAGCGTCGCCCAATCGCACAGCATACCCAAGGTGATCAGCATGAAACCGGTGTACTGCGGGTGCCGGATGAAGCGGTAGATGCCGCGCGTTACCAGTTCGCCTTTGCCTTCATCTTTGCTCCAGTAGCGTTTGAAGATGATCGACCAGCCCCACACCACCAGGGCCAGCCCGAGCAGGATCAAAACGTAGCTCAGGTTGAGCCCCAGGTAACCGATCTGGTTGATCAGGGTGTGGCCCCAAAACACACCTTCGGGCAGGCGCCGGCCGATGATCCACGAAATGATGTACGTGCTCATCGGTACGCCAAACATTTCAAACGCCCAGGCGACGACGAATGCAGCATAAGCGCCGGCCGGTTTACGCTGGCTTTTTTTATAGAAGGGGGTAAACGCCAGAAAAACGACCCCCAGAACGATGAAAAGACCCATTCCAATCCAGTTGCCAAAATGACTTTCAGTGGTTTCCATTTCTTCACGACTCCTTTCGATGGATAGATAACAGGACCAATCCCAGGGTATAGAGCTGTTGGAGCATCCCTTGTAGAGCTGCCTGGTCGATGACTTCGCCTACCAGGGTTGTAACCGCCCACCCGTCTTCTCCGGCGACATTAATTTGCATTCTTTCGAATAAACTCAGCCAGTGCTGGCTGATCGTGCCCTGCACCCGGATCTCGTAGGTACCGGGTTGGTCAAGGGTGATGTGTGGATGAACCTCTGTCATTTGCGCCTCATTGCTAATTTTGATGGGTTGTTTCTGTCATGAATATAGCAAAGAAGGGGGATTACTCGCATCCGCGTAGTGTGTTAACCAGGGGTTAAAATTGCCGATTAATCCAAAAAGCTGATGAAGTTAATCCATACTCTGCGCGATATTGATCATGAAAGGATGTGAGCTATGAAAAAATTTCTTGTAACCGCGTTCCTGGTACTGATCGGCCTGGTTGCTCTCTCGGTGGTCTTTTTTGCGGTACGGCAGATATCCGCCAATGCTCAAATCGCCCGGGAGTGGCAGATTACGCCAACTTCGATTCCCTCCCTGCAAACGACGGGGCGCGTAGAAATCATCCCCTTGTATGACGAAGACACCACAGACGCCAGCTTCCAGTTTGGACACGGCGTCTCATATCTCATCCGCACCGATTCAGCCACCATTCTGATGGACCTGGGCAATAACCCATCCGAATCCGCACAACTGCCTTCCATCCAGAATATGCAGGCGCTCGGGATTGCCTGGAAGGATATCGATGCGATCTTGATCTCGCATCCCCACCCCGATCACGTCGGAGGCCCCACAGCCTGGCAAAACAAGACGCTTTCGTTTGGCAATTTCACGGGTGATCTGAGCCAGACGCCAATTTACACGCCAATCCCGATGATGTACGCAGGCGCTACGCTCATCTACTCACCCGAACCAACCTCGATCAGCCCGGATATCGCTACAACTGGGGTTCTTTCATACCCGGATGTTTTTCCCTTATCCATCTACAATCCCATCGGGCACGAGCAAGCCCTGGTAATCCACATTGCCGGAAAAGGTCTCGTATTGATTACCGGTTGCGGTCATCCAACAGTGGAAAAATTAGTATCCCGTGCGGAAACGTTGTATGGCCAACCGGTTGTGGGCATTGTGGGTGGCTTGCACTACGATGGGGCCAGCCTGGAAATCGTACAGCAGCACATCCAATTTCTGGAATCCCGCACACCTGAACTCGTCGCATTATCGCCCCATGACAGCAGTAAGGAAGCCCTGGCCTCTTTCCAATCAGCTTTCCCAGAAGCCTATCAGTTTGTGCGAGTAGGGAAGGCCATTCAATTCCCCGGGCAATAATAAATTCTGCCTTACCCTCTTTGTTTATCATCCTGAGAGGTAACTGC
>VFSW01014567.1_pt1 | contig 10859 bp, 4 predicted proteins | sample 5358111 | NCBI WGS metagenome assembly VFSW01 (sample SAMN11554181, study PRJNA540505) | mine drainage metagenome | isolation source: sediment from site ElyBrook_90M | place: USA: Ely Copper Mine, Vershire, VT | collected 2017
GAGACTGGCTGGCGAGACGCCAGCCAGGGCGACCGGGACGGTCGCGCTCCCAAAATCTGATTGAATATCAACCTCGACCAATTATGTTGACTACGAGAATTATGTCATTGCCGCGCCACACCAAAATCATCCGGGTCCTATTATTCCCATTCCTCCTATCGGCGTTCGTCTTCAGTTCAGCAAGAGCCGCCGATGTTCCAGCGCAATTGCTAGCCGAAATGACGAACTCCGATTTTGCCTACAACCGGCTGGCCGTCCTCTGCGATAAATTCGGCCCGCGCTTCAGCGGCTCGACTAACTTGGAGGCAGCCCTTGATTGGATCATCACGCAGATGAAAGAGGACGGTTTGGAAAACGTCCGAGGCGAACAAGTGATGGTGCCGCATTGGGTGCGGGGAGCGGAATCGGCCGAGTTGCTGGAGCCGCGCGCCCGGAAACTGCCCATGCTGGGTCTTGGCGGAAGCATCGCCACTCCGCCCGAAGGAATTACGGCTGAGGTTTTCGTCGTCAAGGATTTTGCGGATCTCTCCAATCACGTTGCGGAAGCGAAAAACAGAATTGTCCTGTTCAATCTCCCGTTCACGACTTACGGCGAGACAGTGAAGATTCGCAGCCGCGGAGCCGTTGAAGCCGCCAAAGCTGGCGCGGTGGCGAGCTTGATTCGCTCCGTCACGCCTTATTCGCAGCAAACGCCGCACACCGGCATGATGTCATATAAAGATGGCGTTCCACAAATTCCGCACGCCGCCATCACCGTTGAAGACGCGGAAATGATGCAGCGCATGCAGGATCGCGGCGAAAAGATCGTCGTTCGCCTCAAGATGAGCGCCAAGCAGCTTCCTGATTCGCCCTCGCGCAATGTGGTGGCGGAAGTTCGCGGCAGCGAGAAGCCGGAGGAAATTGTCGTCGTCAGCGGGCACATTGATTCGTGGGATGTCGGACAGGGCGCGATGGACGACGGCGGCGGCGCGATGGTCGCTTGGGAAGCCGCGCGTGTCATGCATAAACTCGGCCTCCGCCCGCGCCGCACTGTTCGCGTCGTGCTCTGGACGAACGAGGAGAACGGCGTTCGCGGCGGAATTGGCTACGAGGAACAGCACCACGATGAAATGATCAAGCACGTCGCCGCGATGGAGTCGGACATCGGCACCTTCAAGCCGACGGGATTTTCATTTGTGGGCAGTGACGCGGCGCGCGAGATGATTCGCGGGTTGTCCAAACCGCTCGCCAGCATTGGCGCGGGCGAAGTATTTGACAAAGGCGGCGACACCGATATCGGCGAAATGGAAAAAGACAACGTGCCATTGCTGGCCCTGCTGGATGACGAGACGAAATACTTTTGGTACCATCACACCGAGGCGGATACGATTGACAAATTGAATCCGCGCGAGGTCGCCGCCTGCGCTTCCGCCATGGCGGTAATGGCCTGGCAAGTGGCTGATTCCCCCATTCCCCTCCCGCGAGGGGTTGTGCGAAATTCTGGCAAATGAAATTTCATGAAACGGGAATCATCGCTGGCCGGCATTCTTGAGCCGGTCTTCGCGATCCGCACGGAAGACGACCTCGGCATAGGGGACACCGATGGCGTCCGTCAAATGGTTGATTGGTGCGCGCGCCATGGGCTGAATATTTTCCAAACGCTACCGATCAACGAGACAGGCGGCGACAACAGCCCCTACAACGCCATCAGTTCGCTTGCCCTCGACCCTGGCACCATCGCAATTTCGCCGAAATGCATTCCCGACCTGACGCCGGCAAAATTCAAGTCGCTTGCGCCAGCGGACCTGCTGGCAGAGCTGCGCGAAGGACCCGTCAATTACGCGAAATGCAGGCCGTTGAAGCGGGCGCTGCTGGAGGCGGGGTTTGATTTCTTTTTGCGCCATTGGGAAAAACAAACTGCTCGCGGCGCCCAATTTCTAGCGTTTCTCCGCGAGAACGCGGCATGGATTTCGGACTACGCGCTGTTTCGCTCGCTCATGGATGAGAACGGTGGGACGCCTTTTTGGGAAAGTTGGAGCGAAGAACATCGAACGCCGCAACTCGCGCACACTTGGCTGCTGTCGCTTCCCGAAAAACGGCGGACGGAATTGGCGCGTCGGCAGCTTTTCTTCTGTTACGTCCAGTGGATCGCCTCCAGCCAGTGGCGCGCGCTCAAGAGCTATGCTCAAAAACAGCGCGTCCAACTCTTCGGCGATATTCCTTTTGGCGTCGGACGCGGCAGTGCCGACGCTTGGGCCAATCGCGACGTCTTTGATCTCGACTGGTGCGGCGGAGCGCCTCCGGAAAAGGCGTTCAAGGATGATCCGTTCACGGTGAAATGGGGGCAGAATTGGGGCATCCCGAATTATCGCTGGGACGATCCGCGTGGACGGGCGTTGGAATGGTGGCGAATTAGAATCGAGCACATCCGGCGCAATTTTCATCTTTACCGGATTGACCATGTCCTCGGATTCTTCCGAATCTACTCGTTCCCGTGGACGCCGGATCGCAACGGCGAATTCCTGCCGCTCTCAAAAAAGCAGGCTGCCGCGAAAACCGGCGGACGACTGCCGGGTTTCTCGAAATTCGCCGACGACTCTCCGGCGCACAAGAAAGCGAACCAGCAGCGAGGCGAGCGAATCCTCCGGTTCGTTCTCGAAGCGTCCGGCGACACGGGCGTGATTGCGGAGGATTTGGGAATGGTGCCTGACTATGTGCCCGTGACGCTGGAAAAGCTCGGCATCCCGGGCTTTCGCATTCCGAATTTTCTGCGCGAGCGCGACGGCAGTTATGCCGATCCCGCGAAATATGCGCGTTTGTCCCTGGCCCAGCCCGCCACTCACGATCACCCGCCCATCGCCGCGCTCTGGTCCGATCATTGGCGAGCGATTGACGCTGGAAAGAATGCGGCCGAACACAAGCGCGAGCTTCAACGTTTTATGGACTTTGCCGGCGTGAAAGAAAAAATGCCTCCGCGCGAATTCACTGATGCGTTGCGGGAGGGCTACTTGCGGCGGGTGGCCAATGGCAACTCCAAGTTCTTCGCTGCCATGATTACCGACATCTTTGGCGGCACGGAACGCTTCAACATTCCCGGCGCCGTCAGCAGCCAGAATTGGTCGATCCGCATCTCCCACACGGTCAATGAATTGGATGCTGATCCTTCCCTTCTCTCAAAAACGAGATCCTTCAGCAAAGTGGTCGAGGAAGCGGGACGCGGACCGTAGTTGGCGCGGGAAATCTCCCAAAAAACCGAATCAATCCGTCGTCTTGGAGATGTGCAAACGAAGGGCCGGGATTGCTCCCGGCCCTTTTGGATTTAATACAAGACTGGCGGCTGCTTATTGCAGCACCAGGCGGAAGAACGTCGCACTGCCACCGGTTGGCAGGGTGACTTCGTTCTTGCCGTTAGCCACAACAGGCGTGGCGCTGACGTTCGACCATGGCCCCAGCAGGTTCGCGCTGCTTTGAAGCGTGAACTGCGTGGCGACCGAGATCGGCCAAGTCACATTGACCGCGCCCGCCGCGCCCTTCGACACCGACAGCGTCGGCGTGGTGGAATAAGAGAACACGAAGTTCGAGATCGTTTGAATTGAGTTCACGCCGCCGGTGGCGCCGGTGAAGCCGACGTAGGCCGTGGAACTGCCGATAATGCCGGGCAGATTCGGGAGGGTGAAGTTCGTGGAGAACGTGGCCTCCGAGGTCATATCCACCATCGTGATAAGCATCTCGCTCTGACCGTAGAACAACTGGACTTGAATCGGATCGCCGCCGGCGATATCGACAGGCGTAGTCTTGTAGAAGTTGCCCAGCACGGCATCTTGCGAAGGCACCATGCCGTTCGTGGCAAAGGTTACGCCGATGCCGCCGGAATCGCCGGTGTAGATGTTCATTTCAAACGCCGCGCTGTTGCTGATGCCGAAGTAGCCAAGCTCGCCGCCGCCGCCGCCGACGGCTGCGGGGCCGTTGGTCGATTCTTCAATGCAGAACGTGACACCGTCCGCGCCCTTGTTGCCGGCGGCCTGGTAAACATAGGAAGCGAAGAAGCTGCCAATGTATTGAGGCACGTTATAGAACGCGCTCGTGTCCGTGCCGTTGGCGCCGTCGGTCAGCGTCAGGACGTTGCTTGCGATGGTCGGCGAGAAGACGCTGCCCGAGGCGGTATTCAATGTCCAATCCCCGCCGTTGGTGCCGAAGTCAATGGCGACCGGCGCATTGGTGTTGCCAAAGACAACCGCGTTGTCGCTAGGCGTCGAACCGTCGGCGTTGCCGACGATCACGTTGTACGTGTTCGATCCGGCGACGGAGGTCACCGTCACGCTCGAATTCGTCGCGCCGGCCATGATCGAGCCATCCTGATACCACTGGTAGCTGAACGGCTCGGTTCCAATCGCGGCGACCGAGAACGAAACCGGGACGCCAACCGGCGCCACGCTGTTAGTTGGGGAGACGTTGGCGGTGATCGTCGGCGTTCCCGTCAGGATGTTCAAGCTCACAAAAGAGCTTGTGACCGACCCAAACGTGTTGGCGACCACGACGAAGTAGCCGAGGTTCGCCTGCGGCAACTGGACGTTCGTCAGTGTCAGCGATTGATTTGTCGCCCCGGGGATGAGCGTGCTCGCGCCGGCGGACGAATAGTACCACTGGAACCGCAACGGAGGAGGACCGGTAGGCGAGGACGGAATTGTCGCCGTGCCGCCCTGATCCACCGTCACAGTAGATTCAGGCAGCGATACGGAGGGCTGGCCTTCGGCGCCGGAGAAAATCTGCACGATTTGGCTGGCCGACAGGGCCACCGGAAAGACTGCCAGATGCGCCAAGTAGGCGCTGACGTTTCGGTTGTTGTAATCCGGCGCCGCGCCGAGGTCGAGCGGCAGCGTGTTGCCAGCCACAGAGATGATCTTGTTCGAAGCGACGGCCACGCCGTCCACATAAAGAATGCCGTTGGCCGAAGTCCCAGACCCGCCGTAGTAAGCCGCAGCGACAAAGTGCCAATTACCATCGACGATGGAAGTGGCGCTGGTGGCGTCACCGCTGTTGTTTCCCCCGTCGTTGAAGCCGGGCTGGCCAGCCGTATTGGCGCTGATGCGATACGAACTATCGCCGTGGCCGAGGATGTTGCAGAAGCCGCCTGGAGCGAATGGGAACTGCACCCAGGCCATAATGGTGACGGGACCCGTAATGTCGAACGGCCCCAGCGGAACCTCACCATAGCCGCCTTGCAAATCCGCGCTTAGGCTGTTGGCGCCAAATCCGGAATAAGGCACGCCTGGTTGATCGAGAACGACTCCCGAGGGATTCACATACGTTCCATTGTAACCGTTGACGTATTCGAAGACAGTCGTGCCGCTGGTCTCGCTCATTGGCCAGTAAGCCAGCGGATTAAACGACATCAGCACTTGCTCATAGTGCGTCGGGGCAACGACAACGAGCACGGTCGATGCATTGGTGGCGCCGTAGGGCGCCGTTATATTGACCGTGTAAGTGCCTGAGTTGGTCGATTGCACATTTGCAATTGTCAACGAAGAGGCGGTCGCGCCTGAGATCGGCGTTGAATTAAAGGACCATTGATAGGTGAACGGACCGGGGCCGCCCGCGCCGACACTCGTTTCAAACGTTGTGCCGGTGAATTGCTCGTTGGTGCCAGCCGGGGCCTCCACGATCGTCGGCGGCGCCGCAGGCAGCGTGCCAAGGATTTGCACCTCCGCCAAGACCACGCCGTTGGAGGCCGTCGCGTCGTCCACGACGTTGGTGAACATCAGTTGATAGGTCGTGTAAGCCGTCGTGTTTGAGAAGTCGACTTCGTAACAGACCTGATTCGTCACGTTGATGGCGCCATAGGCCAAATTGCGCTGAACCGGCAACGAGAGCAACCCGCCAGCAATCGGCGTGAAGGTATTGCCGCCGTCGGTGGAGCCCATGAGCGAATAGTCCGCCGGATCATCTTCCGGGTGGCTGCTGGAGGTGAAGAACCGGAGGCCGGTGGCGATGGTTCCGCCGAATTCAGGCGTCACACTGAACCCAACCGGGCCGGAGAAGCCAGCCGAGGTGCCATTGCCGCCAACGTTGATGTAACTCATTAGATTGCCATCCTCAACGTTCGTCACGCTGTGGTTGTAATCCTGCGGCACGGCGTTCATTGGAACATCGCCATAATAATTGGCCGGGGCGGAATTGTTGATGTCGGTGATCGTGTCGCCAATTTGGAGAACCGAACCGACGATATTCGTCGGAGAGCCATTGGTCAAAGCTCCAGTGGAAGTCACAATCGTGAGCGGGGCTTCCGGGCTGGTGTTTGTCGCGGTTGCGGTCGCGATCACGCATTGGTACAATCCGACATTCGCGGAGGACGCGGCAGCGATGACCAGATTGGTCGAAGCCGATCCAGAGATGCCGCTGCCGTCTGACAGGACATTCGTCACACTGCCCTTGATGACCTGCCATTGGTAAGCGGCGCCGCTTGCGAAGACGGGTGTAAACGAGAAGCTCGCCGTTGTCCCTGCCAGGACGTTTTGCGCCAGGGTGGCATTCTGCGCCGTGGGCGGCGGATTGAAGATAAGCTGGAAGCCGTTGACATCCGCCTCGCCCGCGAGGTTCGAGTTGCCGTTGCCGTCGGCAGAGTTCGGAGTGCCGGTAATCGTGATGTCACCGCTGTTGTCGGGCGTCACGTTCTCATAGATGACGAAGTTTTGCCCTTCAACAAACGTCCTCCCCGGAGCCGTGGCCGGGTTGTTCAGCGTCGAAGAAATGCCGTTATGCGGGGTGCCGCTGCTGACCAGGAACGTCGTGCCGCGGTTATTGTTCGGGTTGGCGCCATAGAGATAAAGGCCGTAAGCGCCTGCCGGAACGTTGTGCAGAACAAAGACTGCGTTGGAATGGGAAGCGTTGGCGTAGGCCGACGCACTCAAAAGAAACTCGGGTGTTCCGTTTTGAACGTACAAAGGCGTGGCGGCGGTGTCTCCCGTATATCCCGTGACGGAAAGGGTGACTGGCGTGAACGCGCCACCCGAAGACGCATTGCCCGTGGCGGTTTTGCTTGCCGTGCTAAATAGAAACAGGCTCGGCCCGGTGCAAGACACCCAGCCTCCTCCGCTGAGATAGGCCGAGTAGGGATTTCCCGGGTTTCCGTATGGCTGCGGGAAATCAGGGCCAGCTCCCGGATTGCCGCTGTAAACGTAGGTGCTTTGAAAAACTGAAGCGCTGAAGGCGCCGAACCCGTTCCAGATGTTGTTCCCTGGATCCGAATACGCGCCCTGCCCCGCGAACAGCACATTGTAGTAATTGGGATCGATCGGCGGCTGGGCTGGAGAGCCATTATTGTCGCAATGGAAATTGACGACCTGCCCCATGGCAGCCGTCGCCAGCAACCCAGGAAGGATAGCCGCATTTAAGAGAAGCTTTCGTTTCATAGTTTTTGAGCTTTTGAGCTTTTGAGTTTTAACTTGGGGAGTGTTGGACTGTAGCGCATCCACCCATGACCGCCAGCAAACCAATGAAGTTCCCTAAAGAAGGCAGGCCGAATAAAAATCCGTCCGTCTCGTTATCGAAGATCATATATTTACCGAATTTCAAATTCAGGCAGATAAACCAGATTCCACCCTGCCGGAAATCTGCGTGCTTGGGAATGTAATTCTACTTGTCTCACAACAAGACAAGTGGTGCTGCCCCGCCGAGCACAGCCATTTTGACGTTTAAACACGCCTTTCCAGCGCCGGGGGAGACGACAATTGATTTGATGGGCATATCCTCGTAAAATCGCATCGCATGATGCCGCAAAACGAGCGCCGCCCCAAGAAAAAGGCTCTCCCTGCCGCGCGCCTCGCCACCCAACCCGGCGGCAATCGATCTCCTGATCTGGCAGCCGGCCCCGCAATCGCTAAATGGGAGGAATGGAAGCGCGCCCTGCTCCTGTTGACCGCAACGCTGATCGCTTATCAGCCGATTTGGCAGGCAGGGTTCATTTGGGATGACGACGCGCACGTCACTCCGCCTGAACTGCGCTCGCTGGGAGGGCTTCTCCGAATTTGGACGCAACTGGGAGCGACGCAGCAATACTATCATTTTGCTTACAGTGTTTTTTGGCTGGAGCACCAGCTCTGGGGCGATTCTCCGCTGGGTTATCATCTCGTCAACGTCGCGCTTCATGTGTGCTCGGCGCTGCTGGTCGTCCGAGTTTTCCGTCAATTGCAAATTCCGGGCGGATGGTTCGCGGCGGCGCTGTTCGCGCTGTATCCGATCGAAGTTGAATCTGTGGCGTGGGTTTCGGAGCTCAAAAACACGTTGTCGGGCGCATTCTATTTTGGCGCGGCGCTGGCATTCCTCAAATTCGATCAAACTCGCGATCCAAAAAAATACGCGCTCGCGCTGGCGCTCTTCGCGTTGGGGCTGCTGTCCAAAACCGTCGTCGCCACCCTGCCTGGCGCCTTGCTGGTTCTCATTTGGTGGCAGCGCGGCAGGATTTTCTGGAAACGGGACGTTCTGCCCATGTTTCCGTTTATCGGCGCAGGATTGGCGGCGGGAATGGTCACTTCCTTTGTTGAGCGGAAGCTTCTCCATGCGGAAGGATCGGAGTTCCATTTCACGATTGCCGAAAGATGCCTGATCGCGGGGCGCGACATTTGGTTTTACCTCGGCAAATTTGCCTGGCCGTCGAACCTGGCTTTCTTTTATCCGCGCTGGAATGTCAGCCAGGCTGCGTGGTGGCAGTATTTGTTTCCATTGGCGGCGGCGCTTCTGGCGGGTTTGCTGATTTGGAAACGGCAACGCGGACTGCTGGCGGCTCTGCTCTTTTTCGCGGGCGCTCTCTTTCCAGCGCTGGGATTCTTCAATGTCTTTCCTTTCCGTTATTCTTTAGTGGCGGATCACTTCCAATATCTCGCCATCCTTGCGCCCATTGCGTTGCTGGCGGTGGGTTTTTCAATGGCAAGACAGCGGCTAATGACCACCGCCCCATTCCTCCCATCCGCCGCAGCCGCGCTGGCGCTGGCGTTCCTGGGAGTGCTGACCTGGCGGCAATGCCAAACTTACACCGACCCGGACACGTTGTGGGAACATACTTACCGGCTGAATCCCGATTGCTGGATGGCCCACAATTATTCCGGTTACAAGCTTCTCGAGCGCGGCAAGCTCGACGACGCCATCGCGCAATTTCAAATCGCGCTGAAAACAAATCCGTATGACGTCACCACGCGCGACAATCTCGGCATCGCCTTCCTGCAAAAGGGAAACGTCGCGGAGGCAAACGAGCAATTCCAACAGTCGCTGCAAATGGATCCCAATTCACCCGAAACCTTCAACGATCTCTCTGCGGCATTGCGCCAGCGAGGCCGCCTCGACGAAGCGATTGCATTCGGGCAGAAGGCGGTGCGGGCGAGGCCAATTTTCACCAGCGCGCATTACAATTTGGGAATGGCGCTGGCCGACAAAGGCGACACCGAGGGGGCCATCGCGCAATATCAGGCGGCCATCCAAATCCGCCCGGAGTTCGCCAACGCGCAAAACAATCTCGGCGGACTGCTGCTGAAAATCGGCAAAGCTGGCGAGGCCATCCCGCATTTGCAAGAGGCGCTGCGGGTCAATGCGTCATTTGCAGAAGCTCATGTGAACCTCGGCCTCGCCTATCTAAACCAGGGCCAAATCAACGACGCGCAATCGCACTTTGAACTCGCGCTCAAGCAAAAGGCGGACGACGCCGACGCATGTTTCAATCTTGGCAACATCCTTGCGCAGCGCGGAGATTTCCCCGGCGCGATCACGCGGTTTCAAAAAACGCTCGAAATCAATTCCAACTACACAGACGCCTGCATCAATCTCGGCAATGTTTTCCTGAAAACCGGAAAAGTGGATGACGCGATGGCCCAATTTCAACGCGCGCTTATCATTTCGCCGGACAACGCGCAGGCGCACAACAACCTCGCCAATGCCGCCGCAAAAAAAGGAATGTTTCAAACAGCCATTGAGCATTACGAAGCCGCCTTGCGCCTGCAACATGGCGACCCGTCGTTTCAAAACAACGAAGCATGGCTTCTAGCCACCTGTCCCGATGACACAATTCGCAACGGCACAAAGGCGGTCGAAATCGCCTCCAAAGCCAGCGCCACCGCCGGAGGCGCCAATCCGCTGATCCTCCACACGCTGGCTGCCGCCCTTGCCGAATCCGGCCGGTTCTCAGACGCCATCCAAGTTGCTCAACGCGCCCGCCAACTGGCCGCGCAAACAAATCCCGGACTTGCCGCCGCGCTGCAATCGGAACTGAAACTTTATCAGTCGGGCCAGCCGTTCCACAGTCCTTCACCTCGTTAGAAGGATTGCGCGGAAGGCAATTCCCTTGAAATTGCGGAACATCTCAGTTTTCATTGAATCGATGCCGGTGAAACCCAATACAACGACCACCCAGTTTGAATTGGAGGTCAGGATTGAAAATGGAAGGACGCGCCAACTCGAATCTGCCGAGGAAGCCCAAGTCCATTACGAAAATCGGCTTGGCAAGCTGTTCTTAGGCGATTCGATGGCTTGGCTGAAATCGCTTGAATCTGAAACAGCCGACCTTGTTTTTGCCGACCCTCCTTACAACATCAAAAAGGCCGATTGGGACAATTTTGAGAGCCATGAACATTACGTGGAATGGTCAAAGGAGTGGCTGCGCGAAGCATCGCGGGTCTTAAAGAGCACAGGCACTCTTTACGTGTGTGGATTTTCTGAGATTTTGGCCGATGTAAAAGTGGCGGCTATGCCATTCTTCAAAAGTTGCCGGTGGCTGGTGTGGCACTATAAGAATAAGGCAAACCTGGGTGGCGATTGGGGAAGATCGCATGAAAGCATCATCCATTTTCGCAAAAGCAAGGCGTTCACTTTTAATATTGATGATGTCAGGATCCCTT
>VFSW01014568.1_pt1 | contig 10858 bp, 14 predicted proteins | sample 5358111 | NCBI WGS metagenome assembly VFSW01 (sample SAMN11554181, study PRJNA540505) | mine drainage metagenome | isolation source: sediment from site ElyBrook_90M | place: USA: Ely Copper Mine, Vershire, VT | collected 2017
GGAAGGCCCGCCTGGGCCATGGAAACCGCAGCCTGATCAAGAGTGGAGTTGGCGGCCGAGTAGTTGGCCTGGCCCGGAGATCCAAGCAGCGACGCAACGCTGGAGAAGAGCACGTGTGCGCAGCTGCCCGACAGCTGGGAGAGCGGGAGCAGCACCTGGTGCCCGGCGTGCTTGGGCGACATGACCGCACGAATGCCGGAGAGGCTCTGGTTCGAGAGCGCTGAATCGGCCAGCACTCCGCCGGCGTGGAAGACTGCGGCGATGGGCAGCCTCGTGCCCTCGGAGGAAGGTAACAGTGCCGCCTCGAGCTCGTCAGCAGAGGCTACGTCGCAGCGCGCGAGCGTGACACTGCAGCCAGCGCCAAGAGGTCTGCAACTGTCAGACAGGCCCAGGGAATCTACATCCTCGCTGCATGGCAGCCTGCCAGATCTACCGGTGAGCACAATGCGCCTGGCACCCAGGCCCGCGAGCCACGAGGCCACCAACGAGCCGATGGTGCCGAGCCCTCCGGTCACCAACAAGGCCCCACTGAGCTGGGAGACAGCCCCGCCCACCGAGGCAGCATCGGCTCTGTGTGGCTGTGTGGCAGGAGAGGAGGACACGACCACCTTGCCGACGTGCCTGGCCTGGCTCATCTGCCTCAGCGCCGCGGCCACGTTGGCTAGCGGATGTGTCACTGAGCGGATGGGCAGGATCTCGCCCATGGCCAGGCGGCGGGAGAGGCGCATCAGAAGGACACGAAGCGCCGCAGGCGTGAGGAAGTCAATGGCAAGGAGGCTGTAGTCGACATCAGGGCGCTCCTGCAGAGAGGGAGGCAGGTCAACGGCTTCAAAGCTGTTGAACACAAAAACAATCGTTTGTCCCGGGTCTCACCATCGCAACCCGTTGCCTGCTCCAGATGTCGCGCTTGCTGATCTCCACGAACCTTCCTCCGGGTCCAAGGAGCGAGAGGCTCGCGGCCACCATCCCCGGAGAGGTCAGCGTGTTCAAAACAACATCCGCTGACCCGAGCTTAAGCTTGATACCAGCTGCATGAAGCATCCCGTCCTCAACAAAAGAAGTGTCCCGAGAGGCCACTGCACAGCTCAGCCCCAAGCTCCGGAGCAGAGTGCGCTTGGTAGCCCCTCCCGCGGTGGCCATGGCGACACCGCCCGCCTCAGCTGTCACCTGCAGGGCCGCCAGCCCCACGCCTCCAGCTGCGGCGTGGACCAGAACCACCTCTCCGCGCTGCAACCCCGCCATCCCCAGCAGGGCAGCATCGGCCGTCACCTGAGGCCAAGGAGATCTACGTCAGAGGCTGAGGTCCTGCCTCGCCCCTCCACGCACCTGAATCGTTGGGGCCGCTGCTGCATCCTCAAAGCTGACGGTGGGAGGCAGCGGGACCATCGTCTCGCTGCTGCTCAGCACGTGAGAGCCCAAGGCGCCCGTGGTCAGGCCAAAGACGGCGGCGCCGGGGGCAAGGTCTCCAGCACCCGCTCCCGCTCTGACCACGACGCCTGAGCAGTCTGATCCGGGGTCGCCAGCATCCCCGGGGTACATGCCGAGAACATTCAGCACATCCCGGAAATTAATGCCGCAGGCTTTCACCGCGACGAGCACTGTGCCTGGGGCGACAGGCACCTCTCCCGCTTGTCCGGCCGCCTCTAGAGGCGCAGGCGACAAACAGTCAAGGCTGCCCTTGGGTCTGGGCAACAGCTTGTAGGGACCCAGAGGAGGGGGGCAGCGGAGCTCGGGAACTAGCCTTGGCGCAACAATACATCCATCCGATGCTCGAGAGCCAAAAGCTCCGACAGCGCCTAGAGGCTGCTTGGGAATCGATCCCGACACCGAGGGCGGCGTGCAAAGATAAATGTTGACTCCCGCCTTGGAGTCCACAGAGAAGGCTGATGTTGCTGATGCCACGAAACTCACGCCAGGCACCTCTTGGGCCACGGTCTTGAGGAGACCTTGGAATAAGGCAGAGTTCAGCGACGAGACGGCCTCAGGGGTTGCTGTCAAGTCCGAGGGCATCGTCGCCTGGAGCTCAGCCCCCCTTGGATCAGTGGCAGCAAGGGATGCCAATGCGGCCATCGATGCTGCCAACAGCATCGGAGCATTGCTCATCACCTTAGGACTTGCAAACTGCAGAGAAAGGGGCCTTTCATCACGACGCTGACCAAGAGGGACCTCGACCATCCAGTCCACGCGGTAGGCAAGCTGTATGCCGCCGATGCCGCCAGATTCAGCCACCACCCCTGCCGCTGCCACTGCTTCCGTCGCCGCTGCTGCGATCGGCATCCTCCTCGCATGCATGCCCTGGATACAGAGAGCTGCGTCCGTGCGGCCTGAGAGGCAGGGGTCACTGAACATGTAGTAGTCGCTGCTGATCTCTTTGGATCCGGAGACGAGAGCAGGCCTTGGTGCGACCGCGACAGAAGAGAGGCCATCGCTGAGGGTGGCCGGGGGGCGCGATGGGTAGAAGACCAGCGCATCCAGACCTGAGGGCACATAGACGCTCCCGCCCTCGAAGGATGGCGCAAAGACTTGACCGAGCTGCAGTGAACTGTCCAGAAGATGAGGTCCCACAAGCAAACCGTCAGACACCGGAGAGCTGCGATCGCCGACAGATGCGACTGCAGAAGCGACGCCAGGCTCGATCGCTTGCGTCATGCTAAAGCCCAGGGTGAGAAGCAAGAGCTTCAGAGCCTTCCTCCTACCACCAACAGCATCGCGACTTGTCGAGTCAACCATGATGGGCGCCACAGTCGCCCCGGCTGCAGCAGCTGAGACCATCGCAGTCAAGTGAATGGAGACCTCGGGAGACCTCATCTGGCCACCACGAATGCTCCTCCGGCTAAAGCGAGCAGACTGCTGGGTGCTGACTATCCTCAGCCTGCCGGAGAGGTACTCGATTTCACACCGCAAATCTGGAGGGGCAGCTGCATAGGTCATCGAGGAATTTTGCAGAGGAGCAAGTGCCAGAGGAGATGGGATGCTAGCCTCTGTGAGGGACAGAAGAACAGATGACTCTGGCGTCTCTGAGACGAGCAGGCTCAATGATGCCAGCGCCATCTCGATGAAGGCCGCTCCCGGCACGATGGGCCTGCCACCGACGACGTGGTCCCTCAGCCAGGCCAGGCGGGGTGAGGCAAGGTCGGCGTGGAACGCCGCTGCTCCTGGCGCCGGTTGAACGCTCCGGGCCATGAGGCGCACCTCGGCCGCCACCCAAAGCCTGCTGCGCCTCCACATGCTGCAGGTAGTGCCTGGAGGAGGTGCCATGGCTACTGATGAGGTCGTTGCGCCGCTGCAGATCACGAGGTGGGAGTTGGTGCCCATGAAGGCGAATGAGGAGACGCCGGCGAGCATCAGACGGCTCCTCTCGGAAGCAGATTTGCGCTGCGGGATGGGACGAGGGGCCGGCTGCCTGTACATCGAGACAGCCGGCGATTTCTGCTGTGTTGAATCAGTTGAGAAGAAGGACTCAGCTGCGACATCGGCCACGTGAGGGTTGAGATGCCGCAGGTGCATCAGGTGAGGCTGAGACGCCGTCAACAGCCCCGAACCCGCATGCGCAAGAGCAATGATGCCGGCCGCTGGCTCGCCGTGCCCCCCCCTGGACTTGGAGGCTAGAAGCCCAAGAGGAGCACGGCGGGTGGCGCCTCCTACTTGCCGAGGCTTGTGACCAGCTGGGGCGAGAAGAACCACCGCTGCCGAGCTGACTTCAATGGGATCGCCTAAGACCGTGCCTGGGAAAGGAACGGGACGAATCAGCGCAGATTGATTCGGTCTGCTCCATTCAGGCCCCCCTCCCGCTCACCAGTGCCGTGGAGCGACAGGAGGTCCACCCTCGCAGCTGGCGTCGCAGCTGCCCTCAGCGCCAGCCTGATGCACTGCTGCTGCGCGGGACCGTTGGGGGCGGTGAGGCCGCTGCTTCTTCCGTCCTGGTTCACGGCGCTGCCGATGAGCAGGAGGCCGGTGGCGGACGAGAGGTCCGTTGGGCTGGAGCTAGCACAGGGAGTGATGACCATGGCGAGCGCAGCCTCCCCCCTCACGTAGCCGTCTGCAGAGGCATCCAGGACCTGGCATCGCCCTTGAGGGGAGAGCATCCCTGCCGCGTACACATAAGACGACGAGGTCGCGGTCGCCTGAATGTGGACGCCAGCAACGACAGCCCTTCGGGTGGGTCCGTGCAAAGTAGGCCGCAATTCCGCCATGGCGAGATGGCAGGCCACGAGAGATGAGGAGCAGGCGGTGTCCACAGACATGGATGCACCTAGGTGAGATGCAAGGGGCCACTTTCGGTGTCTCGAGTTTCCCTCGCCGAATTCAACTTCTCGCACCTGTGAGCCCGAAGACATAGGAGACCCGTCCAGCTGCGACGCTGAGGGCATTTGCCGAGGCATGGTAGGGTCCTGGGCAGGAAGAATGCTGAGCCACGAGAGACCCGTAGTCAGATGAGGCGATGCCGATGAACACGCCGACGATTGAGCCTCCTGGGGAACAGCGTCCATCAGCGGGCAACAGCGAGCCTCTGATCGTAATTGCCTTGGCAGCAGGCTCAGAAAGCGCCTCGTGCACAGCCTCCAGCAGCACGCGTTGCTGCGGGTCCAAGAGGAGCGCCTCCGGCCCAGAGATGCCGAATGCCTGCATAAGTCAGGTCAAGGTCAAGTTAAATAACAATCAGTACTTGACTCGTGACATCAGTACACAATGAGCTAGAACAGAGTTGACTCAGATGAGCACCCCTCACCTGTGCATCAAAGCATTCCGCCTCGGGCAGGAAGGCTCCAAACCGCGGCCCCCCGCCCTCAACCTCCCAACGGTCCAGAGGCACCACATCCACAGGGTCCAGAACAAAAGGTGGGGCGAGGACATCACGAGTGCCGGGTCCCATCTTGCTTGTGAGCGGCGATCTCTCGACCAAAGCGGAGACAGAGAACAACACCTCCTGTTGAGGAATTCCGAGATTGAGTGGAGCTCGTTTTCAAGACGTCCCCCCATTGCTTGACGATTCACCTGTTGCCAACGATCATGCTGCTGAGGCGGTGAGGCACGGCTGACAACTAACGGCTGTGATAGCAGGCTGCTCTTCGAGGCAGGGGTAGGCCTTGCAGTCACCTTTGATGCCCAAACAAGAGTCGTCAAGTAAACGGACAGAGCTGCGGCGGTTGGGTAATCGAACACCTGCCGTTGGGGAGATGCTGTTGGTTGCGCACAGGACAGAGAGTACGCAGCGGTGGAGAGCCCCTCTCACCACTGTGGGAGACAGCTTCAGACTCAACGACGACTCAAGGTTGTTGCGTAGTTCAACGGCGCCCAAGGAATCCAGCCCGCTGGACATGAGGGGTGCATCACACGATACATCCACACCTGGAATCGAGCAACGGCGTGTGGAGTTCCATCACATGATCAGGTTGTAAACAACCACGACACACCAGCGATCAATCATTCCATGCTCACCGACAACGGAACGGACAATTCTGGCAACCAAAGAGGAAATCTCGCTGGCCAACTCCTCACGTTCTCGAACCGCCTCCCTAGCGAAAGGTTCACCAACGGCCACCGGGGAACACGCCGCCGACACAGCGCTCGTTCCAAACATGGCAGTGGAAGCTCCTTTGCTGGAAACACACTCGAAAAACTGAGAGGATGCAGCTGCTGGCACGGGGAGGCCTGCGAGAAGAGCCTGCCACCGGACTTGAAGGATGGCTACTGATCCAGGAGGCCAGACCGCGCCCCTCCTCGGGGGACCTGACAAGGTGCCTCTGGGAGGGGGGCTGATGAGGGCCCTGACCACGTCCGAGAGGGCCGCTATAGCCTCCGGTGGCTGCATGAGGGGCAAGCCCATGCGCTCCATCCTCTGCGCGGTGCTGGCGTGATGGCTGGCCATGCCCGTCCCGGCCCACGCACCAAACTGAATGCTGATGACCGGTGTGCCGGCGCCCTGAGCGGGCCAGGAAAGAGGACAACGTGAGAAACACATATCTTGAATTATGTTTCACAGCAAAAAGCACCAGGCAAGAGATGAGAGAGAGATGGCCCACCTGAAGGCTAGACCCTCAACCCACCTGAAGGCCAGCAGCTGCGGTGTCCAATGCCGAGTTGGCCGCAGCGTAGTTTGCCTGGCCAGGAGACCCGAGGAGGGCTGCGACGGACGAGAAGAGCACGTGTGCGCAGCAGGGGTGGAGGGAGGCCCTGTTCATGACGCGAGCCAGCGAGTCGCCCTTGGGCGCAAAGGCCTGCCGCATTTCCCCCAGCGTCAAAGAAGGCAGCAAGGCGTCAACGAGGGTCCCGCTGGCGTGAATGAGGCCGGAAAGAGGCTTGCGTAAGGCGGATTTGTCCGCTGTGGCGAGGCCCCGGAGCAGCCATTCAGCGTCTTCGTCCGATGAAGGGTCGCACTTGGAGGCAGTGAAGACCGCCTGACACTGCTGCGCACCATGGAGCCCCGACGACAGCAGCGCCTGTGGCAGCATTCCGCTCCTACTGACGAGATGGACGTGATCAGCACCGACCTCCTGGGCCAACCACACTGCCACATGCCCGGCAGCCATACCCGAACCGCCGGTGACGACAAAGGATCCTTTCATCCCTCTATGAGGCTGTGAAGAGTGCACTGATTCAGCGCCAGAGGGTGGCAGATGCACAATCTGGGAGTGGAACACCACCCCAGCAAGAGACCTGCTTCCATAGAGGCTGCCGCTGCTCTCAGCGGCATCAGGGAAGGACCAGGTCGCAGCAGATCCCATCACGCCCGACGCTTTGTCATGGCTGTCCACGTCAAAAGCTGAAAGCTTGAGCACGGAGTCCTCCAGCACCAAGCAACGCGCAATGGCCCATGCACCGAGTGGATCCGGTGATTTAGCCCCCAAAGGCGACGGCGACGCTGGGGAGAGGGACCCGCCCGTGGTCGTGAGTTGCAGCGTTGTTGCTACCGCTTTCGCGCTTGCAGCAGCGTCAAGCAAATCCAAAGACCGAGCGGACTGATGCAGCCACGCCTGCCGCTGCTTCAAAAGGGCGACACTCGCTGCTGCAAATCGCGTGCTTCCGCTGCCGCGAGAGCGGAAGACACTGAAGGAAGTCGCGTCGACTGCTGCATTTGCTCCCCCAGGTTTGCTTGATGAGGCTTTCCAACATGTCTCGTACGACAGACCGAGCTGCTGCTGGAAACCAGCAGCAGGCAGAATCGGGCGTCCGCTCACCACGGCAGCGCCCTCCAAAGAAGCCCCGTTGAGAGGAGCGGCGGGCGCGAGTGGCTGGATCGATGCGCCGCTTTTGGGAGCAGGATGGCCTCTGCGCGGCTTCCGCACCACCATCTCAGAGATGGGCTTGAAACGCAGGCCCTGATGGTTAGGGCCGTTGGACATGGGGCGTGCGACGGGGGCGGCGCCTCTCTGCTGCTGCTGCTGCTGCTGCTGTTGGCCATTGCCTGAAGGGGAGGATGATGAAGGCTCGGACGGGCACGAAGAGAGGTGCGCATCGCCGCCTGATTCGCGACGGGGAGGTTGCATGACAAGGCGCGAGGTAAAAGCGAATGTAATGAATCAGGGCGCACTCATGCGGAGTTTCTGGGACGGCTCGACGCCCTCACCTGGGGTGCCTTAGAGAGAGGGCGGGAGAGCGTCGTGTGCGAGCGAGCTCTCCTGATCGCGTGTGTGCTCTGATCGCGTGTTTTGGCGGTATACGATAAGAGAAATCCGCAATCGCAGCCAATCCATCGCGGGAGATCAACACACGCCGATTCGATCGCCACTAATTCGTGATGCAGTATCCCTCGGTCGTGAGCCGCGATCTGATGCATGATCGCTTCGCTGCCGCGCCTCACTCGCCTCCTGATCTGCGTGCAGACGACGCTGCGAGGCCACAGCAGCCCGAGAAGCAGCAGCAACAAATGCATGCCTCTGATGGTCCTGACGATGGTGCTGCAGGTGCCTGCAGGCGAAGGCGATCGCGCTTGCATGCGAGGCGCTGGGCTGCGCCGTGTGTCACGTCAGCCGACCCGTCCTCCATGCCCACTCGACAGGTCCTGTTGTTGATCGGCGTGTTGGCAGTCGTGGTGCTCAAGCTTGAGCATGTGGGGTCGTCCACGGACAAGGAGTTCCGAATGGCAGAATACCAGGTGAGTGAATGATGCGCAGGGGAACCGTGCGTTTGTTGGAGGCAATATCCGCAACTTTCAAACAAACTTGTTCCTGCAGGGAAAAGGCGTGTCGACGACCATCCAACTTTGGCGACGCTTGGGTCACATGGTGGGGCATAAATCGAAGCACGCCGCGGAGAGCGCTACTGGAGATCACAATGGCAAAGGGAACGTCACCCCGGGCGAGGAGGTGGCTACCGCTGCTGCTGACGAGCAAGTGACCACCGGTGGCGTCGTGCTGGATGAGAGGGTGTTTTCTGAGCCCATTTCGTCATGGCCGTACACCTGCTGGACGCCAAAGTGAGTTTTAATGTCCAACACGGTTGCTTATACGAATCTGATGACCCGCACATGATTGACCATTCATCATCTAGGGCGGGGATGTCAAGTCCAAGGCTGACAATCGCAACTGTTATTGATGGCTTGCCGGCAAACTACCGCAAGTCCGTTAGGATAAACCGTCTGCAGTTCGCCCACAACCATGGTTACAGGTGAGCAACATCATCTTTTCTCATGCTCATGCCCTCGTCGTACTCGAGCTTTTCACACCTTTCTGCCTTTCTCGTTCACAAGGTACTGTGAACTCCAGATGACGGACCGAAACAAGATTCCTGCTTTCAGCAAGCTGCCTTGGATGTTGGCCTTGGCCCCGTGCACTGATTTCGTCATTCATCTTGATGCGGATGCGATGTTGGCCAATCTGCACCTGAACTTCGACCCTTGGATCCAGTTCATGATAAGTGAGTGTTGGAAGCAGTTTTCTTGCGCGTTGATGATGATGCGGTGCGCGTTTATCGTGACATCGCTTATCCCCAACAGCCAAGGGCATAGACCAGCTGTTGTCCAAGGATTGCATCACCGAGTCGCCGCTCAACTTTGGCGTTTTCATGGTGATGGATCGAGAAGGTTGCAATTGCTGTGGCTTCAAGAATTGAGTGCTAAAATTCTTCTCATATGTGCTTGTCCATGCATTAGATTCGCACATCACCATGGATATGGAACTTCTACCGCAAGGTGTACAACCTCTGCGTTTGCGATTGGGGCAGGATGAACGATTGGCCTGCAGAACAGGTACGTAATAACACGTTAAATCTCAGCTGGCTTCGAGTTGTGTCTTCAAAGATCTTTGCGCTCGCTCGGGGGTGATGATGCAATGTGGAACCGCTGAGCTCCGTTCAACGCTTGTAGGGCATTGTGTACGACCTCATGGCCGAGCAACAAGACAGCTACGAAACTGGGAGGTCTCTCATCGTCAGTGGCAAGGTGAACGTCCCCGCTGGCTTGATGACAATATCGATTTAACAATGTATCAGAGCCGGTGCTAACCAATCGCTCCATCATCCATCAGGGGTGGAACCACATTATAAACGACGGATCTCTGCCTCGTGAGGAAGATGTCATCACTCACATTACGTGGCCTCAGCTCTACCCGAAGCAGGTGAAGCCTTCTCATTTTTGATGAATCGCTTCATCGCCAACTGACTCCGGTAGTGTTTTATCCATATCTGATGTCCGTTCTTTGTTCTCTTGCAGCACAAAACACACAACTGCACTGACAGATTGTTCCGTGACAAGCATGAACGCGAGTGCAAGTATATCGGGCTTATTTACTACATGGACGAGGTGCGATCAGAGGGGCGGGGTGGATCGGATGGATCTTATGTATGGCACGATCTCGATCAAATCTTCTATTATTCCTTCATGTTCTTGAAGATCATTGGAAGCCACCAATACAAGGCCGATCTTGACCTTAATGCTGCTTTCGTCGAGGAGAAAAATGGCTGCCAACAGGTGCGTACTGGTCTAGTCATCTTAATTGTGATAACGTTTGAGGACACTGCCTTGCTTGACGGGACGCGAGGTTGATTGGGATTGGATCCTCCGCACAATGAATTCAAGCCTTTCTTAATAATTGCTTTACGATTTTAGGTGCGCCACAACAGTTTGTTCGTCGCCAGGACGACCTTCTTCAATCGGATCAAGGATGGGGCCATTCCCGGATCAGTCATGGATTTTGACATCGATCACGTTTCAGGCCAGGTGATTGAGATAACATTTATGCGGGCCGCGTGAATGACTTAAGGACGGTTCCATGTAACTTCATTGTTTACATTTTTTCTTGCTTAGTCTACCGTAACCTCCTTTAGCCCATCTCCGTCGGATGCCTAATGATGAGGTGTATGTGCGTGTATTTGATCCCTTCGCGCTTGCTCCCTTCCTTAGGTCTTGGGCGTCAAGGTCAGCGAGGTCGGGTGCCTTGGCTACAGAGAGAATAAATGTAGCCTTCAACAATATTGGGATGCGAAGGAGGGCATTGGGCCTTGGGAGGCTTTTAAGAGGGAGATTGTTTGATGATGCATGTTTATGTCGAGGTCCGAGAAAGAAAGAAATCTACACTCCTATGAGGGAGCGTCCACGGCCGGATTATTAAAGAAGCAACGCAGAGTCTCTTGGCCGAGACCATGCATCCGCGTTGCCACCAACCTGAGAAAGTTGCGCAGCGTTTGAAGGCAGCCAAGGTAGGGGGTCGTTCCAATCCATGTCTTTTCTGGCAGCTTCGTTCCATCGTCTGGCCAGATAGACGAGCACGCACCGCACAATGTCGACCCTTGTCCATTGCGTTGTGGCTTTGGATGGGGTGGCACCTTAAGTCCAGCCCTCCTCAAGCTGGTTGGGTAAGCTCAATTGGAACAACACTAGTGTTGGCTAGCCTAATGCAGTGGTCGGGATGCTGATCGATCC
>VFSW01014569.1_pt1 | contig 10858 bp, 10 predicted proteins | sample 5358111 | NCBI WGS metagenome assembly VFSW01 (sample SAMN11554181, study PRJNA540505) | mine drainage metagenome | isolation source: sediment from site ElyBrook_90M | place: USA: Ely Copper Mine, Vershire, VT | collected 2017
GCGCGAGGCGGCGCTGAAGTCGATCGGGGAGGCGGTGACGATTCGGCGGAAGCTGGCGGAGGCAAATCCCGACGCGTTCCAGCCAGCCTTGGCGATATCCTGCGGGGCTTGGGGAGAAATCGTCCAGGAAGAGCAACCTGGCGTTGCGGCTGAGAAGTTTCGCGAGGGTCTTCGCCTGATCGAACCGTTCTTCATGGCGTTACCGGAGGCCCACATCCAAACCGCTGCGATGCTTGCTCGCCATTACATCGAATCATGCGAACAGGCCGGGATCGAACGCGACGCCGGCCTGGTTCCGGTGTTGAACGCAATCGCCAGGTTCACTGCGGACCCGCAAAACGAGAGTTCGGCGGACGCGGAGACCTGATATTCCCGCACCGTAATTGTCGAGCCACGCATGTTTCAGGCCCGCATCGCGCACGTGGATCAAGCCCGGAAAGAGGGACGCAAGGCGAAAAGTCAGCCGCGGAGACAAATTCTCATCAAGCAGCAGGCTCAATCGAGACTGGCCCGGCGTCCGGACTCGGCGGCGAACTGATAGACAGCCTGGAAATCAGCTTTTTCAAGGTCGGGATGCTCGTCGAGGATCTGCTCTTCGGTCATCCCGGCGCCCAGCCAGCCGAGGACATCCCACACCGTAATTCGCAGGCCGCGGACACAGGGTTTTCCGCCTCGTTTACCCGGTTCGATGGTGATCCTGCTGGTGCTTGCCGCTGGCATTTAAGAATCCTGTCTGGCTAACATCAGTATGCCATCGTTCGCAAGCCCCAGGGCTCGCGAAAATCCCCGCCGCCATCCGTGGATGCGCCTTGAATCACGCTCGCCGGAACTATTTCGTCCCAACCCCCTCAATCACTTGCGCCGATTCACCCCCGCCGGCCCGCCAATCCCCTGCTACCCTCGAACCGCAAACCATGCGAAAAGAAATCCGGGACGAAATCAACCGCGCAAATGCGCAAAAATCAACGGGTCCGAAGAGTCCTGACGGCCGCGCGCGTTCCTCCATGAACGCCTTCAAGCACGGCCTCACCGGCCAGAGCCTCATCCTCCAGCCTGACGAAACCGAAGCGTACAACCGCCTCACCAGCGCGCTGCTCTCCGATCTCAAACCCGAAACCGAGATCGAACGCCAGATCGTGCAGAAAATCACCGACGCGCACTTCCGCCTCAACCGTCTCGCCGCCGTCGAAAACAACATCTTCAACTTCGGCCTGCTCGACAACACCTCCGCCGGCGCCGCCGACGTCCGCGTCGAAGCCATGGTCGCCCAGACCCGCGCCTGGATCGAGCGCTCCAACTCCTTCGACGTCCTCGGGCGCTACGAAGCCCGCCTCACCCGCCAGGTGCTCCAGTTCACCCTCGAACTTGAGCGCCTGCAAAAGGCGCGCATGGCCGGCCAGCCCGCTGAAATCAAACCCGATACCCCCAAATCGGCTTCGTTTGGCAAACCCGCCCCGGCCCAGGTCATGCGCGCCAATTCCTTCCCGGTTTTGACCCAAATCGCGCGCGACAGGCAAGCCCCGGAGCCTTCACCGCCGTGCTAACATTTCGGCAAACATCTTCATGCTCTCTCTCCACGCCGGTTTCAGCGCGAATCGCTTTCTTGTCTGGTGTGAATCCGCGCAGGTCCAAAGCGCGAAACAGCTCACGGACCTGCTGAAGGGCATTGGAATCCACGCCGCTCGCCAGAGCCTCCAGACCACGCCCATCTGGCTGCCGTCGGGGCGCCAGGCGCCGGTTCCCTCCAGTTCCCTGATTGCCGAAGCGTCCGAAACCAGGAACGTCCGCATCGCGCGCTCCGCCGTCGAGACCGTTGCCCTCTCCACGCCCGCCGCGCTCGACCTGCTCTGTTACTGTGCGAACAAGGAACTCGTCGCGCCCGGAGTCATCGCGGGTCCGGATCTCGCATATTGGGCCGCCGCCATGCAATTCGCCGGCGCGCTGGTCGCCAGACAGCAGTTCCTGCCCGATCTCGTTCGCGACGCCCGCGCCTATCGAGCCCAATGGCGCGCCGCCTGCACCGGACGGGATGACGACCGCCTCCACGCGCTGGTGGCCGCCATGCCCCCTGCCGCCCGCGCCTTCACTCCCGAAATACCGGCGGCGCACCTGCTCGGCGCCTTCCTCGATTCCGTGGTCGACGGGCTGGTTCGCGGCGCCGCACCTTACCGGAACGGCGCGGGCACCCTGCACGACCGCTGGCTCGCCGCCCTTCAATCGCCCGATGGACTCCTCACCGGGACCGAAGCCGAACTGGAGCAACTCGCCCGTCAGCTCAGCGACTGGCGGCGGCCGATCTCGGTCACCTCCAACGCGCCTTTCCGCCTCTGTTTCCGCCTCGAAGAGCCGGGTTTCGAGGGCGCCGCCGCCTGGCAGGTCAACTATCTCCTCCAGGCGCGGAACGACCCCAGTCTGCTCATTCCAGCGGGCACTGTCTGGCAGGCCAAAACCGCGAAATCGCCGGTCTTCCGTTACCCCGGCTTCCAGCCCCGCGAGCACATGCTGTTTTCGCTGGGGCAGGCCGCGGGCGTCTGCGCGCGCATCGAAGAGAGCCTGAAATCGCCAGCGCCCGCGGGCTACGGTCTCGACGTCGCCGGCGCGCACGACTTTCTGACCGCAAAGGCTCTCGCGCTCGAAGAAGCCGGCTTCGGCGTGATGCTCCCCGCCTGGTGGACGCGCAAAGGAACCAAAGCCCGGCTCACCGCGGGCGCAAGCGTGAAAAGCCCTTTTACAAGGAAGGGCGGTCTCTCGCTCGACGTGCTGCTCGATTTCCAATGGGAAGTTTCCATCGGCGGCGAGAAGGTGACGCTCGCCGAACTGCGCGCGCTCGCCGCCCTGAAAGCGCCGCTCGTGAAGTTTCGCGGCCAGTGGGTTCACGTCAACGCGCAGGAGATTCAGGCCGCGCTCGATTTCTGGAAGAAAAAGGGCACTGGCCAGATGACGGCGCGCGAAGCCGTGCGCATGGCGCTGGGCGCGGCGGAACTTGCGGGACCCGTCGAATTCGGCGGCCTCACCGCCGATGGCTGGCTCGGCGAGCTGATTCAACAGCTCGAAGGCCGCACGCCGTTCGAAGAGATTGCGCCGCCCGAAGGCCTGCACGCCACTCTGCGCCCCTATCAGGTGCGCGGTTACTCGTGGCTCGCCTTCGTGAAGCGCTGGGGCCTGGGCGCGTGTCTCGCCGATGACATGGGCCTCGGCAAAACCATTCAAACGCTGAGCCTGATTCAACGCGACCGCCGCGAAGGCGCCCACCTGCCCGTGCTGCTCCTCTGTCCCACTTCGGTCGTGGGCAACTGGCAGAAGGAAGCCGCCCGCTTTACCCCGGAGCTGCCCGTCATGGTGCATCACGGGCTCGCCCGGGCCAAAGGCAAATCGTTCGCGAAACAGGCGGCCGCCAACGCCATCGTGATCTCGAGTTACGCCCTGCTGCATCGGGATTTCGAGCATCTCAAAGAGGTCTCGTGGGCGGGCGTGGTGCTCGATGAGGCGCAGAATATCAAGAATCCGGAAACCAAACAGGCCGCCGCGGCCCGCGCGCTCAACGCCGGTTACCGCATCGCCCTCACCGGCACGCCGGTCGAGAACAACGTGGGCGATCTCTGGTCGATCCTCGAATTCCTCAACCCCGGGCTGCTCGGCACGCGCGCCGAATTCAAACGCAATTTCTACCTGCCGATCCAGAGCGGCGGCGATCCCGAAGCTTCGGTCCGGTTGAAGAAGATCACCGGCCCGTTCATCCTCCGGCGCCTGAAGACGGATAAATCCATCATTAGCGATCTCCCGCAAAAGCTGGAGATGAAGGTCTTCTGCACGCTCACCAAGGAGCAGGCGTCGCTGTATTCCGCGGTGGTGAAGCAATCGCTCGACGCCATCGCATCTTCCGATGGCATTCAGCGCAAGGGCATCGTGCTTTCGACGCTCGCGCGCCTGAAACAGGTCTGCAATCATCCGGCGCACTTCCTCGGCGACAATTCGCCTCTGCCCGGCAGGTCGGGGAAACTGGCGCGCCTGACCGAGATGATCGAAGAGGCCATCGCGGTGGAAGACCGCGTGTTGATTTTTTCGCAGTTCGCGGAGATGGGCGAGATGCTGCGCAAACACCTGCAGGAAACCTTCGGACGCGAGGCCGTCTTCCTGCATGGAGGCGTTCCCAAAACGAAGCGGGACGCCATGGTGGAGCGCTTCCAGAACGATCCGCAGGGTCCGCCGGTATTCATTCTCTCTCTGAAAGCGGGCGGGACCGGCTTGAATCTCACGCGCGCCAGTCACGTCTTCCATTTCGACCGCTGGTGGAACCCCGCGGTGGAGAATCAGGCCACCGACCGCGCGTTTCGCATCGGCCAGAAGAAGAACGTGCAGGTGCACAAGTTCGTGTGCGCGGGCACGCTCGAAGAGCGTATCGACGACATGATCGAGCACAAGAAGGCGATTGCGGAAGGTGTGGTGGGGTCGGGCGAAGGCTGGTTGACCGAGCTTTCCACCGCGCAGTTGAAGGATCTGCTCACGCTGCAGCAAAGCGCGGTGGGGGAATAGCCATGCGATTCGACGATTGGGACAGGTTCGGGCGCTATCCCGCGCCGTCGCGCCCGAGAGCGGCGAAGGGCGGCATCAAAGCCGCATCCCAGCGCGGCAGTTTCGGCGAAAGCTGGTGGGGCAGGCGCTGGGTGCAGGTGCTCGAAAGCTTCGATATCGGCGCGCGCCTGCAGCGCGGCCGGTCGTATGCCCGCCAGGGCCAGGTGCTTTCGATCGATGTCGGCAAAGGCATGGTCGAGGCGCGCGTGCAGGGCTCGCGTTCGACGCCCTATCAGGTGACGATCAAGGTGCGGCCGCTGATGGCGGCGGAATGGAAGCGCCTCGCCGCTGAGCTGTCGCGCCAGGCGATCTTCGTCGCGAGGCTCCTCGCCGGCGAGATCCCGCAGGATATCGAAAAGGCCTTCAGCGAAGCCGGCCTATCGCTGTTTCCGGAAAAATTGAAGGAGATTTCGACCGCCTGTTCCTGCCCGGACTGGTCGAACCCCTGCAAGCATGTGGCTGCGGTTTACTATCTGCTGGGCGAGGCGTTCGATCGCGATCCGTTCCTGATTTTCCGCATGAGGGGCATGGATCGCGACGAGTTCCTCGGCATGTTGGGGCAGGGCACGGCAGCCGAGGCGGCGGTGGAAGCGGAGCCTCTGCCCGCGAATCCGCGGGAGTTCTGGGGAGCGAAGCCGATCCCGCCGGATCTCCTCGGCGCTCCCGGCGGATCGAAGACCGTGGCCGCATTGCCGCGCCGGTTGGGTGCTCTGCAGTTCTGGCGGGGCGAACTTCCCATGCTCAAGGCGCTGGAGCCGATGTACGAAGGCGCGGCCAGGCAGGTTCTGGCCGAGGATGCCACGAAAGAGTAGCATATGGTGAAGATGCCGACAGCAACCTCTGTAATCACGTCCGATCGTTACGAACTGGGACTCACCTGGGCCGATTTCCTCGACCAGGCCGCCGTCAACCGCGACAAGTTCGAGCAGAACTACCGGACCGCGCCGTTGTCCGACGACGATCTGGCGTTCTTCCGGAAAGCCGCGGCCCGGCCCGGCGGTCCGGCAAAGATCCTGGCCATTGCGGAAGCCTGGTGTGGCGACGTGTATCGCGAACTGCCCACCGTCGCCCGGATCGCCGAAGCCACCGGCATGAGTCTGCGGATCTTCCTGCGGGACCGGAACCCGGACATCATGGATGAGTTCCTCAGTAACGACGGGAAATCCCGCGCCATCCCGGTGTTTGTGTTCTACACCGCCGATATGCGGCGCCTCGCGCATTTCACCGAGCGCTCGGCAGGCGCTCATGCCGAACTGGCGGCGATTGCGGATCGAGTGAAAGCGAAGCTGAGTCTGCCGCCCGCGGCCACTCTCGCGAACCTGCCGGATGCCGATCGCCAGGTGTTTCTGCGGGAACTGATCGCGGGCATTCAGCCCCGTTCCGAGGCGTGGCGCAAAGAAGCGATTCAGGAGATGCGCCAGCTCCTCTCGGCCGCCGTATGAATATCCCAGTCGTGTATACCATTCGCGGCTGCGACGCCTGCGTCAAGCTGCTCGCAAAGTGGGAGGGCGAGGGCCGCGTCTGGGAAGAGCGCCGCGTCGAACTCAGCCAGGCGGCGCTCGACGAAGCGCGCCGCTACGGCGACATGGTGCCCATCGTCGTGTGGCCGGACGGCAGGGTGGAGCAGGGGTTCGAAGGCAGTCTCGGCTGTTTTCTGTAGTCCGCGGCAAGTCCCGTTATTTGCGGGCGATCATGACGCGCGAGGGATAGAAACCCTGCTGCACTTTGCGGTCGTGTTCGATTTCGAAGTCGAAATCGCGGATGGCTTCGGGAATCGCGGTCTCCACCTGACGGCCCCAGAAGGCGGGCGCGAGTCCGCCGGCCACGCGGTAGATCGCGTTGAAGGCGGGCACGTTCTGGCCGATCAGCACCAGCGCGAGGCGCCCGTCGGGGCGCAGCACGCGATGGATCTCTCCGAGCGCGCGGAGAATATCCTCCGAGCCCATGAGCTCCAGCAGGTAACAGCAGACGATGGCGTCGAAGGCGCCGTCGCGGAACGGCATATTGCAGGCGTCGACCGCCTGGCAGTGTGCGCGCGCGGCGGGCAGGCGCCGGCGGGCGAGGCGTTGCGTCCGCGCGGCCATGTTCGGCGAAAGATCGAACCCGCAGGTCATGCCGCTCGAGTTGATCCGCGCGAGCCGCCGGAACATTTCGCCGGATCCCGTTGCGACTTCGAGCACCCTCATGCCGTCGGTGATGCCGGCGAGCGAGAGCGCGACTTTATGCGCCTTCTCGTGAAAGAACAGCGTGGACAACGGGTAGACGCCCGCCACCAGATCGTAGATCCGGCGCGTGGGGCCGGGGCAGCCGCGAAACCCGTTCCGCGCGATCTCCCGGATCCGCCGGTTGGGCGCCTCGAGAGTCGTTGTCCGGAGAGGCGCCATCAGGAAACCGCCGCCAGGCGGGTCTGCGTTTCCGGAAGTTCGATTTCGATACGGGTGCCGCGCCCCGGCTGGCTGTCGATCAACATTCGATAGTCCTGGTTGTAAAGCACTTTCAGACGCTCTTTCACATTGCTCACGCCGATACCCTTGTTGAAAATTTTCGCCAGCTCCGTTTCGGGGATGCCGACACCGTCGTCCTCGACTTCAATCGACAATCTCCCGTTGCCGCGCGCGGTGCGAAGCGTCACGGTGCCACCATCGACTTTACTCGACAAGCCATGCCTGATCGAGTTTTCGATCAGAGGCTGCAGGAGCATGCTCGGCACCAGCATATCCAATGTTGCCGGATCGATGTGTTTCACAACGCGTAATTTATCGCCAAAACGCACCAGTTCGATGGAAAGGTAGTCTTCGATGAAGGCCAGTTCGTCCCGAAGCGGCGCAAAGTGCTCCTGGTTGCGCAGGCGTCCCCTCATGATACGCGAAAGGCGCATGACCATGGTGCGGGCCTTTTCGGGATCGATGCGGATGAGGGTGGAGACCGAGTTCAGCGTGTTGAACAGGAAGTGTGGATTGATCTGGCTGGCGAGTGCCTCGAGGCGGGCCTGTATGAGCAGGTGTTTCTGTTCCTCGAGCTTGACCTCGTTGCGCGTGTTGTTCCAGACCTTGAGCGGGATGGTGGTGCAGAAGAAAGTGGAAGCGTAGGCGGCCAGCCGGAGCGGCAGCGGATCGTCCAGCCGGACAATGGCGAACAGTTTTCCGTAGAACACGGTGCCAAGCACCTGGCGCAGGAACTCCGTGGCCAGCAAAGCGAAGAAGAAAAGCAGATGGAAGAGGGCGCCGCGCAATTCCCGCAGGCGCTTGAGGATGTGGAAGACATTGGCGTCGGGAAACGGGGAGAAGCGCCAGATATCCTCCTTGTCGAAAGCGAGGTCGCGCAACATGCCTCCTCCAAGGCCGACCATGGCGAGGAAGGGAAGCGAGAGCGCTTCCGAGCCGGCGGAGGGGATGGCGATCGTCATGCCTGCGACCCAGCCGCAGACGTATCCGCCGGTGATGCCGGCGAGCAGGCTGCCCTCCACCGAGAGGTCGAGCGCGGCGTAGGCGGGGGCGGCCACCCGCACCAGAACGCCGGGAGCGAAGACGGCGGCGAACCAGAGAGCCAGGCGAACGCGTTGCGCGAGGGTGCGTTCTTCGCGCAGCAGCATGCGCTTGACGGCATCGCTGCGCACGCCCAGGCTGGCTATCGAGCCCGCGACTCCGATCTTGACCAGCAGCGGGATGAGAGGTTGTTCCATCGTTTTACCGGCGCTCCGGCTCGGCTCCGTCGGTCCCCGGCATCAACCGCTCATTATAATGGAGTTCATTTATCCCTACTTTCATGGAAGAATCCAGGAATTTTGTATTGTCACAGGCCGCCGAAGCGAATTTCCCGACCGAATACGGGTTGTTCCGGATTTACGGCTTCGAGGGCCGGACGGGAGACCGCGTGGAAGAAGCGGTCGTTCTCCGGATGGGGGAGGTGCGCGAGGGACCGCCCCCGTTGCTGCGGATCCACTCCCAGTGCCTTACCGGCGACGTTTTCCATAGCCTGCGATGCGATTGCCGGGCACAACTGGAGATTGCGCTCAGGGAAATCTCCCGCGAGGGCCGGGGCCTGATCGTCTACGAGCACCAGGAAGGCCGGGGCATCGGGCTGATGAACAAGCTGCGCGCCTATGAGTTGCAGGACCGCGGGGCCGACACCGTGGAGGCCAACGAACAGCTCGGGTTCGAGAGCGACCTGCGGAATTACTCGCTGCCCGGCGCCATCCTGCTGCATCTGGGAATCTCCAGCGTGCGGCTGCTTTCGAACAACCCGGACAAGGTGAGGGCGCTGGAGGCGGCGGGTATCGAAGTGGCTGAGCGGGTGCCCTGCATCGCGGAGGCGCACGAAGCGCGCCGGGGATATCTCGAAACCAAACGCGAAAAGATGGGTCATTTACTGGACTGAGGCTCGCGGCCGGGCGCTTTCGAATCCCCGTAGGTCCCGTCGATCGGGTGGACTACTAAACTCGCCGCCGGTCTCAGCCGATAGTAGTGCATGAATGAGCGGCGGCTGGAAAACAGGTTCATGTGCGCGGATCTGGTGAGAGTGGACTGGTTATCCGGAGAGAATGAGTTCCGGACGGTGGAAGCCGTCCTTGAGGACATTTCCCCGGTGGGAGCATGCGTGCAGGTGGAGGAGTGTATCCCGCTGGGCGCCCCGATCTCGATTGCGTCGGCCTCGGGGGAGGCGGCGCGGTTTGCCGGTCATGTCTCGTACTGCGTGTATCGGGACTACGGCTACTTCGTCGGAATTCAGCTCTCCGGCGACACGCGATGGTCGAGCGGGGCCTTCGAGCCGCGGCATCTGACCAGCCTGGCGGCGTTGTCGCTGGACGGGGGCCCAGTTCCGGACTGATCCGGCGCGACGTGATCCGTTGCGAAGCGGTCCGTTGCGAACCGATCCGGGGCGGACCGGTCACGGGGCGCGAGGCGCTGAAATATGCGCCGCGAAAGTTTATTGTGACGAAACAGTTGCGTCCCGCCGGTCCAGATGCTAAAGTTTAGAAGTCGCCGCAAGCAGGGCGGTTCGAACGAGCCTCTGGCGGAGTTGAACCGACATACTTGAAGAGGTCGGCAGCACGGGATCGGCGGAAGTTGCAAAGGCCGATGCGGTGTGCTAGTCTCGCAAGAGGCAGCAAAAAGAGCCTGAATCGCCTCCGGATTCAAACGCTTTATGGGCGGGATAAACAAACCGCTTGCAAAGCAACGTCCGGGGTGGTAGAAATGAGTAAGGCTCCTGTAAGGTAGGTAACAAACTGTTGAGGTAGAGCGGGGGATGGCCCCCAGCGTTCAGCCTGCGGTGGTAACAACCTTCCTCGTAGTTCTTTCAAGAATTGAAATTTTCAATGGTCTGACACGGGTGTAAAAAGCCCATGCGCCTTATGGCGGGTCGGATCGCAAGTTTCGAGGCCTGCCAGTGTTTGTTGCGTCTCACAAGAGGCAGCAGACGGCTGGTACAGATCTTTGACAATCTAATTGGATGCACTAATTTACTTCGTCAGATGAACTTTGGGTTCAACCGGAGCGATCATTCTCACAAACTAAAATGAGAGTTTGATCCCGGCTCAGAATCAACGCTGGCGGCGCGCCTAACACATGCAAGTCGAACGAGAAAGTGGAGCAATCCATGAGTAAAGTGGCGTACGGGTGAGTAACACGTGGATAACCTGCCCTTTAGTGGGGAATACCGTTGGGAAACCGACGACAATACCGCATAAGCTCGAGAGAGGAAAGCGTCTTTGTGAAAGCAAAGCCGCGCTGGAGGAGGGGTCCGCGGCCGATTAGCTAGTTGGCAGGGTAATGGCCTACCAAGGCTGTGATCGGTAGCCGGCCTGAGAGGGCACACGGCCACACTGGCACTGAAACACGGGCCAGACTCCTACGGGAGGCAGCAGTGGGGAATCTTGCACAATGGGGGAAACCCTGATGCAGCGACGCCGCGTGAGCGATGAAGCCCTTCGGGGTGTAAAGCTCTTTCGGCAGGGACGATAATGACGGTACCTGCAGAAGAAGCTGCGGCTAACTACGTGCCAGCAGCCGCGGTAATACGTAGGCAGCAAGCGTTGTTCGGAGTTACTGGGCGTAAAGGGTGTGTAGGCGGTTTTTTAAGTTTGGTGTGAAATCTCCCGGCTCAACTGGGAGGGTGCGCCGAATACTGAGAGGCTAGAGTGTGGGAGAGGAAAGTGGAATTCCTGGTGTAGCGGTGAAATGCGTAGATATCAGGAGGAACACCGGTGGTGTAAACGGCTTTCTGGACCATAACTGACGCTGAGGCACGAAAGCGTGGGTAGCAAACAGGATTAGATACCCTGGTA
>VFSW01014570.1_pt1 | contig 10858 bp, 7 predicted proteins | sample 5358111 | NCBI WGS metagenome assembly VFSW01 (sample SAMN11554181, study PRJNA540505) | mine drainage metagenome | isolation source: sediment from site ElyBrook_90M | place: USA: Ely Copper Mine, Vershire, VT | collected 2017
ACGTCGGGGTGCGCCTTTTCGATTTCGTCGAAAAGGATTACGGAATATGGACGGCGGCGCACTTGCTCCGTGAGCTGCCCTCCTTCTTCATAGCCGACGTAGCCCGGAGGCGCTCCGATCATGCGCGAAACCGAATGCTTTTCCATGTATTCGGACATGTCGAGACGGATCATGGATTTCTCGTCGTCGAACAAAAACTCCGCGAGTGCGCGAGCGAGTTCGGTTTTCCCGACGCCCGTGGGGCCGAGAAAAATGAACGACTCGATCGGCCGGTTAGGATCGGAAAGCCCCGCGCGATTTCGCCGAATGGAATTCGAGACGCGTTCGAGCGCCGAATCCTGCCCGATGACGCGATTGCGCAGGCGCGATTCCATCGTGACGAGTTTCTGCGCTTCGCCTTCGAGCAATCGCCCGACGGGAATTCCCGTCCACTTGCTCACCAGCTTGGCAATGTCCTCTTCATCGACTTCTTCCTTCAGCATGCCGCCGTTCTTTTGCACCTCTTCGAGATTTTTCTGCGCGGCGGCGATTTCCCGCTCGGCCGTGGCGAGTTTGCCGTAGCGGATTTCCGCGACCTTCGCGAGATCGCCGCTCCGTTCGAGGCGCTGCTCCTCGGCCTTGAGCTGCTCGATCTGCTCGTTGACGCCGCGAATTTTGGCGATGGCGCTTTTTTCCACTTGCCACTGCGCCTTGCGCGCGTTGGACTCCTCGCGGAGTCCGGCCAGCTCCGATTCCAATTGTTTCAGACGCTCCTTGGAATGCGCGTCGGATTCGCGCAGCAATGCCTGGCGCTCGATTTCCAGTTGCATGATGCGCCGTTCGATTTCGTCGATCTCGACGGGCAGCGAATCGAGCTGCATGCGCAGGCTGGCGCCGGATTCGTCGATCAGATCGATGGCCTTGTCCGGAAGAAACCGGTCGGTGATGTAGCGGTGCGAGAGCGTGGCCGCGGCCAGAATCGCGGCGTCCTTGATGCGCACGCCGTGATGCAGTTCGTAGCGTTCTTTCAATCCGCGCAAGATGGCGATCGTGTCTTCGACGGAAGGCTCGGCGATCAAAACGGGCTGGAAGCGCCGCTCGAGCGCCGGATCTTTCTCGATGTACTTGCGATATTCGTTCAGTGTGGTCGCGCCGATCGCGCGCAATTCGCCGCGCGCCAGGGCAGGCTTCAGCATGTTGGAAGCGTCCATGGCGCCTTCGGCCGCGCCCGCTCCCACCAGCGTGTGCAATTCGTCGATGAACAGAATGATCCGACCTTCGGATTCCGTGATTTCCTTCAGCACCGCCTTCAAGCGGTCCTCGAATTCGCCGCGATATTTCGCGCCGGCGACCAGGGCGGCGAGATCCAAAGCTATGACGCGCTTCGGTCGCAGCACTTCAGGCACATCGCCCGCGACGATTCGTTGCGCGAGGCCCTCCACCACGGCGGTTTTTCCGACGCCCGGCTCGCCGATCAGCACCGGATTATTTTTCGTGCGGCGCGCGAGAATTTGCATGACGCGGCGGATTTCATCGTCGCGACCGATCACCGGATCGAGTTTGCCGCGCCGCGCAAGCTCGATCAGGTCGCGCCCATATTGTTCGAGGGCGCGGAAGGTCGATTCCGGGTTTTGTGACGTCACGCGATGGCTGCCGCGCACCGAGGTCAACGCCTGCAGGATCGCTTCGCGCGAGGCTCCATACTTCGCGAGGAGTTCCGCGGCCTCATCCTTACGAATGGTCGCGATCGCCAGCAGGATGTGCTCGGTGGAAACGTATTCATCCTTGAATTGCTCCGCTTCGACGAAAGCACCATCGAGAACTTTGTTCGATGCCGGGCTCATCTGTTGCTGCACCGCTCCCGTCACTTTCGGGATGCGTCCGAGCCGAGCTTCAATATCGCTCGCGAGAGTCTCCGGACGCGCGCCGAGCCGCACGAGCAGAGGCGGGACGACGCCATCGTGCTGCGCGACGAGCGCGCCCAGAAGATGCAGCGGTTCGATCTGCTGATGATCGTGGCGCCCGGCAATGTCCTGCGCCGATTGGACGGCTTCCTGGGCCTTCAATGTAAATTTGTCGAAGCGGACCATTTTGTTTTTACCTCACATTCAGAAAATCATGGGGCCGGTTTTCCAACCGGCCTCAATCGGATCGCGACAAGCCGCCCTGCAGCGCGGGAAAGCTTACTTTCCGTTGTTCGCGCTGGTGACGTTCACTTTCACCTGGCGCGGTTTGGTTTCCTCGCGCTTCGGCAGGGTGACGGTCAGCACGCCGTTCTTGTAATCTGCGGCGATCGCTTCCGCGTTCAGCGTGTTTGGCAGCGAGAAGCTGCGGCTGAACGCGCCGTAGGTCCGCTCGACGCGCAGGAAGTTTTCCTCGGATACGGACTTTTCAAACTTACGCTCCCCACGGATCGTGAGCAAGTTGTTCTCGACGCGCACGTCGATGTCCTTCTCGTTCACATCCGGCAAGTCCGCCTTGACCACCAATTCGTTTGGGGTCTCGTAGATGTCCACCGCCGGAGCCCAAGTCGTCAAGGCCGACTCTTCGGCGTGATTCCGGAAAGATTCGTTAAAAAGCCGGTTGAATTGATCCTGAAGCGTGGAAATACCGCGAAAGGGTTCGAAACGAGCGATTGTAGCCATGATATGTAGCCTCCATCTGTGCATGCGTTAATGTAACTGCATGCAAATCATAAAATATTAGTCTATTACTGTCAAGTATTTTCTTGGGACCCACACTCTGCTCCGTATTTTTAATATACTTATGTAAAATAAAGACTTAACCATAGCTGGCAAACATCTATTTGCGCTCCTGTTGCTGGATGCCTTATAGTCAATGCACTCATCCATGCTCCTTTCTGACTTCCAATTCGAGCTTCCTCAGGAACTCATCGCCCAGCAACCGCTCCCTCAGCGGGACGCCTCGCGAATGTTGATCCTGGATCGCGACAAGCTGACCTGGGAGGATTCGGCGTTTCGTGCGCTGCCCGACCTGCTCCGCGGGGACGAACTGATCGTGGTGAACAACGCGCGCGTCATTCCGGCGCGTCTATTTGGCCGCCGGGAAGGCATTCGCTCGGAAAAGCCGGGCCGCAATCGCCGCGCCGCTCGTGAATTTTTGTCCTCCGAAATCGAAGTCCTTCTGACAAGGCAAGTTGCTCCCGAGGAGTGGGAAGCGTTGGTCCGGCCCGGGCGAAAGATGCGCGTGGGAGAGCGCGTCGATTTCGGAGACGGAGAACTTTCCGCCGAAGTGGTCAGCCGCGGCGAGTATGGACTGCGGCGCATCCGCCTGACGGCGAAGGGAGACGTCACGCAAGCGATCGAGCGCCTCGGCCACGTTCCGCTGCCGCCGTACATTTCGCGCGAAGATGAACCGGCGGACCGCGAGCGCTACCAGACGATTTTCGCCGATCGTCCAGGAGCCGTTGCCGCGCCAACGGCCGGCCTGCATTTTTCGCCCGCGATCCTAGAAAGGTTGCGGCAGCGCGGCATTGAAATGGCAACGATCACGCTCGACGTCGGCCTCGGCACATTCCAGCCCATCCACGAAGAGAAAATCGAGCAGCATCAGATTCATTCGGAGCGCTACGAAATTCCCGAAGCCGCTGCCGCCGCGATTTGCAAAGCGCGCCGCGACGGCCGACCCATCCTTGCGGTAGGGACGACCGTCGTGCGCGCTCTCGAGGATGCCGCGGAAAAATCCGCCTCGCGCCATGGCGAAAGGTGGGACCCGGCGAAATCTCTTGTCGAGCCCGGTCCCGCGGAAGCGGGCATTTTCATCAAGCCGGGCCACACATTTCGCGTGGTCAATCAGCTGCTGACGAATTTTCATTTGCCGCAATCCACGCTGCTCATTCTGGTCAGCGCGTTCGCTGGCCGCGAGCTCATTCTGCGAGCGTATCGCCACGCCGTCGACGCCCGCTACCGCTTTTACAGTTACGGCGATTGCATGTGGGTTACTTAGATTCTCCGGTGGCGGCCAAGTTCCGATAATCCCTTTATCGGGAGTTGGCACTCTTTCCCCGGCGTAACAGTAGGGCTGATATAGGTTTGTCGGTGACGAACTCTGAACTCTGGCAGGGCCTCGACAAGCAGTGTCTCTTTCTTCTCCTCCTTGACGAATAAACCGGAAACGCACATATCTCCTTTGAAGCGAAGGCATTCTGTGGTTTGAAGTTACTCAGCTCCTCGGGAGCATGCGAACCATTGCCGGGCTGTGTGAGCTTCATCACAACGCGATGTAATCTTTGTCACAGACGCATCCGCAGGGGTGGACTAGAAAAGTGGCGTCGGGTGAACCAGGGGATGTAGGTATCGTGGGCAGTCAAGTCCCAGGAGTTAGGGAGAAAGCTTGGTTCACAATTGGGGAAATCCTGCCTGGTAGAGCCACGGAGAGTGCTGTGCTGCGGAGGTCCACTCTGGATCCGAGGTAACTATTGGAGGCGGGGTTCATGCTATTCGCTTTGCTATCAAGCAGGTGTGTCCCGCCGATAAATGGTTCTTCGTTACTTGATCAAAGGAGGAAGCGTATGAGAAAGATTCAATTCGCGGCAACCTTGTTGGCGATAGTCTTCCCTATGACGGTAGTTGCGCAGACGACTCCTAAAATCAAACACGGCACGGTTTCGCGAACGTCGTCGTTGTCGGGCAAAGAAATGTTTCAACAATACTGTACACCTTGTCATGGAGAGTCCGGCAAAGGAGACGGGCCTGCGGCATCGGCCATGAAGGTCCCGCCCGCTAATCTTACCAAACTCGCTGCCAAGTACAAGGGCGTATTCCCCGACATGGAGGTTGCAGAGGCCCTGCGTGCGGGCCCAACCCCCAGTTCCAACGCAAACGTGCACGGCTCCGAAACGATGCCAATTTGGGGACAGGTTTTTCGCGCCTTAAGCAGTTCGGACAACGCAGCGGTGGAGTTGCGAATCCACAACCTGGTTGAGTACTTGAGGAGCATTCAGGAGAAGTAAAGCCAGCGAAAAATATTGCTCTAGATTTGAGAATCTGGAGTTGTGGCGAGAGGGCATATATCGAGCGGCCGAGTAGGCTAGGCGAAGTCGGCAACACGGCCCTGTTCGCGCGATCAAGGTCGGCGGAGCGATCGGCGCCGCAAAGGGCTGCGTGATGTTTCTTTTCTGGCGCGGAACACGCCGCGTCCGAAGAATTGCCACAATTTCAGGATGCTCACGGCACGTCGAGGTTCAGGTCGGGTGGCCGCCTGCTCGGAAGTCAGGCGAGATTTGCCTGCCGGCGAGTCGGAAATTTGTTGGGAAATTTCCGCATCATTTCTAAAACGCAACATCGCAAGCTGGCCAAGTCCCGGCAAGTTTTATAAAAGAAAGCGGCTTTTTGATTTACGCACCAACTGGCCAGTTACCGATCACCCCATCCATCCGGACCTGGCGGAGCCTATTGCGCCACTCATCAATCCCCAGCCATCCGAATGCTCGCGGAGCCAATAGAGCAAACCTCGGCGATAGAAAAGGCATGGAGAAGATCACGAAAGACCGCACGAATTCATTGAGCGCCTGGGTGGATGTCTGCCACCAAACTAAAAAACGCGGCGTGACTCGATCAGGCCTTTTGCAGCACGGCGCGCAGCTCGCGGATGTCCTTTACTTTTTCGAGCCCAATCACTTTGTCAATCAGGTTCGTGCAATTCTCTTTACCGAGGACAGGTTCCACCAGGTCGCGGCATTTCTGGACCACCTCTTCGCGGGTCATCGGATTATCCACTGTGCCGCGCACGTCCGTCACGTGGTCGGAGAGGACAGTTCCGTCGTTCAGGGTGATCTCCACAATGGCCTGCCGCGCCGGTTCCATTTTCTCGAGCTCTTCGCTCGGCACGAGCTGCACCTTGGCGCGAACGCGAAGCACGGCTGGGTCCTTCATGCGGGCCTTGTCGTGCGCCGCATGGAAGGAAGCGGTCTTATCGATGAGCATCACGGCGACCATGTGCTGGAGGCAGATATCCGGCATCTCGCGATTGTCGACGACGCGGGCCTCGGTGTTGGCAAGGCGCACAACGATGGACTTCACGTCGTCGGGATTCACGGGATGTTTTTTCAGAATGTTGTACATGCAATCCAGCGGCGCCTGGATCGGCGATCCCACGGTCCATTTCTTGATGTTGGTCCGGGCAATCTCGTAACGTTCGCCGAGCTGCGAAACGAGTTCCTCCGGATGGGCATTGGGCGCGTACGCCAGAAAATAATTGTCGACGCCCGAAAAGATGTCGTCGATGCCGTCAAATCCCGCGTGAACGACCAGCGCGGAGGTGACTCCGCTGCGCGCCGTCATGCCCGCGAAGACGAAGGCTTTCTCGATGTGCTCGGTATCGCGATTCCACGCTCCGATGCCCGAAGATTGCTGGGCCGTGTAATCGAGCAGCCAGCGCATCTGTTGTGCATTCAAGTCCGCGGCGCAGCCCGCTGCGGCCGCCGAGCCGAAAATGCCCGAAATGGCGTGAGTGCTCTTATGGCTTGTGTTCCGAAAATCGATCGCGCCAAAGCTGATGGTCATGCGGGGCCCAATGTCGTATCCGAGCGTCACGGCGCGCAAAAAGCGCGTTCCGTCGATGCCAAACTTTTCCCCGGCAGCCAACGTGGCGGGAACGACCGAGCAGCCGGGATGCGATTGCGAGAACTCGTTGGAATCGTCGGTTTCATCGGAATGCGCCAGCATGCCGTTGACGAATGCCGCTTCCGGGGGGCTCGAGGTCATTTTCGAGGCAACAATAGTAGCCGTCTTGTCGGCCGTGAAGTCGCGGGCGTACTGAAACGCCGCGCGAGCCGGAGGCAGGTCGGACCCGGAGATCATCGCGGCAAACGTGTCGAGGATATGGTGCTTCGCCTTCTCCACCACCTCATCGGGAAGAGCGCGGCCACCGGCTTCGCTCATATACGTGCTGAGCTTGGCCATAACTGGGCTAATGCTGTCGGCGGCAAACACTCCGCTGGGAAACGCCGCGGCCGCGACGGTCCACCCGGCGCGTTGCAGAAGGCTGCGCCGGCTCAAGCTTCCGCCGTTGTTCGCTGGCGGATTGTTGGCGTTTCGATGATGTCCCATACTTTTTCTCCCGCGGAATCCTAACATGTTCGCGGCGGCTCACGAAAGCTATACCACCGCCTCGCTAACCTCGCGCTTGCTTATCGGGAACTAGTCCACGAAGGATTTCCCAAGCCGCGCATGCGCCGTCCCGGATTTCGTCTATAATCGGAGCGGGTCGAGGATGTGGCGCGGGTACGTCATTCGGTTACGTCATTAACGATGCGATTTCTCCTGTTGAGTGATATTCATGCCAATGTTACTGCGCTCGATGCCGCACTCGACGCGGTGAAGGGCCGTTGGGAACGCGTCTTCTGCCTGGGCGACATCGTCGATTATGGACCCGATCCGAACGAAGTGATCGAGCGGGTAAGGGAACTTTTACCCGTCATCATTCGCGGCAATCATGACAAAGCCGTCGCGGGACTGACGGATCTTGAGGATTTCAATCCTGTGGCGCAACTGGCGGCGCAATGGACACGCCAGCAAATGCATCCCGGCAATCTCGATTACATTGCGAAATTGCCTGCAGGGCCGATTTCCGCGCACGGTATTACTCTGGTTCACGGAGCCTACGAGGATGAGGATGAATACGTCTTCGTACCGGGGCAGGCCATGGGCGGGCTTCTCGAATCGCCCACGGACGTAACATTTTTCGGGCATACGCATCATCAAGGCGGCTTTTCCTACCGCGACGGGCAAATTGGCATGATTCAACTCCGCCCGGATCATGGGCCGAAGTTCGCGGCCTTGCGAATGGAACCGGGGACGCGGTATTTGCTGAACCCGGGCTCGATCGGCCAGCCGAGGGATGGGGATCCGCGAGCGGCGTTTGCCATTGCCGATCTGGATCACCACATCATTGAATTCTGGCGCGTACCGTATGATATTGCCGCTGTGCAAAAGCGCATGGAGAAGGCCTGCCTGCCCATTCCCCTCGTCGAGCGGCTCGGAGCGGGCCGCTAGCCGGCATTTCGCACGGGAAATTCAGAAATGCGTTGAATTTTGTTTGGTGCAAGGGGTAAAGATTTCGTGTGTAGTGGCGCAGGCTGAAGCCTGCGGGCGTAAACTATCAGATGTACGAAACCCCACAGGCTGAAGCCTGCGCCACTGAAACGAAAGAGGAGGATTGCCGACTTGATCCCCACAGAAGAACGCAGCCGGCTGCCGGTCGCATTTATGGTCGGAATTGTGATCGTCGCTTTGCTTGTCGGCGCAGCCGTGCTCTACAGCCGGTACGCGAAGCCGCCCGAATCGGAAGACGACAAGCCATTACCGATGGGGCCGGCCGAGACGGCCTACGCGTCACAAATCCATTTTCTCGAGCCCAAGATGAGCCGGGCGGCCAATTTCCTGAATCAGGAAGTAACCTATGTGTTTTGCACGGTCGAAAACGGCGGCGACCGCAAGATCCACCAAATTGAAATCACGATTGAATTTCACGACCCCTTCAACCAGGTGATCCTGCGCGACAAGCAGCGCCTGTTTCTTTCGACGGCCCCGCCCTTTCTTCCCGGCCAGCAAAGGGACGTTCAGATCCCCTACGAACACATTCCCGCGCAGTGGAACAATGTATTTCCTTCGATCGTCGTGAGCGGGCTCGCGTTCCAATAAAGAAAAGCCACTCCATGGATGGCCAGCGGCTATACAGTTTGCGGAAAAAGTAATTTATTTTGTCATTCCGAACGAAGTGAGGAATCTCTCTTTGGTTTAAACCCAGGAAAAGAGAGATTCCTCGGCGCGCAGCGCGCCTCGGAATGACAAGATTTGAGTTTTTCCGCAGCCTGTATAGCCGCATCGATTCTGAAAAGGTTGAGTAGCACAGCCAAGAGTGGCTGTGCTACTAAAACCTGCTCCAAATCGAGTTTTTCCGCCAATTGCGGAGAAAGGCCTCGCGTCTGAAGACGCAGGCTACAGCAAATCCAGCAGCAGAACCGTGGATATCAACGGAGCCAGACAACTTCTACACGATCACTGGCGCGCCTATGTGTCACGAAAAATGACTTCCCCTTTTTGCTCTCCTATTCGATAATTCGCGGCGATGGAGTTCGCTGCCGATTTGCGACGGGCCCTCGATGGACTGTGCGCCATTGGAGCGCCCGAAGTGCGGGAAAATGGGGAATGGCTGGCGGGGCTCGACGGCGTGCAATACGAGGTGAGCGCGCAGGGCGACGCGACCCTGTTGCACTTGTGGAGCGCGCAGCAATCCCTGGTTCGCCGCGTGCTGCGCGTCGCGGAAGAATCGCGCGATCGCGTCGTGCTCGAAGTCAGCCGGTTTGGCTATACCAGGCACGCGCAGCTTGAGTTCGTCGCCGGCGGCGCCCCTCGCGAAACGCGCCGCGTGGAACGCGAACAATTTTCCAGCCGCCTGCGCAGGATCTTGACGGATCATTTCCCCGATGAAACCGTTGAATCGCTGGCGACCTCCGCGGACCTGCACCACTCCATTTCGGGCTCGTACACGCGAGGCCTCGTCCGCCGCGGTTCAGAAGCCTGTGCCGTGCTTGCGGCGTCACCCAATGAAGATGGCTCAACCATCGACGGCATCCTGACGTTCGGCCTGATCTGGCTTCACCACACGCGGGATCGCGCACGGCGATATTCGGTTTACGGGTTGCGCCTGTTCTTGCCGCGTGGTAGTTCCTCCGTAACGGCGCATCGGATGGCCGCCCTCGCTTCTCCTGAGGAAGTCGAGTTGTACGAATATGAACCGCTGTACTGGCGCGTCCGGCGAATCGCCCGATCCAACGCAGGCAATTTGGCCACCTGGATAGTGCCGCGCCGCGAAATCGAGCAAGCCATTGCCACTGCGATGCCGCTGGCGGAGCGTATCCGGCGCCTTGCACCCGAGGCCATCCGAGTGGGCGTGGCACCCACAACACAGGAAGTGACGTTGCGCTTCCGCGGTTTGGAAATCGCGCGCTGGCGCCTGGGCGCGATGTGGTACGGACTTGGCGATCGTCAGAACGTTTTGACGCCTGAAAAGTGGCCCGCTCTCGAGGCGCTGGTCCGGCAGCTTGAAACACATCGCCATCCGTTCGCATTGGATACCAAGCACCGGCTGTACCGGGCGCAGCCGGAACGCTGGCTGGAAACCATGGTTGCCGCCGATCCGCCGCGAATCGATGCGCGGCTCGATGCGCGGCACATCTACGCGCAGGTCCCGGCGTTTTCTTCCGGGGATCGCGGCATGATCGATTTGCTGGGAGTCATGCGGGACGGGCGGCTGGCCGTTCTCGAGCTGAAAGCTTCCGAAGACATTCACCTGGTAATGCAGGCCGTCGACTACTGGCTGCGCGTGCGCTTTCATCACGAACAGGACGACTTCACGAGGTACGGATATTTTCCGGAGGTTCGCTTGAACGCGAAACCTCCTCTCCTGTTCCTCGTGGCTCCCGGATTCCGTTTTCATCCCGCCACAGATATCGTATTACGATATTTATCCCCGGAAATCGAAATCGCGCGGATCGCCCTCGCGGAAAATTGGCGCGGCGGCTTGCGCGTCGTCTTCCGGCAATAAGGACGCAGGCATGGCAAAATCCCTCGAATTCGCTGCAAAAAGCGGGTAAAAAAAGAGAAGCAGCCTTGGCAGAGCCAACGCTGCTTCCCGGGGTGTGTCCTTGAAGGGGTTTGTCTAATTAGACGCAGGGAATATGGAAAGGTTGCTTGCGTTAGGAAAAATTTAGATAAACTGCGGAATTTTTGTTTCGCGGCGAAACTAGGGGAATCGCTGTAGCGATTCAAGTCTCAGTAAAATAAATACTTGCGCCACTTTTCGTCTTTGTTGCCGATCAGGCGCATCAACTGCCGGGAGGTGTGCAAGGTAAAGG
>VFSW01014571.1_pt1 | contig 10857 bp, 11 predicted proteins | sample 5358111 | NCBI WGS metagenome assembly VFSW01 (sample SAMN11554181, study PRJNA540505) | mine drainage metagenome | isolation source: sediment from site ElyBrook_90M | place: USA: Ely Copper Mine, Vershire, VT | collected 2017
GGGATACGGCGGTGCCTTCCACGGCGGAGGGTACCGCGGTGGTTATCACGGAGGCGGCTTCCACGGCTTCAGCGGTGGGGGCGGCGGCTTCCACGGAGGTGGCTTCCACGGCGGGGGCGGTCACGGCGGCGGTCACCGCTAGCGACGCTCCTTCCTGATAACCTCGCTCGGCGATGCCCGAGCCGCGCGAGCCCGAGCCACCGCCCGCGCGCGGTCGGCTCGCCGGAGCCGTGGCGGCTACGGGGCTGCTGCTGCTGGTGACGTGCGTCGCGGCGCGGAGGCTCGGCGACTTCGATCTGCCGATGCACCTGGCGACGGGCCGACTGCTGCTGCGGACCTGGCACCTGCCGCACGTCGACGACTTCTCGTACCTGCATGGCACGATCCGCTACGTCGAGGTGCTCAGCGTCACGCTCTTCTACGGCGCCTTCCGGCTCGGCGGGCCGCTGGGGCTGCAGGTCGTCGGTGGCGTCTCGGCGGGGGCGCTCGCGGTGAGCCTGTGGCTCCAGAGCCGACGCTTCGGTCCGATCGCGCTGGTGACGACGGGGCTGGCGGTCGCGAGCGCGAGTTCCTTCCTGGTCGTGCGGTCCTCGGCGCTGTCGTTCCCGCTTCTCGCCGCGACCCTGCTGGCGCTCGATACGCACCGCCGCCTGGCGCGCGAGGGCAAGCGCCGCGAAGCGACGCGAGCGCTGGCCGCGTTCGTCGGCCTGGCATTCGTTTGGGCGAACGTGCACGGCTCGGTCCCGTTCGGCCTGCTCGTCGGGCTGGTGTACCTCGGCTACCGCGTGGCGTGCCGCGTGGCCCGCGGTCGGGCGGGAGCCTTGCTTCCGGAGGACGACGGGCGGGATAGTCTCCCGGTCGGCGTCGCCGTGGGCGTCGCGCTCGTCGCGGCGAGCGTCAACATGGCCGGCCCGGAGCTGCTGGCCGGACCGCTGCGGTTCGGCGGTCAGGTCCACCTGCTGCGCACGTTCAGCGAGTGGGCCCGGCCCACCTGGACCTTCTTCCGCGATCAGGAGCCGCTGTTCCCCATCGTGCTCGCGGCGGCGCTGGCAGGCCTGCTCGGTCGCGACGCGGAGTCCCGGCGTCGCGTGCCCGCACTCTACGACCTGCTCCTCGTGCTGCTGGCCTTCGCCTGCGCGCTGACCGCCGTGAGGCTCCTTCCTCTGGCGATGGTGTTGCTCGCACCGTGGCTGGCCCGGCGCTTCGGGCGCCGCAGCGACAGCCCCAGCCCACGGGCGGCCTGGCTCGCGTGCTCCGGGAGCACACTGCTCGTGGCGGCCCGCGTCCTCACGGCGCCCTTGCCGCTGGGGGTCGGCTTCGATGCGAGCCACTTGCCCGAGGGCGCGGCTCGCTGGGTCGAGGAACGCCATCCGGTCGACAACATGTGGAACTCGCCGCCGTTCGGCGGCTACCTCGCGTGGAGGCTCTACCCGGACGTCCGGATCCTCATGGATGGACGCCACGGCCTGGCCTACGACCTCGCCGACGTGACGGCCGTCGAAGCCAGCGAGCAGGACCCCGCCGCCTTCGCTTCCCTCGTCGAAGCGCACCACATCGAATGGGCCGTCACCCGCGCCTTCGAGGGGGCGGCGTCGGGTGTCCCGCTCGCGGCCTCCAGCGACTGGACCATGGTGTTCCTCGACGACGTCGCGGCCGTGTACGTCCGTCGCGACGGACCCGACGCTCCGCTCGCCGCGACGGGGTACGTCCTGCTGCGGCACCTCTCCTCCCCCGAGCAGATCCTGTCGCTGGCGGTCCAGGGTGGGAAGATCGCTGCCGCACTCGCGCACGACGGCGCGCTCGCGGCGGAGCAGGCACCGGGCAGCCCGAGGTCGATGTTCCTCGGTGCGTGCGGCGCCATCGCCATCCGCGACGCGTCCTCGTTCCAGATCTACTTCGATCACCTGGCCACCCTGGCGCCGGGGCATCCCGCCCTCGGTGCGCTGCGGCAGGCTTGGGACGCCGCTCTTCGCTCCGGCGCATGAAAGCTGGTGCACCCAGACGCAGAGCTTGCGCGTGGGGCAGATCACCTCAGCCGGCATGAACGGCGGTGTTCGCGTCGGAATGGGGATTGCATCCGTTCATCGGGGAGGCATCCCATGAAGCCGTTGCTCGTGGTCTATGCGACGCGCGAAGGACACACACGCAAGATCGCCGAGCACGTCGCGGCGACCATCCGTGGCCGAGGTGACGACGTCGACGTGATCGATGCGGCGCACCTGCCCCTCGGGTTCGACGCGAAGCGGTACGCCGGGGCGATCCTCGCGGCGTCGGTGCACCTGGGCCAGCACGAGCACGAAATGATCGTGTTCGCGCGCAAGTACCGCAGCGACCTGGAGCGCGTCCCGACGGCGTTCCTGTCGGTCAGCCTCGAGGAGGCCAGCGTCGAGAACGCCTCGGCGCCCTACGACGTGCGAGCCGAGGCGGCGCAGGACGTCAAACGGCTGGTCGATCGGTTCTGCGAACGCGCGGAGCTGCGACCGTCACGCATCTGGCCGCTCGCCGGAGCTCTGCTGTACACGCGCTACGGCGCGATCGAGAGGCTCGTCATGCGCATGATCGCCAAGCGCGCCGGCGGCGACACGGATACGTCCCGGGACCACGAGTACACGGACTGGAAGGGCCTGGACCAGTTCGTCACCTCCATGGTCGCCGAGATCGAGGAGGCCGCCGGACCGGACGAGGCAACTCGCCTCCAGGCCCGGCTCAGCCCGACGTCCAGCGTGTGAAACGCGGGTCTCGGCCGCGCTCGGCGTCGAGCAGGACGGACAGCAGCCGGCGGGTCACCTTGCCGGGCGCATCCTCGCGGAGCGCAACGGCGTTGACCGAACCGATCGGGGCGATGGGGAACGACGAAGCGGTGAGAAACGCCTCGTCTGCGGCGGCGAGCTCGGCGAGCGACATCGGTCGCTCCTGCGCGGCCATCCCCTCGCTCCGCGCGATGGCGAGCACACTGTCTCGCGTGATGCCGTCGAGGATGCGCCCGAGGGGCGGTGTGACGAGCTGCGCGCCGATCACGGCGAAGACATTCGACGTCGGCCCCTCGGCCACGTGACCGTCCACGTCGAGGAGCACGACCTCGTCGGCACCGGCCGCCAGGGCGCGGCGCTTGGCGATCATGGGCCCCGCGTAGGAGGCGCCGATCTTCGCGAGCGGGGTCAGCACCTCCGGAGGGGCCTTGCGCGCGTCGTCGAACACCGCGATCCGCAGGGCGGCGGGCCTCGACGCCGGCAACTCGCCCTCGCCGAGCAGGTCGGCCGTGACGTAGGCGGCGATCGCCACGCTGACACGCTTGCCTCGTGGAACCAGATCGGGCTCGCTCGTCGCGACGAACGCCGACCAGCGCACGTACCCCTCGCGCAGCTCGCTCGCCTGCACGGTCTGACGTGTGGCCTCGGCCAGGTCGTCGAGCTCGTACCCGAGCTCGAGGCCCAGCAGCCCCACCGAGCGGCGGAACCGCTCGAGGTGCTCGCGCTGGCGGAAGACCCTCACCCCGCCAGGCGTCTCGTGGAACGCCCCGAAGTCGAACACCAGGCTGCCCCGATGCGCGGCGTGCGCCATCACGGACATGTTCGCCGACGCGGGCGGGACCAGCTTGCCTTCGAACCAGATGGGGCGACGCATGTGCCCCCAATGGTGCCCCGATTCCGCCATCGCTGAAAGCCGTGCGAAGCTCGGGGGGCGGGAATCGACGGTCGTCGTGTCCGGATCCGGGCAGGCTCCCCGTCTAAACACTGGAGCTCGAGATTCGTTGCCCGGAGCCTCCGCTTCCCCTCACCCGTATGCGCGCTTCCTTCCCCCGATCCGGGCCAAGTGCCGGCGCCTGCTCGGCAGCGTGTCCGCGGCCGACGATGTCGCGCAGGAGGCCCTCCTGCGCTTGTGGAAATCCGGACTGGCCGACCGGGGCGATCCCCGCACGGTGATGGCATGGCTCTACCGCACCTGCACCCGGCTCGCGATCGACGTGCTGCGCGAGCGCCGGAAGACGGGACCCGAGGCCGACCTCGAGGCCACGCCTTGCGGCATCGATGCACGCACCTGCATGGAGGCGAGGGCCGTCATCGCGACCCTCGCGGGCACCGTCCCGCAGGACGAGCTGGAAGTGGTGGTTCTGTGCCGGGTGGACGGCCTCGCGCAGCCGGAGGCGGCCCAGGTGCTCGGCATCTCCGAGCGGACCGTGCGCCGCGTGATCGACCGATTCGACCAGCGCACCGAGGCGCTGCGAAGGGAGTTCTCGTCATGACCTCAACGACTGAAGAGAGCGACGTGTCGACGTTCGCGCTCGACGTGTACTGGGCCTCGGGTCGCTCCGGCGACGCAGCGCTCGAGTCGCACGTCGCGGGGTGCGACCGTTGCCGCGCGTACCTCGCAAGCCTCGACGCGCTCGCGGAGACCGGCCCCGCGCTGCCCTCCCCGGCCCCGTCGAAGAGCGGTGCGAGCCGGCCGCCGTGGGCGGCGGGGGTGATTGGCGCGCTGGCGATGGCCGCGGGCGTCGCGCTCGCTCTCGGTCTCCGCGACAAGCCCCGAGCGACCGACGGCTACGTGGGCATCAAGGGCACGCCCGCCGTGCAGCTTCTGCTTCACCGTGATCGCGACACTCGTGTGTGGGACGGACACTCCCCGCTGCGTCCGGGCGATGCGCTCGCGCTGCGCGTCGCATGCGAGGGCCTCAAGCGCGTGGTGGTCGCGACGCCCGGCTCGTCCGGGTGGGTCCGCCTGTCCAGCACGGGCTGCCCGGCGCACGACGATCCGCTGCCCTTCACCCTGCAGGTCGACGACGAGCCGGGCGACGAGAGGCTCGCTGTGGTCCTGAGCCAGGACGAGCTCGACGACGACGCGCTGCAGAAGGCCATCGCCGAGACCCGCCAGACGGCGGACACCTGGGTCCTGAGCTACGTGATGCCGAAGGAGACGGAGAAGAACCGATGACGTTCGCCCGCGCCGGACTCGTGCTGCTCCTCGGGCTCGCGCTCGTGCTGGTGGGCCGTCCCGCGAGCGCGACGCCTCCGACCACCCGCCGCATCGCCGTCATCGTGGGCGCGAACGATCCCCCCGCCGGACGTCCCGCGCTGCGCTTCGCCCACGACGACGCCAACGAGCTGGCCGACACGCTGCGGCGGGTCGGCGGCTTCGCCGCGGCCGACGTCCACGTGCTGCTCGACCCCCACCCGCACGAGCTGGTCGACACCTTCGACGCCGTGGCCAAGACGGCCGCCGGCGCCGGGGGCGACGTGCTCTTCCTCTTCTACTATTCGGGCCACTCCGACGGTCAGTCCCTGTTCCCTCATGGCGAAGCCATCTCGCTGACCGACCTGCGCGGCCGCGTCGAACGCCTCGGCGCGCGCATCCGCGTCGGCATCCTCGACACCTGCCGCGGCGGCAGCTGGACCCAGTCGAAAGGACTGAGCGTCGGACCTCCCCTGCGGATGGAGGACCTGCTCAACGTCGACACGGAGGGAACGGCCCTCGTCTCGTCTAGCTCCGGCCTGGAGAACGCGCACGAGGCCGTCGACATCCATGGCTCCTTCTTCACCCACTACCTCACGGCAGGACTGCTCGGGGCCGCCGACCGGGCGAGCGACGGCAACGTCACGCTCGAGGAGGCGTTCGACTACGCCAAGGAGCGCACCGTGCAGGCCAGCGCGAAGCTGGCGACCACACCCCAGCACCCCAGCTTCGATCTCGCCCTGCGCGGTCGGCAGGACATCGTGCTGACGGTCCTGTCGTCGAGCACGAGTGCGCTGGAAGTCACCGACTCGAAGGCACCGCTCGAGGTCATTCACCTGCCGAGCGGTGTGACGGTCGCCGACGCTCCAGGCGGCAGCCCGCTGCGCCTCGCGCTACCGCCGGGTCGCTACCTGGTCCGCAGCGTCGTGGACGGTCACGTCTTCGCGAAGGAGGTCGAGGTTCGCGCGGGCGAGACGGCGACGCTGGCCGAGAATCAGCTCGAGGCGACCGGCAACGACCAGCTCGCGATGAAGGGACCGGACGACGACAGCGGCGACGACGCCGACGAGCACCCCGCCCCCGAGGCGGGGCATCCCAAGCCCGAGGCGGACAAGCACGAGTACTTCCACTACTCGTGGAGCTTCCCGAGCTGCAACGGCACCGACCCCGAGGGAACCGTGCGAGCCTCGAGCGGGTGCGCCGGCGTCTTCGGCGCGCGCGGGAGCGTCGCGAACGTCAGCGGCGGGCTGGGCACGCAGGGCACCGGCCTCGAGATCTCCGCCGACTCCGAGGAGTACTGGCGAAAGGGGATCTTCAGCGGTGTGTGGCAGTACCGGCTCGCGATCGGCGGCGGCGGGCTGGGGCTGGAGGGGGCGATGCTGGGCGGCGGCGCCTGGGGCTTCCGCGTCCCCGTCACCGAGCACCAGGGCCCCGTGTTCCGCGCCGGCGGCGTGGGCTACATCATGGGCGACGACGCCTTCTTCTCGTCGCTGCTCGAGCTGCCGCAGGTGCAGGCCGGGTGGCAGTGGTCGAAGGGACACGCCGTCGTCGAGGCCGCGGCCACCAGCGGCGCCGTGCTCACCGGGCGGTTTCGCCCCTGGTACGCCACGACGCGCGAGCTCGACACCGGGCTGTCGTACGGAGGGCACGTGTCCCTGCAGGTGCCGTGGATCCGTCTGTCGGCGATGGCCGAGCGGCTCCCTTCGGGCGACGGCCTCGGGCCGGTCGACATGGCGATGGGAACCCTGTGCGCGGTGGCCTCGCCCATCGCGATCTGCGCCGACGCCATGGTCGAGCAATCCCAGGCGGACGTGGCAGGCGTGTCGCGCTTCATGCGCGTCGAGTACGCCGGGCTCACGATCGGCGTGACCGGGGAGCACTGAGCTCGGGCCGAATTCTCGCCGGCCTCAATACGCGACGTACGGTCCCGTGGTCCCCCCGGCCGACTTGCCGTCCCAGGCCATGAACACGCTGCGGCCGATGAAGAACGGGAAGCCCCAGTCGAAGGTCATGTTGTCGATACCGGGGGTCGCCAGGTCGTTGAACGCCGTGTTGCTGGTCGCGAACAACGTGTCGGCGCTCTCGACGCTGAACGACACCATGCTGCTCGTGCCGTTCTGACCGGTGTTCGTCGCCATCAGGCTCACGGGCGACGTGGGGCAGTCGAAGCCCTGATTGGTGGTGCACGCGGCGATCGAGCTGTCGTTGAACGAGTAGGTGTTGGTGCCGGAGTCCGTGAAGCTGGTGGGGAGCGTCGCGCCGTTGAACGAGGTCGAGAAGTTGCCGTTCACGTCGAGCGTGAGGACCTTCGCGCTGCCCAGGGCGTTGTTCGAGTGCGTGCCGATGCCGAAGATGAGCTGCCCGGACAGCGTTGCGGCGCCCGTGTCGGGGACGGAGCCAAACTGCATGATCGCGCCGTTGCCATCCTGCGCGAAGAAGGCCAGCGGATTGGCGATCTGGTTGGCGACGGGCACGGCGAAGTCCGTGCACGTCCCGCCGGTACAGGAGTAGTAGCCGGCCATCGTGCCGGTGCCCGCGCAGTAGTCGCCGCAGTCGGGGATGATCTGGTTTATGCCGAGCAGGCCGTTCGAGCCGAAGGTCATCAGCGTGTCCTCGGACGGACCGGTGCTGGAGCAGTCGCTCGGGACGGTCGCGAAGCCTGGATCGCCAATGAGCTCGATGGGGATGTTGGCAGCGATCTCGCCCCCCACCTTGACGTCCGCGTTCCGGACCGAGCCCCACACGTAGCCGTCGGCGAACGTGAAGCACTCGGCGAGAGGATTGCCGTTCGTCCCGTTGGCCTGCGGCAGCGTGACGCCCGTGAGGACGGACGCGAGCACTCGCATGCCGCTCGAACCGGTGTCGACGCTGACGTGGTCGATCGTCTGGCACTTGGACGTGCCGGGGACGCACAGCGTGACGCTGACGAAGGGCACGTTCGCGGAGCCCCCGGCGCCCGCCGGTCCACTGTCGACGATGAGGGGCGCGACGTTGCTGGCGCTGCTCCCGCCCGAGCTGCTGCCGCTGCTGCCTCCGGAGCTGCCTCCGCTGCCGCTGCCCGAGCCACCGTCGGGGTGGTTGGTGGAGCTGGTGCTGCCGCATGCGTAGGCGGAGAAGGCGAGCGCCGCCAGACAGGAGAGTCCTCTGAGGTTCATGGGGGCTTCCCGTCAGTTCAGGGAGGAGTCGAGGTTGACGCCGGCCGGCACGAGTGACGGAACCCACGCGCGGCCCACGAACGTGCCGCGGTGGCCGGTGGACTGGATGACGAGATCGTCGCCGATCTTCACCATGACGTTGTGGCCACCGGTGGGCAGGCGGCTGGCCTGGGCCATCTTCGGGAAATAGGCCCCCAGCAGCTCCCGCAAATCGGGCATGCGCGGACCGCTCCAGGCGACGGCGTACACGGCGCCCGTCGAGGAGACGTACTGGTGCACGACGATGCCCGAGGGAAGCTGCAGCTCGTGACGCTCGCCGGACGCGAGCTCGAGCACGCGCTGCTCTCCGCCCAGGTGCTGGTGGTTGACCGCGATGGAGGCGACGTCGCCCCCGAGGGTGGCGTGCGCGGTGCGCCCCGGCCAGGCGACGACGCCGAAGCCGATGACGCAGGCGGCGAGCATTGCCCGGCCCAGACTCGTGTTGGTTGCGCTCATGGCTTGCCTCTCGCAGAAGGCGCCGCAGGCAGCTGCGGACGGGGTACTCTGCCGTGCTCGCGCAGAGGGCGCCAGGGGTAATCCGATGACGCGAGCGCTTGTGGTGGGCGCGGGAATCTTCGGGGTGACTGCAGCGCTGGCGCTGCGACGACGCGGCGTGCAGGCGGTGCTCTTCGATCAGGGGCCCATCCCGCACCCGCTCGCCGAGTCGACCGACATCTCGAAGATCGTGCGCCTCGACTACGGGGACGACGAACTCTACACGGCCCTGATGGAGCGCGCGCTCGAGGCCTGGCGTGCGTGGCCGGCGGGGAAGTACCTCCACGAGACGGGGCTGCTCTTCGGGGCGAGCTCGGTGCTGTCGCCCGGTGGCTTCGAGCACGACAGCGTGCAGCTGCTCGAGCGACGAGGGCACGGGCTCGAGCGCCTGGACGGCGCGCAGATCGCGAAGAGGTTCCCCGCCTGGAGCCCCTCGCACTTCGTCGACGGGTACTTCAACCATGCCGGGGGGTACGCCGAGAGCGGCAAGGTCGTGGCTCACCTGGCCCGGGAGGCCGCAGACGCCGGGGTGACGCTGGCGGCCGAGACGCCGGTGGCTTCGCTCCTCGAACAGGGATCGCGGGTCTCGGGCGTGCGCACGATCGCCGGAGACGAGCACCGCGCCGACCTGGTCGTCGTCGCCGGCGGAGCCTGGACGCCGCTGCTGGTGCCCGCGCTCGACGGGCCGCTCCGAGCCACGGGACAGCCGGTGGTGCACCTGGCGCCGGAGGACGGCACGCTCTTCGAGGCGGACAGGTTCCCCGTGTTCGCATCGGACATCGCGCGGACGGGCTACTACGGGTTTCCCCTGAACGGTGGCGTCGTGAAGATCGCCAACCACGGGCCGGGCCGCAGGCTGGCGAAGGCGTCGGACGAGCGAAGCGTGCGCGAGGAGGACGTGGAGGCGCTGCGGAGCTTCGTGGCCGCCGCGCTGCCCGCGCTCGCGACCGCGCCGGTCGTGGCGACGCGTCAGTGCGTGTACGGGGACACCCCGGACGATCACTTCTGGATTGCGCCCGAACCGGGACGGGCAGGACTCGTCGTGGCCGCGGGGGGCGCAGGCCACGGGTTCAAGTTCGCGCCGCTGGTGGGCGACTGGATCGCGGATGCGTGCGAGGGGCGCGTGATCGAGCGATTCCGCTGGAGGACAGGCAGGCCCGTGGCAGGCGAAGAGCGCGCGAGGTACCGCGGGGCCGACGAATGAGGACGGCTACGCACGCGAGCGTCGCGGGGCTCAGTGAACCGGGCGCGTTGCTGCAGCGGGCGCCGTAGCGTGGGTTGCCACCGCGGTCTTCGCCGCCACGGACATCTTGCCGGGGCCCTTGGGCGTCTTGAGCTCGTGCGCCCGCGCCGGGAGCGTCAACGTCTGCCCCACACGAATGGGCGTCGCGCTCGTAGCGTGATTGGCCGCGAGGAGCTGGGACAGCGTCACTCCGTGCGTCTGGGCGAGGCGCCACCATCCTCCATCGCCAGCGCGCACGACGTACGTGTGGGCCGTGGCTTTGCGAGGAGCCGCCGAGGCCTGGCCGGCGAGGCCGTAGACGAGACCGATGCAGAGGACGAGCGCGACCCAGGTGTCGTGACGGAGTTTCAAGGCTTTCCCCTTCCGCGTGGATGACCGCAAGCGCCGGAAAGCAAGGTGCAGTTGCGGTGCCATCGAGGGCCCTTGGCAAGATCTCCCGGTGCTGTCGAGGGGTTGGCCTGGTGCCGGGGGTGGCCTGCCGCCGATGGGCACTGCGGTCTCACGACCGCACGTGAGGGCGACCGGCAGCGCGGGGGTTGAGGCGGCTCGCGTCGTCACGCGGTACGATTCCCCGGGCGGGGGGCACAGCCCATCGCCGCACGCGCGCCATGCCCAGCGAAGAGCTTTTTCTTCCGTTCCCCGGGCCCGAGGAATCCCTCGGCGACGCGACGCACGTGCGCAGCACGCTCATCGCATCGTCGATCGCTTCGCTCCGGCGCCACGGCCTGTTCGAGCGGTACGAGCAGCTGTTGCCCTCGTCGTACCGCGAGGCCGTGCTCTCGAGCGTGGCTGGCGTCTGGCTGCCCATGGCGGTCGGACGGGCTCACTACGACGCCTGCGACCGGCTCGGCCTCAGCATGCAAGAGTAGGTACGGATCGGGACCGAGGTCTCGGCCAAGATCCACGAGACGTTCCTCGGCACTGTGCTGCGCATGGCCAAACAGGCGGGCGTGACGCCCTGGCTGCTGCTCGCCCGCG
>VFSW01014572.1_pt1 | contig 10856 bp, 10 predicted proteins | sample 5358111 | NCBI WGS metagenome assembly VFSW01 (sample SAMN11554181, study PRJNA540505) | mine drainage metagenome | isolation source: sediment from site ElyBrook_90M | place: USA: Ely Copper Mine, Vershire, VT | collected 2017
CTTCTGGAAGCGCGCGTCGCCGAACGCGAAGTCGTAGCCGTCATGCGCTTCGCCAAGCAGCACGAAACGATGCACCCCGATCGCCAACGGCGTCAGCACCGCAGCCTGGGCGATTGCGAAGATAAGCGACAGGAGAAGTCCCTCGCCGACGATCACGTGCAGGATGCCGACGCCGATCACCACCGCGCCGGCGATCCAGAACAGCATCGGCATTCTCTCGCGCGCCGCCAGGGCGTCCCGCCAGCCCTGCATAGCGGTCTCGACAATCGGAACGTCCGAATCCATGGCCATGCGCCCCTCCCCCCGACGGCTTCGCGGCCGGCTGCGACCGCGTCCCCCGCCACGCCTTGCTCGCCGAGCAATGGGAGCGCGCCGCGGGCGCGCTGTCAAGGAAGACTTGGACCCTGAAGACTTGGCCCGCGCGCGCACTCTGGCGCCGCGCGGCCTCGATCCCGCCCGACAACTCTTCGAGGACTCGACGCATCGCTTGCGTCACTTGCGTGTCATCGGCGAGCGACGCCAGGACGGGTTGCCGACGCGTGGTCAACGCCGCGACGGCGGCGCTGGAGTCCGGCTCTGAAGCGTTCGCGGACCAGCGCGACGACGGGTCCGCGAGCGCGAACCGGGGCAAACTGCGTTCCGGCGTGGCTTGTCGCGGGTTGCGAAACAAATTGCATACAATCTCCTAGAATCATGTTGACAATCCAAGCCACCTATTGCATTTTCCGTTCAACGGCCGCGAGCGTGACGATCGAACTGGCCGGCGCATTACGGGAGGAAATCGCAATGATTACGAAGCGTTCGATACTTGCCGCCGCGACTCTGGGCGCGGTTTCCGTTCTCGCCATCGTCGCGACCGGAACGTCGTCCGCCTATGCAGCGAACAAGCAGCTCAAGATCGGCTTCGTCGGGGTGACCAGCGGCCCCGCAGCGGCGTGGGGCACCTCGAACGTGCGCTCGATGCAAACGCGCGCCGCCTGGTTGAACGAAACGGGCGGCGTGAAAATCGGGCCCGACACCTATGACATCTCGATTGTCACTTTCGACGACCAGAAAGACCCCAAGCGCGCCGTCGCCGGCATGGAGAAGATGGCGCAGGAGGGAATCCACTACGTCGTCGGACCGAACGTCGATGACGGCGCGGCGGCGGTGCGCCCGGTCGCCGAGTCGAAAGGGATCATCTATTTCCCCTACGCCTTTCCCAAGGAGCTTTACGTGAAGCCGGCGTCCAACGCCGTCCTGGGGATGATCGCCAACTACCAGTCCGCGCCCGCGATCTATAAATATCTGAAGGAAAATAAGGGCGTGAAGACGGTCGCCTTCGTCGCGGCGAACGAATCCGACCCGCTGAGCCAGCGTGACGGGGGCGTGGCGGCCGCCAAGGCTCTCGGGCTTCAGGTCGTCGCCGATCGCGACACCTACGAGAACGACACCCGCGATTTTACGCCGGTGCTGACCCCGATCGTCAAGCTGAAGCCGGACCTGCTGGTTCTTTCCGGCGTCGCTCCGGCCAACGCGCCGCTGTTGATCCGGGCAGCTCGAGAACTCGGCTTCGAGGGACTGATTTCGACCGAAACCGCCCAGGACGCAAAAGTGCTCGAGGAAGGCGCGGGCGATCTCGCCAACGGCTTCATCTCGGTCGGCGGCGCCTCGACGCCGGAAATCCGCTCGAAGACGATGGACGAATTCATCGCGCGCTACACCAAGATGTTCGGCGAATACAACGACGAGTCCAACACCAAGGTCTATGCGCTGGAATACATCATCGACACGCTGAAGGCCAACCCGAAGGCGATCGACAACGTCGACGAGTTCAAGAAGACGGTCGATACGTTCTCGGCGCCCAATCCCTTCCTCAAGGCCGACAGCAACCTGCACTACGTCGGGATGACCTCGTTCGGCCAGAAGCGCCAGGTCGGCGTTCCCATGGTCGTCAACGAATATCGCAACGGAAAGTTCGCGACCCTGTTCGTCGCCGACGTCGACTGAGCTAGCCTCGCTCCTGCGTTTCCAACGGGGAGTCCGGTCAACCCCGGACTCCCAGTCGGCGGGATTTCCAATCATGACCCAGGTGATCGTGAACGGCCTGTATCTCGGCGCGCAATACGCGCTGATCGCGCTCGGTCTGACGCTGATCTTCGCGCTGATGAACGTCCTCAATTTCGCGCACGGGCAGATGTACGTGCTGGGCGGCTTCGTCACCTATACGGTCTACGGCCAGTTGAAACTGCCGTTCGTGGTCGCGCTCGTCGCTTCCGGCGTCACGGTGGCGATCGTCGGCGCGCTGTTCGAGCGGTTTCTGTTTCGCACCGTGATACGCCGGAGTCTCCGCGACGAAAGCACGATGCTGCTGGCGGCCGGCACAGCGTTCTTTCTCGACGCGGTGATCCTGCTGCTCTTTGGCGAAAAGCAACGCGGCGTGCCCAAGATCGTCAACGGGGTGTTCAACACCGACTGGTTGATCATGCCCTACGACAAGATTCTGGTCGGCGTGCTCGCCATTCTCTTCATCGCCGCCTTCATGTTCTTCATGCAATACAGCAAGCCGGGACGGGCGATGCGCGCGCTGGCGCAGGATCGCGTCGCGGCGCAGCTCATGGGTGTGCAGGTCGACCGCTATTCGATGGTCGGCTTCGCCATGGGGGCGATGCTGGCCGGCCTGGTCGGCGGTCTGCTGGTGGCGATCACCGGGGTGAATTCCGGAATCGGCGGCCCGATCTCGATCAAGGCCTTCATGATGGTGATGATCGGCGGGGCGGGGGTGGTCGGCGGGGCGATCGCCGGCGGGTTCATTCTCGGCATGCTGGAATCGGTCGGCCTTTCGGTTCTGCACAGCTATGGCGACATCACCTACCTCGCGATTTTCGTCGGGTTGATGGTCTTTCTGAGCATTCGTCCGAACGGATTGATGGGCAAGCCTTGGGGGTGAGGGGCGATGTCTGGCGCAACAAGGATAGCCGGCGTAGCGGCGTTCGTTTTCGTCGCCTTCGTCATCGTCCCGTGGCTGATTTCAGCGACCGGGCGCTCTGATCTTTACTACACGTTGACCTCGGTCGCGCTGCTCAGCATCGCCAGCGCGGGCGTGTGGATCACCTTCTTCATCGGTCGGATCAACATCGGCCAGGGCGCCTATGCGCTGATCGGCGGCTACGTCGGCGCCATCCTCGTCGTGAAATGCGGCTTTTCGTTCTGGCTCAGCCTGCCGCTCGCCGGATTGTTTTGCGCCGCCGTCAGCGTGCTGATCGGCTGGCCGATCCTCCGGCTGCGCGGCGTCTACTTCGCGATGGTCACGCTGGTCCTGACGGAAGTGACGAGATTGACCGCGCTCGCCCTGCCGATCACCAATGGCGCCAAGGGTATTTCCGACATTCCGCTGCCCGGCCCGATCGCGGTCGCGGGAATCGTGCTGGTTCCGGATTTTTCGACGCTCGCCAATTCGCGTCTGGCGTTCTACTTTCTCGCCGTCGCGGTGTTGGTGTTGTGCTTCGCCGGCCTCTATCGCCTCGTTCACTCGCGGCTCGGCCAGTTGTGCCTGTCGCTTCAGCAGAACGAGGAGCTTGCGTCGTCGATCGGCGTCAACGTCGCCAATCTGCGGGTCATCGCCTACGCGATCTCCTCATTTCTCGGAGGCATCGGCGGGGCGATGTTCATCGCGATCTCCCAATCGATCTATCCGTCGAGCTTTTCGGTCAACGATTCCGTGAACTTCATGTTGAACTGTTTCCTCGGCGGCCTCGGTTACGTTTTCGGGCCGATGATCGGCACCTTTGTTCTGTATTTCGGCTGGGATTTCCTGTTCAAGACCGGTGAATATCAGTTGCTGATATTTTCGACGATTCTGATCGCCTTGATGCTGGCGCTGCCAAACGGCATCCTCAGTCTTCGCCCCGACCTGTGGAAGCGGGGTTCGTGATGGGCGAGCTCCTGCAGGTGTCCGACCTGACCAAGCGGTTCGGCGGACTGGTCGCGGTGAACCGCGTCTCGTTTTCCGTGCAAGAGGGAGAAATATTGTCGGTGATCGGTCCGAATGGCGCGGGAAAATCGACGCTGTTCAAACTGATCGCGAGCTTCCTGCAGCCGACCAGCGGCGAAGTGAAGTTCAAGGGGGAGCGCATCTCCGGTCTTGCGCCGCACATCGCCGCGCGCAAGGGAGTGGTGCGCACATTCCAGGAGACCACGATCTTCAAGGGCATGAGCGTGCGCGACAATGTGATCATCGCGCATCATCTGCGCTCCAGGGCGAGTCTCGCCGGCTTCTATTTCGGATCCGCGACGGCCCGGAACGACGAGAGCGAATTCGCACGTTCCGCCGAGCAGATCGTGAATTTTCTTGGATTGGGCGCGATCGCCGATGAGCGGGCGAGCAACCTTCCGCAAGGATATTTGCGCGCCCTGGGGATTGCGATCGGCCTCGCGACCAATCCGACGATCCTGCTGCTTGACGAGCCCTTCGCAGGCATGAATCACGATGAAACCCAACGCACCGTCGAGTTGGGGCGCGGGGTACGGCAGCGCGGCGTCACCATTCTCCTCGTCGAGCACGATATGCCGGCGGTGATGAAAATCTCCGACCGGATCGTCGTGCTGAATTTCGGGGAAAAGATCGCCGAGGGGACGCCGGAAGAGATCCAGAACAATGACAAGGTGATCGAGGCCTACCTGGGCAGCGTCGACGAGTCGATCGGAATGTAGACCATGAGCCAGTTCCTCAACTTTTCGGATGTCGAGCTCTACTACGATCACGTCTACGCGCTGAAGGGCGTTTCGTTGCACGCCGACGAGGGCGAGACCGTCGCGTTGATCGGGGCCAACGGCGCGGGCAAGTCGTCGATCCTGCGCGCGATAACCGGATTGCGGAAGATCCGGAAAGGCGAGATTCATTTCCAGGGACGCCGGATCGACGGGTTGAGTCCGGACCAGATGGTGAAAATGGGCATCGCAATGGTGCCGGAAGGCCGACGGGTGTTTCCCTACATGTCGGTCAAGGACAACCTGTTGATGGGGGCGTTCACGCGCAACGACAAGGCCGGAGTCGCCTCGACCCTGGAGATGATCATGGGGCGCTTTCCGCGCCTTCGCCAACGCTACTCGCAGGCGGCCGGGACGATGAGCGGCGGCGAGCAGCAGATGCTGGTGATCGGTCGCGCGCTGATGAGCAGGCCGACGCTTCTGTTGCTTGACGAACCGTCGTTGGGAATCGCGCCAAAGCTGGTGCAGGACATTGCGCGATCGATCGTCGCGATCAATCGGGACGAGAGGGTCAGCGTTCTGCTCGTCGAACAGAATTCGCGAATGGCGTTGCGGATTTCCCAGAGGGCCTATGCGTTGTCGACCGGTTCGGTCGCGCTGACCGGAAACTCCGCCGAGCTTCTGAACGACGAGCGCATCAAGGCGCTTTATCTTGGCGGCGAACTTTAGGGACAGGCGAACATTTTGATGCGAATTCATGTGGTCAACCCGAACACGACCGCGTCAATGACCCGCAAGATCGGCGAGGCGGCCAGGGCCGTCGCGTCCTCTGGAACCGAAATCATCGCGGTCAATCCGGATTTCGGGCCGCCCAGCATCGAGGGATATTTCGACGAGGTGTTCTCGGTGCCCGGCCTGCTGGCCGAAATGAAGAAGGCCAGGGAGGTCGACGCGCATGTCATCGCCTGTTTCGACGACACCGGCCTGGACGCCGCGCGCTGTCTCGCTTCCGCCCCGGTGATCGGCATCGGCGAAGCGGCGTTCCATACCGCCTGCCTGATCGCCGGCAAATTCGGCGTCGTCACGACCTTGTCGCGGTCGGTGCCGGCCATCGAGCACAATCTCATCAAGTACGGATTGTTCAGCCGCTGCGTGAAGGTGCGCGCGTCCGACGTCGCTGTGCTGGAGTTGGAGGACCCTCGATCGGACGCGCGGCGACGCGTTTCGCGAGAGATCGCGCTGGCGGTGGCGGAGGATCACGCCGAGGCCATTGTGCTGGGTTGCGCCGGCATGGCGGACCTGGCGTCGGCGTTGTCGCTCGAACACGGCGTCCCCGTGCTCGACGGCGTCGCTTGTGCAATCAAACTGGCCGAGGGCCTGGTGAGTCTCGGCGTCAGGACGTCAAAGGCCGGCGCCTATGCGGCGCCGCGAAACAAACAGTTTTCCGGGCTGTTCGCGCCATTTTCACCGGCCAGCGAGGCCCATGACCCCGCCGAGACGGGCGTGTTCGGATGATTGTCGTTGGCGACGCCGCTTGACTGGCGTCCGGCAAGTGGCGCATGCGCGCGGCTTGGCGCCGCGGCGGCCGTGTCCGACGCCAGGGAGAATCCAGTTTCATGCTCACTCTGAAGGAAGGAAATCGGGGCGAAAGGAAGCCCAACCTGCGCTGGTCGACCGTCTATGAAAGCCTGAAGCGCGCCGTTCTTTCGCATCAGTTGGCACCGGGGACGAAGCTGCCGGAGGACGAACTGGCGACGATCTATTCGGTCAGCCGCACGGTGATTCGCACGGCGCTGCAGGCGCTCGCCCATGACCGTCTCGCCAGGCTCGAGCCGAATCGGGGCGCATTCGTCGCTCGACCGTCGAAGGACGAGGCCCGGGAGGTGTTCGAAGCGCGCGCCCTGATCGAACCGCGGGCGGCGGCGCTGGCCGCCGAAAGGGCGAATCCGGCCGACGAAAACCGCCTGCGGCTTCACCTCCTCGAGGAGCGCAGGGCGATCGAGGAGGGCCGGGACAGCGACGCCATCATGTTGTCGGCGCGCTTCCACGTCGCGATCGCGGAAATCGCCCAGCATTCGATTCTGTGCGAGTTCATCACTGAACTGGTGTCGCGGTCGTCGCTGATCATTTCGCTCTACTGGGACCGCCACGATACGATTTGCGAACGCCATGCCCACCATGCGCTCCTCGACGCCGTTGTCGGCCACCAAGCCGAGAAGGCCTCGACACTGATGACCAGCCATCTGGTCGATCTCCTTTCGGGTCTCGACCTGACGCTCGGCGAGAGAACTCCGAGACGCCTCGCCGACATATTGCGGTAGGTCGCGATTCGCGGCGGCGGCGGCCCGATTGCACCTCGTCCGCCGTCGCGCTAAACGCTTGGGCCATGTCCGCTCCCGTCGACCGCCTCGTCATCGCCCTCGCGCAGCTCGCCGCGATCGTCGGCGACATCGACGGCAATCTCGCGCGGTTGCGCGCGGCGCGCGCCGAAAGTGCGGCGCTGGGGGCCGACATCGTGATGGCGCCGGAGCTTTTCCTGTCGGGCTACCCCCCCGAGGACCTCGTCCTGAAACCGGCGTTCCAGGAGGCGTGCCGGACGGCCTGCGAGACCCTGGCGCGCGAAACCGGCGATGGCGGGCCCGCGGTACTGGTCGGACTGCCCTGGGCGCAGGACGGCGCATTGTATAACGCCTACGCCTTGCTGGCCGACGGCCGCATCGAGGCGGTCCGATTCAAGGTCGATTTGCCCAACTACGGCGTGTTCGACGAAAAGCGCGTGTTCGCGCCCGGTCCCGATCCCGGACCGCTGTCTTTTCGCGGCGTGCGCATCGGCGTGCCGATCTGCGAAGATATCTGGGGCCCCGACCCCGTCGAATGCATCGCCGAGACGGGCGGCGAAATCCTGCTGGTTCCCAATGCCTCGCCTTACGAGCGCGGCAAGGTGGAGACGAGGCTGAATGTCGCGGTGGCGCGCGTGGTCGAGAGCGGCCTGCCGCTGATCTATCTCAACCAGGTCGGCGGCCAGGACGAACTGGTGTTCGAAGGCGCTTCGTTCGCCCTCAACGCGGATCGCTCGCTGGCGGTGCAACTGCCTGCGTTCCGACAAGTCGTGGCGCGCACCGTATGGCGGCGCGGCGCGGACGGCTGGCGCTGCGTCGAAGGGCGGCGTGAAATCATCGAAGAGGATGATGAGGCTGACTACGCCGCCTGCGTGCTGGGCCTGCGCGACTATGTCGAGAACAATCGCTTTCCCGGCGTCGTGCTTGGGCTGTCGGGCGGGGTCGATTCGGCGCTTTGCGCGGCGATGGCGGTCGACGCGCTGGGCGCGGCGAGGGTCCACGCCGTGATGCTGCCCTACCGCTTCACCTCGATGGAATCGCTCGCCGACGCCGCGGCTTGCGCGAAGGCGCTCGGCGTGCGCTACGACGTCGTGCCGATCGCCGACCCGGTCGAAGGGGTCGAGCGCGCGCTGAAGGACCTGTTCGCGGGCCGTCCACGCGACATTACGGAGGAAAACATTCAAAGCCGCGCGCGCGGCCTCATTCTGATGTCGATTTCCAACAAGTTCGGTCCAATGGTGGTCACCACCGGCAACAAATCGGAAATGTCGGTCGGCTACGCCACGCTCTATGGCGATATGAACGGCGGCTTCAATCCGATCAAGGACCTCTACAAGATGGAGGTGTTTCGCCTGGCGGCCCTGCGCAATCGCTGGAAGCCGGCCGGCGCCCTGGGGCCCGGCGGAGAAGTGATTCCGTCGAATATCCTGGTCAAGCCGCCAAGCGCTGAATTGCGCGACAACCAGAAGGATGAGGATTCGCTGCCGCCCTATCCGGTGCTGGACGCCATTCTGCATGGCCTCGTCGAGCAGGAGATGCGCCTCGCCGACATCATCGCGCAAGGCTACGATCCCGACACGGTGCGCAGGATCGAGCGGCTGCTGTACCTGGCCGAATACAAGCGCCGCCAGTCCGCGCCCGGCGTCAAAGTCGGTCCGAAGAATTTCGGACGCGACCGCCGCTACCCGATCGTCAACCGCTTCCGTGACTCCGGCGCGCCCCGGTCGGCGCCCGACGCGACGATCGCGCCGCGCGGGCCGTCGGGCGCCAGCGAACGGTTCGAGGAATAGCGCAGAGGCGCCGGCTCCACAAAAGAGAAGGGCCGCCCGCAAGCGGCCCTTCCATTGTCGCGACCACGCAGAGATCGCTCAGGGATTGCCAGTCTGGGCGCCTGCTATGCGCGGTCTTTCTCCGCACGGACAATAACCCAGGCCCTGCTCATCACTCGTGGCGATAGACAATGAGACACTGGATCACCTCCTTTCAGTTCGTTGACGACCGCACAAACATACGATGATTCGGCAATTTGGAAAGCCCCGGGCCCGCGACAAAATGAACCCGCGACGGGTTTTCAGCGCCCCGCCGCGGCGCCAGCGTCGTCTTCGGCCACCGACATCTCGTTGCCGCGCCATACGAAACTGTCGCTGGCCCAGGCTTGCGCCCATAGCCACGGCAATGCGAGATCCCGCGCCATCGCCGCCGGCGCCGACCACCAGCTTAGTCGCCAGCCGGCGACGCGAGCCAGCGCGGCCTCGGAGCCGTACCAGGCGAGCGCAACCAGCGCGAGCGCCGCGAAAGGACTGAGTCCGAACAGCGGCGCGCTATAAAATGCGGCGATGAACGTGAATAGACTGGTGGTCAGGATCTCCGGCGCGAACTGCAGCGGGAAAGTCGCGCGTCGCAACCGCGCCCAACGGAGCTGCCGCGCCCAGACTTCACGCCAATGACGCGGCCCCAGCGGCTGCTCGAACGGCGAGTCGACAAGATGCGCGCGGAGGCCGGCCCGATGGATGAGCTTGGTCGCGGCGGCGTCTTCGGCGATCTCGTTTCCCAAAGCCTCGATGCCGCCTCGCGCCTCCAATATGGAGCGTCGCCACAGCATGCTTTTGCCCTGCGCAAAGCCGAAGCCGAGCGCTTCTCCGGCATATTGCCAGCGCGCCTGGTAGCCGTTGAGGAAGGCGCATTCGACCTCCGCCGGGAAGAATCTTGGCGCCGAGCCGACCGGCGGCGCGCACACTATGCCGGTGTTGGGGCGCCAGCGCGCCATCATGCGCTGGATGTAGTCCCCGGGCATCAGCACATTGGAATCGGCGATGATGATCCAATCGTGCGCCGACGCCTTCCAGCCCTTGACGACATTGTTGAGCTTGGGATTGCTGCTGGGCCGGTCGTCGCCGATCAGCAGGCGCGCCGGGGTCTCGGGATGAGTCTCGATCAATCGCCGCACGAGCGGCGCGACCGGATCGTCGGGCTTGGCCAGGCAGAAGATGACTTCATAGGAGGGATAATCAAGACCAAAGCTCGAGGCGAGCGTCTCTTCGGCGAACGGATCGACGCCGCACAGCGGGCGCACTACGCTGACCGGCGGGGCCGCGGCGGGCGCGGGCAGCGGCGCGCGCCGCTTGGCGCAGCGGGGCATTGGGATTAGCGGGCGCAATACCAGAATCGACGGTGTAGCGAGGCAATAGGCGGCCGCGGACTGTATGGCAGTCATCATGTTCCCTGGCTTGGCGCTGAGTCGCAGCCGACCTATGTTGCGAGCCTCGCGCGACGCTTCTATGAAGACGAATGTCCAATAGACCAGTTGTCCGCTTCGCGCCATCGCCCACCGGGCGCATTCACATCGGCAACGCGCGCACCGCGCTGCTGAACTGGCTGATTGCGATGCGCCAGCGCGGCCAGTTCATCCTGCGCTTCGACGACACCGATCGCGAACGCTCGCGCGCCGAATTCGCCGGGTCGATCGAAACCGACCTCGCCTGGCTCGGCGTCGCGCCCGACCTCCAATGGCGTCAATCCGACCGCATGGCGCTCTACGACGCCGCGGCGGGCAGGGCGTTGTTTCATCCGTTGCGACTCGCCCTGACCGGCCGCGAGTCCGGACCGGAACTGGCGGCGCTGCTGCCGCTTATCGGCAGCATCAAAGCGTTGGATCGATTATCCGCACGCGCCGTTTGACGCCGTCCGGCCCCACGACCTCCTCGGTCTGTCCCTGGCCCTTGGTGTAGAGCTGCCACGTAGACAAATAAACACAAAAAAAATCCGACGGCGACCCGGGGAAGGGGGCGGGGTGGGGGGCCCGCGGGGGGGCCCGGGTGAGAGAGAGCG
>VFSW01014573.1_pt1 | contig 10855 bp, 10 predicted proteins | sample 5358111 | NCBI WGS metagenome assembly VFSW01 (sample SAMN11554181, study PRJNA540505) | mine drainage metagenome | isolation source: sediment from site ElyBrook_90M | place: USA: Ely Copper Mine, Vershire, VT | collected 2017
CTGTGTCTGATTCCGTTCTGGGTGAGCGAGACCGTGCGCACGCTGGGATGGATGATTCTGCTGCGCGAATCCGGCGTGCTGCCGTCGCTATTGGTCAAGCTCGGCATCACCGCGCTGCCCGTCGAACTCCTGTATCACGATGCCACCATCATGGTGGGCCTGGTGTACACCTCGCTTCTTTTCATGCTCATACCCCTGGTCTCGAGCCTGGAGAGTCTGGACAACTCGCTGATCGAGGCCGCTTACGATCTCGGCGCCGGCGGGTTCACGACCTTGCGCACCATCGTCGTCCCCCATGCCGCACCCGGCATCACCGCGGGCTGCATCGTCGTGTTCATGCTCACGCTCGGCAATTACCTGACGCCGACGCTGCTCGGCGGCAAGAGTTCGCAGTGGTTCACCGAGCAGATCTACAGCCAGTTCATCACGCGCTTCAACTGGGAACAGGGCGCAGCCCTCGGATTCCTGTTGCTCGGACTGTCGACCGCCTTGGTGATGATCGGCCTGCGTCTCGCCGGCCAGCGATTCGGTGATGTGATGCGGCGCTCATGATCCCCTCGCTGCCGCGTCCCGCGTGGCTCCGTACCGCGACCGCCGCCTATCTCGCGGCCTTTCTGGCATTCCTGTTCCTGCCGCTGGTCGTCGTCGCCGTGTTCGCGTTCAACGACGCCCCGTATCCTGCGCCGCCCTGGCACGGCTTCACCTGGGACTGGTTTCTGGGCAACGCGAAGGCGGGGCGCATCGGCCTGTTCAAGGACGCGGGTCTGCTCGGCAGCATCTGGACCAGCTTCGTGGTCGCGGCGTGGGTCACGCTGCTGTCGGTTCTCATCGGCATTTCGAACGCCTTCCTGATCGAGCGCAGGGATTTTCCCGGCAAGCAGACGCTGTCCATTCTGATGCTCGCGCCGTTGGTGATTCCCGGCGTCATCCTCGGAATATCGATCCTCGCGTTCGCGAGCCGCGTGGCGGAATTCGCCGATGACGTCTTCGGTCTCGACTGGGATTTCTTGCGGCCCGGACTGCCGCTGGTGGTGCTCGGTCAATTCTCCTATGTCGCCACCATCGCAACGCTCACCATCAGTGCGCGCCTGCGCCGATTCGACCGTACGTTGGAGGAGGCCGCGTTGAATCTCGGCGCCGGCAGGAGCGCGGTGTTTCTGACCATCGTGCTGCCCTACCTGCGTCACGCCTTGATCGGCTCGGCGGCCATCTCGTTCCTCATGTCGTTCGCCGACTTCAACACCACCCTCATGCTGGTGGGCGCGGATGCTCCCTTGACGGTGGAAATGTACGGGCGCATGCGTGAAGGGGCGACGCCGGTGCTCAACGCGGTGAGCCTGTTCCTGATGCTGGCTTCGGCGCTGCTTGCGCTCGGCTTGATGCGCGGCGGCCCGCGCGCCAGGCGTACCGACGCGGCCTGACGACTTCGCCCGCCCTTGCTCTGCAGGATCGCCCGGGACCGGGCGGATTGCCGAGGCCCCTTCGGAACCACCCGGCTGCCGCGCGGACTTATCCGGGCCCCGGCTGCCGCGCTGCGCACAGCCGCTCGGCCGCACCCTCGATGTCGGTCACGAGCCGCTCGAACATGACTCTGCGGTCCAATCCCGGCGGAATCAGCGGCAGCAACTCGACCGTGATCACACCCGGCGGGCGCAGAAAGGAGCGTCGCGGCCAGAACAGCCCCGAGTTGAGCGCTGCCGGCACACAGGCCACGTCGAGAGCCGTATAGAGGTGGCTGATTCCGGTTTTATAGCTGGCCGGCTGCCCCACCCGGGTTCGCGTGCCCTCCGGGAAAATCACCACTTGCTTGCCCTTCGCAAGCGCCGCGCGCGTTCCGTTCACCATGGTATCGAGCGCGCTCTTGCCGGTCCCGCGTTTGACGGGTATGCATCCCAATCGCGCCAACGCCCACCCGAAGAAGGGTATGAACATGAGTTCGCTCTTCAGCACGTAGACCGGGCAGTCGAAGATCGCGAACATGGCGCATGTGTCCCAGACCGACTGATGCTTCATGGCAATGACGCAGCCGCCCGTTGGGAGGTGCTCGCGCCCGCGCACCTCGTAGGCGACGCCGCAGATGGCCCGGTACATCGCAAGCCAGGATTGGGACCAGAATCTTGCAAATCCCGGCAGCCGCGACGGCCAGAGCAACGACACGAGCGTGGCCAACACCGCGCTCAACGCAAACCAGGCGTAGAACAGGATCGAGAACACCAGGGAGCGAAGGGCGAGCATGAGTGGTTGCGCGCGGCTCAGCGTCCGCCGCCGGACGCGGTCCCGTCGGCCGATGCCGTCCCTGCGCCGGGCGCGTGCACCGCGGCCGGCGCCCGCTCGAGTTCAAGCCCCGCGTTCGCGCTGCGCTGAAAGCCCTTCCAGACGCTGATCCCGGCGGAACCCGGACTGAAGGCATCGTACGGCAAGGAAGCTACGCCCGCTGCCGGCGGCGGCCAAACTCCCTCGGCGGACTTCGCGACCGGCACGTCCAGGTACGGCGCGCGCGACTCGTCGCCCTTGACGTAGCGATCGAGAAACGCCGTGATGAAATGCGCATTGATCGCGTTGACGCGCTGCGCACGCCACACCGGGTCCTGGAACCAATCCTGATCCCACAGCCGCGCACGCATCGCGGCCGGCGGCGGATTGAGCCCGATCGCGTGCCCCGCGCCGAGGAAGGTCAGCAGATATCGCGGTGCGTTGACGGCATCGACGAAGATGGCATGCGCGCCGGTGGCATAATCGACCGTGCGGTCATGGTCGCCTTGGATCAGGAGCATTGGCACCTTGAGAGAGCGCAGGCCTGCGGCGCCCCAGACCGCAAGGGTCCCGCCGCCCGCCGGCGAGATTGCCACCACCGCCTTGATATCGCCGAGTGCCACCTCGCCGGCGTCGGTTGCGCCGCGCACGTAGGGCAGGAGCAGCCCCCCCGGGATCATCTGAGCCGCCGGCCCCTTCGGATCCAGGGTGGCCCCGGCCGCCGTCAACACGCCGTAACCGCCCATCGAATAACCGATCAACGCCGTCCGCGCAGGGTCGATCAGGTGCTCCGCACCGAGCCTGCTCCGCAGGGTTCGCGTCACATAGACGATGTCGAGCGGCCGGCGCAGCAGCGGTCCGATGAACTTGCTGCGGTCCGTGATGGGCGGGTCATCGTGATGAATCGCCGCGATCACGTAGCCCTTGGAGGCGAGATTCTCGGTCAGCCAGGTCATCGCGGCGGGGTCGTTGCTGTAGCCGTGGGACACGACCACCAGGGGGAAGCCGTTGCCGGCCGGAGGCGCGTCGCGGATCGCGAGGCCGTTGACGCGGAAGCTTGCCGGGGGTGCCGGCGGCTCGGAGGGAAACTGCCCCGAGTACACGGCCGGCGCCGCTCCCGGCTTGGGCGTCGCGGGATACCAGAGCTCGACGTTCAGTTCGCGTTCGCGCGTGGGCGCCGTGCCGCTCGCCGCATCGAAGGCGAGCACGTCCACCTGGGCGGCTTCGCGCAAGTGCAGCGTCCTGACACCCACCGCGTAGCGCCCGAGTCTGGCCAGCTCGGGCGCATCGACGCCGAAGAGCCCGGGCGGGCCGGGTTCCGAGTCCTGCGCGAGCGTCCCGAACGGCGCCTGGAGGATCGCAACAAATGCCGCTGCAGCCGCGATCGTGGTCCGCTTCATGATTGTCCCGTGGAGGTTGCACTCCCCCGCGCGCCGCCGTCCACATCGAACAGCACGGCATCGAGCGGCTGTCCCCGACATCGAGGCCCGCTGGGCACGCGGCGCAGCATCAGGCGAGCGTGATGCTGACGGGGCAGTGATCGCTGCCCAGCACATCCGCGTGAATGTCCGCGGCGGCGACCTGGCCGCGAAGCGCCGCGGATACCAGGAAGTAATCGATTCTCCACCCGACGTTGCGCGCGCGCGCATTGGCGAAATGGCTCCACCACGAGTAATGACCGTTGCCTTGCGTGAACAGCCGGAAGGTATCGAGGAATCCGGCGTCCATGAAATTCTGAAATCCCTTGCGCTCCTCGTCGGTGAAGCCCTTCTTGCCGCGATTCGGCTTCGGGTTCGCGAGGTCGAGTTCGGTGTGCGCGACATTCAGATCGCCGCACAGAATGACCGGCTTGGCGCTCTCGAGCTGCCGGCAGTAGGCGAGAAACGCCGGATCCCAGTGCTTGTACCGCAAGCTCAGCCGGCTAAGATCCTCCTTGGCGTTCGGCGTATACACGGTGACCACGTGGAATTTCTCGAACTCCGCGGTGATCACCCGGCCCTCTGCGGCGCTGTCACGCTCGAGTTCGTCCGCAAAGCTGTAACGCTCGGCGAACTCGCGCGGAAAACCGTTGACGACGCGTAGCGGCTCGTCGCGGGAGAATATCGCCGTCCCGGAATAGCCCTTCTTGACCGCGGAATTCCAGAATTCGCGGTATTCGGGCAGGTCGATCTCGATCTGGCCGCGCTCCGCCTTGGTCTCCTGAAGACACAGCACGTCCGGCTTGTGGGCCTGCAAAAAGGACTGAAAAAGCCCCTTCTTGAGCACCGCGCGGATCCCGTTGACGTTCCAGGAATACATTTTCATCGCAGCCATAATACAAGCAAAATGAATGACTTGCCTGATCTCTCGGGGCAGTGCCCGAGACGGTCGTCGCTCAATGAGTGATTGACAATCATTCGCATTCTGCCCGGCCCGTTCGCGGTCGGTCCGGTCCGATCACGCCTCCCCGCAAGCCGAACGCACCATGGCAAAGGCCGCCTCCGCAGAATAGCCGCTCAGCCGATCCGCGAGCGTCAGCGCCGACCCCTCGGAGATCACCTGGTACGCATCGCCCGGATTGCGCGACTTGTTGTGCGCCGCATAGCACAGACTCACGGCGAGTCGCGCGTACATCAGCGGCGCGAGCGCCCGTTGCTCCGGCTCGGTGAGCGGATTTTCGCGGTGATAGCCGCGAATCACGCAGGCGGCTGCGGCGAGCGGATCCGGCTGATGCAGAACGGCGTAGGCGAGCGCCACGGCCAGCTCGCATACCTGCGCCGAGTGAACCAGGTCGCCGAAGTCGAGCAGTCCGCACACGCGGCCGCCGTCCACGAGGACGTTGTAATCGTTGGCATCGCCGTGAATGACCCCGGCGCGCAGCAGCGACCAGTCGATTCGCGCCCACTCGAGCAAGGCCCTCTCCACCCATTGCCGCTGAGGGCGCTGCACCAGCGCCGCCTGGTCGCGCGCCCGATCCGCATGGCGCAGGTCCCATTGCAGCGGACGCCCCATCGCCGGATGCGTAAAGCCGCGAAGCGCGACAACGACCTGCGCCATGCAGGCGCCCAGCGACTCCAGCAGCGGCGGTGCGCGAACCGTCTGCTCGCCGAGCAACGCGCCCTCCAGCCAGGTGAGCGCCCGGAAGCAGTGGCGCCGCCCCGCGGCGTCCTCGATCGCGCCGATGTCCGCTCCGGTGAGCGAGGGGACGACCTGCTGCACCCGGCAATCGACCTCTGCGGCGGCCACGCGGCGCATCGCCTGGTGCTGAAAATCGAGGAGTTCCCGGGAGTCGTCCCGGTTGGCGATCTTCAGAACGATCCTGCCCCGCGCCGCATCGCGGAGCAGAAAATTCTGATCCCGCTCGCTCGGCAATGCCGAGATCTCTCCCGAGAATCCGTATTCGCGAAACGCCAGCTCGAGGGCCTCGGCGATACCGAAACGCGGGATGCTGTCGAGAGCGATCGCCACCGCGGCGGCTCAGCCGGCGGCCGGCGCCACCGCGAAGAGCTGCGTCTCGATGTCGCGAAACGCCTTGAATTCCAGGGCATTTCCCGTAGGGTCCAAAAAAAACATGGTGGACTGCTCGCCCACCTGTCCCTGGAAGCGGGTGCACGGCTCGATGACGAACCGCGTTCCCAGCCGCTGCAACCGCTCCGCCAGGGCCGACCACTGCGCCGGACGCAGCACCACCCCGAAATGCGGTACCGGCACGCCGTGGCCGTCGACCGCATTGAAGTGGCTTTCGAGCCTGCCGTCCTTGCCGAGGCCCGGATTCAAATGGCAGACGAATTGGTGTCCGAAAAGATTGAAATCCACCCATTCGGTGTCGCTGCGCCCCTCGGAGCATCCTAGAATGTCCCGGTAGAAGCCGCGCGCTTCGGCGATATCGCGCACCTGGACGGCGATGTGAAAAGGCGTCAGCGGCACGCTCGACATCGAAGGATTCTGCATGTTTCTACTCCGTCATGGACAAAGCTATTTTAACCTGCACTTCAGCCGCACGCGCATCGATCCGGGAATCGAGGATCCGGAGTTGACGCCGCTCGGGCTGCAGCAGGCCGCCGCCGCCGCCGCGGAGCTCTCCGGCGCCGCGCTCACGCGGATCATCGTGTCTCCGTATACGCGCGCCCTGCAGACCGCGCAGCCGTTTCTGCAGCGCCACGATGCGCCCGTGGACATCATGCATGAGGTGCGCGAGCGCGCCGCCTTCGTCTGCGACGTGGGCAGCGCACCCGACCTGCTCGCCCGCAGATTCCCGCAGCACGACTTCGCCCACCTCCCGCGGCAGTGGTGGCATGCGGGAATCGAGCCCCAGCAGGCCACCATCGCGCGCGCGGATGCATTCCGCGCCCGCATCGCGGCACGCGCGGACAGCGCCACGACGTTGTTGATCAGCCATTGGGCCTTCATCCTGGCGCTGTCCGGCAGGTCGGCGGAGAACGGCGAAATCCTCGAGTACGATCCCGCGCAGGCGCCCCCGGAAGGAATCGACCTGCGGTGATCGGGCGGCTGCGGCTTTTCGCCGGCCTGCGGCCGCTCACCCGCCGGGGCGCGATGCGGGATTTTCTCGCGGGACTGAATCTCGCGTCGATCAACATACCGCAGGTGCTCGGTTACTCGCGCATCGCCGGCATGCCGGTGGTGACCGGTCTGTACACGCTGGTGCTCCCGCCGCTGGCGTTTGCGATCTTCGGCTCCTCGCGCCACCTGGTGGTGGGCGCGGACTCGGCGACCGCGGCGATATTCGCGGGCTCGGTATCGCAGTTGGCGGCACCCGCGAGCGCACGCTACGTCTCGATGGTCGGCATGGTGGCACTGACGACGGCAGGGCTGCTGTTGCTCGCCCGCGTTTTCAGACTCGGATTTCTGGCCGATTTCCTCTCGCGCACCGTGCTCACGGGCTTTCTTGCCGGTGTCGGCTGCCAGGTCGCCATCTCAATGCTCGGCGACATGCTCGGACTCGACGTGGCTGCGCATGGCTCCCTGGCCAGGGCCTGGCAGATCCTGGGTAGCCTGTCCGCGGCCAACCTTCCCACCTCGCTCCTGTCCGCCGGCGTCGCGGCCCTCATCCTGCTCGGAAACCGCTTCGCGCCCCGCATCCCGCTGTCGCTGCTCGCCGTGGTCGCGGCGACCGCCGCGAGCAGCGCCTATCCCCTGGGCGCGCTCGGGATCGCCAGCCTCGGGGCGATTCCCGCAGGACTGCCGCCCTGGGCAATTCCGCGGGTCACCTGGAAGGAATTCCTCGCACTCATACCCGTCTCGGCCTCGTGCTTCGTGATGATCGTCGCGCAAAGCGCCGCCACCGCGCGCAGCTTCGCCATCCGGAGCCGGGAATCCGTGGATGGCGATGCGGACATCCTCGGGCTCGCCGCCGCGAACGCGGCCGCCTCGTTGAGCGGCGCATTCGTGGTCAACGGCAGTCCGACGCAGACCGCCATGGCCGTGCGCGTGGGCGCACGCAGCCAAGTGGCGCAGGTGGTCCTGGCCGGCGCCGCTCTCGTGGTGCTCTTGCTGCTTTCCGGATGGTTGCAACAGCTGCCGCGTTGCGTGCTCGCGGCGATGGTGTTCACGATCGCGGTCGGCATGGTCGACTTCCAGGGACTGCGCGCCATTCGCCGCGAAAGCCCCGGCGAGTTCTACCTCGCGTTCGTCACGGCGGCCACCGTGGTCGCCGTCGGGGTGGAACAGGGCATCCTGCTCGCCGTGGCGTTGTCGCTGTTCCGCCACGTTCGCCACAGCTACCGGCCGCACACCATGATGTTCGAACCGGACGCCGCGGGGCGCTGGGTTCTGTGCGCCGCGACGCCGGGCCGGGTGACGGCGCCCGGGCTCATCGTTTACCGGTTCGGCGCCGATCTTTTCTACGCCAATCAAAATCGATTCTGCGACGAGGTGCGCGAACTGGTGGCCCGCGCACCCATGGCCCTGCGTTGGCTCATCGTCGATGCCGACGCGATCACGGACATGGATTACTCGGCCGCTCGTTCGGTGCGCGACCTGCTCGAGGATCTGAAGCTAAAAGGCGTGGAGGTGATTTTCGGGCGCGTGAGTCCGTATTTGCGGGCGGACATGGAGCGGCACGGGATCAGCGCTGCGGTGGGCGCCGAGCGCATTTTCCCGACTCTGCACGAAGCGATCGGTGCAGTCGGCCTGCACGCGCCGCCGGGGGCCTGACCAACCAGGTGAACTGCGCGCGGCCTTACCCCGGCGGGCGGAGTATTTCGGCGATCTGCGCGGGGAATTGGCGGATATTGATGGGTTTGACGATGTAGCTGCGGCAGCCCGCAGCGGCCGCCCGCTCTTCGTCGCCGCGCATCGCGAAGGCGGTCAACGCAACCACGGGCACGTGTTTGAGCCGGTCATCCGCCTTGAGCTTGCGGGTGAACGCCAGGCCGTCCATCCCCGGCAGCGCAATATCCGTCACGATCAGATCCGGCACCACATACGGAAGAAGGCGTTGCGCCTCTTCGGCATCGGTCACGCCGTCGACTTTGAAGCCGTTAACCTCCAGGATCTCGGTGGCGAGCTTCAGGTCGATTGGATTGTCGTCAACGATCAGGATGTGTCCGCGCATCGACTGTTCCGAGGCGGCGCCGCCGGGCGCCCGAGCATGAGTGTATACGCTAATGCGCGGGCACGCTGCATCGCGGTTGCCTCGGGCATGCGCCGCTTCTCGGACAGATCACGCTTGCCTGCGAGTCGAGCGCAGCGGCGATCCACTCGATATTGAGCACCTGCGAGGCCGCGCGGATGCTGTTCGCCGCCTCCGCGGGAATTTTTCCGTCGCCTGCGCCGCGGCGGCAGGAATCCGCGACTTGCGCCACGACGCTGTCGCCGTCGAACCCCTGCGCATTGAGGGCCGGCACCAGATCGACGCCCACGGACAGCACGTGCCATTCATCGAGGGCATCGCGCGTCAGCAATGAATGACAGCAATACAGGCGCGCGTGCTTGCCGTCCTGCATCACGGAGATCTGCGACTTGGGCTTCTGCGAGGGCGGCGTCGCCGGCGGCGTGCGCAGCAGCTTGAACACCGCCCATCGGGGGCACGGATCGGACACCAGGCTCATGTTGCCCCACGGCAGGGGAATTCCGTTTCCGCGGTATACGGCGCGCAGGTATCCCGGGTCGTAGGCATCGAAGAAATGCCAGTGCCGATAGGGAGATACCGCCGTCATGCGCCTCATGACCAGGGCCGGGGTCACGCCGAGCTTGCGGCAAGCCGACACGTTGTGCGCCTCGCGGATCAGGAATCGCCGGAACGGAATTCTCGGACAGAGGAGCGCGCCTGCGAAGAAGCTGCATTCGAAGTCGCGCCACGCGAACAGCACGTCTTGAGCACCCATCCCGGCGGGCGAGGCCGTGCCGTCGGCCTCGGCCGCGTGCACGGCGCTGTGCGGCGAGATGGCGCCGTCGCCGTTGTGGAGAATCTTGTGTCCGATGAAGAACGCGAGCTCGTACTTCAGACGCTCTTCCTGATTGCGCAGCCGCCTGTTGATGAACACGGTACCGGGAGCTTCGAAACGCGAGCGCACCAGGGCGCCTCCGGGTTTGCGGCCCTCGCCGTCGAACCAGCGGATCTCTAGCCCGTGGCGCCTGCCGATGTCGAGTACCGCATCGAGCGTCAGCGGCATCTGCCGCTTGCCGCCCTGCTCCGCCGCGCGTTCGATGTCCGGAAAGCTGTTGTGGTGCGTTTCCTGCCATACCCGGATGAGGAGTTGCGCGAATTGCCGGCCTGTCGTGCCGGTCTGCGAGAGGAGTTCGGGGAGGGCGCTCTGCAGCAGCTCGTGCGAGAACAGGAACGCGGGTTCGAGCGGCATGGCGGCGAGGCCGCCCCGCGCCCGCTCGCGGGGCGCCGCCTCGACCTCGGTGTTCTCATCGAGGAACCAGCGAGGATCTTTGCTGAAGATGCCTGCAAGCATCGCCAGGGTTCCGGCGGATGGAATGCGTTTGCCGGTCTCCACCATGCTCAGATACGACACCGATGGGGCGCCTTCGGCGTCCACCTGCACGCAGCGCGCCGACAGTTCGTCGAGCGTCAGTCCGTTGCGCTTGCGCAGCGATCGCAGCTTCGCTCCGAGCAGGTGACCTTGGCGAATCAGACCCGGCATCGCGACCTCGTCCCGTTACGGGCCCGGATATTGGCCCAGATATTCATTGTGAAATTCACATTGTGAAATTTCGAGTGTGTAAATACTCGAGACTTTCACTTTAGACTCCGTTCCGGTCCCAGCGCAAGCGGGCGAGTCATCGACCAGGAGCATTCGAATGAGCGACAGAACCCCCACCGCTTCGCGTTCGCGCGGCATCGAGCGGCCGTACAGCGCGGCAGAAGTCTCGAAATTGCGCGGCAGCGTGCGTATCGAGCATTCGCTGGCCCGTCTCGGCGCCGAGAAGTTCTGGCTGCTGCTCGACAGCGAGCCCGTGGTCGGGGCGCTCGGATGCATGACCGGCAATCAGGCCGTACAGGCGGTACAGGCCGGCCTCAAGGCCATCTACTGTTCCGGTTGGCAGGTGGCCGGCGACGCGAATACCTCCGGGGAGATGTACCCGGATCAGAGCCTGTATCCGGTCGACTCCGTGCCGCGCATGGTCGAGCGCATCAACAATGCGCTGCTGCGCA
>VFSW01014574.1_pt1 | contig 10855 bp, 15 predicted proteins | sample 5358111 | NCBI WGS metagenome assembly VFSW01 (sample SAMN11554181, study PRJNA540505) | mine drainage metagenome | isolation source: sediment from site ElyBrook_90M | place: USA: Ely Copper Mine, Vershire, VT | collected 2017
GACGAGGATCCTCCCCCTCCCCTCCCTGAAGCTCAGGCGAAGCTCCCCCCGCCCTCCTAGGGAGGCCAGGGCCTGCACGAGGCGCTGGATCCGGATGGCTTCCGTCCGGACGCGCTCGGGCCTCTCTTTGCTACGGACGTGGGCGGTGGGGGAGACCTGCAGCTCGACCGCAGCAACTGTGGACCTTCTCTCTCGACCGAATCTAGCCGACCTCTGGGCCGCGTCAACCGCTTCGCTGAGGGCTCTGAGGAGAGTCGACGGAGAGGCGAAGGTCAACAGGAGCACGCCCAGGGCCGCGAGCGCAAGGAAGACGAGGCCTCCTGAGGCGAAGTCTCCGATTCCGGTCACTCCGACCGAGGCGAAGTCCAGGGCGAACGCGAAGACGAGCGCGAGCGTGAGGTGCTTGGCGGACCTGGCAGCCACGTGCTTGACCCACGCCCCCGCGTGCCCGAACATCGCGAGGGCCAGAGGGGCGGTGAAGAGGGCGCCCACGAAGGCCGCAGAGACGACCATTAGCAGGCCGCCGAAGAGTTGGCCGGCCTGAGACCCGGGGGCGGGAGCGACTCCGAGCAGCTCCGGCGACGAGTTAGCAAAGGAGACAATGGTCTCGGTGGCGACGTAGCTGACGAGCAGGATTGCGGCGAGCGCGACGAGCCTCGCAAGAACCCCGAATGCCCCCAAGTTCCCACCACTATCGCAATCCCTTGTCGTAGATCCTGACCACGGCCCTGAGCTGGGCCCGGCTCAGCTCGACCGGGGGGCTGCTCTGCGACTTGACCACCACCATCTGGGCCTGGGAGCCGGCCCCGGCGTCCAGTATCCTCGTCCCGACCGGTTCGCCGCTCGTCGCGACCAGGCTGCTCAGGAACGCGGTGTACTGGTCGGGGTGCGGCCAGTTGAGCCTGTTCCCGACCGCCTTGAAGACCTCCATGAGGAAGGGAGGATGCGCGAACTCCTGAGCCGGGGCGGGAATCCTTCCTTGGCCCTCGCGCCCCTGGTCTGTCTTCCTGTCTAGCCCGAGAGACCTCGCGAAGCCCTTCTCCTGCCGGACCGACAGGAGGTCTTAGGTGCCCGAGGCAATGGCGTTCGACCATTCGCCCTCCCCGACCTGGGCGGCCTGAAGGGAGGGTCGAAGGAGCGACAGGGCCTGATTGGAATCGAGCGGGAGGAGGTATGCGCCAAGCGGGGAAAGAGAGAGGGCGGTCTCCTTCAGAGCCGCCAGGACGGCCTCCTCAGCCGACCTCTCGCCCGTCGCCCTCCTTTCGACCACGACGTAGATGGCGGGGCTCTCGGAGACCGACACGACGACGGTGCCGGTCACGCCGGCCAGTGCCCTTCCCACATCACGGGTCAGCAGCTTGACCTGAGCGACCGCAGCCCATGTGAATGGAAGCGGCGACGACCTTAGAAGCATGGACTCTTTGACGGGCTTCATCCGCGAGCCGAGGGCGGACGTGGGGATTCTGCCCCAGAGCATCACGAGCACGGCGAGCGACCCGAAGACGAACGGGGAGAAGGAGCCGTGGGCGAGGTACCCCAAGAACGCGAGCACAAAGAGGAGGCCACCAAGCGCGTATCTGACCTGGAGCTTTCCCCTGGGCTTTCCTTTGTCTTGAGAAGTCGGTCTGCGCTTCCAAGCCCTGAAGACTGGCGGGAGGAGCAGCCAGGCAAAGATCGGGAGCGAGAGCTGCCACACCCCAGCGCCGAGGAGCATCAGGGCCAGCAGGACCGCAAGGGACTTGCCCAGCCAGCCCATCAGTGGAATCCCTCGTCGTCAATGTAGGTGTGGCCGTATCTCGAAAAGTCCTCAAGGGCTGGGTGCCTATGGACCCAAAGCGCCCTTCCGTCTTTGTCGGCCTTAATCAACTCCCCTGGATTCACAGGAGTCGCATCCTTGTTCCTCTTCGAGCTGTTCTTGGTCAGCTCGAAGCTGAACTTTGCCTCGTGTCCGAGCGTCAGCCCCCCGTAGGGTTTGCCTCTATCCCATGCCGCCATCGGGTTTATCGACGCATGGCTCGTCACGACGACCGCAATCCCGAACTGGATGCAGAGCCGTTGGGCATGCGCGAGCATTATCGCCATTCCCGCGCTGCGTGCCGGGAGGTCTTGCGTGCCGAAGAAGGCAGACTTGAAGGGCGCGGAGATGGAGTCGTAGACCAGGAGCTTCGCATTCGTTTGCTCCACAATCTGGTGCAGCGCAGACTCGTACACCGGAGTAGACTTGAGCCTGAGTTCGACGCGGCCCCCTTCAGAGACTATCTTCTGGACGTCGTGCCCATGAAGCGCGAGGAGGTCGATGATGTCTGGGAGTTGGACAATGAAGATGGAGGGCTCCTTCTTCTCGTCGCCCATGTCTACCGTGAAGTCGGGGGAAAGAACATCCGCGATAGCGCTCAAGTGGTTGTCATTGTAAGAGACGCCGATGCGGTCCAACAGGTCGCTGACAGACGTGACTAACTCGCTCCTGGACACTGGCATGTCCTTCTTCTTGGCCGTGCGGGTGGTCCGCTGTAGCTTGACCTCCTTGACTTCAATTTTTTCGCCGAACCTCTTCTCGAAGCCGCCCCTCCGGTATCCCACGAGGTAGCGGAAGTACGACTGCTCGGTGTCGAGGATTATCGCGCTATTTCCTGCGGCGACCGTGGAATAGGCTGCCTGCAGAGAGAGGATGCTCTTGCCCAGCGCCTTTTCCCCGAAGATTTGGGTTATCGTCCCTGTCGAAAGACCGCCATCGGTCAGAAGGTCAAGTGCGTTGCAGCCCGTCTGGATCCTATCCATCGGCATCACCTCGACCTCTCCCAGAAGGTCCGCCCTTTCACGGTGAGCGAGAGCCCGTGGATGGTCCGCCCCGACCTCTCCTGCGGCGTGACCGCGATGTATTCCTCGGCCTGGAGCCTGTCGAATGTCCTCTCCAGGAGATCCTTGGCAAAGTCCGAAGAGACGAAAGACACGAGGGAGGTACGCGTCGCGCCCTCGTAACCCGTAATCTCCTCGAGGATGCGCTTGACGAGCTCCTCGTCAGCGGTCGGGACGGGGGCGGCGCCCGTCCTGACGTCACCCTTCCTCCCCTCGAACTCCCTCGGGACGAAGACCTCGCTCGAGCCATAGGAGGGGTTCTGGAACATGAACATGTTCGGGGTGAGCACAAGGCCGCCCCTGCCCGACTCGTTCCACGCGGCACTGGAGAGTATCCTGACCGAACAAGTGTCCATGTAGCCCTTGTCGAGCCCGTAGGCCTCGTCCGACGCGAAGACCTTCGGCAGCGGCGCGGAGACGAACGAAGTGAGGAACCGCGGGTTCCTCCGGAAGACGGGGCGCTCCTTGAAGAGGCGGTTAGCCTCGGTGAGGATGACGACGTCCGGCCCGCTGAACCCTTCCCCACCGATCATCGCAAGGAGCTTCGCGAGGAACAGTGCCATCGCCGTCTCGCAGGCCTCGGGGGAGCCGGCGTTCCTGAAACTCAGGACCGCGCTTTTCCCGATGATCTGCTTGACAGCGTCCTTCTCCCCGACCAGATTGAGTGACCTAAGCGCCTCCAGCCTTACCCTCAGCCTGTCGACCGCACGCCCCTTCACCGAGTCTGGCGATTGGATCAGGTCGGCCAGTGACGACGGGCTGGCGATGCCTCGCTCGTTGGCGATTATCTGGGCAACCGCGTTGAGGCTGGCCTCCTGCTCGAAGGAAAGCTCGAGAGAGGTGGAGTAGGCGCCGGCAAGGAGTTGGGCATGGACGATTGGATTCTCCTCGATTCTGAGCGAGTCGTAGAGGAAGTAGGAGGTGTCGTATTCGTCCACGTAGCCTGAGAGTGCATCAGCGACTGTCCCGCGCATGTCGAGGAGGAGAGCCTTCAACCCTGCTTGGTGGCACGCGTAGGCGATTAGAGGCGCGAGCTCGTTCGCTCCTTGGCCGAGTATTGCCACGCCGCCCCTGAGGTCGTCGAGCGTTAGCTCGAACTTTCCGCCGAGACGAGTGAACCCCATCCAGACCGCAGATTTCTTTCCGACGCTCATGGGCGATTAGGTAGGCTGCAGAATTAAAGGTCGTTGCGGACGAATCATCATCTTTCAGTGACGATTTGTCATTCATCCTTCGCTTCGAGTTACTCCTCTGCCAAGCTTATTACGGTTAGCCGTTCGTTCCGCGCATGAGGGTTGAAGTACCGGTCGAAGACGGCCATCCACTTGGAGATCCTCGGCGCTCTCCTTGAGCAGCCTAGGCTGCGCACAAGCCTCGCTCAAATTGTGAACGTCAACCTGGCCAGACTCGACGAAGAATATCTCAATCCGCTGCTCCGGGCGAACCTGGTCAAGAAGGACCATATAGAGAGCCACGATGTGCTTGCGATTACTGTCGAGGGGCGCAAGTTCTGGGAGGATCTCTACACGTTGCAAAGGAAGCTTGACCCAGACCTAACGATGCCTCCCAACCGTCTTTGGGGCTAGAATGACAAATTGTCAGCATCGGTTTTAAGCAATTTCAGGATGTTTTGTTCGTGTCAGCAGAAAGCAGGGCAGAATCACCCCCTCCTGGGACGCAGGTCATCGAGGCCCACGAGGAGTTCAAGCAGCAAATAGAGTCGGGCGCCTCCAAAGTCAGGACGCTGGGAATCATCACAATGGGCGTCACACTCTTGCTCATGATCGCCTACCTCTATCAGCTTGCTCTTCCCTACTTCTCTGGAAGCAGGTATGTCCAAGTTGACTTGCTCGACCCCACGCTAATAGCTACCCAAATCTTGTTGATTGTGCTGGTGGGCGCCTGGTTCTATGTCGGCATCGTGAACTATCGATTTGCGACCCGCATGCAGAAGAGAGTCAAAGAGGTAAGGGCCAGCGAGAGAGAGTTGGAAGGGCGAGTCTTTGGATGAGGAGAGCGGAAGGTTGAACGAGGAAACTGCTCGAGAAGAAGCGGAGGCCGAATGGTCCCGCCGACATGGATACGAGAATGATAGAGCTACGTATGTTATGACTCTGGCGTTGATAACCGTGGCCATAGCGGCAGCTTTCGCTATCGCAGAAGTGCTCGATTCGCTGCATGGAGTGCCAGTCCCACCTTTCGCTTGGTTGTTTCATTAGCGATTGCCAAGGAGACCATCACGTGGAAGACCCGCAGGCTCGACCGCCTCAGGAGCACCCTGACGATGATCGCCGTCATGGGCTAGTTCCTCGCTTCGAGTTCGCGGATTCTACCTTCCATCGCCGCGAGCCTGTCGGAGACGTCTATTCGCTTGTCCAGGGCGTCGACCTTCCCGTCGAGCCTCCTTATCTCAGAGTGAACCGCCGCGAACTGCCCGTCCATCTTGTTCTCCAGCCCCTTGACCTTCCCTTCGAGTGCCTCGAACTTACCTGCGAACTTACCCTCGAGCCCATCAATCCTTCCATTGACGGCCCTGACCTCTCCCCTCAATTCGCTGAGCTGGGGCAGGAGTATCTTCTCGAGCCAGCCGGGGACCTTCTCGGCCATCATTGACAACATCTCCCCGCTTCTATTTAACCGCCCGTAGTTGACGGAAGAGGGGAAGCTGGATGCGCTTTGTCAGCTGTGCGATGCACCTGTCACCCCACGGTGATGTGGAGGACCTTCGCCTGGCTCACGTCGGGGTCGTGAACTACCTCTTCGCCTCGCGCCTTGGGAGGCAGGTCAAGGACGCGCGCGCCAAGGAGAGAGAGACAGAGAGAAGGCTCGGTGCGGCGCCTCCATGAAGCCGAGGCGGCTCGTCGCCGCGGCCGTCCTCCTCGTCGTCCTCCTCGCTGCGGTCGGTTACGTGTCCACGAACGACTCCGCTTCGCCCTCCGCGGCGTCCTCCAGCACGGGGGACGGCGACCTTCTGACGAACGGCGGGTTCGAGAGCGGCAACCTGCAGGGCTGGCAGACCGGGAACGCCCTGATCCCAACAGTCGAATCGAAGGTCGTCAACGGCAGCAGCTACGCGGCGGACTTCCGAACGACCGGCAACGGCTTGGCACTGAGCCAATGCACCCTTCACGCGCTCGAGTGCAGCCTCGTGAACTCCTCCACCATATCTCAACAAGTCCCTGGCTTTTCCATCTCCCCAAGCTCCCGGCTCTCGGCAGCAGTGTATCCTGCGTTCCAATCCCCTTCGGTCTTCCAGATCACGCTGGACTTCACCCCGTCGTCCCAGCAGGGCTCGCAGGACGTCGTCATCTATTACATCTTCTACGCGTCTGCTGGGCAGTGCGCCACCTACAGCCAGCTGCTGGTAAACGCCACCCAGCACGCTCGAGCGTTCTGCCTGCCTGCTCAACAAGGAGGGTGGACGGTAGTCACCCGGAGCATAGCAGGCGACCTTCCGTCCGCGCTGAGCCCCTCGTACCTGAGCGGGGCGTCTCTGACTCTCAGCCTGTCCTTCGCGGGCGGCAACTCCAACGACACGTCCTTTGTCGATTCGATATTCCTCGGCTGACTGGCCCCTGGTTCATCTCGCTGGCGAATCTGGAGCCCCTGATCATGTGAGGAGAATGCCGGCAGCGGACGCCGAGGCACCGTGCAGCCTTATCTGACAGGCGGTCGTAATGCGCCGCATGGGGACGGAAGAGGCTGCGATCGATGGCCCGACGCCGCGTTCCGGAGGCCGCTTCCAGCTTTCCGTGGTCTTCCTGCTCGCGATGGCCTCCGCGCTGGTCTCCTCCGCCCCGTTCGCGGTCTTCGCCCTCGTCTACGGGCTGAGCGTCGCGGAGAGCATCCTCCAGGAGAATGTCACCATTCTTCTGTGGCTGGTGAGGTCCGCGGAACTCGGGTTCCTCCTGATCTTCTACCGGCTCGGCAAGCGCTTTGACTTCCGCCGCCAATACTTACAGCTCGCGGCCCTTTCCTTCGCGGGCGTGCTCGCAGGAGCCCTCCCCCAGCTCGTCTCGGTGCAGACCGCCCCCCTCAATAGGCCGTCACTGATCTTCGCCTTCGAGGGACTCGGTCTAGGCAACACCGTCTCCCTGTTTGTCTCAGTGTTTGCCAGCGTCCTCCAAGAATCCGCGTTCCCGTTCGCTGGCCTCGCTCTGGGCTTCCTAGTAGGGCGTCGTCTTGGGGCTCCTCCCTCGCCCCCGGCGTCGACGGGGAAGCGCCAGCTCCTGTCACCGAGAGTCCTGATGGCCGGGTTCGCGCTAGCCACGGCGGCGTACCTTGCCTCAGGTATCACGGACGTGCTGGGTTCGCGTTTTCTTCAACCCGGGCAGTTCGCGTTCGTCAGTGCCACCTTCGTCATCTTCTCGCCATACGATAGGTACGCTTACGATTTCTTCTATCCGCTTATGTTCTTCATCGCGTTCTACTTTCTGGGGAAGCGGCTCGACATGCGAGGAGGCGGAGGGGTCGCGTTTGCGGCATCGGTCTTCGCCGCCGGCGCACTGGCCTATCTGTTCGGAAACCCCCTCGCCTATTACGTCCGGGCGCTCGCGGCTCTCCCAGGCCAGCCCTTCCATCCTTTCTCCTTCGCGCCTTCCTTTCTGCCGGACGCCCTGGTGCGCGGCTTCTACGTGTTCGCCCTCGCGCTGGCGGCGGCGTCTCTGGGATTTGTCCGGGACATGGAGGCACCAATCGACCAAGACCGCCCGGTGGCCGCCTCCGCGGTCGCCGTCCCGCAGCCTTATCTCGAAGCTCCCGGAAGCCGGGCTGGCAAGGCTTGAGCTACCTCCTCGGGATAGACGACACCGATTCCCGGTTCGGCCATTGCACGACCCACCTCGGCTACCTCATGGTCTGCGAGCTGGCCCGCGCCGGTTGCATCCTCTCGACCTATCCACGCCTGGTGAGGCTGAACCCCAACATCCCGTTCAAGACCAGAGGGAACGCAGCGGTCTGCATCGAGTTCGAAGCCCGATCGGCCGGCATGCGCGAGGAGGCGTTCGTGGCGGCGGCGAGGCTCCTCGAGGCCGAGGCGGACGTCGCCAACGGCGCGAACTCTGCCCTCGTCATGATGTCGAAGGACGCGACGGCCGACCTCGCGTTCTGCAGGGAGGTCTACCGACGGGCGGTCAACGGCGTCGTCAACTTCAGGAGCGTGATCGGCGCAGTCTCCAAGATGGGGATCCGCCACGAGCTGCTAGGCAACGGGATGGGGGTCGTCGGGGCGGTCGCGAGCCTAGGATTCTCGTGCGCTCTGGACGACCACACCTACGAGCTGATCTCATACCGCAAACCGGATAAGTGCGGGACGCCAAGGGCGGTCGACCCAGGATCTGTGAAGGACATGGAGGCCGAGACCTTCCCCCGCACCTTCAACAGCTACGACCACGAGTCAGGGAGGGTGCTCGTCGCCCCCACTGGTCCGGACCCCGTCCTCGCCGGAGTCAGGGGTGACTCCCCCCAGACCGTCCTGGATGCATACCGGAGAATCAGGATTGGGGAGCAGGCGCTGGGGCACCTCATCTACGCAACAAACCAGTGCACCGACGCCCACCTGACGACCAGGCTGTCGACGCCCCTCAGCGCGTTCTCGGCAGGCTGGCTTGAAGGCACGATCGTCTCGACCCATCCCGCTCAAGGTGGCCACATCGTGCTCCAGCTCCGCGCCGACGGTACGACCGTGACCTGCATGGTCTACGAGCCTTCGGGAGACCTGAGGCGGTTCGCCCGTCTCTTGGTGCCGGGTGATTCGGTGAGGGTCTCGGGAGGGGTCAGGAGGGCGACTTCCAAGAACCCGGCGGTGGTCAACGTGGAAAGGATCGACGTCCTCGACGTGTCGCACGAAGCCGCGAAGGCCAACCCCCGGTGCGCCGTCTGCGCCTCCGGGATGAAGTCAGAGGGTAGGGGAAAAGGATACCAGTGCAGGAGGTGCGGTCAAAAGAGCGCCGAGCCCGCCCGAGCGATTGAAGCGGGCGGTGTGGCTGGCGCGCGGGTCCACCTCGGCACCTACCTTCCATCCCCGCGAGCCCAGAGGCACCTTACGAAGCAGCTCGTCCGCTTCGGGAGAGAGAGGACTGGGGTGGAAGCTTTGGTCGATGGCTGGGTCGAGCCATCATCGAGGCCGCAGGCAGGGCTTCTCCAGCTGTCAGCGCCAAGCGCCTAGGCTCGGAAAAGCTTAAGATTGAATTCGCGCCGAACGATGTCGGCGGTGAAGCTCGCCATAACCGCTCGCACACTGTTGTGGGCCAATAGCTTCTACCAAACAAGAACAAAGCGAGCGGGAATGATACACGATGAAGTATGACCTGGTCTATCTGGCGGTCGGGGCGCTCCTGGGGGCGTTCCTGCGCTACAAGGTAACGGGCGGCAACCTCTTCGTCGGGAGCCTCCCGATCTCGGTATTGATAATCAACATCCTGGGGAGCTTGATCTTGGGCGCGAGCTCGACCGCTGTTTCGAGCCTGGGCCTCGACGAGCGTTACACCCTGCTCATCGGCATAGGCTTCTGCGGGTCCCTCACGACGATGTCTTCCTTCGCGTTCGAGACCGTCAATCTGATCAGCGTCGGAGAGATCGCCACGGCAGGAGTGGACATAGTCCTGAACGTCGGCGCGTCGATCGGCGCAATCATATTAGGAAGGGCGGTCATGACCGTCCTGCTAGGTCTAGGTTAGATTCTCACATGGTCGCTGACTCCGGCCTCCCGGCTCCGAAGAAGATGCTGAAGCTCACCGTCACGGTAAAGGCGCGGGACTCTCACAAAGGGAAGCCCGTCGTCTACGTCCTCCTGGAGCTCTACAAAAGAGCCGGAATCTCAGGGGCCACGGTCACGCATGCGGCAAGGGGATACGGTGTCCGCGGCGTGGCCAGGGCGGACGTCCTTGGGCTCTCCGTCAACCTTCCTACGATCATCGAGACCGTGTCTGACAGCGAGAAGGTCGGCAAGGTCCTCCCAGAAGTCCACCAGATTGTAGGGAGCAACGGGCTGATAACAACAGAAGAAGTAAACGTGTACTGAAAATAATGAATAGCGAGGGGAGGATTTGAACCTCCGATCTGCGGGTCCCTCTGTCAGAGACTTATGAGCCCGCCGGGATAACCTTGCCCCTTCAGTTGAGGAGAAGGTCTGGCTTCCCCACCTCGCTGAAGAGACGACGGATTTGTGACCCTTATATCCTTCTCGCACTACTCGTCCCAGCCTCCCGCTTTCGCGTCGCTCACTGCGTGGAAAGGACCAGTGACTCCGCGTCCGTACCGAGCGCTGAGTCTACGTCCGCCTTTAGCTGTCTCAGTCTCTGGACGTCGTGCCCCTTCTTGACGAACCGCTTGACCTCCTCCTCGAACGGCCTCGCCCTGTCCCCGTCCAGCATCTTGTCGGCGAAGCAGACGATCTTCTGTTCGAGGGTCCTCGGGAGGTAGTCGCCCGCGGGGAACTTGAGCGTGGCTGCCTCCTCCGGGGAGATCCCCGCGCCGACGTGCCTCCTGACTATCTCGACGACGACGGCGTCGACCCCCTCCTTCTGCAAGATCTCCGCCCCCACGTACCCGTGGCTCACGAGCTGGGTCTGGCTCCTCCCGATGTCGTGAAGGAGCGCCCCCGCGACCGCCGCCGCCTCGTTCACCAGGTTCCCGTGCGCCGCCGCCTTCTCAGAGAGCAGCCTCGAGATCGTCGCGCACGCCTGGCAGTGGCTCACCGTCCGGTCGTTGCTCCCATACTTCCTGTGGAGTGCCAACGCCTGCTGCGCGCTGGGAATCATTCGCTCACGGTCTCTGGCCGGGGGAGTGAGAAAGGGTCACTTTGTGATGTCTTCTTCGAGCTGGTTGATCTTCCATCTCAGCGCTTCCTTCAGCTCGGTGTTGTCGATCCTGTTGAGCGGCCTCTGGCACGTCGCGCACTTGAAGAACGTCTCCATCGCCTCCTCGAAGGTCCGCGTCAGGCAGGTGGGCGTCCCGCAGAAGTAGAACTCGCGCGTCTCCTCGTGGTCCAGGCGCTGCT
>VFSW01014575.1_pt1 | contig 10854 bp, 15 predicted proteins | sample 5358111 | NCBI WGS metagenome assembly VFSW01 (sample SAMN11554181, study PRJNA540505) | mine drainage metagenome | isolation source: sediment from site ElyBrook_90M | place: USA: Ely Copper Mine, Vershire, VT | collected 2017
GATAAGGAGTTCGCAGTTGAGGGAGACCTTAAGCCCTCCGGCCTCTTTGGTTCTCAACTATTCCCCGCAGGAAGCGCGCAATTTGTTACGGTCGTTGAAGGAGAGTACGACGCACTTGCGGGATACGAGCTTATGGGTAGTCGATGGCCCGTCGTTTCTGTCAGAAGTGGAGCGGACGGAGCTACAAAAGACGTTGCAGACAATTTCGAGTATCTCAACAGCTTTGCAAACATTGTTATCTGCTTCGACACCGACGAGGCCAAGGTAAATGTTAAGACCGGTCAAATACGGTACCCTGGCCAGGAAGCGGCGGTGGCTGTGGCGGGAATGTTCCCCATCGGAAAAGTCAAGGTTCTTACTCTTGCAAACGGTAAAGACCCGAACGATTATCTCAAGTCTGGTAAACGTGAAGAGTTTAATCGCGAATGGTGGTCGGCACCCAGCTTTACTCCTAGCGGTCTTAAGCTCGGCCGCGAAATGTGGGACGAGATTGCCGAACGCAAGGCGTACGAAACTGTACCGTACCCCTGGGCTAACCTTAACACTCAGACATATGGTATTAGGCTCAGCGAATTTGTGGTCTTCACAGCCGAGACCGGTGTGGGAAAGACTTCCGTTCTTAAAGAGATTGAGCACAATATCCGGAAAGCTAATCCGGATGCGGGTATTGGACTCCTACATCTGGAAGAAACGAATGCGGACACAGCTCTAGGGTTGATGTCTATCGAGGCCAGTCTTCCCCTTCACCTGCCCGATGTTCGTGAGTCCATCAAGAAGGAAGAGCTTCGTGAGTACTTTGATCGCGCTATCAATACTGACAAGCTTGTTGTGTACGATCATTTTGGTTCGAACTCCATCCAAGAAATTCTTAATAAGGTGCGTCACATGCACAATCTTGGTTGTAAGTATATTATTCTGGATCACCTTTCCATTGTGGTGAGTGATCAGTCGGGCGATGAACGTAAGCAACTAGATGAGATCGCCACCAAGCTCAAGACCCTTTGTATGGAATTGAATATCGCTGTGCTTGCTGTAATCCACCAGAACAGACAGGGCCAAATTAGGGGCACTGCTGGTGTTGAGCAACTCGCGAACATTGTCATCAAGCTTAATAGAGAACGCCTCTCAGAAGACCCGTGGAGGCGCAATGTCGTCAAACTGATTGTTGAGAAGAACCGTTTCTGTGGCCGTACTGGCCCAGGTGCGTATTTGCACTATAACGAGTTCACCGGGCGTCTCACCGAACTAACAGATGAGCAAGTAGCCGCGTACAATGCCGGAGGGAGCGCACATATTGAAGTTTGGTAATCGCACTGTTAGACCACTATGGCAGATGCCGCTCATGCTGATATACGTAGTAGCATACCACTATGTTAGGTGGTGCGAAGATGTGTGCGGATGAAAGTCCTTGTAGCCTGCGAATTTAGCGGGGTTGTACGTCGAGCTTTCAGAAAGCGGGGTCACCTAGCGTGGTCCTGTGATCTGTTACCCGCTGAAGATGAGTCAGAACATCACTTTCAGGAGGACGTGTTTAAGGCCATCAATAGACTCTCATGGGACCTGATGATCGCCCACCCCCCTTGCACCCACCTAGCAAGCTCTGGTGCCCTTCACTGGCATCGCAAACAGAAAGAACAGGAGAAAGCTCTTGAGTTCGTCGGACGACTACTCGAAGCCCCTATTCCTCGCATCGCTCTTGAAAATCCAGTTGGGCGAATTTCAACGGCAATTAGAAAACCTGATCAAATCATACAGCCCTGGCAGTTTGGACACGGAGAAGTCAAGACTACTTGTCTATGGCTCAATAACCTCCCCAAGCTTAGGCCAACGAATATTGTTGATGGAAGGTATGGTCGAATCCTTGCGCTCAGCCCAGGACCAGATCGATGGAAAGAACGAAGCAGAACATATGAAGGAATAGCACAAGCCATGGCTAATCAATTGGGATAAAGTACCTCCCAGGACCGGAGGACTATCACAAGTACTGGTACTTCGATATTGAAACTGAGCTGATCCCAGCCGTTTGGTCGATCGGTATTCAGAAGATTTGGATGATGTGTGCCAGCAACTTTGCATCAGACGAAGTGTTAACCTTTGTTGGACACCAATAGATCAGGAGGTTCTTTGCTGAGCTCCGAGGACAAGAAGTATATTTCGTGGGTCATAATGCAGTTTCATTCGACGGGCCGGTTACTCACCGACTTGTGGAGGGGACTGCAACTGTGGATACTATTGTTGATACTCTTATTCTCTCTTATCTTTACGACCCTGCTATGTCCATGGGCCATTCTCTGGGCGCTTGGGGTGAACGTCTTAAGGATCGTAAGGGTGAATTTCATGATTTCTCGGCGTACAGTGAAGAGATGGCTAAGTACTGTGTACAGGACGTCAAGCTAGGTAAGAAGGTTGCACGAGCCCTGTGGCAGCGTATGAAGCGTATGGGGTTCAGTGAACTCTCATGTGAGATTGAACACAAGACACGGGAAGTAATTGATGAGCAACAAACGAACGGTTGGTTCTTTGACATACCGGGTGCACAAAGCCTTGTCTCTCAATTGCGAGCTGAACAGTCTGCTCTTGAGACTCCTATCCGCGAGCTTTTCACAAGGCAGCTTGCAGCCCAAGGCACGTATGATCGACGATATAAAAAGGATGGTTCAGATTTTGCGTCTTTCGACAGACATACTAGAGCTTTCCCTGAAATCCGAGATAACGGAGACGGAACTTACACCACGTACGACTGGGAAGAGTTCAACATCGGATCGCCCAAGCAGCGAGTCGAGCGACTCCTAGAGCTTGGCTGGGAGCCTGAGAACTTCACTGAGAAGGGTTTCCCTAAGGTTGATGAAGAGAGCCTCCTGACGTACGCTGAAAGCTCTGGGCACCCCGCTGTGCAGGCTATCGCAGAATGGCTGGTTCTTCAGGGTCGGTCCACCATGATTGAGGGCTGGCTCAACAACGTCAACTACGACGACCACTGTATGCACGGTAAAGTTATGACCTGTGCTGCAACCACCCGACGGATGATCCACAGTTCACCGAACACCGCTAACATCCCGAAGGCCAAGAAGAAGGTGAAGTATGGAATTGAATGTCGACGCCTTTGGCAGGCCCGTCCCGGACGAAGAGAAATGGGATACGATGCCAGTGGCCTTGAAATGCGTATGTTTGCGCAGTATCTTGCTAATGATGAGGCTACCCACCTCTTCACTACTGGAGACCCCCATCTGCTCAATACTCGAAACCTCCAACTTCCTGATGAGTATCGTGATCTCACCGTCAAAAATGGGTTCTACGCTTATCTCTATGGTGCTGGAGACGCAAAACTCGGATCAACACTTAAGCCTGAGATTAAAGGATCAGAGTCTAGTGCATACGGCAAGTGGGCTCGCTCGGTCCTTGAGAAAGGCACTCCCGGTCTCGCTCGACTCGTCGCAGACATCCAGGATGAATATCGATCAACTGGTGGAATTCTTCGCACCATCGATGGTGGCTTTGTTCGGTGCAGCTCAAAGTCTGCCAGCCTTAACTATAAGCTACAGAGTGCCGGTGCTATCGTAATGAAGATGGCAGCTATCCTTGCCCGTGACGAGATTAAGCGTAAGGGTCTGGACAGTCTGCTTGTTGGTACAATCCATGATGAAGGGCAACACGATGCCGCGAGCGATGATTCTGAGGAGTCTGGACGCACTTGTGTTCAAGCGATACGGGACGCTGGAGAAGCTTTGGGCTTCCATGTCCCCCTCGACGGGAACTACAAAGTCGGACTCAACTGGGCGGACTGCCACTAAGAAGAAAGATGATTACGAGGATCATTACTGGAACATCCTCTAGGGGTATTTACCGGGGCACTTAAAAGTATTATAACACCAAAACTGAAACTGTCAAGGAGAAGTAAATGAATGTTTATCTCGCAGGACCTATGCGCGGTTATCCGGAGTTTAACTACCCGGCGTTTAGGGCAGGAGCAGCCCTGTTGCGAGCTGAGGGCCACAACGTCTTCAGTCCAGCAGAGAAGGACATCGAGCGTCATACCGGTGAGGATATCAGCGCCGGGACGACGGGTGATCTAGCGGAGATTGAGGCAAAGGGCTTCAGTCTGCGTGACGCGATCATGGACGACCTTACCTTTATCGCCCGTGAAGCTGATGCTATCGCCCTCCTGCCTGGCTGGGAGAAGAGCTCGGGTGTTAAGGTCGAACTTGCTCTCGCTAATTTTCTTGGTCTTAAGGTTATCGAACTAGAAACCGTTTGACAATACTGAGTACTATGCTACAATATAGTATGGCTTTGGGAGAAGGTTGATGTTCTTTGATCATTATCAATACATTGATTACCTAATCTCCCGCGATTATGAACAATAAGAACTGAACCAAACCGATAAGGAACAAAGCAGAATGCTGATTCGTGGTAAGGCCAAGTGGGCCAAGATTATTGGTGAACCCGTCTGGGGTTTCGAGAATAAGTTTAAGGAATGGTCGATCGACGTGTACGTTGACGACGAGACCGAGAAGCGCCTCATCGCTGAGGGCCTGAAGTCCAAGCTTAAGGACAAGGGTAACGGTACGTACATCACCTTCAAGCGTAAGGAACTGAAGACCGACGGCTCCCCGAACCAACCGATCCGTATCGTGGATCATCATGGTGAACCTTGGGCCAACCAGAAGATCGGTAATGGTTCCGTGGTCAATGTCAACTTCGCTATCAACGAGTACGGCAAGGGTGAGAAGTCCGCTAACATCCTGTCCCTCCAAGTGTGGGACCTTGTGAAGTATGAGGGCGGTGAGTTCCCTGTGAAGGAAGACAGTGAAGACTGGGCCTCTGAAGTCGAGCAAGTCCCCGGCGGCGAGAAGGTCGCTTAATCCACAATATTGTTGAGAATATTTATCGAGTTCTGTCCGAGGGTTGTGAGGTAAGTGACGAACAGGCTGACGCCTTCGGTCATGAACTTGCAACCCTGATCAAAGACAGACTACAAGAGAAGGGTCAAGAGCGGCCCTTTACTCTTCGTATGTCCAACATTGGCAAGGGCGCAAGGCAACTCTGGTATGACAAGCGACACGGACGAGAGGAATCGTTTCCTCCGGCGACTATTCTCAAGTTCATCTACGGGGACATTATCGAGCATCTTGTTCTTTTCCTCGCCCGCATGGCTGGACACAGCGTTACTGAACTTCAAGCTGAAGTGGCTCTCGGCGGCATTAAGGGCCACATCGACGCAGACATCGACGGAGTCACTGTAGATGTCAAGTCGGCTAGCACTCACGCTTTCCGTAAATTTAGTCTTCCCAAAGATGATCCGGGCGGACTGGTTCACAACGACAGTTTTGGATATGTTGAGCAAATCTCAGGATATGCCAAGGCGCGAGGAACTGATGGAGCGTTTCTTGCAGTCGACAAACAAAACGGACACATAGCCTACCTCCCATTCACGAAGGAGGAGCTTGGTGTCTTCAAGGTCGAAGACCGTATCGAGTACATCAAGAAAGCTGTCGACTCTGAGGAAATCCCTGATCGGTGTTATCCAGACGAGGAAGATGGTGCAAGTGGTAATCGTAAACTTGGAGTCAATTGTTCCTATTGTTCTCACAAAGATAGGTGCTGGGCAGACGCTAATGGAGGTATGGGTCTTCGGACTTTCCTCTATTCAAGCGGCCCCAGGTTCCTGACCAAAGTCGGCCGTGAACCGAATGTTCGCGAAGTCACATTCTAGAAAGGAATGAGCAATATGGACAATGACAACATCTTCAGTATTCACAATGGCGGCAAGAAGGCCAGCGGCGAGAACACCCTGCCGGTCAACGACTACTGTCTGATCGACATGACTGGTGAAGAGTTCTTTGGTACTGGCTTCCTGATCTTCACGTCTCATCACGTAGCTATCATGCGTGACAATGGCGACGGTGCAGTGCCCGTTACCATGATGCCCCTCGCGAATCTCAAGGTGGCTGAGATTGTGGAAGAGGAAGAAGCTCCCTTCTAATGGCGTACAAGAGCGGCTTTGAGCGCACTCTAGCCGCCAACCTCTCGTCTCGTGGGATCAAGTTCTCCTACGAGTCCAAGCAGCTCCCTTATGTACTCGAAAGAACGTACAACCCCGACTTTGAAATGGTTGATCACGGATTCTTCATCGAGGCTAAGGGGCTGCTTGACCGAGACAGTAAGGCTAAGATGCTCGCTGTTAAACGTCAGCATCCCGACGTTGATATTAGATTTGTGTTTATGTCGGCTGACAAGAAGATTCCTGGATCGAAGCAAACCCACGGACAGTGGGCAACCCGTAACGGCTTCATCTGGGCTGATGGGGAAATTCCCAAGGAGTGGTTCAATGACGATAGTCCCTCAGGAGAGTGATTTCGAGAATGATACAGTTACCATTCCTGTTGATGAATATCTTCATCTACTTAATGAAGTCAAGTTCCTGCGCTACCTCGAACACATAGGGGTAGATAACTGGGAAGGATACCAAGAGGCTATTAAAGTTTGGAGAGACGGTGCATAAGATTCTAGCAATCGATATCGAGTGGGCTCCCGCCAAAGCGTACGTCTGGCGTATGTGGGATGAGAACATCACTCCGGACCAACTGATCGACGAAGGCGGACTGCTTTGCTTCTGTGCCCACTGGATGGGCTCTAAGGAGTACATGTTCTTTTCTAAGTGGGAACACGGCGCTCATGGAATGGCCGAGGCCGCACTGAAGTTGCTCAATGAAGCAGACGCAGTGGTGACCTACAACGGCGACAAGTACGATCTCCCGAAGCTGCGTGGTACCATTATTCTGGCTGGTCTTAACCCACCCGCCCCTCCGACCAGTATCGATCTGATCAAGACCATCAAGAAACTGGGGTTCGTCATGAACCGCCTCGCTTACATTGGCCCGCTGCTGGAAGTGGGGACCAAGATGAAGCACGAAGGCTTTCAGTTGTGGCGGTCAGTTCTTGAAGACGACCCCAAGGCTCAAGCGCGTATGGAGAAGTACTGCGTTCAGGACGTCAAGATCACCGTTAATCTCTACAAACGTATCATGCCTTTCATCCACAACCACCCCCATCTAGGAGACGACCGTGGCGAATGCGGAGCATGTAATTCAAAGAACGTCCAGCTACGTGGTTGGCGTCGAACCAAGTTCTTCAAGATCAGACGCATCCAGTGCAACGACTGTGGTAGCTGGTCCGAAGGTAGCCGAGTTAAAATCTAAGATGCTGGACGGTAAGCAAATCGATGATCTCTGCATGATGCTTTGTGATCGTCTTACTCCCGAAGAGCTAATTGAGTATCTCGGCGTAACTACACAAGATGTGTTCGCCCGCTTCCAAGACGAGTGCATCGAGATTGATTGGGAGGCACTACTTGTCTAAAGGAGAAGTAACAGGTGACAAGGCGGAAGGCATTGCAGGGGCTCGAAAAGACGATGCAGGAAAAGCTCCAATCTATCGTGGAGTCCTTTCTTACTTCCCGGCAGCAATACGAGGAGTGGCTCTCGTCAGCCAGTTCGGTGCCACTAAGTACGCTTGGAACGGATGGTGCTATGTCCCTGACGGACACAATCGGTACTCTGATGGACTCCTACGACACTTGGACTCCGAAGCAGAAGGCGAGGTTCTGGACCCTGAGTCTGGACTTCATCACGATCTCCACTCCGCTTGGAACTCCCTCGCGAGAGCCGAGTTGAGGATTCGTGCCGACGCTGGTCGATCCACCTAACGGGTGGATGTTTGGGTTCCCCGCACCGCTTGAGAAGGACTATGAGCTCCAACTCAAGCGGGCGGGTTATCCTGCACAGGACATTGATTTCGCACTAAGATATTCTAGGTATTGGGAAGAGGACGATGGCGGGACTGAACAAGTTCACTGATAAAGAAAGACGTAAGCAGCGCCTTCGTAATTATGTTGCGAAGGAATTGTTGTCTGGAATGAAGTACCGGCAGCGAGTTGTGCCGGACAGGAAGAAAATAGAAAACGACGACGGAAGCTACTACTTCCGCGACCCATACTATGATGAAGGAGACGAATGAACGACTATCAGAAATTCATTGCTTACAGTCGGTACAGCCGATGGCTAGACGACGAGGGTCGTAGGGAAACTTGGGAAGAGATCGTTGATCGTTATCTACATTGGATGATCAGCCACCTGTATGATAAGCACCAGTACCTAGTCTCGGAAGAACTAGGGGCTGAACTTTATCATGCAATGGTCAATCTCGAAGTGATGCCCTCGATGCGCTGCCTTATGACAGCGGGGCCTGCCCTTGATCGAACTCATGTGGCGGGCTATAATTGCGCCTACCTCGTGACCGACAACCCAAGGGCCTTTGACGAGGCCATGTACATCTTGATGTGTGGGACTGGTGTCGGGTTTAGTGTTGAGCGTCAGTACACAGACAAGCTCCCAATCATCAGTGGACGACAAGTTGAACTCAAGCCAACGATTGTTGTTCCAGACAGCAAGGAAGGATGGGCCGATAGTCTTCGCCGTCTCATTAGCTACCTCTATGATGGGGTCACTCCCGAGTGGGACCTATCTAAGCTCCGCCCCGCCGGCGCACGGCTCAAGACATTTGGCGGGCGTGCCAGTGGACCAGAGCCCCTTGAGGACCTCTTTCACTTTGTTGTCTCTACCTTCACGAAGGCGCAAGGTCGCCGGCTCACCCCACTAGAATGCCACGACGTCATGTGCAAGATCGCTGACGTCGTTGTTGTCGGTGGTGTACGGCGCTCAGCTATGATCAGTCTGAGTGATCTCAACTCTGAGGAAATGCGACATGCAAAGCACGGAAGCTGGTGGGAAACCGAACCCCAGCGAGGTCTATCTAATAACTCTGCGGTGTACCTGGGAAGACCAAGTACAGGAGAGTTCCTACGAGAGTGGCAATCTCTTTACGACAGCAAAAGTGGCGAGCGAGGAATTTTCAATCGCGAAGCAAGTGTTCTTCAAGCTGCTCGAAGCGGACGACGAGATACCAACTTCGATTTTGGAACTAATCCCTGCAGTGAAATCATTCTGCGCCCTAACCAGTTTTGCAACCTCACCGAAGTCGTCGTACGATCTGGAGATGACGTTACAAGTCTGGGACGAAAGGTGCGATTGGCCACCACTCTTGGGACCTTTCAATCAACCCTTACTGACCTTAAATATCTCAGGAATATCTGGCGGAAAAATACTGAGGAAGAACGTCTACTCGGGGTTAGTCTTACCGGAATCCTTGACAACTGTGACCTTGTCGGACGGCCAGATTGGCTGGACGAACTTCGGCTGATTGCAATTGACACCAATGCAGCGATGGCTGAAAGACTTGGTATTAACGCTTCTACTGCTATCACTTGTGTTAAACCTTCGGGTACTGTCAGCCAGTTGGTGGACAGCGCTAGCGGCATTCACCCTCGACATAGTCCTTACTATATCCGCACTGTCCGTGGGGACATTAAGGACCCTCTCACGAAGTTCATGATCGACCAAGGTGTTCCCAATGAACCTGACGTCACTAAGCCTCAAGACACTGTTGTCTTCTCCTTTCCTCACGCCAGCCCAAAGGGCGCAATTACGCGTGGAGATGTCTCTGCAGAAGACCACCTCGACCTCTGGAGGATGTTCCAAGAACACTGGTGCGAACACAAGCCCTCCATCACCGTCAACGTCAAAGACGATGAGTGGGTTGGAGTCGCTGGTTGGGTCTGGGAAAACTTTAACGTTCTATCAGGAGTTGCTTTCCTCCCATACAGCGAGCATACCTATCGTCAAGCACCGTACCAGGAATGTACGGAAGAAGAGTACAAGGCCATGCTGGCTAAGATGCCTAAGGCGGTTGATTGGTCTGCACTAGCTACGTACGAACAAACTGACAACACTACAGGTAGTCAAGAGTACGCGTGCTCCTCTGGCTTCTGTGAAATCGTATAAAGGAATGAATGAAATGATTACGATCGCTATCGTCTTCGTCGCCGGTCTGGTTATCGGTGGCACCATCGTTCATGTGTTTGGCACCAAGATCGACACTAACGTCGCTAAGGTTGTCTCTGCGTACAATACGGAACTGGCTGCCATCACGGCCAACCACACGGCTGCGGCTGTGAAGGCTGTGGCTCCGACCACCAACGGCTAAAAGAAAAGGCCCCTAGGGATTGCTCCTTAGGGGCCTATTTTTATAGGTTACCAGTTACTCGCTTGTTGGTTAGGCCCTTAGCCATGGGACGCTTGCCCGCTGGCTGGATGTACTTGGGCGGACCACTAGGTAGAATCTCCGACGCTCCACCAGGATTGAAGCTGTCCATTGGGCTACCGATACCTGGGGTCGGGGGTGCAGACGAAGTACTGACCGCATGGGCGTCCGAGAAGTGGGCGTCATTGACGATCGGTGAACTCTTCCCCATCTTGTGGAAGGGGATTGGTTTAGCTGTCTTCATTTGATTAGCTCTCCATCCTTCGGAAGACTGATCGCCCAATCATGTACCGCCATCAGACGAGCCGTATTGGTTGCACAGATTTGTGCGTCGTCACCCGAGATAGTTATTGTTGCAGGAAGGTCGGCACTTGAACTGGGTCCGTCGCCGCCTTGGGGGGTTGGTAGTTGATGATCACTGGTTGCCCCGGCATGACCTTGATGGGTCGCGTAGCGCAGCAAGCTAGTGTGATACTTAGCGAGCAGAGTACTATAGCTCGCATCAGCTTTGTCGGCATTAGCCTTCGACTCCTTTTGTAAAATCGTACGGACGAACTGAGCCTTAGCGTCCGCTTCCGCTTGAGCTCTCTTGAAGCTCGCGATGTCCGCAGCATGAGCTGCCTTCTCCTTTGTGAGGGCAGTCGTTGTGTGATTCCACTCCCACGCAGTAAAGAGGTTACCCGCCACTAGCAGGCC
>VFSW01014576.1_pt1 | contig 10854 bp, 12 predicted proteins | sample 5358111 | NCBI WGS metagenome assembly VFSW01 (sample SAMN11554181, study PRJNA540505) | mine drainage metagenome | isolation source: sediment from site ElyBrook_90M | place: USA: Ely Copper Mine, Vershire, VT | collected 2017
GCGCGGCGTGGCCAAGGAATGCGCGGAACCCGGGGGCTGACTCAATGCTGTTCGACCATATCGGCTTCGTCGTCCGCGATCTCGTGGCCGGCCGCGAGACCCTGCGCGACGGACTCGGGGTCTCGGAGTGGACCGAGGCTTTCCGCGATCCGGTGAACGACGTCATCGTGCAGTTCGGCCGCTGTCCGGTGGGCGAGGTCCAGGCGCCGGATCACCCTGCCGCCCTCTGCTACGAACTCATCACGCCGCTTTCCCCCGCGAGCCCGGTGACGGCGGCGCTGGCGCGCGGGGTGAATCTGCTCAACCATGTCGCCTACCGCGTCGCCGCGCTGGCCGCGGAGGCGGACCGGCTGGAAGGAGCAGGCTTCCTCGTGCTCGGACCGCCGAAGCCGGCGGTGGCCTATGGCGGCAGGCCGATCCAGTTCTTCCTCTCGCGCACGCGGCTGATGATCGAACTCATCGAGGCACCAGCGCACCAGCACGTCTATCACGCGGCCGCCGGTGCGGCCTGAGACAAACATCCTCGAGGCGGAGAAGATCGGGTGACGCGCATCGTCTTTGTCGGCAACTGCCAGGCCGAAACCCTGGGCAATGTCTATCAGCGCTGCATCGCCCCGCGCACGGGCGACGAGGTGCGTCATGTCCTGACCTATACCGACCCGAGCGAGGCCGATCGCGCGGCGCTGGCCGAAGCGGACGTCATCGTCGAACAGATTTTCGACTTCGAGCAGCGCTTCAACCTCGCCGAGTCCGGACGCGCCGTAAAAATCCTGCGGTTCCCGTGGATTGCGGCGCATTTCCTATGGCCTCACTTCAACGAGGACCATCCGCGCAACCAGCCCACCTGGTTCCTCGGCTCGGGCCCCTGGCCGGCGCAGCTCGGCAACATGGCGCTGAACCGGATGATCCACGAGGGCGTCGGCACGGCGGACGCGGTGAAGCGCTATCTCGAGCTCGACCTCGCGACCACGGCGCGGCTGGACCGGCGCTACGAAATGATCATCGACCGCCAGCGCGACCGCGACGAGCGGGCGGAGATCGAGACCGCGGACTAGATCGCCTTGCGGTTCCGCGATGAGCGCCTGTTCGTCTCCCCGGACCATCCGGATCTCGGCCTGTTCCTCCACCTCGCCGGCCAGATCTACGCGCGCCTCGGCGCCAGTGCGGCGGACATGGCGCGGGTGCGGAGCATGCTGAGCCGGACGCCGTTCCCGCTCGACGAATCGCCGATCCATCCCGCCGTCGCCCGCCATTTCGGCCTGCGGTTCTGGCGCGAGACCGACCGCTACCGGCATTTGCGCAGCGGCTGGTTCGGCGCCGCCGAGTATTATCGCCGCTACATGGACTATGACTGGGACGAGATCGCCCACGAGGGTATCGCGCTGGCCGAGGCCGGCCGCGACGAGGAGGCGCTCGCCCGCCTCGGCGAGGGCGTCCGGCTCTCGCCGCGCTGCGCCGCGGCCTTCGCCAGCCTCGCCCACGTGCTCGGCCGCCTTGGTCGGTCCGGCGAGGCCGAAGCGGCGGTGCGGCAGGCGGTGGCCCTGGCGCCGGACGACCCGGCGATCCGCAGTTCGCTCGGGCACGTGTTGGCCCGGCTCGGCCGCGGGGAGGAGGCGGCGTCGGCCTTCGCCGACTCCCTCGCGCTGGACCCGGACGCGGCGCATACGCAGATGTCCTTCAGCCACGCCCTCGTCGCGCTCGGTCGCCATGACGAAGCGATCGCCCCCGCCCGCGCCGGAATCGCCGCCGCACCCTTCCGCCCCGAATGGCAGGAGCATCTCGACGCTCTTCTGCGCCGCACCGAAGGCGAAGCGATCCCTCGCTGAGGGGCGGCGGGACCGTCTGCTCCGGAACAGGATTTCCCCGCATCGGCAAGCGGCGACGCGATCTGGTGCCAGGGCGCTGTTCGGCCGGGCCACGTCTTCCTGGACTGGCAGTCCGTGCAGGTGTCGTCGGAAAATGCGGGCACAATAAATAGCGCTTTGGCTGCGCGTTCCGTCGAATGTCAATTTTGCCGGTTGCAGCCGGCGCGATGCCAATTATGGTGATGGTTCCTCGACACAGAAGCGCCTCTGATCAGGAGAAGGCCATGCGAGCGATACGCAGCGTTCCGGTTTCCCTGCTGACATTGGTCATCCTGATGCCGAACGCCCGGGCTCAGGAGCAGCAACTCCCAGTCGTACTCGTGCAAACGGCCAATCCGATCACCCGCTCGTACCCGGGGGTGAGCCTTGGCATCCTCGGCATCCAAACCGGGATGACGGTCGCACAAGTTGAGGCTATCGCCGCCAAAAACGATTTGGGCAAGCCGCTGGAAACCAAAATTCATTGCGTCTTCACATACAATAATATTACGGCGCGGTCTCAGGAGTTTATTGTCCAAGTTGAATATGGGCATGGCACCAATCGCCATCTCATCCTATATTTCAACAGCCCCGCTACCGGCAATACGGTTTCTTCAATGCGTCAAGTGATCAAGTTTCCTGACGACCCGTTGAAGCAACCGCTCCAGAGCGCGCTCAAAGCAGACCTGATCAAACAATACGGGCCGCCCTCGGCTCCCGACGTGGCACTAACGGGAGGGGCAGATAACTTCGTTTACTATTCTTCGACGTGGCTATTTGGAGATAAATCAAATCTACAATGTCATTCTGGTTTCTGCCCATCGATCGGATCCATCGGTCTATATCAACAAAAAGACTACGATCTCAGCGAGATCCATAACTACTTTATAACTGCGTTTGCCGAATCTGCGCGATCTCGCGGAGTCGATTTCATAATTTCTTCTATTATTAATACCGGCACTCCTTCATATCAAACAAAAACGAGTGCCTCTTCGACTGTCACCATGGCAGATTTTCAGGCCGCAGAAGGCGATATCAATGGAGTGAAACAGCAATTTCAAAATGCCATATCAAAGTCCTCGAGCAAGAAAAAATAGTCTGCTATGAAGTAACAGGGAAACAGAGCGTCCGAATTTCTGGGGATAGCCACCGCGGCTGAAATCTCTTTCAACCCGTCCGCCGGGACCGAGCGCCGGCAGGCGTGCTGAAGGCTCGTTCGGTTGATCTTCGCGCGCGGGCTCCGACTGCGGTTGGGTGAGTTGCGACGCACCTGGGCGTGACAGCGCGGTCTGGTGTCAGTGCCGCCAGTGTTAATCGTCGGCGGACCGCAAGGCGTGAACACGGCGATGTCCGACCCGGTGCATCGGGCGGCGATCGCCGGTCGGTGCGGATCGAGGCGCCCGCCGATCTGATCCCGCACCGGCTCCACTCTTTGCCGGACGCCGCCATCGACGAACGCCGGGCGGCAGCGCTGGCCGAGCGCGGGAATGTTCGGCTACGGCCCCTTGCGGCACTTCGTCCTGCGCCAGTGCATCGCGCGAAATAAATCGGCCCACGCGGCCGAGCGGACCCGGCCGGACGGCTCGAGCTGGAACGGTTCGCCCGGATCGGCGGCTTGCTCTACCCGAACGCCAGCCGCGGCAGCCAGAGCGTCAGCGCGGGCACGTAGGTGATGATGCCGAGCACGGCCAGCAGCAGCAGAAAGGGCGGGACGCCGCGGATCACCTGGCATACCGGCGCGGGTCGAATACCTCGATGCCGCACGTGATCCGCGCGCGGTCATCGACTGCGGCCACTCCATTCCCCAGGAGGCGCCGGAGGCGACGCTCGACTGGTTCCTGCGGCTCTGCGCATAGAGTTGCCGCGGTGTGCTGCCGGTTGGCATCACACCGCGGCAACAAACATCCAGCAGCACGGCACCGACCGCTTGCGCTCGGCTCGCACTTGAGGATGCCCCGATCGCTTGCGCGGGGAGGCTCGACGCGGGGCTCGCGTTGCCTCCCTCACGTGTGCCAGCGGCGTGACCGATCGCCCACCAGGCGCCGCCGAGCAACCGCTTCGTCAGGCCGGATCAGGCACTCTTGCGACGGCGGGCCAGGCCCATTCCGATGAGGCCGACGCCGAGGAGGCTAAGGGTCGCCGGCTCTGGTACGGCAAGCTGGAGAAATGCGGACCCGCCAAATCCCTCACTATAGGCCAAATCAAAATTGACCAGACCTGGAGCGCCATTCCAAACGTATAATTCAGGAGAGTCGGTGGCAACACCACTCGTGAAGCACTGCGATTTTACAGTGGCAGAGCATGTTGGGACCAAAGAGTTGTTCAGCTTTAAGCTCACGCCATCATCATGGTTGATCAGGATGTATGATCCCGGCGCGAGCAGTAAATCGCCAGTTAGCTCGATATAGGTGGCGTGGCCTGTCGCTGTGACTCCGATTCCCGTTTGCGACCACAGCGAAGTTGTTGCCGAAACGGGAGCGCCGAGGTTCAGGTTGTTTACCCCCGAGTAAGTCGGGCTTCCCGGACCAGAAGCGGGAACGGCAAGTAGGCTGCTCAGAAAGCCGCCCACGGTGTAACCGCTTGCGGATAGAGTGCTAGTAAAATTAACGATCGAAGTGGTGAAACTTACATCCGCATTGCCTGAGGGCGTCGGAAATGTGGCCGGGTAGCCATAATTGCCGCCAGGCGCAGGAGCCCCCGGTGAAGTATCCAGAGGAACGATCCAAAGGCTCCCATGTGCCGCTTGGGGTAGCGGAGTGGCGTTGATCAGCGTTGCGAACGCTGTCGCCGGAGCGAGCAGAATCGCAGCAAGCGAGACAGCGGCGGCCGTTGATTTATTCATTTTGGACATGTTTGCGCTCTCCTCTTCTTGGCGGGTTAATCCGACAAGAGAATTCGTGCCCGAATCTTATGCCAGATGCCCATCCGGCACACCATCGCAATCCTATCGTTAATGCATCACAATGAAGAGAGCAGCGGGTCCTTATGTCGGGAAGGGGCACGGCTACCTTATCGCGGCCCCCCGGGAGCAGGACTTTGCAATGGCCGAGCCTGCCCGACTGTCCCCTGACCTCTCGGCGGCCCGGATCAGGCCCGTGCGCTCAGCCGAACACCAGCCGCGGCAGCCACAGCGTCAGCACCGGCACATAGGTGATGATGCCGAGCACCAGCAGCAGCAGCACCAGGAACGGCAGGATGCCGCGGATCACCTCGCCCACCGGCGCGGTGGAAATCGTCGAGAGCACGAACAGGTTCAGCCCGACCGGCGGGTGCACCAGGCCGATTTCCATGTTGTGGGTGAAAATGATCGCGAAATGCACCGGATCGACGCCGAGCGGCGCGAGAACCGGGGCCAGGATCGGCAGCACCAGCAGCAGCGTCGCCGTCACCTCCAGGAAGCAACCCAGCACCAGCAGCAGCACGTTGATGGCCAGCAGGAACTGCCAGGTGGAGAATCCATGCGCGACAGTGAACCGCACCAGCGCCGCGGGCACGCCGGACTCGGTCATCCAGTGGCCGAAAGCCAGCGCGCAGGCGACGATCAGCATGATCACCGCGGCACTGCGCAGCCCTTCCGCGATCACCGACAACGTCTCGCGCAGCCGGAAGCCGCGATAGACGGCGAGGCTGACCAGAAGGGCCACGACCGCGGCGATCGCCGCGGCCTCTGTCACGGTCACCAGGCCGCCATAGATGCCGACCAGTACCACCACTGGCACGGAGAGCGCGGGCACCGCTCGCCAGGTTATCCGCAGCCGCGCGGCGAACGGCAGGCTCGGCTCGCGCGGGAAGTTCCGCCGTCGCGCGTCGTACCACACCCAGAGAAAGAACGCCGCCGCCTGCAGCAGACCAGGCAGGATGCCGGCGAGAAAGAGCCGCGGCACCGATTGCTCGGCGACGATACCGTAGAGAATCAGCGCCAGGGAGGGCGGGATGACGATGCCGATGGTGCCGGAGGCGCCGATCACCCCGAGCGCGAAGGAGCGCGGATAGCCACGCTCCAGCATCGCGGGCAGCAGGATCGTACCCATCGCCAGCGCCGTCGCCACCGAAGAGCCGCAGATCGCCGCGAACAGCGTGCAGGCCACCACCGTCACGAGCCCGAGCGAGCCGCGCACGCCGCCGAGCCAGGCGCTGGCCACGTCGACCAGCGCCCGGGCCACGCCGCCGCGGCGCATGAAGGAGGCGGCCATGACGAACAGCGGCAGCGCCATCAAGGTCGGCGAGTTCAGATGGTCGATGATGACCTGCGCCTCGCCGATCAGCGGCTGGCCCGAGACCCAGTAGAGCACCCCGGCGCAGACGCCGAGCACCAGGAATATCGGCATCCCCAGCGCCAGAAGGCCGAAGAACAGCAGCAGAAACAGCACGGCTCCCATCGCGGCGGAAGGCGGTCAGGCCACGATCACGAAGCGGGCGGCGCGTCGTGCAGCCCCTCGAGTTCATGCGCGCCAGGATGGCCGACGGTCATGCGCGCCGGATCGAAGGCAAAGATATAGCGCCACAGTCGGATCAGGTAGCGCAGCGCCATCAGCCCGCCACCGACCGGCAAGGCGAGATCATAGAGCCACATCGGGAACTGGAGATCCGTCGAGCTGCGTTCATCGAGCTGATAGGATCCGGCGACGATGCTGGCGCCGAACCAGGCGAGCGCGCCGCAGAAGCCGATGGCGACGAGGCAGTTGACGATCTCGGCGATCCGCTGCGCAGAGGCAGGGAGCAGACGCAGCACGAGGTCCGGGCGCACATGCCCGTCCGTCCGCACGAGGTCACTGCCCGTCAGCAACACTGCCCAGACGAGCAGATAGACGATCGCCTCCTCCGCCCAGGAGATCGCGTGCGCGGGATCGACATACCGGCCCAGTACCTGCGCGGTGCCGGCCAGCAGTGCGGTCAGCCCGAGCAACCCGACCAGGCCGCGCTCGACCCGGGTGACGAAGCGGCCGATGTCAGCCCAGCGCATCCTGGGTCACCTGGCGCACCACCTCGGGCGAGATTTTCAGCAGCTTCGCCACCGCATCCTGCTCGGCGACCATGCGTTTGCGCGCCTCGAGGATGGCCTCCGGCGTCGGGTCCGTGATCGCCACGCCATGGCTGATCAGGATGTCGCGCGCGTGAAGCTGCGCGGCCTGCATGTTGGCGCGATAGGTGGCGATGTTTTCCGCCCACAGTCCACTCATCAGCGCCTGCAACTCCGGCGCCAGTCCGCTCCAGAAAGTGCCGCTCAGCATCGGGATATACACGCCGACGAACTGATGGTCGGCCAGCGAGGACTTCACCCCCGCCTCCCACAGTTTGGCGCTGGCCAGGCTCTCGTCGGTGCTGATGAGCCCGTCGAACGTTCCCTGGGAGAGGGCGAGCGGGACGTTCGGCCAGGCGGTGGTGTTGGGAATGCCGCCCCAGAAACGCGTCCGCCAGGCGAGCCCCGCTCCCCCGGGATTGCGGATCTTCATGCCCTTGAGGTCGGCGAGGGAGTGCAGCGGCCGGGTTGCGCTGTACCAGTTCTGGTAGCCGAGATCCAGCCATTTGCCGAGCACGTGCGCCCGCAGTCGCTGCTCGATCTTGCCCGCGACGACAGCCCCCACGGTGCCATCGATGACGCGGTTCACCACCTCGATCGGCTGGCCGTACATCGCCGGGAGCTGGAACAGGTCGGCATCGGGGATGAAGCCGGTCAGCGTCCAGGCTCCCGGACAGGCCATTTCCACCTGCCCCTGCACCAGCGCCTTGGCAACGTCGAGATCGGGGAAGAGCTGCCCGGAGGAAAACAGCTCGGTGGTGATGCGCCCGCCGGACCGCGCCTCCAATGCCTTCAGATAGGCGGCGACGGTCACGTTGCGCAGATGCGAGGGGGCGGTGTCGAGGGAGCAGCGGATATGCACCGCCCCGGCCGCTCGCGCCGCGCGAATGAACGGCAGTGCCAGCGCCGCGGCGCCCACGCCACGACGGGTTATCACGCAGCGGTCCATGGTTCCTCCCTGACGCCCGGTTCGCCAGCATCCGGCTGTGCCGGACCAGCCTGCTTCTGGGCGCAAGCGGCGGCGGGCGTCAAGCTGTGGGCTGGAGGCGAAACAATGTCACCGTCCGTTCCGTGCGGTCCTCGAGCTCGGTGGTCGTCGCCACCGCGATTCGCGCCACCGCCACAAGTCCGCTTGCCGGCAGGTAGGCCCGGCCCGGATCGGCGATCCACACCTCGGCGGTTCCGGCCAGTCGGCGCAGCCAGGGCAGGATATGGCGCGTCATCGGCGCCTCGTAGCAGACATCGCCGCAGAGTACGACATCCCAGCGGCAAGGCTCGCCGACCAGATCGGCCGCGATCACCTCGACGGCGGCACCATTCGCCGCGGCGTTGAGCGCGATCGCTGCGGCGGCGAGCGGGTCGATCTCGGCGGCCTCGACGCGCGCCGCCCCGGCCTGCGCGCAGGCGATGGCGGCGAGGCCGCAGCCGGCGGCGAAGTCCAGCACGCGCCGCCCGGCGACGAGGCCGGGATGATCAAGCACATGCCGCGCCAGCGCCTGCCCGCCCGGCCAGGCGAAAGCCCAGAACGGCGGCTCGATGTTGCGCGTTTCCAGCCACGCTTCGCTCGCCTGCCAGATCGGCGTGATCGCATCGGCCAGGTGCAACTCGATCTCCGGCACCAGCGCCGTCCGTGCCAGCCGGGTCTGCCCGGCGACGAAGCTGGCCGGATCGGTCACAGCCGTCCAACGAGAATCGCCGCGCCGAGCACCAGCCCGACCTCGCGATTGGCCTTGAACAGCGCTAGGCAGCGCGCCGGGTCGTCGATGTCGAGCCGGAGGATCTGCCAGCCCAACAATGCCGCCGGCACCGCAAGGGCGACGAAGAACAGCGCCCCAAGCCCGGCCTGCCAGCCGGCGGCGGCGCTCAGCGCGATGGTCGCAGCATAGCAGACGGCAAGGAACGGTCTCGTCTGCTCGCCGAACAGCCGCGCCGTGGAGCGCACCCCGATCAGCGCGTCATCGTCGCGGTCCTGATGGGCATAGATCGTGTCGTAGCCGAGGATCCAGGCGATCGCGGCGGCATAGAGCAGCAGCGCGGGCGCATCGATGCGTCCGGCGGCGGCGGCGTAACCCATCGGCGCACCCCAGCCGAAGGTGAGGCCGAGCATCGCCTGCGGCCACCAAGTGACGCGCTTGGCCAGCGGATAAACTGCGACCAGGAGCAGGGACGCGACGCCGAGCCCCTGTGCCAGACAGTTCAACTGCAGCAGGATCAGCAGCGAGAGCGCGAGCAGCCCGGCGAGGAATGCCGCCGCCCCGCGCATGCGCACCGCGCCGGAGGCGAGCGGACGGCCGGCGGTGCGCGTCACCTGCCGGTCCATCTCGCGGTCCCACATGTCGTTGACGACGCAGCCGGCGCCGCGCATCAGCACTGAGCCGAGGGCGAACAGAACGATCAGCCACGCGCTCCGCGCCGCCGGCGCCCGGGCGAGCAGGATGCTCCACAGCCCGGGCAGAAACAGCAGCCAGGCGCCGATCGGGCGGTCGAGCCGGATCAGCAGCGCATAGGGCGCCCAGCCCTGCGGCAATCGGGCGACCCAGCCGCCGGCGACGATGTCGGTGTGCGCGCGCATCGCCCCGTTCTGCCCGCCGGCGCGTCTCCGGGCAATATCGCCGGCTCGGTGAGATCTGGCCGCAATGGCCCCAGTCTGCTACTACGCCGAAACGAAGCCGGCGAGAGGCCACGATGCCGCGAGCGCGCCCGTCCGTCCTGTTCAGCGCCCTGATCCTGTTCGGCATGCTGCTGACCCTGCTCGGCGCCGCGCCGCCCTGCTCGGCCTCGGCGGCGCGGCACCGGAGACCTTCAAAGGGCTCGGCATCAGCATCAGCTCCGCCGGGCCCGGGTTGGTCATCGCGACGCTCGGCATCGCCCTGATCTACCTGGCCACGCGCAAGGTGCGCGGCGGCGTGCAGGTGTTCGCCATCACCGAACGCACGCCGCTGGAGCGCGGCGCCGATCTCGTCCCCTGGCTGCTGCTCGGCCTGCTCGCGCTCGATGCCGTGGCGCTGCTCTGGTGGCGGCTCGGCTGAGATCCGTCGGTCGAGATTGGTCGGCCGAGAGAGGGGAACAACCGCCATGGACGTCGACACCGACCCGATCGAGATCATGGACTCCGAGCCGGCCAGCCGGCTCGGCGATGTCTTCGATACCGCCACCGGGCGCTACTTCGCGCCCACGCCGCAGCCGCATTATCGCGACATGCTGCGCCAGCTCTATCTCGCCCAGGCGCCGGGGGCGAGCGCCGCGCACTTCGATGCCGTCTGGCCTTTCATCTGGGAGCTCACCGAATACCCGCACGATCCCAACCAGCTCATCGCAATCCTCGATACCGGCGTTCTTGCCGGCCACCCGCTGCTCAAGGAGTGCCTGCACGCGGTCGTCGATTTCACCGGCGAGGGCGGGGAGGACCGCAACGGGCATGGGACGCTCGTCACGCTGCTGGCACGGCTGATGATGCCTGGGGTGCCGCGGGGCAAGTTCGTCATCCTGAAGTGCGTCGGCGCCGACGGTCGCGGCGGGCAGGAGAACCTGATCCATGCGCTCGCCTGGATGCAGGATTTCAACCGCCGCGGCAAGGCGCGCATCGCCACCGCCAATATCAGCCTCGGCGTATACAACCACAAATGGATGGTGCTTGGCTGTGATGGCACCTGCGCCCTATGCCGCGCGGCGGTCGAAGCCTCGAAGGAGATTTTCCTCTCCGTTGCCGCCGGCAACATCGCCGGCAAGACCGCCTGTCCCGCCCGCGCCGCCTTTCTGCCGTCCAACCCCGCGATCCTCGCCGTCGGCCGCAGTGACGAGGCGACCAGCGGCGTCGGCACTGTCGCCGACCTGGTCGAGCCGACCAGGCGGGTGATATTCGAGCCGAGGCACTGAAGCTCAGAACGCTGAAAGCTCGACCGCACAGACGCCATGGTTTCCCTTGTCCGCCTGTTCACCATGGCGCCGCTGGCCGCCGGCGCCTAGCTACCGCTGGAAACGGCGCAGGCG
>VFSW01014577.1_pt1 | contig 10853 bp, 8 predicted proteins | sample 5358111 | NCBI WGS metagenome assembly VFSW01 (sample SAMN11554181, study PRJNA540505) | mine drainage metagenome | isolation source: sediment from site ElyBrook_90M | place: USA: Ely Copper Mine, Vershire, VT | collected 2017
CCAAATCGGTACTATTTCTGCGTCGCCGGAGATGTCTGTTCAATCGGAATCGGGAACATCAGGAGGGCTCCCTTTCCTGCATGTAAACACGATGCAAGATGAACACGATGAATACAAGCATGATGAGGAACAAGACTGTCGCCACCGCGGCGCCATAGCCCATCCGGAAACCGTATTCACTCAGTGCCACTTCGTACATGTAATAGGCGAGTGTTGCTGAACTGCCGTAGGGCCCGCCTTGCGTCATGATGGAAATCATGTCAAAACTGCGCAGCGATCCGATCACCGTGACCACGACCGCAATGAAAGTCGCCGCTCGAAGTTGCGGCAAAACAATCTTGAATAACATTTTCCAGCCATGCGCGCCTTCGAGCCGCGCGGCCTCGATGAGATCGGGGCGCAAATTGTTCAAACCCGTCAGATAAAGAATCATGCAATAGGCAATCTGCGGATAGAGGCCAGCCACGATGATGCCGTACGTCACCCAATGCGCACTTGAAAGCACCGCGATGGGCTTGATATCGAAAAAATGGAGCAATTTCACAAACAAGCCGAGGCTTGGATCGTAAAACAGCGTAAAGATGACACCAATCACAACTTGCGAAATCACAAATGGAAAGAAAAAAACCGATTTAATAAATCGAATACCCTTTGAGGTCTGATTCAGCAGCAGCGCGATCGCAAGACCCGCGGGAACTGACAGCAAATAACAAAAAAGCCAAATAATATTATTCTTCAGCGCGGTATAAAACGCCTCGTCAGAAAATAAATTGACATAATTTTCCAATCCAATATATTTTGCCTTGCCCAGCCCATCCCAGGAGTAAAAACTCAAACCGATGGATTCAATGATCGGCGCGATCACATAGACGGTGAACATGATCAACCCGGGCAATAAAAACAACGAAGCGGCAAGACCCTGCTGATGTCTGCGAGCCCAGACCCTGATCGCTGGAAGAAGTGGGCTCACAGATTGACGCATGATGGATACGCTCCAAAAAATGAATGGCGGGCGAATGAATGCTGTGCTGCCATCATCCGCCCATTCCTGTTTGATTATTTATAAACTGCTTTTTGAACACTGTTCAAATGCTTCAGGGTTGCTGGCAATGAGGCCGGATCAACCATGAAATGCTGGAATCCGTCCATGGCTGCCTTGGCCATTTGAGCCGGCGCGTCACGATCAAAAAATTGAGAATGATCCTTGGCGCTCGACAGGAGTTCGAAGCCGGCTTTCAAGAAGGGATCGTCCGGAAGTTTTGCGTTCTTGTTGGTGGGCAGTTGGCCCAAAATTGCATTGACCTGCGACTGCACGGCAGGCGTTGCCAAGTACTCCATGAACTTTTCAGCTTCCGCCTTGTGCTTGGCACCGGACGGAATGAAGACAATGTCCGTGGGTGCTTCTTCAGCGTCGGGTATCGATGGGTTGATGACCGGGAATTTGACGAAACCAATTTGGGACTCCTTCAATCCCGCCGATTTCATGACATCCACGGCAAAATTGCCCATCAGGTACATGCCGGCCTGCCCTTTGGCAAACATCGGCACCGCGTCCTGCCAATCATAGGAGGAGTTGTTCGCCAGAAAATACCCAGGCTTCACGAGCTCATCCCAATATTTGAAGACATTGACAACGCGTGGGTCCGTCCAGCGAACCTTGCCTTCTGCCAGTTCCATGTGAAATTTATACCCATTGAGGCGTAGATCAATGTAATCAAACCAGCCTGCAGCCGGCCAGAGTGCTTTCGTTCCGATGGCGAAAGGAGTAATGTTGTTGGCCTTCAATTTTGCACAGGCCGCCAGCAATTCCTTCCAAGTCTTGGGCGGCTGTATGCCAAGTTTCTCGAAAATATCCTTTCTGTAATAAATGCCCCATTGATAATAGGTCAACGGAAGACCCCATTTCTTGCCATTGATGGTCATCGAGGATGCGGAAGCACTGAACGCCTGATTCCAGCCATTTTTTGCCCACAGACTCGTGACATTTTCAACGAGCCCGGCCTTGACAAATGGCGCCATGCGATTGGCGGCATACCAGGTCGCAAGATCCGGCGGATCCGCGGTCAAAAAATTGAAAATGGCGCTTTTGTAACCTTCATGGTCGCATGTATTGACCTTAATTTTAATATCCGGATTCTCTGCCTCAACCCCTTTGACTGCGGCCGCGATAGCTGCTTTGGGGCCTGGATCGGAATAATCCGTGTTGACGACGATCGTCACGGCATGTGCAGCTGGCACCGCCATGGCGAGCAGTAATGCCGCAGGCCTTGCATAGTTCTTGAAGAAATTCATCGCCTATCTCCTCTTCAGTTGTTGGTTGTGGAGGCTTTTTGACCAAGACTCCAGATTGAAACCCCTCTCGGGGGCACTTCACGACTGCCCAGCAGACAGTGCGCGTTCTCAGTCGATGGACCATAGGTCATCGGAGAGTTCGAGAAATTCAAGATGTACTGGAGCGGGCCACGGCGCGTGAGCCTCAGTCCCTCGGGAAGTACGTGGGGGTCGAGACCAGCCTTTCGGCTGGCATCCAGCAGCACATGCATCCAGCCCTCACTCTCCAGCCAAGCAGCGACGTACAAGCAGCGGCCCTTTTCCACAATCGCCGGCTTGCCGTCCTGAAAGCGGCAGACGACATCATCGGCGTCGCACTCGATGTCTTCTCTCCAGCGGCTGGCAGCGACCAGCCGGCCACCCAGCGAGATCGCCCAGGTTATGCCCGGTGGCCACGATGACACCCGTGTGACGCGCACTCCGGTGAGTACGTTGAACGCACCAGGCGGCAACTGCGAAGGAATATGAAAATCTTCGCTCTTGGAGCCGGAGCGTGGGCCGAAAACCAGCCTTGCGCCCGTTGACTGCAGCTTTGCCGCCAACGCTTCGTCATTGCGCATTTGCACGGGCAAAACGATCATGGAGTAATGCGTGAAATCGGACTCGGGCGATACAACGTCGACATTCAAACCGATGTGGCGCAAAGCGCTATAGGCTCGAAAGCAAAGCTCCACGGCATTGAAATCGGCGCCTTGCGGCTGAATGGCGCTCATCCAAATACTTTGATAATCAAAAACAAGCGCGACATCCGCATGATGCTTTGGATTTCCGGCAAAGACATGCGGCCCCAGTCCTCGGAGATCTTCATCCACCTGCCGGGCTTCCAGCCCGCCTTGATCAACGATTCGATCGGGTCTTTGCAACCCTGCATGCATCTGCTCTTGCGCGAAAGGCACCTGCCGCCATCGAAAATAGCTGACCACTTCAGCGCCATGCGCAAATGCCTGCCAGGTCCAAAGCCGCACCATGCCCTCTGCCGGCGCGGGATTCCAATGCGCCCAGTTCACTGGCCCCGGTTGTTGTTCCATCACCCACCACCGGCCACCGCACATCGCGCGATAGAGATCATGGTGGAAGGCCGGGACGTCAGGATGGCCCGTCTCAGCCCACAATTGCTTTTCTTTCTCGTTCAAAAAGAAATTTTGCGTGGCGCCGAGTGGATAGCTATCCCAGGAGGCGACATCGAGATCTTTGGATAATCGATGATGATCGAAGCCCGTAAAAAATCCCATGAAATTATGCAAAATGTCGCGTCCCGGCGATTTGTTGCGCAAAATTTCAACTTGGATTCGATTAAAGCTGATAACCTCATCCGAGGCAAATCTTTGATAATCAAGACGATGCGCGGGATTGGCCTCGGTCACCGTTCCGACCGGGGGGTCTATTTGTTCAAAGTCGTTATAGTCCTGACTCCAGAACACGTTTCCCCAAGCTTCGTTCAAAGCCTGGATCGTGACATAACGCAGGCGCAGCCAGCGGCGAAATGCGGTGCGCGCGGCTTGCGAGTAACTGAGGACGGTACCGTGGCAACCATACTCGTTATCGGTTTGCCAAGCGCTCAACGCGGGGTGTTGGCCATAGCGCTGCGCCAGCAATTCGGTGATGCGAGCGGCTTGCTCACGGTACGCAGGGCTTGAAAAACAGTAATGCCGGCGCGAGCCAAAACCCCGTGGCCGCCCATGTTCGTCATGCGCGAGCATGTCCGGGTACCGGTCCACCAACCATTTTGGGGGAGTCGCGGTGGGCGTGCCCAGAACGATGTGCAGTTTCTCGGCATGCAGAATGGCAAAAACACGATCCAGCCAATCCCATTCCAGGCGCCCAGGCTCGGGTTCGATGCGGCTCCAGGCGAACTCACCGATCCGCACCATCCGCAGACCGAGTTCCCGCATTTCGCGTGCATCCTGCGCCCAGAACTGTTCCGGCCATTGTTCGGGGTAGTAGCAGACTCCGAGTTTCATGATGTTCCTGCGGGCGTTAGGTGAGTTGGGTCGCCGGCATCGCCGAGGGCGCGCCATGAGCGAAGATCCTGAGCAATGCCTTGCCCGACTCGTCAAAGACATGAACACGGTCCCGCGGGATGGAAATGCCAAGCCGCTCTCCGGGGCGTGCGCTGAAGTGGCCTGGGGCCTTGATCACCCAGTTGTCGCGACCTTCCCCGGCGTCCACGTAGAAATAGGTGGCTTCTCCAAGGCGCTCCTGCCAGCGCACGTCGCGGTGCAAACGCGAGCCCTCGCCACCGATCTCGGCGTCCTCGGGGCGAATGCCGATCGTGAGCTCCGCTCCTTGGCTGTGCCCCCGCGCATCAATGTTGGCCTCGAGACGTTCCCCGGTGCGCAGTTGCAACGTGGCGCGCTCTGAGGACGCATCGAGTAGCGTTGCGGCTGCGAAATTCATCTTGGGCGAGCCGATGAAACTCGCGACAAACCGATTGCGCGGGTGGTGGTACAACTCGAGCGGCGTGCCGCATTGGGCCACGCTGCAGCTCTCTGCCGCATCCGAGTTGAGAAGGACAATCCGATCCGCGAGGGTCATGGCCTCGACTTGATCGTGTGTCACGTAGATAGCGCTCGCGCGCCCGAAGTCGCGGTGCAATTTGGCGATCTCGAAGCGCGTTTGAACCCGCAGAGCCGCATCCAGATTGGACAGCGGCTCGTCGAACAGGAACACTCCAGGTTCACGAACAATCGCGCGACCGATGGCCACCCGCTGCCGCTGTCCGCCGGACAGCGCCTTGGGCATTCGGTCCAGCAGGGAGTCGAGTTGAAGAATGCGTGCCGCGGCCATGACGCGACGCTGAATATCCGCCTTGTCGACCTTGGCCAGTCGTAGACCAAACGCCATGTTTTCGAACACGCTCATGTGCGGGAACAAGGCGTAGCTCTGTAACACCATGGCCACACCGCGTTTCGCCGGAGAGACGTCGTTCATGGGCTGGCCATTGATGAACAGGGCACCGCGGCTGATCGTCTCCAGCCCTGCAATCATGCGCAGCAGCGTCGATTTGCCACATCCTGAAGGGCCGACGAAAACGCAGAATTCGTTTTCGCCAATATTCAGGCAAACGTCCTTGATCACGGAGGCATGATCACCGTAGGCCTTGAACACATGATCCAGTTGAATGCTCGCCATGGCGTGATTTACTCCCTACGAAACAGTCCGGATTCGTGATTCATGCGCGCATCTCCGCAGTGAGGGCGGTGGTGGTCGTCAATGGGACTCACGCGGCACGGCATCGCCACGGCAGCCCACCAGAAAATCGAGATCCGCGCCCAGGTTGGCCTGCTGCACATGTTCGACGTAGAGCCGCGCATAGCCCGAGGCGGGAATCGCAGGCGCACTCCAGGCTGCTCTGCGACGTTCGAGTTCGGCTGCATCGACCAGCAACTGAAGATGCCGGCGCTCGACATCGAGCTCGATCATGTCGCCCTCTTGCACCAGTGCCAAAGGACCGCCAGCGGCGGCCTCGGGTGCGACATGGAGAATGACCGTGCCGTACGCCGTGCCGCTCATGCGTGCATCGGAGATGCGGACCATGTCGGTGACCCCTGCGCGCAACAACTTCGGGGGCAGTCCCATATTGCCGACTTCGGCCATCCCTGGATAGCCTTTCGGGCCGCAATTCTTCAACACCAGAATCGAGCTGGGCTCGACCGCCAGATCGGGGGCGTCAATGCGCTGCTTGTAGTCTTCGATCGATTCGAAAACGACGGCGCGCCCCGTGTGGCGAAGCAGCGCAGGCGTGGCCGCCGAGGGCTTGATGACGGCGCCATCGGGCGCCAAATTACCGCGCAGAATCGCCAGCCCGCCCTGCGCGACCAGTGGCTTGTCCAAAGGGCGGATGACCTCTTCATCGAAGCACTCCGCCTGCGCAACGTTTTGCGCCAGCGTCAGGCCATTGACGCTGACGGCGTCGGCATGCAGCAGGCCTGCCTCCAACAAGCGCCGCATCACTGCCGGCAGGCCTCCCGCGTAGTAGAAATCTTCCATCAGAAAACGCCCGGACGGCATGAGGTCGACGATGGTGGGAATGTCCCGGCCCAGTCGATCCCAGTCCTCAAGGCTCAATGGAACACCCACACGACCGGCGATGGCCAGGAGGTGAATCACGGCATTGGTCGAACCCCCGATGGCTCCACAGACACGAATGGCGTTTTCAAAAGCGTGGCGAGTCAGGATGTGCGACAGGCGGACTTCACGCCGCACCATCTCGACGATCTGTCTGCCGGCCCGTTGGGCAAGCTCGGAGCGCCGCGAATCGACGGCGGGGATGGCGGCGTTGTCGGGCAGCGCAACACCAAGTGCTTCGGCCAGGCATGCCATCGTCGAAGCGGTTCCCATCGTCATGCACACGCCAGCTGAACGCGACATGCAACTCTCGGCCTGCATGAACTCGACCTGACTCATGGTGCCCGCTGCAACGGCGGCAGCAAATTTCCAGACATGGGTTCCGGATCCGATCGTCTCGCCTCGGTAACGGCCATTGAGCATGGCGCCACCGGAGACCACGATGGTCGGAAGATCGACACTCGCCGCGCCCATCAGCGTCGCGGGGGTCGTCTTGTCGCAGCCGGCGAGCAGCACCACGCCATCGAGCGGATGGGCCCGCAAGGCCTCTTCGACGTCGATGCTGGCGAGATTGCGATACAGCATCGCCGTCGGTCGCATCAGTGTTTCGCCCAATGAACTCACCGGGAACTCCAATGGCAGTCCCCCGGCTTGCAGGACGCCATGGCGCACCTTGTCGGCAAGTTGCCGAAAGTGCTGATTGCAGGGCGTCAGATCGCTCCAGGTGTTGCAGATGCCGATGACAGGCCTGCCATCGAAGCTGTCGTCCGGCAGCCCCTCGCTTTTCATCCAGCTGCGGTGAATGAAATGATCTTTGCTGCTACCGCCGAACCAGGCTTGCGATCGGCGTTTTTTGGGAGGCGTCTCGGACATGAGAAAACTCAGGGCTGGAGCAATCCAGCGGGCTTTGAAGTTCAATCATCATACAAATAAAAAACATGCCGGTGATCCGGGTTTTCCCGCGGGACGGGCGCAGGCGCGTGCAGGCCTTCACCGAGCAGCACGACGTGATCATGCCGCGCTGTCGACAAGGGATCTTGGGCTGTTGTGGCCGCATGGACGTCTGCCATGCGGTTGCTCGAAGCCGCGGGCGGGCGAGATTGCGCAGCCTGAGCGCAACGGCAGGATGAGGGCTTGTCACGCGAGTCTTGCGCCCGCGTTGCCCCAGGGTGGGCCTGGGGTACGGTTGCGAGGTCAGGTCACGGCCTGGTCGGTCGCTGGTTTACGCCACAGATCGATTCCACCCTCTGCGGCGTGGAGGTCGATTTCACGAAGCTCGTCAGGCGTGAAGTGCAAGTTGGACAGAGCCCGCACGTTGTCGACGATTTGCTCGGAACGGCTGGCGCCAATGAGGGCCGAGGTCACCCGGTCGTGCCGGAGCACCCATGCCAGCGCCATCTGGGCCAGCGACTGACCGCGGCTGTGCGCAATGTCGTTGAGTTTGCGTGCGCGCAGGATGTTCTCGTCGCTGAGATGATCAGGACGCAAAGAGCCGCCACCGGGCCTGTGAATGCGGGCATCGTCCGGGACGCCATGCAGGTATTTGTTCGTCAGCAAACCCTGTGCTAGCGGTGTAAACGCGATGCAGCCGGCACCAACCTCCCCCCGTGCGTCGAGCAAACCGCCTTCGATCCAGCGGTTGAACAGGTTATAGGAGGGTTGATGGATCAGCAGCGCAATGTTATCCGCGGCGAGTAGCCTGGACATGGTGCGCGTGGCCTCGGCTGAGTATGAAGAAATGCCGACGTAGAGGGCTTTGCCCGACCGCACGGCCTGCGCCAAGGCAGAGGCCGTTTCCTCGAGCGGCGTATGCGCGTCGAATCGATGCGAGTAGAAAATGTCGACGTACTCCAGGCCCATCCGCTTGAGGCTCTGATCCAGGCTGGCAAGCACATACTTCCTCGATCCGCCGCCCTGCCCATACGGCCCGGGCCACATGTCCCAGCCCGCTTTGCTCGAGATGATGAGTTCATCCCGGTAGGGTTTGAAGTCACGCCGGAGATGGGTGCCGAAGTTTTCTTCTGCACTGCCGTATGGCGGACCGTAGTTGTTCGCCAGATCGAAGTGCGTGATGCCCAGATCAAAGGCCGTGCGCAGCATGTCGCGCTGCCGATCCAGGGGTGTCGTGTCTCCGAAGTTATGCCAGAGCCCCAAGGAAATGGCGGGGAGATCGAGACCCGAGCGACCGCAACGGCGGTACAGCATGGGACCCTCGTAGCGCGATGCTGAGGCTTGGTATGTGGCCATGGTGGTTGACGTGACGTTTGGGTTACGCCCGGACTCGGGGCGGGAATTCAAGGCTGGGGGTTCAGGGCTGCGCCTTGAGGAAAAGATCGCGATTCGGCATGAAATTCGCATACAGCGGAAGCAGCGCACCGCCCAGACCGCGGGCATCGCTGCCCACCTGGCCGGCCAGGATGGTCGGCTTTGCGACGCCCTGCCAATCGTAAAGCTCAAGCGCCTGTTGCACATGGTCGATCAGTGCATCCAAAAGACTGCGGCCGAACGAGCCGTCCAGAATGACGCGATCGATGTCGAGGAAGCAGGCGGCGCTGCTGATCGCCATCGCGATCGCGGTGGATGCCTTGGCCAACCAGGCTTGCGTGTGTTCGAGCCACGGCGCCTGATGTGCGCGCGCATCCTTCCACGCGCTGACGTCGAGTCCGGCGGCGCGGTAGGCCACATGCAACTGGTGCAGCGAAGCCAGACTGAGCAACTGCGGTGGATAGTGCTGCTGGCTGGCGCTGGCCATGCCGATGGGCAACGAGCCCACCGCGCCGGCATTGCCATGCGCCCCGGCATGCAACTGACTGTCGAGAACAATGCCGCCACCAATGAAGGTGCCGACGTAGTAGTACAGGAAATTGCGCTCCGCATGACCGCGGCCGACGACAAGCTCCGCCACGCAGGCCGCCGTCGTATCTTTGACGAAGCTGATCGGGACATCGAACATCTCGCCGATGCGCTCGGGAATGTCGATGTTGGCCCATCGCTGGGCGATATCCGGCCCCATGCCGAGAAGTTCCTGCCAGCTCCCGAGTGACAGCGGCGCCGCAACGCCGATGCCACACAACAGCTTGGCCTTGTCGGCGTCGAGCGTCTGCAGGATGCGCGCCACCATGCCCTGAATTTCTCTGAACAGGACATCGGGCTCCGGCAACGCATACTCGACACTCAGCCGCTGGCGCACGCGCGCGCAAAAATCAACCAGCAGCACCTCCGCGTTGTGCCGGCCAATCGTCAGGCCGATCGAGAATGCTCCATCCGGGTTCAAGGCCATGGGCACCGAGGGCTGACCGACCTTGCCGCGAATCCTGTTGAGCTTCAAGACCAGGCCGTCGGCATCGAGCCGGGCGATGATCAGTTGCACGGTCTGTGCCGTGAGATGCGTCATCCGCGCGATCTCGGCCTTCGAGGCACTCCCGCTGAGGCGAATCGCCTGGAGAACCACCCGTTCGTTGAACTGGCGCATCCCCACTTGATTGGAGCCCCGTGGCCGCAGCGTGGGCCTGGATACGGAGGACACCATCTGCTCCTGGTTCATGGGTCACCTGGCGGGGAAGCGTTGGGGCGCTTGGGTAGGCGCACACCAGCCGTCAGGCTTCAAAGGCGGTGATGACGCCCTTCTTGAACAGGAAGTTGGCGAAAGGCTCCAACTCCCCGGTCTGCACGATGGCGTAGGCGTTGCGAACCCTGTCGTAAAAGGCAAAGCGCTCCACGGCCTCGCAGCCATTCGCACCCACACCCTCATGGCGCTCGACCAGCGCCAGGACGTCACGTTGCAGGGCCGAGCGAAACCCCTCCGGCTGGTTGCCGACGTGCATGAAGGCAACGGGGCAGTCGCCCGCACGATCCAGCGGAAACAGCGAGAGCCCAGCCCCGCACGCGCTGCGCATGCTGGTTCCCGACAAGCGGAACACGCGCTGGCTGGCACCCATGGACATGGCACAGAAGTTGGCATCGACAACGGCGATTTCATCTCCATGCCCCATTTCGCACAGGGTCTTCAGCACCTCGGGGGTGAGGACGGGATCAATGGTTTTGAGCATGCAGATCTTGAGAAAGCAGGGTTGGAGAAATTGAACTTTCGGTCGGAGAGCGACGCGAGTCAGCACAACATGTGCGGGCTTGGGGAACGCGCTAACTCAGACAATCTGCAGGCAAATCCTGTGCCTGCATGGCGCCGGTCATCACAGCCACCGTGTCACTCATGCTGATGCGCTTGGGGTTGACGATGGCTGCGCGCCGCCCGAGACGCTGGATGTGGATTCGATCGGCAATCTCGAACACATGCGGCATGTTGTGGCTGATGATGATCACTGGCAAGCCCTTGTCGCGCACGTTGCGAATCAACTGGAGCACCAAAATTCCCTCTTTGACGCCCAGAGCGGCCGTGGGCTCGTCCATGATGACGACATGCCGGGCGAAAGCCGCGCTGCGCGCAACGGCAACAC
>VFSW01014578.1_pt1 | contig 10853 bp, 12 predicted proteins | sample 5358111 | NCBI WGS metagenome assembly VFSW01 (sample SAMN11554181, study PRJNA540505) | mine drainage metagenome | isolation source: sediment from site ElyBrook_90M | place: USA: Ely Copper Mine, Vershire, VT | collected 2017
CTGCGCACGCCGCCTGGCCCGCGCATTTTGAGCCTGCGCGCCGCGACCTCGCCGCCAACAGCGCGCCCCCAAAGTACTGGGGATCAGCGCACGGCGCGCAATCTGGCGCGATGTCACAGGCAACACCTGCACTTTCCGTAGCAAGAATTGCGTTCGCAGTCGGGAAAACCATCGAACCTAGAGCCTTTTCCGGGAATGGCCAGTTCCCTGCAGGGAAGTACAGGTAGCCCTGTGCCGTTCCCGAGAACGGGGCAGGTACGGGTGAAGACGAATGAAGGAGAGATGACAATGAAAGACTCAAAAGCCGTGAAAGATCCTGTGTGCGGCATGGACGTTGCAACGGCAACCGCCGCCGGAAAAAGTGAGTACAAAGGGCAGACGTATTACTTCTGCGGCTCCAAGTGCAAAGCGAAGTTCGATCTCAATCCGAAGCAATACTTGGGCAAGCCTGCGTGAGCGCCGGAGAGCGGCCAAGGCTGCCGCGGTTGAATCGTACTAGCTGGTCGAGAGCATCCAGGAGATGAAGCAATGACAAGAATCCTGTTCGTTCCGGTGATCGCATTATTGCTGATGGGCTTTCACGGCGCGCCACTCGAAGCCCAGAAGGCCATGCAAAGTTCCGGCATGGACACGATGAACATGAAATCGCAGATGGAGCAGATGCGTGCGGAGATGGACCAGGTGCAGGCTCTGATGAAGGACAACATGGCTAAAATGGCTGCCGCCGATGCCGCCATGAAGATCCACATGGAAACGGAACAAGCCAGCATGAAGAGCCAGATGGACCTGCAGCAGGCAATGATTAACCACCTGCAAACCATGACGGATCACATGCAGATGATGGCCGGCCGCATGGCGATGATGCCGGATGCAATGGACATGCAGAAGAAAAGCGGGCCAATGATGAAGAAGGATAAGGGGATGATGGACGATCAGAAGAAATGAGGCTGACAGGGTCCCGCATTTCCAAACAATAATTCCGGAGGAGTTTCCGCGCATGAATATGCTATGGAAGCAACAGGTCCGTGTGCCGACACAGCACGGCTTCAAGCCCGGAGGAAATCCGGCCCCTTGACGAGCGCGTCCAGCTTGCGGAGCTTGGTCCACAAGGGCTCCAGAGCCTCCAGGCGGAGGGCGTTGGCGCCGTCGGACAAGGCCCTCTCGGGCGCCTCGTGAACTTCGAGGAACAGCCCGTCGATGCCCGCCGCCACCGCCGCTCTCGACAGCACCTCGATGAACTGCGGTTGCCCCCCGGAGGCCTGGCCCGCCGCGCCCGGCAACTGCACGCTGTGGGTAGCGTCAAAGACCACCGGCCAGCCGGTCTCGCGCATGATGGCCAACCCCCGCATGTCCACCACCAGGTTGTTGTAACCGAACGAAGTGCCTCTTTCGGTGAGGATGATGCGCTTGTTTCCCGTCGAGGCCACTTTCTCGGCAGCCAGCCGGATGTCGTGCGGGGAAACAAACTGCCCCTTCTTAATGTTGATCATCCGTCCGGTGCGGCCCGCCTCCAGCAACAGGTCCGTCTGCCGGCATAGAAAAGCCGGAATCTGAAGGATGTCGGCCACTTCCGCCGCGGGCCCCGCCTGGGAGGGCTCGTGGATGTCGGTCAGAATCGTGAAACCTTCCTTCTTCAAGCCCGCCAGGATTCGCAGGCCCTCTTTGAGCCCCGGCCCGCGGTAGGAGGACACACTGCTGCGGTTGGCCTTGTCGAAGGACGCCTTGAAGATGAACCGGCCCACCCGGCGGCCGATCTCATGCGCCAGGAAATGCACGTGCTCTTCGCTTTCGATGACGCAAGGCCCGGCGATCAGCGCGAGCGGGCTGGACCCGCCGATCTGCGGCAGCAGCTCAACTGGCATGCGTGACTTGCCTCGTCTGCTCGAGAGCCCCTTCGGAGCGTCTCGCGCGATGTTGGACGGCGGCGCCGACAAACGCCGTGAACAACGGGTGGGGCTCGAGCGGCCGCGACTTGAACTCGGGATGGAACTGGCACCCCAGGAACCAGGGATGCTCGCGGATCTCGCAGATCTCGACGTACACGCCGTCCGGCGTGTGCCCCGTCAGCCGCAGACCGTGTTCCGTGAGGACCTTCTCGTATTCGCGGTTGAACTCGTAGCGGTGGCGGTGGCGTTCGCTGATCTCCAGCGTCCCGTAAGCTTTGTGCGCGAAGCTGCCTTCCTCGAGCAGGCATGGGTAGGCGCCCAGCCGCATCGTTCCGCCCATTTCATCGACGCCCGTCAGCTCGCGCAGTTTGTAGATCACCCGGTGCGGCGTGGACGGTTCGAACTCCGTCGAATCGGCGCGCTCCAACCCGCACACATTGCGGGCGAATTCGATGACCATCGTCTGCATCCCCAGGCAGATGCCAAAGTAGGGTACCTTGTTCTCGCGGGCGTAGCGGATGGTTCCGATCATGCCTTCCACACCCCGCTGACCGAAGCCCCCCGGAACCAGAATGGCGTCATAGGGATGCAGGTGGCGCTCCCCGCCGGGTTCGAGCACGAGGTCCGAATCGATCCAATGGATGTTCACTTTGACCTGATGGGGCAGCCCGCCGTGCAGCAGGGCTTCTTTAAGACTCTTGTAGGCGTCTTCGTACCGCACGTACTTGCCTACCAGTGCAATATCCACCTCGCCGGCCGGGTGCTTCATGCCTTCGACCATCGCGGTCCAGCGCCGCATATCGCGAGGGGCGGCCTCCATCCGCATCAGCCGCAGGACGATTTCATCCACGCCCTGCTCGGCAAAAACCAGAGGCACCTCATAGACCGACTCGACGTCCCGCGCCGTAATCACCGCATCCAGATCGACGTCGCAGAACAACGCGATCTTGTCCCGAACCTCCCGCGGGAGATCCCGCTCCGAGCGGCACAGCAGAACATCCGGCTGGATACCGATCTCGCGCAGTTCCTTGACGCTGTGCTGGGTGGGCTTGGTCTTCAATTCGTGCGCCGCCGAAATCCATGGCACCAGGGTCACGTGCACGAAGATGGTGTTGTCCCGGCCATGTTCGTGGCGCATCTGGCGGATGGCTTCCAGGAAGGGCAGCGATTCGATGTCACCCACCGTCCCGCCGATCTCGACAAGCACCACGTCCACGCCCGCCGAGACTTTTCGGATGGCGGCCTTGATCTCGTTGGTGACGTGCGGGATCACTTGCACCGTATTGCCCAGGTAGTCCCCCCGCCGCTCCTTGGCGATGATGCGTTCGTAGACGCGGCCGCTGGTCACGTTGTTGCTTTGCGTGAGGTGGGAGTGGGTGAAGCGCTCGTAGTGTCCCAGGTCGAGATCGGTCTCGGCGCCGTCGTCGGTGACGAACACCTCGCCGTGCTGGAAGGGACTCATGGTGCCCGGGTCCACATTCAAGTAGGGGTCGAACTTCTGGAGCGTCACCTTCAGCCCCCGGCTCTCCAGCAAGCAGCCGATGGACGACGCCCCGATACCCTTGCCTAAGGAAGAAACCACACCGCCTGTTACGAATATGTACTTAGCCATCTGTTCTGGTCATCTCGCTACTAGTCTGGTCTCGATGAGCGCCGAGACTCGCCTCAAATCCTCCGGTGTGTCCACGCCCAGAGACTCGTAGTCGGTCTCCACGACGCGGATCTTGAAGCCGTTCTCGATCGCCCGCAGTTGCTCCAACTTCTCAGCCTCCTCGAGGCGACCCCGGGTCAGGCTGGAGTAGCCGAGCAGGAATTCCCTCTTGTAGACATATAGCCCTACGTGCTTGTAATGGACCGCAGCGCCGCCCCGCACATAGGGGATCGCCGACCGGGAGAAGTAAATCGCGTTGCCTTCCAGGTCCGTCACCACCTTGACCACATTCGGATTCGAAAGCTCCGCCGGATCCTCGATGCGCTTCTTCAGCGTGCCCATGGGGGTGGCGTCCACCTCGATCAATCCCTTCACCGCCGCGTCCACCGCATGCGGATCGATCAGCGGCTCGTCTCCCTGAATATTCACGATCACTTCCGCCCGAGCGCCGGTCGCCACCTCCGCCACCCGGTCCGATCCCGAGGGATGATCCCCGCGAGTCATGCACGCCTCGGCTCCGAATCGACGCGCCTCCCGAAAGATTCTCTCGTCGTCGGTGGCGATCACCACGCGGCTGAGGGTCCGAGCGCATCTGGCCCTCTCCCACACATGCTGGAGCATGCTTTTGCCGGCGATGATGGCGAGAGGTTTACCGGGGAAACGGGAGGATTCGTAGCGGGCTGGGATAACCCCCAGGATCTCCTGCTGCACGATAGATCATACCATGAAAACTCGGGGTGGCATGCTATATTTGGGGTAGTGGATGCACTCGCTGGAGGTCACCATGGTGAGCAAGCCACGAGGTAGACGGTTCCTGCCGCTTTTGGGTGTTCTTGCGTGTCTGATTTTCAGTTATTCCGGAGCTGGCCAGCAGACGAACTCCGCTCAGGGTCCGCCCCCGAGGGTCGAGATTGTTCCTCGTCCGGCGCCGCCCGCTCCCGATTCGGCCGCCACGCTCCGCACCAATCTCCGAGTCGCTTCCACGCTGGTTTTGATTCCCGTCACCGTGACCGACCCCATGAACCGCTTTGTCACCGGGTTGGAGAAGGAACACTTTAAGGTGCAGGAGGACAACGTGGATCAGGCCATTTCGCACTTCGCCAGCGAGGATGCGCCGCTTTCGGTGGGAATTGTCTTTGACACCAGCGGCAGCATGGGCAGCAAGCTGGCCAAGTCCCGGCAGGCGGTGGCTCAGTTCTGCAAAACCGCCAACCCGGCCGACGAGTTTTTTCTCGTCCAGTTCAACAGCCGGCCGGAATTGGCGGTGGGCTTCACGACAGACGTGGAAGAACTTCAGAGCCGCATCACTTTCACGGAATCCAAGGGCAGCACTGCGCTGCTCGACGCGGTCTATCTGGCCCTTCACGAGATGAAGAAGGCCCGCAATCCCCGCAAGGCCATCTTGGTCATTTCCGACGGCGGCGACAACAACAGCCGCTACTCCGAAGGCGAAATCAAGAATCTGGTTCGGGAGGCGGACACGCAGATATATGGGATTGGGATATACGAGGAATATGGTGCGCGGGGCAGAACGCCGGAGGAATTGAACGGGCCGGGGCTGTTGGGCGATCTGGCCGAGGAGACCGGCGGACGCGCCTATACGGTAAGCAACCTGAACGACCTTCCGGACATTGCCGCGAAAATCGGCATCGAACTTCGGAACCAGTACGTGCTCGGCTACTCCTCGACCAACCAGGGGAAGGACGGCAAGTACCGCCGCGTGAAAATCAAACTCGTTCAGCCTCGCGGCCTTCCTCCTTTAAGGGCTTTTTGGCGACTCGGATATTATGCGCCGTCTCAATAGAGTAGCAATGCGGGTTGCGGTGATCGTGGGCCTCCTGGCGGCTTCGCTGTGCGGCCAGGGAGACCCTGTTTTTCGCGCCGACACGAACTTCGTGGTGCTCCACACCACCGTCGTGGATAAGAACGGCAGGCTCGTTACGGACCTGCCGCAGAAAGCCTTCAAGGTATACGAAAACAACGTTGAGCAGCAGCTCAAGATGTTTCGCCGCGAGGACATCCCGGTATCGCTCGGCCTCGTGATCGACAACAGCGGCAGCATGAAGGACAAGCGGCAGAAGGTGGAGGCTGCCACTCTTCAGTTGGTCAAGGCGTCCAATCCGCAGGATCAGGCCTTCATCGTCAACTTCAACGACGAGGCCTACCTGGATTGCGCTTTCACCAACAGCATCCCTAAGTTGCAGGAGGGGATTGCACGGATCGACTCGCGCGGTGGCACGGCCATGCGCGATGCCATCAGCATGTCCATCGACTACATGAAGGAGAACGCCAAGCTGGATAAGAAGATCGTCTTCGTGGTCACCGACGGCGACGACAACATGAGCGGCATCACCCTGGAGCAGCTTGTGCAAAAGGCGCAGCAGTCCGAGGTGCTGATATACGCGATTGGCCTGCTGAACGAAGAAGACCGCCGCCTCGCCAAGCGGGCCGCGCGGGCGATCAATACGATCACCGAGGCCTCCGGCGGGGCCGCCTACTATCCCAAGGAACTGGCCGAAGTGGGTGCGATTGCGCTGCGGGTGGCTCACGAGGTTCGCAACCAGTTCACGCTGGCCTACACGCCCGCCAATCCGGCGCTCGATGGCAGCTACCGGCGGATTCGAGTCACCGTCGAGGGACCCAATCGCCCCTCGGCCCGCACCCGAACCGGTTACTACGCCACCGCCGAGCCGCGATCCAGACCGGCCGCCTCCAAGCCCGCATCCACAACGGAATGAACCACACGTCTCTTGCTCTGCTCCTCGCCTTGCTGACCATTCCGCTCATCGGCCAGGACGAGGTTGTTTTCCGCTCCGACACGCGCCTGGTGGTTCTGCACACCACCGTGGTCGACAGGAATGGAAAGCTGCTGACCGACCTGCCTCAGAAGGCTTTCAAAGTTTACGAGAACAATGTCGAGCAAGAGATTAGACTCTTCCGCCATGAGGACCTTCCCATCTCCCTCGGCCTGGTTATCGACAACAGCGCCAGCATGCGCGAGAAGCGCCAGAAGGTGGAGGCCGCCGCCCTGCGGTTGGTCAAAGCGTCCAACCCGCAGGACGAGGTTTTCATCGTCAACTTCAGCGACACGGCGTTTCTCGACTGCCCTTTTACGAACAGCATCCCCAAGCTGCAGGAAGGGCTGGCCCGCATCGATTCCCGCGGCACGACGGCCATGCGCGACGCCATCGGCATGTCCATCAACTACATGAAGAACAACGCCAAGCTGGACAAGAAGATCCTCCTGGTGGTCAGCGATGGGGATGACAACTTGAGCGAGTCGACACTGCCGCAAGTCATCCGGCAGGCGCAGCAGGCTGAGGTGCTGATTTACGCGATCGGGCTGCTCAGTGAAGAGGACCGCGGCTCCGCCCGGCAGGCCCAAAAAGAGATCGACACAATCACCCAAGCCACCGGTGGGGCGTCATACTATCCAAAGGAATTGGCCGAAGTGGATCAGATCGCGCTCCGGGTGGCACACGAGGTCCGCAATCAGTTCACGATCGGCTATTCCCCCTCGCAACTGACCTTCGATGGGAGCCTCCGGCAGATTCGCGTCACTGTGGACGGCCCCGACCGTCCCGTGGCCCGCACTCGAACCGGATATTACGCCACGCCCGAACCCCGTGCGAAACCGGCCGCCTCCAGCCGGCTGCCGCAATAGCCCCTCCCCACCAGGAGGCTGATTTCCTCCACGCTTGACGCCCGGCCAACGTCATCGTAGATAGGAAGGAGTAGTCTGAGACTATGACTACGCGCCGGAAGAGCCGCGGCTTTACCCTGATCGAGCTGTTGATCGTGATCGCCATCATCGTGGTGCTGATCAGCGCCGCCGCACCGAAGTTCAGCTCCTATTTGATGAATGCCCGGGAAACGGCCGCGTTGGGGGCCATTCGGACCATTCACACCGCGCAAACTCAATACTCCTCTCAGTTCGGCCGGTTCGCCAAGTCTCTGGCGGAACTCGGCCCGGCGGCAACCGGCGGTCAGACCGGTCCAGCCGCCGCCGACCTCATTCAGGCGGACCTTGCCACCGGCCTCAAGGGGGGCTTTAAGTTCGTGGTGGAAGAAACTGCTACGGGCTACCGCATATCCGCGACCCCCGTGGCTTACAACAGGGACGGACGGCGCAGTTTCTACTCCGATCAGACCATGACCTTGAGGGAGAACTGGGGGCCGGACCCGGCCACGGTGAGCAGTCCCGAGATCAAGTAGAGGCCGAGCCCCTGCTCAAAAACTCACGGTGAAGTTAGCGAACAGGCTGAGCCAGCGGTCGCGGGTTTCGATGGCCGGCACAAAACCTAAGGCGTCCCCGTCGGTGTGGGCGCGGTAGGCCTTGGCCGTAACCCCGAACCGGAACATCTGGTAGTGATCGATTGCGCAGCTCGCCGAGGCCAGTGCATAGGTACCCCATCCGCTTCGCGAGGCGCAATCCGGGCACTGAACACTGTAGTAGGAACTGGGCTGTTTAAGCCGTTCCGAATAGCGCAGGTAGGTTCCGCCGCCGCCCAGTGAGAGCAGCACCCGGCCTTCGCCTAACGGCAGAATCGCGCGACCGCCGAAGGGCAGGAAGTACTGCCGGTCGCTGATACGAGCGTATCCAATTTCAGTGCTCAAAAAATCACGCACGCCCGCCGCGCCGAACAAGGTCTCGAACCCGACGTCCGCTTGCAGGTTCTTCTGGAAGCGGTATCCATAGCCCACCCCGACTCCGCCGACGTTGCGGAACAAACCGGTGAGCTGGCCACTCGGCAATCCCGCACCCGCGCCAAGCGTGATGTAGTGTTTCTGAAAGCTTGTCTGGGCCATCAGCGGCGCCGCGACCAGCAGCAGAAGTAAAGCTCTCATACAGTTTCTCAGACGCTCGGGCGCCTCAACCAGTTTCGGCGCAAATCAAGATTTCGCGCCATGGCCACCGGCTTCGGGCTTGAGGCCCGCTCCCGCCGCCGCGACGGCCGCTGCCAGTATCACCCATAGAGCAAACGTGAACTCGCCTGAATCCGGGGTGAAGGAGTTGGGCGTGAAAAAGTAGTACCGGACGACCAGCAGCAGCACCAGCAGACTCCAAACAAGAAAAAGCGTCTGCATCTTTCCGCGCCAGGTCAGCAGGACGACCGCCAGCCCGGCAAGCGCCAAGCCAACCATGCTGTACAGGAGGGCCTTCCCTTCCCACGGGAAGAGGTAAAAGTCCACTGTGACGGATTTGCTGGCAAGAATTATGACAGACAGCGCCAGCACGGACAAAACGCAGAAAACGCTGAACGCGTAGGAATAAAGCCGGACAATGCGCCGTAGTATAGTCACCGAAGATCTCCAAAGCTTAATGGATTGGAATACGTAAACTGCCATTGTACTGCAAGTGCGGCAGCTTGATAAGCTCCGGCCGATTGGCAATCGGCCCCCAGCGGCGGTCGCAAAGAGCCGTCAACCTGGGACTTGGCACGTAACCGGCCTCGGCACGGCTGCGCCTTTGCTGCCAGAGCGTCCGCTACGGCTCGTCGAGGTGTCTATGAAGACAAAGTGAGTGTCGGCGTTGTTGTTACTCCAGGCGGCTTTCGTCTGCACTGCCCAGAAGCAGGACCCCGTCGACCTGGAGATCCGCGGTGTGCTGGTCGAGGCCGGAGTTCTCCAGCCGATAAGCGACGCCGAGGTCTCGTACTGGAAGATGCCGGGGGCGGGGCAGCCGATAATGTTTACCCCTGACCGGGCACTCGGCAAGACGAAGACGGACACTGACGGCAGCTTTCGCTTTACGCCGGACCAACCCGGCGAGTACTATGTGCTGGCCACGAAGGACGGGTACGTCAATACGTCCCGGGGGAGCATGAGCAACGCGGCAACCGTAACGATTTCGAAGGAACATCCCGTTGTCGAGGCCCGGTTGAGTTCTGCCCGGCCGTCTCAGATTACAGGGTACCTGGTGGATGAGGAGTCTGAAAGGCCGCTGGAGAGATTCGGGGTAACCATTTGGGAGGACCGCTATGCACGGGGCCGGCGGTTCCCGGTGCCGAGTGGGCTTCCTCTGACGGATGACAAAGGGCGTTTTGTGGCCAAAGTGCCAGGAGGGGATTACCTCGTTCAACTGCGGCCTGCTATTAATTCGACGGCCGGGCGGTTCCTCAAGGAATTCACCACGAACGATCTGAGCACGGTCGATATGGACTTCGAGCAGTCGTATTGGGATGGTGGGCGTGACAATGATCTGGCGTTACCAATCAGCGTTGGCTCCAATGCGGTCATGGATGTGGGGACCCTGAAGGTGCGGCGAGTGCCCTTCTATCGCGTCCACGTGTCCCATTCGGCGGTCGGTTGCAGCCCTAAGGACGTCGCGGTGATGAACATTTCCAATGTCCCACCGAGTGGTTGGAATGGCTCTGGAGATGTCACGTGCGGCAAGGATATTCTGATTCTCGGATTCGCGCCAGGAGCTTACCGGCTGGACATATCCCTCAGGGGAGCGTCGTTCCCGCCAATGAGCCGCTTGCGGGGAGTGGCCACTTTCCAGATCGTGGACAAGAACTTGGATCTGTCCGTGCCGCTGATTCGAGGAGTCGATATCGAAGGGAAGGTGACCGCCGCCGAGGGGGCGGCCAAGCCATCCTTCGACAAGATGAAGGCCTACATGAGGGCTACCATTGATGTTCCACAGGCGGACGAGGGTCCCGTTGCGGTTGATGCGAAGGGCTTCTTTCGGCTCGTAAACACGAATTTGACGGAGCAGAATCTCTTCGTCACCGGCGTTCCGGGGGGATACTACATCAAGGAAGTGCGCTATAACGGCACTCCGGTGCGAGGCAACTTGGAATTGTTGACTTTCGAGCTTGACGGTGGCGCGCCATCGCACTCCCTGGAAATCGTACTGGACGACAAGCCCGCTTTCGTGACCGGAACCGTCACGGACCGCGACCGCCCGGTGAACCGGCCTCTGGTCGTGCTGGCGCAGTGGCCGCTTCCGAACGCGAAGGCGTTGTGGCCGCTGACAACAGCAACAGGCGATGCAGGGGGGAAGTACCAATTCACGGGAATCGCCCCAGGCGAGTACCGAATCCTGGCAATCTCTTCAGCGCTGAAGGACAAGCTGCAAATGCCGAATCTCCTGGAACCCTTGCTGCGGACCGCGAAAAAGGTCGAGTTAGGCCCGCGCGCTGCCCAGAATCTGGCGCTCGAGTTGACCGAGCTGAGGTGATCCCGATTGGGGCCTCGGGGTGGATCGGTTCCGCCGCGCACCGGTTAGCTTCACCACTGAGCCCTTGGCAGGGCGGCGGGGGGCCCACCGCCCCCAACACCACGACCAAACCTACACCACCACAGGGAAA
>VFSW01014579.1_pt1 | contig 10852 bp, 19 predicted proteins | sample 5358111 | NCBI WGS metagenome assembly VFSW01 (sample SAMN11554181, study PRJNA540505) | mine drainage metagenome | isolation source: sediment from site ElyBrook_90M | place: USA: Ely Copper Mine, Vershire, VT | collected 2017
ATCGGCTCCTCTCTACGTTGAGCAGCCTCGACGGGGAGTTGGAGGAGAAGGTGATGGGGTCCGCCGCCTGGGCCAGCGCGGCCTCGACCGCGGCCACGGTGGCGTTGGGGTGGAACTGGAGGAAGAGGGCCACGCCGCCGGCCACCTGCAGGATGCGTTTTATCCGCGATTTCATTTCGAAACCTCTGAGGAGGGCAGTGGATGAAAAACAGAGCATATTGGCCGCTCCATGCCACTGACTCACGTGGGGTGTGGACATGGAGGTCCCCGACATCATGACCTCGGCCGTGTCGCTCGCGAAGCCGGCGCTGACGATGTCTGAGCCGGGCGCAAACATGAAGACGCACGGGCCGGCGTTGCTGTAGGGAGCCAGCTGGTCGGTGATGGTGGTGGCCCCGACGGTGATCGCGCTGGGCGCAGAGGAGGGGCTGAAGGAGCACGCGTCGCCGCCGTTGTTGTTGCCGGCAGCCACCGCGACCTTGATACTTCTCTGTAAGGATGGAACAGGGAAATTAGCAATGGGCAGGTGGGGCCATGGTTTCACAGCAGCACCTGTTCTTCCCTCGTACAGACAGCTATACAGATCTGCTGACTCACCGCAGACAGCGCCTCCACGGCGTCGTTCAGGGATTGGCTCCGGGCGCCGCTGAAGCTCATTGACGCGACCGCGCTGGCAATTCCACGGCTGGTGACGTAGTTTGCGACCCTGCACGATGAATGTTGTCACGTCATACGGTGTGAGAGTTGGTCGGCCGTGAGGACATTCAGGCTTGCAGCTCACCATCCCATCCCGCTGATTATGTCAGAGTAGCTGCCCGATCCCTGCGAGTCAAGGACCTTGACGGCGTGGAGCGTGGCTTGCTTCGCCACGCCGTGTACGGTTCCGAGGGCGATTGCGGAGACAAACGTTCCGTGGCCGTGGTCATCCAACCTTTGGGCAACAGAGAGGGCGTCAAATCAGTGCAACTCCGTGACCGCAGAACAACGTAGCCCGAGCCCTAGCCTCACCAAGAGCTGCCGATCATCGAGACGCTGTCTCCCACCCTGTTTGTGGGGACGGTGAAGTCGACGTGGGTCGGGCGCACGCCCGTGTCCAGCACAAACACTGCGCGAGGGAGCAACGAGGTGTGCAAAGTTGAGAAACTTGATGAGGAGGTAAAAAGTAAAGCGTTTGGATGCAGAGAATCTGAGGCTCACCGTGGACTCCAGTGCCGTCGGCTCCCGGGTTGAAAAGGCCGTCCAGGGGGAGGCTGACCTGGTCGATGCGGTCGAGGCCCCAGGAGGAAACCGAGGCAGCGGCAGCTGCCACCCCTGGCGATGGGGGCGGCACCGGCGGGGAGGTGTCCAGTGGGGGAAGGACGACGGTAATGTCACGTTCAAACTACACGATGTAGCCGTGGAGGAGCTGCCGCATCGAGAGAAGGTCAGCCTGCGAAAAGAACGTGTTGCCGGTGGGATGAGTCACAGAGGGGGGGTCGAGCAGCAGAATCAAAAATGCTGCAACAATGTCATGATGATGATAGGATGCTCGGTTCAACCGCTCACCGAGGAGTTGACGACAAAGCTCTGGTAAGGCCACGGCACTACGAGACTGGACGACGCGTTGCGGTGCGGCTGCTGGAGCAGCTCCTGGGCGTCGCACAGGCCGCTGAACCTGGGAGCTGGGAGGAGGCCGGCGAGTTCCTGGCAGATGCTGACCAGGTTGCCCATAGTCGTGGACCCGCCGAGACGCATGATGTACCTAGCTGGGCCCAAAGCAGGGGCAGGGTCCTGCAGGAGGAGGGTCGAGGGGGAGGGTGGACTCAAAGCTGGGCTTTGGAAAAGGCACGAAAGGCAGTCAAAGGCAAGACGAGGGATGGGAAGGATGGGAAGACAAGCCGCCTCACCGTGAAGATGGTAGAGTCGAATACAGGCACCCAAGGGACTGGGGGAAACAAGGGCACTGGCATGAACGAGGGAGGCATAGGGGGCGTGACAACGTCCGCCTGGGCTCTTGGCTGCTGCATCGGCGGCGGCGGCGTAGGTAGGTCTTCATTGCCGCTGTCGGTTGAGGCCAGGAGGTACACTGAGTCTAGCTGGAGCTGGAAAGGCATACCTAAGGATAAAGAAAAGTACGCCATTGACTGAAGCAGTGCGCAAATAGAGCTCGTCTGATATCTCACCTGAGACGTCAACGAAGCAGATTTGATTCCAAGTTCCTTTGCTTTCGTCAACAACAGTAGAGTTCACTTCATCCGGATCGCTGATATCAATCAGTCTCCATAGAGACAGCTGCAAGCGGCAAGAGAGCACAGCTCAAAGAGGGGCTCTGCGCCGGAAAAGGCAACCCTCGCCACCTGTGCGTGGATCCAGCCGCCGCTGTCCGAGGACAGGACGGTCAAGGGGCTGCTGGGAGAAAGCACGTCGTTGGGGTCGGAGAACGAGAAGGTGCTGCAGAGGTTGTGGCAAACGATGAAGAGCATGATTCCGAATCTCTGTTGCAAGGGTCAGGATCGGAAGCTTCAAAAGAACACGCACTCGCTGAAGCGCCTGCTGGATGTGTCGACCAAGGAGATGGCTACTTGCGAGATTCCAGGACCGGAAATGAAGAAATCCAGGGTCCTGTGTCAAAAAGATGTCAAGACAGCAGAGAGAAGGTCATCAGGAAGAGCCCTTAGACAGGACAGGACCATTTGCACCATGCCCCTCCCGAGCTTCTCACGTGCTGGCCGTTACAGAAAAGGGAGCGTCTGTCACCAGGATCATCGAACCCCATGGGGACATCGAAGCGTAGATCGAAGCTAGCGACGAGTTTCGTTTCTGTTTCGTCCAATGTGAGTGTGCTTTATGGGCGAATTCCCTCAAGCATCTCACCCTGATCGTGTCGCGAAAGTCGCAATCAAGGCAGCCTTTGCTTCCAGATCGCCATCCATCTCCAAAAGCGTTCTGGAAGATCGTGGAGCCCAACGTTTCCTCCAGACGCCTCTTGGGTCCGGCCTGTTGCACGTGCAATTGAAGAAGCAATCATGAGAAAGATGCAGAATGGAAATCGTGTGGGTCACCTGAGATCCGACGATCAGCAAGACAATCAGGATCCCTATGCGGGTATTCATTGGTTCTGATTTGATTTGTTTGCTGCGGTAAACTTTTCCTGGTGGGCAGGCCCCTCATTCATTCTCATGGAATCCGGTAGCAAGTCAACGACTTGCTTGTGTCTGCCACATGCAGCATGCGATCTGCACCACTTTCAGACACACAAAGACTGTTGATTTTGCGCCCATGACGTATCGCAAGCAGTAACGGTTTAGGGTATTCCGGCGCTTTCTCCTCTGCGCAAGATCCAGCATTGGACGCTACCTCTTCGACGCCGGTAGGTGCCGTTTGGCGGCCTCGATAGCTACTGACCATCCGAGGGACAGACCAGATCAGGATCCTGTCGAGAACATGATGGATGCAGTCTAACGTTTATTCCTGCTTAAACACACATGTATTGCATACAGCTTTCATGCAATCCATATCTAAAAGCAATCCCTCACCGTCGGTCATCTCCTCCGGTAACGAGCATCATCTCTGAAAATCCAATGACGATGTTTGCGTCATTCGCCCCTTCGCCCCGTTGTTGCCTGTCCTGTTTGCTTTTTGCTGCATCGTACCCGAGGTCAGAATCTTCCAGTGAGCCAGGGACAAAGCAGCAGCATGAGGCCGCTGACGTGTGCCCCCCCGCCGTCCCGTCGATTCCAAACCTCAAGCCAGGCAGGACGACATCGAGGGCAGGGCAGCGACCATCTTCCACGGCAGCTTTCTTTGCGCCTTTTTTCCCGCCGGTCTTCGCGCCAGCGTTGGAAGACGAGGACGCCGCCTCATCTTCCGCATCAAAGACCACGACGCTACCGTCGCCAACAGCGGCGGCGGCCAGGCTCGCCCAGGCACGATTTTCCGTCACGGTGTCTGCGAGAGCAACCTGACGCACCATCGGCGGGTTGAACAGCTGCGGCCCACCCTCGACGACGCCGGCGTCGCTCCATTTGTTCAGCTCACTCCATCTGTTCAAAACCTTGCCCTTTGAAAAATCCCATCTGGTGCACATTTGAGAGAGAATGAGCAGTGGTGAGAAAGTGGAGCAAACGACGCCCTCATTGCGTCACCCCACCTAGCCACTGTCATGTCCAGTCCCCCGCTCAGCAACTCCCACGGTCGATGCCGCCGGAACGCAACGCTGCTGCATATGTTTGAGTGCGCCTGCCTGATGCTCCGATACAGCTTGCCGGCGGCCAAGTCCACGACCTGCGTGGAGGTGGCGGCCGAGGAATCGGTGGGTTGGCAGGCTTCAGAATCGTGCCTTGAGGCTGCCCTCGATAAGAGAGCAAGGCTAGAGGCTAGAGGCACATCGCTGAAGGTTTCTGATCAGGCGAATGACAGGCCCCCGCTCGCCCACGACCTGCACGGCGCCCGTGTCATCCCCGAGCGCCAGGAACGAGCCCTTGTGATTCACCGCGAGGTGCCCGATCTCATCCTTGCAGCGGAACGACTGCTGCGGTTCAGCCGAGGCTCTGAGGTCCACCATGAAGGCAGCGGAGCCGCATGCGGCGTACGCCACCGTCGGGCCGCATGGCGAGAAGCAGGTGGAAGATACGGCCGCGTCCTGTTCCTCGGCAGCAGGCGATCGACTTCCGGCGGCGGCGGGCTCCGTGATGGCCGCCGCTGAGCAAGAAAGGTCGATGCAGGCTACCACCTGCTGCTGCTCGAGATCGTGGACCAGCAACATGCCGTCCTGTGCAGAAGATCGAGTTGGATCGCGAGTTGCGTCGCGATCACGTCGATTGGACCCTCGCCTCGGCTCCCGACGCGATCAGATGATCGCTCTTCGATGCGCAGACCGTGCAGACGGCGGCCCTGTGGCCCTTGAGCTTCGCAGCGACTTGCATTACACGCGATGGAAAGGAGTAGCTTCTGATGTGGATGATTTTGATCTTTATCTTTTTATGATGCAGGCAGGCATCATGTTTGCGACTAGGAGCGGCACACGTCCATGCATGCTATCGACAAACGTCACGCACCCTTCAACGTTGCCCAGACTCTCCGGCCCAGCAAACCAACGGCCGGGCCTCCGCAGAAATACACCCAAGGGATCCATGAAGGCACACCGTATATCTGCACCACGTGAGATGTGAATCAAACTGCCGCGAGGCTTCTTCGACGCCACTCACCACCGGGTGCGAATAAGAGTACAGCCCAAGGGCATTGATTAGAGTGATCTCCACGACCGGGCCTGCGAATGCGGTCAGCGATGACATGAAGAGCCCTTGTGTCGTTCCGTCCAGGGTCTTCCACACAGCCAGGCCAAAGGCAAGGAGGACCGCGTCCTCCGCTCCTGGGTAGCCTATCAGAGGCGCGTCCAGCACAGCTGAGAGCTTGTACTGGACGACGAAGAGCGAAATGGTGACGAGGACCTTGCTCCAATTTGGGACCAGATCCGTTTGCTCCTCTACCCCCCTTGGATTCTCTGTGCTTCGATGTCGTGACGAGAGTTCGTCTAGAATTGGATAAGACAGCCCAAGTATGAGGCCTTTGGAAGGAGAGGAGAGGCTGTAAGAACCTTCCTTCCATTGCGGCTCCCTCAGACGCACCTGCCACGCCAAAGAGAAGAGGGACCCACCTGCAATCTTATGTCATCCATGTCCGCAAGAACGAACCATGCATGTCGTAACGAGCATGCTCACACAGCCCACCAGCAGGTCTCGATCTCGAGCGGCCCCATGCTCCTGATGGTTGGCCGGGCGTAGTGCAGTACGCCGGCGGCTGAGTGGAGGCTGTCACAAAGTGGTCCAAGCACTGCACCCGAAGCGAACATGGCCACACCCTGCTTGATTTGCAACTTATGCGATTCACGGCTCAATGCAGACGTCCTTATAATCATCCTGCTCCGATTGGTTCGCATGTGTAGTGCGCAACGACGTGGCGACCTAGAGACTGATTCATGCCGCTTCATTCGATGCGAAGCGAAAATGCTCTGATGCGATCGCTCTGATGCGACCATTTTGGGCCCTGCTAGGCGCCTGAGGCCCTGGCCATGAGCTCCAGGACACCCCGCTGCTCATCCGCTTGCAAGCAACCCAACAGAGGCTCCATCTCGCGGCTGTACCTGGAGCGGAGACCTAGCATCGCCGCGCCCACCTCGTTGAGGGCCTCTGGCGGCATGCCCCGCTGGACGCTCGCCGAAGCAAATGCACGCACGATGTCGGCAGCAAATGGCATGGCGCGCGGCGCGGTATCCTCTGTGGAAGGAAGGAATGCGCTGGGGCCTCACAATAAATGCAACAAGTCGGATCATCCTCTCCAACCTGATGAAACAACGTGAGCGAGGGCTCGGAAGACGACGGCCCCTTCTCTCAAGTCCTCCCGCAAGGGCAGGCCAGATAAGAAAACTGGCAAGATCTGCGGGCTGGGAAGTTTCAGCAACTCGTACTCTCTCCTTTGTGCCAGAAACATGTCATCACCTGCTCCAAGGGCAGCAGGCCGCCGCCAGCCAGGAGCATCCGGGCCACAGCGCCGGCGGCGTTGTCCCGGACGCCATCATCCTCGGCCTCATCGAACAACGGATGCAGAGACTGGATGGAGATGACGCAGGTTGTAAACACGCCAACCCAACTAACAAACATTTGAAACGCCTTGCCTGGAGCAACTGCATCATCAACGGCACGCCCATCAGGGTTGCTCCGCAACCTTGAGCGAGTACGCCGACGCAGAAAGCTGCGTTCTGGCGGTTGACAGCGTCGTCACATCTGAGCTCTCGCAGGAGCGGCGGCACGAGCTTTTCAAGATGCGGTGCCATCATATCCTGCCAGTGAGGAGTCATTCTAAGAAGAGAGCAAAGTGATCATTCGCACCCCTCCTCCTTCGCACCCCTCCTCCTTCGCACCTTCAAGATCTCGGCCACTTCTCCTATTGCGCCCACGGCAACCGCCCTCAGATCGTGAGGATGCCGAGGCTTTATCCTAACGTGATGAAGGGTGCTCAAATATCACTTGCATGAGACAAGCAAGACTTGTCACACCTGGTCAGAAGATGCGGCAAGTGGTCTTTGGCGAATACTTCCGCATAAGCAGCTGGCCCGACGGCTGCAGCGATCGCAGGAAGCAGGTCGCAGGCTGCTGCCAAAACCTCCTCCTCAAGCTCGACGTTACCGGCCTCGTCATCCTTTCGAAGTGAATCAACCAGACGGGAGCTGTCAGAATCATGAAGCTTGCAACGCAATGTGCATTTTGCACTCGCCTCGTCTTCGATTTCATCGCCGTCCTCATCCTGGCACGTCGCCTTCCCTGCCAGCACCAGCGCTGCGGAGCTCGACACCTTGGGCAGATGTGACGACAGGGAAGAGAGTCCCAGCCGCTGAAGAACGAGCGTCAAAGACTGATGATTGTTCAAAGGAGAAAGGAGTGTCTTAGGAAGTGGCATTAAGATATTTCTGGCACACCGACGTTACCTGGAAAGCAGCTGCGGTGGCATGCTTATCGTCATCGTCTGTCCCCTCGACGAGCTTTGGCAGCGCGGCAGACAGCACAGCGTTGACTTCCGGAGAGAAAGTCAAGCTTGCATTTCCACCGACGACGGGCATTCCATTGAGCGACGGCCACAGCGAGTGGGCAGCGACAGTCAACTGACCGAGGCTCTCAAACGCAGCCGCCCGCACATCTTCATGAAAATAACTGGAAAACAAGATCTCAGCAATATTATCGATCAGCAATGGCACCCTGTTGTCACCTTGCCATCGTCAGAAGGATGCTCAGAGTTTCCTGAAGATGAGGAGCCATAGATGCCGGGCATGACTCGGCATAAATACCGAGAGCGACGGTTGCAGCCCGTTTCTCTTCCGTTACCCCTGTGGAGGGACGAGACAGGGTCACACACGCACAGCAGCGCCTCTCGTCCAATTTGATCCCGCACAGTCCCTCTATGCACCTGTGTGAACTCTCAGGCAACCTGCACGCCCTCGCTGAGCTGCGCCCGCCTCGTCATCATTGATGTCGTCGAAGGGCCCCGTCCCCCCCTCTTTGTCATCATCATCGTCATCGTCGCCGTCATCAGCAAACATGCCATCATCCAACTTGCAAGAGCGAATGGCGAGTGGAACAGTGTACTCAAGGTAGGAGGCAAAGTCAGGGCCCAATGCCTGACGATCGCGTAAAACGAGGGCGGAGGGTCGTGATGCAGGGGCGTCATTCATGTCCTCATCTGTTGTCTCCCACCTTGGCTGCACAAGCGAAAAGTCCATGCCCGTAGTCCCGTAGCTCGCCAGCCTGAAAGGTGCTGCTGCCAGCATAGCTTTCTGTGTCAAACCCCCGCATTGCATGCTGAATAAACTTTGGCGCGGACGACGCAAGCAGACCCTTGGCTTCGGCGCTATCACAAGACCCGAGCCCCTGAAGCACGAATCCCGCGCACTCCAAGGCCCGGCAGCGGCAGGGAAGGGCCGCCGGGTGCATGGTCGCAGTCAAGGGCAGCAGCACGTTGACCAGCGTGTGGGCGTACGGCAGAACGTCGGGCCCGGCTGCTGCCAGCGTCGACGCCAGAGCTGACAGCGTCGTGTCTTGGACGTCATGGTTCGAGGTAGATCCGAGCAGGCCAAGAAGCATCTCAACCTGAATGACGCAAAATGTCATCGAGAAAACGTCCATGCATCTGTTCGTTCCTCACTGCTCTGTTCGTTCCCTCACAGCTCCTACAGCCCTGCCTACCAGCTGCGGCATGAAGGGCTTGATCTCCTCCGGCTCCAAGCTCTCGCAGAAGGCATCAATCGCATAACATGCGCGCTCCTACGACGCAGGTTGTGTTATGGTACGTGCGCGAGAATGAGCTGACACGCCCGAATCAGTCACCTGCATCCATGGCGCGGCGCCCCGCATTGCTGCAAATAAGGCTGGCAGCACAGTCTCGTAGTGCTCTAACACTTCCGGCGCCAGGTGCTCCGAGAACTGGCCCAGGGCGAACGCCGCAGCGCCCCGCACGTGTTGATCCGGGTCCGTCAACCCCTGAAGCACCTTGGGGAGCACCTCCTTGCATCTCTTGCGGAGCGCCTCTGAGCAGCCCTCAGCGATGACTGCCAACGCATTCAGTGACCCGCGGCGGGCTTCCAAACTCTGAGACGATGCATGCTGATTGGCGAAAGCAATGACCTAGGATGCAAACAATTGATGACAGGGCTTTCATCGAGGGCGGCGTTGCTCGGAACAGGAGAGGTGCATGTTCACGTGCGACCGTAAGAAGGGAAGAGGGTCCCTGTCACCACCTGAGGGTACACAAGCTGCGGGGGGCAGTGGCAGGCCAACGTGTCCAGCGCACGAGCTGCGATCTTGCATGGCACGGGCGAGACGTCTCCGCCGCCATCCTGCATGTCGCTGTCTGCGGCCTCAGAGGGCTCGCAGCACATGCCGCAAAGAGCAGCGACCGCCTCTTTGAAGACAGCCTTGTCTCGCGCCAGCTGCTTCGGCTTGTACCTGATCGAGATGATGGACTAGGTTGGACCTGCTAAATTTGAAGTAGAAGCCGAGGAGGGTGAAGAGCAGCTATGTTTGCCCACCTTGCCATCCATCCAACGACTTGGAGAGCTTGATCTCGCGTCTCAGGATCCAAAGAATGGTGCACTGCCGTGCTCATGCTGAGAGATACAATCGCTGCCAAATGAGGTTGCAAGAAAGGTGCGGGTTCCTCGACCAACTCGACGAGAGCCTAGGAAGGTTTGAAGCAAACTGTTTTTCGAGCTTGAAGGGATTCCGTCGCGTTTGATGGCGAATTTCATCGTTGTACCTGGAAACCGAGGACAGCTTCCTCCTCACGAGCATGTTGCAGCAGCTGTGCAATCGACTGGAGGAGCGCAGCCACGACATCCTGCAGGCCCTTGACATCCTGTTCTGCCGTCGCAAGCTGCGAGAGGGGAAGAATAGCTCCCGTGGCCGCCCTGCGTACCTGTGGGTTGCGGCTCTGACGGTCAGAAAGCGAAGCATTGAACTAAATTCTCCATTCTAAGCATACCTGCTCCGAAGAGTCGCTCAAGCCCTTGCCAACGAGAAGAGTCATGATCGGTATCGCAGGTTGAAGGTGTTCGCCTGTTGATGCTTCGGGAGCGATTAGTTTCACAGGCTGCTTCACATTTGCAGGCTTAGTTCCTTCGAACCTACCGATTGATTCAGCCAGCGAGGTGAACAGCGTGAGAGCCACCTCCCTGTGGCCCTCGTTGCTGCTGTGGCCGCACTGCTGCAGGTAGTCGAGCAGTTCGGGCCACTCGCCTGCCGGAACTGATTGCCTGGCAACGACGCTGGCAACGTCGGCCACCGAGCGTCTGACGAGCTGCATTGGCTCGTGCGCGATCCGCTCCAAGATTATGGCTTGCGTGTGACGACGACCCTACGAAGGAGGACGAAGTGAGGCCGAGCGACTTTGCATGGCATGGCCGACCTACGTCGACGGGGAGCTGTTTCCAGTGCCTTCCCATGCGCTTGCGCAGAAGCACAGCCGAGAGTTGGCGTATCTGAGGGTCGCCGCAGCCTCGAAGAAGTCCCAGAAGCTCAGGGATGATGTCCCAGCCCAGGGACCTCGCCTTCAGGGCCTCTTCAGCAAGCTTGCGAATCTATGGAGGCCACAGATCGGCTGCGGCGGCATGAACGAAACGTGGATCGAAGGAGGCGGCGGACCTGGTTGTCCGTCTCGAGGCACGATCGCAGGAGCACCTCGAGGCTCGGATTCATTCTTCAGACTCTGATGTTGGCGACTCTGATGCAGATCGTCGAATGCTAGCCGATACGCCGACTGGGAGGGCGGTGGAGGGAGGGATCCATCCAGGGAGGTGCCGACAGTCTGATGCCTATTTTTCTTTGTG
>VFSW01014580.1_pt1 | contig 10852 bp, 11 predicted proteins | sample 5358111 | NCBI WGS metagenome assembly VFSW01 (sample SAMN11554181, study PRJNA540505) | mine drainage metagenome | isolation source: sediment from site ElyBrook_90M | place: USA: Ely Copper Mine, Vershire, VT | collected 2017
CATATTACTTACCTTTATATATCTTTTACATTTATTATACTCTTATAATTTTAAAACCATTAGAGATGCTAACATGCTATGCGAAAGGTGCAGAAGAGAGATACACAAGTTCGAGGTATGCAACTACTGCAATAGAAAAGTGTGCGTAAACTGCATAAAGAGCTCGAGGAAAACCGGCGGCACCACGCGACTGGTAATATGCAAGGACGACTGGAGCAAGATATCAAACAGGAAGGCCTTCAAGACAACCGAAGTTAAGCAGAGCGCCCAGAGATACGAGAAACGCTACTAGAATTCCCTTTTCTCGACACGGATGCTTATCTTCTCGCCCTCTAAATCTATCTCCTTAGCACTGCCGCTTTTTATCCCCTCCACTATCCTCTTCGCATTGACGCCTTTCTTTATCCTCTCGATATTATTCTTTATCGCTTTTTCCATGTACCCGGAAGCCTGGTAGCTCAAAACTATCCTGTCCACTTTCTTAAGTCCCATCTCTTTTCTTTCCATCTGTATCCTTCTCTCAAATTCCCTGACCATGGCCTCTTCCCTAAGCTCCTCATTTATCCTGGGATCTACTTTCACCCTTCCATACCTGAACTGTATCGCGTCCTCTCCACCAGCCTTATTTACAAGGGTGAAGTGTTCTGATTTTATGTCGACTACACCTCCCTTTGTGTGCAGCGTGTAATGCCCTGCCCTGTCGATCTGCGCCCTTAGCTGCTTGGAATCGGCGCTTCTCAGGGCCTCTGCTACTGCCGATGCCCTGTCTTTGAAATCAGGTCCGAGCTTTACGAAGTTTGGTCTCACCTCTTCTGCGAGCCCTTCAACCTTCTTTATCTCAATCTTCTTTATGTTTGTATAATCATCAACTATGGGGAGCAGTTTTTCCAGCGAATCTGCAGCGGCTTGGTCCGTGACCTCCACCATTGCACTTAGAAGCGGCCACCTGAGCCTTACCTTTGCCTTCTCCCTGTCGTTGAGTATTGCGGTTATGGTCTCAGTCGCCACGAAAAACTCCTTCTCGAGTTCCTTGTTCACAAGGCCTTGCTGGAACTTCGGCCAATCCTCCAGGAATATGCTCTCCTTCCTTATGCCAAGCGAGTGCCCAACTCCGTAGCTTTCAAGGTAGAGCTTCTCCGAAGAGAATGGCATGAATGGGGATAGCGATATCAGCATGTTGTGAAGCACGTATGTTATGACGTCTATCTTCTGCTTTGCTCCCTTCTTGGTGCCTTCGAGTATCCTCTTCTTTGCTATCTTCAAATAGAACCTGCTGAAATCATTTATAAGAAAATCCAGGATCGAGTTTATTGCCGTGTACACTTCGTACTTCTCCATCGAGGCTGTCGCAGTCTCAAGCGAAGATGTGAACCTGGACAATATCCACATGTCTTCCGTTTCAAGCCCCTCGTTGCTCTTGAACTTCTTTACCTTTGTCGGAGTGTAGTCTATCGCCTGCGAATACTCCCTCACGAGATTCGCTATGTTGTAGAGCGTCCCTATCGCCTGCTGCATCTCCCCTATCTCTATCTTCGAGAACTTGAGGTTATCCTCTGTTATATGTGAGAGCATGAAAGCCCTCACTGCGTCTATCGGCACTGTGCCTACAAGCTCGTGCCCGGTAACGTAGTTGCCCTTGCTCTTGTGCATCGCCTCTCCCTTGTGGTCCAGCACCCAGCCCTGCATCACGACGGTATTGAAGGGCGTCTTTCCATATGCCGCGATCCCTGTCTTCATAAGAGTGGCAAACCACCCCCTTATCTGATCCGGCCCCTCAGTTATCCAGGCTTTAGAATACATCTTCTTGAAGTTCTCTTCGCTTATGCTCGAGGTGTGCGCAACCCCCGAATCATACCAGACGTCAAATACGTCCTTTACTCTGTGCATCTTGCTTTCGCATTTTGCGCATTTTATCTCAAGGTTATCTATCTGTGGCTTGTGCAGTTTCTCTGAGCTTATCTCGCCTTCCATCTGCCTGCCGAAATCTTTTATCGATCCAACGACACTGATCTCCTTGCAGCTCTCGCATACCCATATCGGTATCGGTATTCCCCAGTACCTCTGCCTGCTTATCACCCAGTCAGGCGATTGATCGATGCTTGCGATGAACCAGCCCTTGAGCTCGGATGGATGCCAGTCCACCTTCCCGCTCTCCTTCTTCATCTTCTCCTTGATCTTTGCTATGTTTATGAACCACTGATCAGTGGGCAGATAGACAAGCTTGTCCTTGCACCTCCAGCAATGCGGATAGTTGTGCCTTATCGTTGTCTTTGCAGCAAGGGCTCCAAGAGAGTGAAGGTCTGTCTCCACTGCCCTGTTGACTTCGTGTATTACCTTAAGTCCCTTGTACTTGCCTGATAGCTCATTGTATGTTCCGTCAAGATCAACGATCGACATTATAGGTATCTTGTTCTTCTTTGCAAGATCAAAGTCCTCCGGTCCGTATGCCGGGGCAACATGAAGAATTCCTGTACCTTCATCAAGATTCACATTCTCTTCAGATAGCAGCACCCTGTGGAACCTCCAGTTTTCTCTCTGCTTCTGCACATGCTCCTCCAAAGGATTCGAATAATAAATTCCTTTCAGCTCTGATCCATAGACCTCCGCAGTTATGACTAGTGAAGATTTCAGAAGCGCGCTTACCTCCTCCATTCTGTTTTTTGCAAGTATGATGGTCTTGTCCTCGAGTTTTGCCATCACGTAGACCGCGGAAGGGTTCACTGCAAGAGCCATGTTTGCAGGAAGCGTCCATGGCGTAGTTGTCCAGACAAGGAAGTATGAGTTGTCGGGTATCTCTATCCGTGCATCGTGCTTTCTATCCGATATCCTGAACAGGACATAAACCGAAGGGTCGGTGTCCTCTTGCTCCTCAACTTCCGGGCCTTTTGCAAGCGCGGTTCCGCAGTGCATGCAATACGGCATGACCCGCATGTCCTTGTACACAAGTTTTTTGTCATATATTTTCTTGAATACGCCCCAGGCCTTGTCAATGTAGTCTGCGCTTGCTGGTATGTACGGATTTTCAAAGTCCATCCACACCCCGTACCTCTTTGCAACGCTTATCTGTCCCTTTACGTTATCCTTGTATAGCTTTATGCACGCGTCGATGAAGTTGCTTACTCCTATCTCGCTCTCTATCTCTTTCTTTGACTTTATTCCAAGGTCTCTCTCAACCTTGTTCTCGATAGGAAGGCCGTGGACATCAAATCCGGCCCTGTCATATGCGTCAAAGCCGCGGAGCCTTTTGTACCTCAATACTGCGTCCTTTCTTGTATAGCCGCGTATATGCCCAAGATGCAGCTCTCCATTTGCATATGGCGGTCCCTCCAGGAAGAAAAATATTTTATTACCCTTATTCTTCTCCCTTACTTTCTGCTCTATTTCATGCTCTGCCCAGTAGTTGAATATATACTCTTCATTGGCATTGAGATCGAGCATCGAAACACAAGAAACATAATCAGAAAAGATTATTATAGTTCTCCACAAAAGACTTATTCATCCAGGTTGTTAGATGCGAGCTGCTGATGCCACTACGATTTTCAGGACGTTTCTCATCCTTCTGGTCGTCTATCTTGTGATCGCAAAGTTCAGTCCCTACATCACTGTTGGCATATTCATAATATCAATAGCGCTGGACGGGGTTGATGGTTATCTTGCAGTGTGGCAGGTAAGCGAAGGGAAGGTGAGCTTCGGGCAATACCTCAATGCTGCGATATCCGGAAACAAAAAAGCGAAAGAGGAGATAAGCAAATACAAGGAGAAGGTTGCAGCGCAGGCAAAGTTCGGGCCAAGAATGGATGTAGCAGGGGACAGGGTTGCAGAATACTCCATGTGGATTGTGTTTACCTATGTCGGAATCGTACCGCTCATAGTGCTTCTTCTGATAGTCATAAGGCATTCATTTGCAGATGCGCTGATGGGCGCAAGGGGAACGTCATCGAAGATGAAAACAAAATTTGCGAGGTTGGTCTACAGTTCCAATGCAAGCAGGGCAGGAATAAACGTTCTCAAGATAGTCACTTTCTCATATCTTATACTAATGTACGGCGCTAACTATCCCGCCCTTGCAGGATACGTGCTGGTAGCATTATTGTTCATATTTGTAATGCTCAGGGGAATAGCAGAGATATACGAGTGCCTTATAGAATAGCTACTTCTTGCTCTCAAGGATCTGGTCAAGCATGCTGTGGAATATGGGCGTGGTGCGTTTTGAAACGTCAGCTAGTGCCTTGTTGCCTATCCTCTCCTCTTGTTTGCAATATATCATGGCCTCTGCAGTATCCGCGAGCTTCACAATTTTCGCCTCTATTGTTTTCTTGCCTTTCTCCTCGTTGAAAAGGTTCTTGTACTGTTTTTCCATAAGCTTGTTGTCCAGCATCTTGAGCATGGTCTCTATGTTGTAATCTGTAAGCTCGCCAAGGGCCTTCCTCAAGTTGTCAGACAGTACGCCCTGCTGGTATTTCGCATCGTGCGGTATATCGCCGCTCACCACTTCATCTGCATCATGCATTATGGCCATGCGCAGCACCTTCTCGGTATCATTCTTCACCCCGATGCTGTTGAGATAGTCCGAAAAAACCATTGCTATGAGCGTAGTCGCGCCGCTGTGCTCCATTACTGACTGCCTTATTATCGCCTTTTTAGTGCTGTATCTCGTTATCGAAGTAAGCCTCTCTGTTGTGTAATCGAGGAAACCTTCCAGCAATTTGTCTGCTGCTTCGTGTTCCGCATCGTGCTTTGTCATATTGTACCACAGATTAGAATTAACCCCAATATTTATGCACAAGCCAGTCTTATAAACTTTTTCCAACAGATATTATCTTATTCTCAACTACTTACAACACCATTAGGAACGGGGGGATGAGCAAAATGGAGCTTCTAGACACGTCATGGACAGAAAAATACAGGCCGAATAACCTAAATGACGTCATAGGCCAGAAGGCGATAGTCAGCAGGCTAAAGGCATTCGTGGAATCCGGAAACTTTCCAAACATGATATTCGCAGGAACTGCCGGAGTGGGAAAGACAACATGCGCAATAGCAATGGCAAGAGAACTATACAAGGACAACTACAATGAGGCGCTTTTAGAACTCAATGCATCGGATACAAGGGGGATAGACGTCATAAGAGGAAAAGTTAAGGAGTTTGCAAGAACAAAACCATTGTCAGGCAACTCCCTCAAGATAGTGTTCCTAGACGAGGCAGACGCACTCACCACAGAAGCCCAGCATGCGCTTCGAAGAACAATGGAGAAATACGCAGCCACCACAAGATTCATACTAAGCGCAAACTACGCAAGCAAGATATTAGAGCCGATCCAGAGCAGGTGCGTAGTGCTCAGGTTCAAACCATTGAAAGAGGAAGAGATGGAGGAGTACATAAAAAGAGTCGCAAAGAACGAGAAGCTAAAGATCGACGAGAAGGCGATAAAGGCTCTGATATATGTGAGCGAAGGAGATCTTAGGAAGTTAACAAACGTGATGCAGGGAGTTGCAGCCCTAAGCGAGAGCATAACAGAGGCAAACATATACGACATAGCTGCAAGGGCAAGGCCGAAGGAGATAATATCAATGCTTACATACGCGCTTGCTGGGGATTTTGTCAATGCGAGAACTGAATTGAACACCCTTATACTTTCATACGGAATGAGCGGAGAAGACATATTGCTACAATGCTACAAGGAAGCGTTGAATCTAGATGTTAGCGACAAATTGAAACTCAGGATAATAAGCACGATTGGAGATTACAACTTCAGAATAATAGAAGGCGCGAATGACAGAATTCAATTGGAAGCAATGCTCGCAAAATTTGCACTTCTTGAAAACCTTAAATAAAGTTCACTGTTTTACTGCAAATACCAGATATGCAGTGTGCCATATTCCTTTAGTTGACGGTCTTGTACCCTCCTTTCTGACCATCATCTCCCTTACCATAACTTCAACAACATGAGTATCGGAGAACTTCAATTTCTCAAGGGTTTGAACATATTTTTTTACCTGTTCTGTGTGCGGTATGTAACTTACTACTCTCCCGCCTATTTTAAGCGCCTTCTTGACATTCTTCAACGCCTTTTCCGATTCTGGCATGTCTAGCGTAACCAAATCAACTTCTTTTTCATCTATCTTTTTCTTAACATCGCCATTTTTCAATATCAGATTGTCGAGTCCTAACATGTCCTTGTTTTTCTGCGCTATCGCAAGAAAATCGCTTCTAATGTCATAACTATACACCTCCTTGCACACCCTTGCAAGCCCTACTGCAAGCCAACCGCTTCCTGTTCCCGCGTCAACGCATACGCTATTCTTGTCTGCTCCCGAATATGCTATTATTATCCCTATGTCCTTGGGAAGTATAACCTGCGGACCCCTCTTCAGTTTCCTGTAAGTTTGCGGATACACGAACATTCTATCATTTCTTTGCTATTTTCTTTGTTTTTGGTTTCTTTGCTGTCTTTTTCTTTATCTCTTTTTTTGCTTTTGTAACTTTCGGAACGCTTGGAGCTGCTTCAGTTTTCTGAACAACTGCGCTCTCCTTTGCAACTATCTCGCTAGCTCTTTTTGGCTTAGGTACTTGTACTTCTTTTGGTTTGCCCCAATCTTTCTTGCTTTCGCAGTTAGGATCCAGGTCCATTTCAAATACCCTCTTTCCTCTTCTAAATACTTTTACTATCGGAGTTCCGCACAGAGGACATATCTTCTTTGTAGGTACTATATTTGAACCATAAGGCAATGGATACGAGTTTGTGCAGTTTGGCCAGTTCGAGCATCCCACGAACCTGTTCCCCTTCTTTGACATCTTGACTACTAGATTCCCTCCACATTTTTTGCATACGCCTATCGCATTTGCGCTCTCGCTCTCCTTTAGTCCTTCCTTAAGCTCACCCCCAATCTCCTTTTCATTCTTCTTGAACTTGTCTATTATCTTTACTATGATCTCTTTCCCCTCGTCTATCACTTTCTCCTCTTTTATCTCGCCTTTTGCAACCTTTTCGATGTCGGACTCGAGGTTTTTTGTCAACTCCTCGTCCAGTATCTCCTCGCCGTACTTGTTCAGCGCGTTGTGCACGCTTAGACCGAATTCTGTTGTCTCTATCATCGCTCCCTTTATGTACTCCCTCTTGAACAAGGTGTCTATAATCTCCGCACGCGTGGCCTTTGTTCCAAGGTCCTTCCTTTCAAGCAGCGCAATCAGGCTTGCCTTTGTATATCTCTTGGGCGGTTTTGTTTCCAATTCCTTTATTCCGAGCTTCTCGGGCTTTACCTTGTCTCCGACCTTTACATCAGGCAGCATGTTCTCATCCATCCTTGCATATGGCTCGTAGAAGCTTATCCATCCCTTTTGCTTGATTACTGTGCCTGACGCGCCATATAGTTCGCCATTGGCATCAAGAGTTATCGAGCTTCTCTCAACTGTTGCCCACTCAGCGAAGCATGAAAGGAAACGCTTGACTATCAAGTCGTATAATTTTTGCTCTTCATCTGTCAATTTGGTCGGAATTACTCCAGTAGGGAATATCGAAGGGTGTGCTTCGTCCTCTTTCCCGCCTTCTACCGGCTTAAATCTTGAACTTGAAATCAATATGTTAGCAAGGTCGCTGTATCTGGGATTCTTCGCGATCTCGCTTATTATCTTTGGCAAGTTCAGCGTGTATGGAAGCTTCTGCGATGCGGTTCTAGGATACGATATGTAGGACCTTTCGTAAAGAGACTGGGCTATTGCAAGCGTCCTTGAAGGATCTATCCTTAGCGTCCTGCTAGCCTCGAGCTGCAGTACAGTAAGATCAAAAGGAGGGTTTGGCCCAATCTTTTCCTCTCTTCTATTCACATCTTTTACATAAGTTTCTGCGCCCTTGCTCTTCTCAAGCGCTTCTTCTGCAACGCTTTTTTCGAATATGTCGCCCCTTTTGTTCTCGAACTGCACTCCGAAAGCCTTCATCATTAGTTTCCAGTAAGGCTGAGGCTTGAAATTCTTTATCTCCATCTCCCTGCCTGCAAGTATGGCAAGAGTAGGCCCCTGCACCCTGCCTATGCTTATTATCCTCCTTATCCCGATCGACGATAGCGAGTGCATAAGGGCCCTGCTGAGGTTTATCCCCCACATCCAGTCGAGCATGTGCCTTACTTCACCGGCATCGAAGTTGTTATAATCGAAATTGTTCAATGCCGAGTAAGCGCTTATCAAATCAGAATTGGTGGTCGTTGAGAATCTCATCCTCTTTATCTTCCCCGAGTCAAGGCTGCTCTGGAAATTCGACTTGAGTATGGCCTTGATTATGTTCGTGCCTATTACGGTTCCCTCCCTGTCATAGTCGCATGCGTTTATGAAAGTGTCGCACTTCTTCCCCATCATCTCCGCAACATCGAGGTATTTCTTTGTAAAGTACGCGCCCTTGTTTACTGTGTAAGATGGTACCCATTCGATGTCGAAGATCGGATAGCCCCTAAAATCGCCTTTCTGCTTTAGGGTGAAAAGATGTCCTGCAGCTGCGACAACATAGATCGTGTCACCGCCGTTGCTAAGCTCGTAGTACGTTACTCCGTTTACGAAATTCCTCTTTGCAGAATCGCTTAGCGAAGCGGCTATTCTTGACGCTACACTAGGCTTTTCCGCAACTATCAATTTGTTCATAATTACCAATTACTTGGTTCTTCCGGCCTTTCTCCTGCCAATCTGGATAGAGTTGCTGGCCTTTGAAAAGTCGGATATATGGTACGCCAAATATATGCCAAGCACTATCGCAACCAACGCTATAAGATAAAACAGCACGCCAGCGCCTATCACAAAAAACACAATTATTGCTATCAGGCTGAGTATTACAACGGCTCCGGAAAGCATAAACGGCTTTTTCTCGTGCTCCTCAAGTTTTATCATCCACTCATCATTAATACTTATTGCAGAAGGTTTAAATCCTGTTGCCTACGAGAGTAGATTCGTACATGTGCAATCTCAAATCTGTTTATTAATATTTCAGTATTAACTATTACCATGGATTTAGCGACAATAATAGGTATAACGCTGATTGCGGCTCTGTTCGTTGCAATGGCACAGTACCTATTCAAGAAGCATATAGAGCAGTTCGACATAAACAAATCGCACATAATAAAGTTGCTCAAAAACAGGAACATGATGCTTGGAGTTCTGCTATACATAGTGAGCCTGCTCATCTACTTGGTCGCGCTTCACTACGGGCAGTTGTCTTTTGTATACCCGACTTTTGCAAGCTCATTCATCTTCATAGCACTTGTTTCGAAATATGCGCTCAAGGAAAGGCTTGATGCAAAAAGAATCCTCGGAATACTGCTAATCCTAATAGGAATAATAATGGTGGCACTTACCTACTGAGTTGGAATCATGGCAAAGAATACAATAAAAAGATATTTTGCGTTTCTTCTCGTCATAAGCACGCTGCTTGGCGCGATCGGCCAGCTAGTATTCAAGATAGGAGTGGCAGACGTTTCAGATTTTTCCATACTTGTGCCGTACGTGATCCTTGGATTTGTGATATACGCAATATCTACTCTCATATACTTCTATACCCTGAGCAGGACAAATCTCAGCTGGGCCTATAGTTTCGGAGGACTAAGCTATCTTTTCACTGTGATATTCGCAGCTGCATTTCTAGGTGAAGTCATAGTGCCGCTAAGATGGTTAGGCGTAATAGTAATAGTTGCAGGAGTAGCGCTTATAGGGCTGAGCTGAAATTACAACTCTATCTTCTTTAGCTCGAACTTGTTGACATGGGCGATGTTCTCTATCCCCTTCCGTCCAGTTGACTGCATAGTTCCGTCTATTATGCCCTTGACTATCTCGTCTTTCGTGTGTTCTGCAGAATAAGCAGTGACAAATTCAGAAAGCTTCTTCCTTATTCCTGCCTTCTTCGAGTCAGCAAGGTGTCCGCTTGCAATTACGAGCAGCTTGAGCACGAATACCTTTCCATCCTTGTCCTTTACACTGTCCCTCGTGTATATAGCAGAGCTGTACCTTCTCACCAGCGAGTGTATGTAGCTGTAGTTGCTCTCAAGATAATCAAGATCTGTCTGCGCGACATTTCCCTCAGCATGCTTTACTCTAAGGCCCACGCTCATAAGCGAATGTGAAGGATTCTTTGTGATCCAAGAAAGGCTTACCTTTATTACCCTGCCCTCTGCCTTCTTGTCCTCGATTGCAGGCATCTCGCCTATTACCTCCTCGCCAAGAACTTTTGGAGCATATATGTTGTACCATTTCTTGCTCTTCCACTTGTCCTGTGATTTTTGGCTCTGGCTAGGCAATCAATCATTCCCCTTTATGAGCAGCGCCGCCTGCTCTGGATCGTATTTCCAGTCGTGCGCAAGCGTGCCCTTGCTCTTGTAGTATTTGGACAGTTTCCATATCTTGGACTCAGTCCTTTGAAGCCTAAGCTTGTTGTGGTTGTCCTTGTGGTTTGCAGTTATGTGCTCCCTCATGTTCACCGCTTTCTTCATGAGGTCGAACATGTCAGGAGGAACAGGGCCCTTTACTCCCTTCTCCTCGAGTATCTTCCCAAGCCTCTTTCCAAATAGGTTCTTGACATATGGGACGTTGTGCTTCTCCTTTAGCAGCTGCCCGATCATCGCCTGGTGCATATTCTGCTTTGAATATTTCTCTATTATCGACTCTATCTCATTCTTGTCGGTATTGACGCTCTCTATCGGCTTTGCCGTCTCCGGGCTAGGCTTTCGCGACTTCGACTTGCCGTGACCTCCAGTGTGCATTCGTGCCATTAAACCACAAAATAATGTCCTAAACGAAATAGCATTTTACGCTGCGTAGAGCCTTTTGCTAGATTTTACAGGTTAAGACAGGTATAATATTATAGTTAAGGTTTATAAG
>VFSW01014581.1_pt1 | contig 10851 bp, 10 predicted proteins | sample 5358111 | NCBI WGS metagenome assembly VFSW01 (sample SAMN11554181, study PRJNA540505) | mine drainage metagenome | isolation source: sediment from site ElyBrook_90M | place: USA: Ely Copper Mine, Vershire, VT | collected 2017
ATATTTCTCATGTATTTTGTTTAATGTTGGGATTTCCTCCCGACAGGGCAAGCACCAAGTTGCCCAAACGTTCACTACCAGTATTTTGCCAAGCTGTCGGGAGAGGGTCTGCCTCTTGCCGTTCAAGTCCGCAAGCGGTAACAGCAGGATTCTCTGAGCCGCCATTTTGTTCGTCGGGGAGTCCAGGTGGGCGCGATTGAAATGGTATCCGGCAAACCCGGAAGCAGCCGCGGCCATCAGCAATGCGCCGATCTGTAGCCACTTATTCACCGCTGGCAACCAAAGTCCGCACCGCATCCAGGCCGGCACGCTCCAGCGGCCGGCCCAGAGGGGACGTCTTGACGCTGCGGCGCTCGTCGCCGGGCCAGTAGACCGTCACACGAACCGGTGTCCCCTGCCAGTCCAGGGAGAGCACGCTAACCGCCCGCTCCTGATTTCCACTGTAATGACGTAACTCCGCGGTCTGGTAAGGAATGTTGCGGTTAAGGAGAAAGATCTCCAATTCCTTGCCGCTATCGGCAAATACCTGCAGATCGATATCAGCATAACGCCCGGCGGTACCCTTAAGCACCGGGCCCGTGAGGTAGGGCTTGAACTCCGCCAGCTGTTCCATTGCCGCCAGCGCCTGACTGCGCAGGTAACGCAGGCGTTCGCGCTGTTCCTCGCCTTGGTACAGAGACTGGTATACGCGCAGCTCGGTTTCGATCTCATCGTTATCCGGCAGGGACTGGGTATCACCGGCACCCAGTTGGCGCGCCGCCTTGCGCTTGGCCATGGCGAAATCTTCGACGCCGTCTTCTGCCATAATGCGAGCGGCGATCGCGGCAATCCGGGTGCGCATCTGTTGCTGCTTAAACTTTTCCTTGGGCATCCCGCACTCCGCGCGCACGCTTTTTGGGATAATAGCGCAGCGGGGCGCCCAGCGAAACACGCTAAACTCCCGTGCTGCGTCCTGTCGGGGCCGCAGACGGAAAAGTCAACTTTTACCAGCAGACTTGCCCGACGATCGGCCCCGACCTATCGAAGGAAAGGCCAAGCGTTCCGCTAATGCACATCCACATTCTCGGCGTCTGCGGCACTTTCATGGGCGGCCTCGCCACGATCGCGCAGCAGGCGGGCCACCGCGTAACCGGCTGCGATGCCAATGTCTATCCGCCCATGAGCAACCAGCTCAGTGCCCAAGGCATAGACCTGATCAAAGGCTATGGCGCCGAGCAGATCGGCTTAAAGCCAGACTTGTGGGTGATCGGCAACGTGGTTACCCGCGGTACACCCCTGATGGAAGAAATCCTGGACCGTGGCGAGTCCTATATCTCCGGCCCACAATGGCTGGCGGAGAATATTCTGCGTACGAAGTGGGTACTCGCCGTCGCCGGAACCCACGGCAAGACGACCACATCCGCCATGCTCGCGTGGATCCTCGAGGTCGAGGGAAAGCGCCCTGATTTTCTTATCGGTGGCGTGCCGCAGAACTTCGGCGTTTCTTCCCGGTTGACTGATTCTCGCTTTTTTGTGATCGAAGCGGACGAGTACGACACGGCTTTTTTCGACAAACGGTCAAAGTTTGTCCATTACCGCCCAAGAACTGCCATATTGAATAACTTAGAGTTCGATCATGCTGATATCTTCTGCGATATTGCAGCTATCGAACGACAATTTCATCACTTCGTCCGAACTGTTCCCCGGTCGGGTCTGCTCGTGTCAAACGGCGTCGATGCGGCTTTGGCGCGGGTTTTAAGCCAAGGCTGTTGGACCCCGGTAGAGCATTTCTGCACCAGAGGCGGCTGGCAAGCTGACGCGCTGGACGCTGATACCTTTTGCGTTAGCTTCGCGGGACAAAAGCAGGGGCGGGTACGCTGGGGCTTACAGGGCGAGCACAACCGTTCCAATGCCCTGGCCGCCATCGCGGCCGCCCGTCACGCCGGCGTCGATCCTGGCGCCGCCTGCGTTGCACTGGGGCGTTTCGACAACGTCAAACGCCGCATGGAGTTACGTGGCACGGCGGCCGGAGTCGCCGTATACGATGACTTCGCCCACCATCCAACGGCGATTGCCGCCACGCTGGCCGGGCTAAGAAGCAAGGTCGGCAAGGCGCGCATTCTGGCCGTGCTGGAGCCGCGCTCGAACACGATGAAACTCGGCGTGATGAAGGATGCGCTTGCGGGCAGCCTGGCCGAGGCCGATCTAGTGTACTGCTACGGCGCCAATCTGGGCTGGAATCCGGCCAGCGCACTCGCCCCTTTGGGCGCCAGGGCGGTATGCCGCGACGATCTCGATGCGCTGGTAGCCGCCATTGCTGCTGCGGCCAAGCCCGGCGACCAGGTGCTGGTCATGTCCAATGGCGGATTCGGCGGCATTCACCGGATACTGCTCGATCGGCTGGCGGGCAATGGCTGAATACAGCTATCGCATCGTCAACGTGTTCGCCGAGGAGCGCCTGGCGGGCAACCCGCTTGCCGTGTTCGAGGACGCGCGCGCCATGGACGCGGCCACAATGCAGGCGCTCGCATTGCAATTCAACCTTTCGGAAACGACGTTCCTGCTGCCCTCCGAGCATGCAAGCGCGCGGGTACGCATATTCACACCAGCGAACGAAATGCCTTTCGCCGGGCACCCGACGCTGGGCTCCGCCTACGTAGTGCGCGCGCTGAAGCGTTGCGGCGACGCGCTCAGCCTGGAAATGGGCGCAGGAGTCATACCCGTCAGCGCCGCCGGCGACGTCTTCACCCTGCAGGCGAATGCGGCGAAAACCCGCCCCGCGCGGCTTACGCGCGACAGCCTGGCCAACATGCTCGGCCTGTCGACGGCCGATCTGGGCGAACGGCCACTTTGGGTCAACACCGGTAACGAGCAGTTGTTGGTGCCGCTCACTTCGCCTGACGCGGTCGCGCGTTGCCAGCCCGAGCCACGGCTGGCCCAGCGCCACGCCAACGACGCCGGGATGGTCAAAATCTATGTTTGGGCCGAAACCGGCGATGAGCAGATCGTAGCGCGCTTCTTTTTCAGCAAACACCCCGGTTCGATCGAAGAGGACCCGGGCACAGGCTCGGCCTGCGCCAACCTTGGCGGCTGGATGATCGCCGCCAAAAAACAACTGCCGCTGGTTCGAACGATCTACCAGGGAGACCGTGTCGGTCGCCCGTGCCGTTTGCGTCTCGAGGTGAACGAGGCAGGAAAAATATTCGTCGCCGGCCGCGTGATCGAACTCGGCCGCGGGACGGTTTCGATTTGAAATGCTGATTTATCTGCACGGTTTCAACAGTTCGCCCGGTTCGCACAAGGCGCAGCTGCTCAAGCGCTACATGGAGGAACGCGGTAGGGGCGGCCAATACTGCTGCCCCGCGCTGCCGACGCTGGGCCTGCACGCCATCGCCGCGGTCGAGGCCGAGATCGCGCGGCACGCGCGCGGGTCCGTCACCCTGGTCGGCAGCTCGCTTGGCGGCTTCTACTCCAGTTACCTCGCCGAACGCCACGATCTGCGCGCGGTCCTGATCAACCCGGCCGTGCGCCCGCATGAGGACTTGCGCGCCTATCTCGGCACCCAGCGCAACCTCTACACGCAGCAGCGGTACGAACTGACCGAAGAGCATCTGCGCCAGTGGGAAAAGCTCTATCTCCCGACGCTGCGGCCGCAGCGCTACTTGCTGCTGGTCGAGACCGGTGACGAAGTGCTCGACTATCGCGAAGCGGTGGAAAAATACCGGGGCGCGCGCCAGATCGTCATCGAGGGCGGCGATCACAGCCTGCAGAGTTTTCCCGCGCATATTCCGCTGCTCCTGGAATTCGCGGGCTTGGCGCGGGCCTGAGTCCCGCGCGGAATCGCCACACCCGCAGCGGCGCAGGCTTCACGCGGCTTGCGACCAGGGCTGGAATCCCTTGGGCAACCCGGCCTTCGAAATGTGCCCGTAAAGCTCGGCGTCGGGTAGGGGAGCGAACGCCGTCCGGCGCACTTCGATCAGCTTGCCGAGGTCTATCCCGGTATTCACGCCCATGGACTCAAACATGAACACCAGATCCTCGGTGACCACGTTGCCCGAAGCGCCCGGCGCAAACGGACAGCCGCCCAGGCCTCCCAGAGTGCTGTCGAAATTGCGCACGCCCACTTCGTAAGCGGCGAGCGCGTTGGCCAGCCCGAGGCCGCGCGTGTTGTGGAAATGCGCTTCGATGGGGAAGTCCGCCCCGATCGCCTCGCGCACTTTTCGGAAAAGGCGTTTCACCTGCTCCGGATTGGCATAGCCGACCGTGTCGGCGAGACTGATCGAGTCGGCTCCGGCTGCGCGCAAGGCAAGCGCAACCCGCACCACGTCTGCTTCTGCAACCACGCCCTGCAGCGAGCAGCCGAAGGCGGTGGAGCAGGCGCCGACCAATTGTGCGCGCCGATCTCTTGCTTGCGCCTTCACTAAATCAGCCATGCGTGCGAACTCTTCGATCGCCTGCGCCGTCGTCTTGCGCACGTTGCTCATGCTGTGCGCCTCGGACACCGAAATGGGCACCATTACCCGGTGCGCGCCGGCGGCGAGGGCGCGCTCGCAGCCTTTGAAGTTGGGCACCAGCACCACCGGTGTCAGGCCGCGGAGGGAATTCGCGTGCGCCAGCACTTCCTCGGCATCGACGAACTGCGGGATGAGCTTTGCCGGGACAAAGGAACAGACCTCGATCGCGGGCACGCCAGCTGCGGCTTCGGCGCTGATCCAAGCCTTCTTCGCCGCGGTCGGCATGAAGCTTTTCGTGTTCTGCAAGCCGTCGCGCGGACCGACTTCGGTGATGACTACATCGACTGCGTTCATATCCTTCCCCCCGCTTGCCGTGGCGATGCCCAAGTATCGCATAGTGCCCCGTCCCGCCGCCGCCGGCACGCTGCTGGCTTTGCCATGAACGGGCAGGTGTATCCACCACGGCGACCAGTTGCGGCTAGCGTATAATTTCGGTCCGCTGCGCTTAAACGGACGCGGCATGGGCACCGCGCCCTGCAAGCTGCCCGTCGGGCGTGGCGGCGGCGCTCGACCAACCCTATTCCTCCGGCTTTGATCCCATGAATGTGCTGTACGAAGAGGCCGGCTCCTTCAAAGTCGGCGCCGTGCTCGCCGAAAGCGACGCCTCGCTACAGGTGGAAGCTGCACATGGCAAACGAAGCAAGATCAAGGCGGCAAGCGTGCTGCTGCGCTTCGAGGCGCCGCCGCTGGCCGAACTCATTAGCAAGGCCGAAGTGCTGGCCGCCGAGATCGATACCGATTTCCTGTGGCAATGCTGCGATGAAGCGGAGTTCGGCTTCGCCGATCTGGCGCGCGAATATTGCGGACATGCTCCGAACGCGCTCGAGGCTGCGGCGATTCTGATCAAGCTGCAGTCGGCGCCGATGTATTTCTACCGCAAGGGCAAGGGGCGATTTCGCGCCGCTCCGGCCAACACGTTAAGGGCGGCGCTTGCCGGCGTGGAGAAAAGGCGGCTGCAGGAGGAGCAGATCCGTGCATGGGCGGAAGAACTGCAGTGCGGCACCGTCCCTGACGCGCTACGCGTCATATTGCCGCAGCTGCTGTACCGGCCCGATCGCAATCGCATCGAGACCAAGGCGCTGGAACTCGCTTGCGAGGCGTGCGGGTTGTCGGCGGCAAGGCTGTTCGAGCGCGCCGGCGCATTGCCCTCCAGCCACGACTATCATCTGGGCGCCTTTCTGTTCGAACACTTCGCCGGCGACGGCGGCTTTTCCGCGGACATCAGCGCCGGCGAACCGCCGGAATTGCCGCTCGCCGCAGTCGCCGCATTCAGCCTGGACGACGCCAGCACCACCGAAATCGATGACGCCTTTTCCCTGACGCGGCTCGCCAACGGCCGCTATCGCGTCGGCATCCACATCGCCGCGCCAGGGCTGGGTTTTGCTCCCGGGTCCGCGTTGGACAAGGTCGCGCGTGCGCGCATGTCGACGGCCTATATCCCGGGGCGCAAGATCACCATGCTGCCGCCGCAGGTGATCGAGCGCTACACGCTCGCCGAGGGTCGCGACTGCCCGGCGGTATCGCTGTATCTGGACATCAATCCGCTGTCGCACCTGGTGGAGGGCCAGGAGACCCGCGTTGAGCGCGTGAAAATTGCCGCTAACCTGCGCCATCACCAGGTGGAGGCGCTGGACGCGGCCTTTCTCGCAGGGGAAGAACGCGGGGATCTGCCGTTCGAAGCGGAACTGTTTTTCCTGTGGCGGCTCGCGCTCGAACTGGAGGCGGCGCGCGGCAAGCCCGCGACGCAGCAGGACCGCGTCGACTACAACTTCTATGTTGAGAACGAGCGCGTCAGTATCGTCGAGCGCAGGCGCGGTGCGCCGCTGGACAAGCTGGTGGCGGAGCTGATGATCAGCGCCAATAACAACTGGGGCCGACTGCTCGCCGACCGGGGCGTGCCCGCGATCTACCGCACCCAGTCCAACGGCAAAGTGCGCATGACGACCGTGGCCTCGCCGCACCAGGGTCTGGGCGTGTCGCACTACGTATGGGCAAGCTCGCCACTGCGCCGTTACATCGATCTGCTGAACCAGTGGCAGTTGCTCGCCTGCCTCTCGGCTACGGCGCCGCCGTTCGGAAAAAACTCCGCCGATCTGCTCGCGGCGATGCGCGAATTCGAACTGACCTACGCCGCCTATGCCCAGTTCCAGAGCAAAATGGAGCATTACTGGTGCCTGCGCTGGTTGCTGCAGGAGCAAGTGACGCTGTCAAAGGCTCAGGTGCTACGCGATAATTTGGTCAAGTTCGAAGGTATTCCGCTTTATGTCCGCGTACCCTCGCTGCCGGATCTCGACGTGGGCAGCCGGGTGCTGCTCGAAATCGAAGGGATAGATTTGATCGATAACTCGGTCAAAGCCCGTTACAAGGGACCGGTCGAAAGCGGGTAGCGCCTGATCCGGATGGCGTTGCCCGCGCGGCGATCGGCCAACATGGGCGGCGGCAGCCGGCCCATTTCGCAAGTTCCAATTGCGAGTGCAACCCGACCAGGCGGCTGCACGCAAAGAGTTAAGCCCAATTCTCTCATAAAGAATAGAATATATTGATTTCGCTAGTTTTTGAGGTTTGATTGCGCCGCGTATATCCACTTAGCACTGTACGCCTGCGCTGGCCTGGGTTCATGGCCAGCATGGAACCGTCGTCGCGCAGTTTCGCGCTCGCGCTGGGACTATCCATCATTTTGCACGCAGTGGCCTTGTCCATCCATTTCGGGCTGCCCAACATTATCCGCAACAAGCAAGCGGCCCCGTCGCTTGACGTGGTGCTGGTCAACAGCAAGACCAAGGCAAAGCCGGTCAAAGCCAATGTATTGGCGCAGGCCAATCTCGACGGCGGCGGCAATACCGATGAGAACCGGCGCGCCAAAACGCCGCTGCCGGTACTGAAGGAGGCCGAGTCCGGTGCCGATGCAAGGCACGCAGAGCAGCGCGTGCAGGAACTGCAGGCGCAACAACGGGAGCTGATGACTCGGCTGCGGGCGGCGAGAAGCGTGACCACTGCCGAGCAAGCGAAAGCCGCGCCCGCGACGGCGGTGCCGCAACCGCAGCTGTCGGGCCAGGAACTCGCCGCCAGGGCCCTTACGATTGCACGCATGGAAGCGCAGATCTCGCGCCATATAGAGGAATACAACCAGCGTCCGCGAAAAACGTTTATAGGCGCGCGCGCGGAGGAATACCGCTTTGCCCAGTACGTTGAGGACTGGCGCCTCAAAGTCGAGCGCATCGGCAACCTGAACTATCCGGAAAGCGCGCGCGGCAGGATATACGGCAGCCTGATACTCAGCGTATCGATAAAGTCAGACGGCAGCCTGGATTCGGTCGAAGTGCAGCGTTCCTCCGGACACCCAATTCTCGACCGAGCGGCCGAGCGCATCGTGAGAATGGCGGCCCCTTATGCCCGTTTCCCCGCGAATATCAAGCGCGACACCGACATTCTCGTCATTACCCGCACCTGGACTTTTGCACCGGGTGACAAATTGTTTGGAGAGTGATTACCGGCCATGCCTGACCAATACGCCGTCATCGGCAATCCGGTTGCGCACAGCAAGTCTCCGCTGATTCATGCCGCGTTTGCGCGCCAGACCGGGCAGGATCTGGTGTATGGGAGACTGCTCGCGCTGGAGGGGGCGTTTGTAGCGACCGTAAACGCATTTCGGGCCGGCGGCGGACGCGGGCTCAACGTGACACTGCCGTTCAAGGGCGAGGCCGTCCGCTTCGCCACTGTGCTGTCCGAGCGCGCCCGCGCGGCACAGGCGGTGAACACGCTCAAATTCGATGGCGATGTGATTTTCGCAGACAATACCGACGGCGTGGGACTGGTGAACGATCTGGTGCGCAATCTCGGCTGCGCCATCACCGGCCGGCGCATTCTGCTGCTGGGTGCAGGCGGGGCAGCGCGGGGCGTGATCGAACCTCTGCTCCAGCAGCAGCCGGCGCAGTTGGTGCTCGCCAACCGCACTCTCGAAAAAGCGCAGCGACTGGCACAAAGCTTTCGCGGTGCGTTCGAAGCCGGCACTTATGCGGCGCTCGCCGGCAGGCAGTTCGACCTCGTCATCAACGCCACCTCCGCCAGCCTCGCGGGCGAGTTGCCGCCGCTGCCGCCTGGGATCATCGCGCCGGGTGCCTTGGCATACGACATGATGTACGGCAAAGGGAAGACGCCGTTCCTCGCCTTCGCCCGCAGCGAAGGCGCAGCGCTGCTCGCCGACGGTCTGGGCATGCTGGTGGAGCAGGCGGCCGAGTCGTTTTTCATCTGGCGCGGCCTGCGCCCGGACAGCGCCCCGGTATTGACACTGCTCCGACGAACATTAGATGCTTAAGGCGATCAAGCGGGCGTCGGCCTTCCTGTGGAAGGCATTCTGCTACACGCTGGGCGTATTGTTCATCGCCTTGCTGCTGTACCAGGGCTGGTTTGCGGTGCACATCTGGTACTGGGTCGGGCACAATCCTGAAAGCACCAGCTTCATGCAGGCGGGGCTGGAGCGCCTGCGCGAAAAAAATCCCAATGCGACCTTGAAGCAACGTTGGGCGAGCTACCCGCGCATTTCCATCGAATTGAAGCGCGCGGTGATCGTTGCCGAAGACGCCAAGTTCTCCGAGCACGATGGCTTCGACTGGGAAGGCATACAGAACGCGATGGAGAAAAACCAGAGGCGGGGAAGGGTGGTCGCCGGCGGATCCACGATTACCCAACAGCTCGCCAAGAACCTGTTTCTCTCCGGCGAAAAAAGCTTGTGGCGCAAGGGGGAGGAGGCCGTCATCACCTCGATGCTCGAGATGCTGATGACCAAAGAGCGCATTCTGGAGATCTATCTGAACGTCGCCGAGTGGGGGGACGGCGTGTTCGGCGCCGAAGCCGCGGCGCGACATTATTACAACATCAGCGCGGCCAGCTTGAACGCCGAGCAGGCGGCGCACTTGGCAGCGATGCTGCCGCGGCCGCTATATTACGAACGCAACCGCGACTCCGAATTCCTGCGGCGCTACAGCGATACCATACGCGCGCGCATGCCTTCGGCCGAACTTCCCTAAAGCCCCGTAGCTCGATGATTACCCGCTCTTCCGCGTGACCTGCCGGCCACCGGTTCCCGGGACGCGCCAGCTAGGCAAGCGCCCGGGGTGAGCCGCCCGCCGAGAAGCCCCTGTGCCATCCCCGGCCCGATGCATTGGCCAAAGCGCTTTGTCCACCGCTAGCGCGCCTCGGCCATATTCGACGCCAATGCGAAATCGGCGCGAAATCCTATAATACGGCGGTTAGGCGAGAATCCGCCGCGGGTGACGGCCCTGAATTGAACATTTTTCATTTTTGGAAAGGAAGCTGAGGCCATGCTCAAGGAATTCAAGGAATTTGCATTGAAGGGCAATGTCATGGACCTGGCGGTGGGCGTGATTATTGGCGCTGCATTCGGCAAGATCGTCGATTCCGTGGTGAATGACCTGATCATGCCGGTGGTCGGGCGTGCGCTGGGCGGCCTGGATTTTTCCAACTACTTCTTCGCGCTCAAAGAGATTCCGCCGGGGACGCCGATGACGCTGGAAGCAGTGAAAAAGGCCGGCGTTCCGGTGTTCGCCTACGGCAACTTTTTGACTATTGCCATCAACTTTGTCATTCTCGCGTTCATCATTTTCATGCTGGTGCGCTGGATCAACAGGCTGAAGCGCGCCGAGCCGCCGCCCCCTGCGCCGGCTCCGGCGGAGCCGGAGGAAGTAAAGCTGCTGCGCGAAATCCGCGACAGCCTGAAAGCGCGCTGAGCGCGGCGCCCCGCAAAGCAAGTACTAGGTGGCCCACTGTGGAGAAGCGCGGTCCGCGCCTGCCGCCTATTTGCCTATGGTGGCGAACACGGCTGCGGCGGCGCTGACGGTCGCCGCGATGTCCTGCTCGCTATGTGCCGCGGACACAAAACCCGCCTCATAGGCCGAAGGCGCGAAGTGCACGCCGCGCTCTAACATCGCATGAAAGAAGCGATTGAACGCTTCCTTGTCGCATTGCATGACTTCGGCGAAACTTTGCGGGGCGTTGGCGCGGAAATAGATACCGAACATGCCGCCGATTGCCTGCGCTGAGAACACTACGCTATGCTTTTTCGCCGCCGCCACGAGGCCGTCGGTCAACGCCAGCGTATTGGCGCTTAATTTCTCGTAGAAGCCCGGCGCCTGCACCAGCTTCAGGGTCGCCAAGCCAGCCGCGACCGCGACCGGATTGCCCGAGAGCGTGCCCGCCTGATACACCGGCCCCAGCGGAGCGATTTTCTGCATGATCTCGCGCCGTCCGCCGAAAGCACCCACCGGCATGCCACCGCCGATGACCTTGCCCAGCGTAGTGAGGTCGGGCTGGATGCCATAGCGCCCCTGCGCGCCGGTCA
>VFSW01014582.1_pt1 | contig 10851 bp, 10 predicted proteins | sample 5358111 | NCBI WGS metagenome assembly VFSW01 (sample SAMN11554181, study PRJNA540505) | mine drainage metagenome | isolation source: sediment from site ElyBrook_90M | place: USA: Ely Copper Mine, Vershire, VT | collected 2017
CCACCTCCCCCACCCGCACCGCCACCCGACGCGGGCGTAATCACTGAGAAGGCGTTCAAGGGCACATTGCCATTCAGGTACATGCCCTGAGCGGCCACAGCATCCCCTGCGCTCGCGTAACAAGCGGCGGGAGTTCCTGTGCCTGTTCCACCTGCAACGAACTGCAATCCCGTACCACGCAAGTCGTCGTAATAGGGGTAGACCTTGTACGTCGTGCTTGCGGTCAGGGTGTTGATCGTGAGGGATCCCGCCGTCGCGGTCGTACTGGTCCCGTCTGGCCGGTAAATCGTCATCGCGGGCCAGGATATGTCTACGCTCGTCGTGGTTGACGTGTAGGTGAAACTTGACCCCGGAACGATGGGCGGGATGGACCCCGTCGCGACTAGACCGCCCTTCGATGGGTCGACATAGCCGCCGGTCAATCCGGCCGACGCTGTTTTTCCGTAGGTGCCATCCGAGACGTGATCTAGCGAGCCGCCTGTTGCCCCCACAACCGATGAATACGCACTCCAAATCACCGCCGGGCTTCGCGCCCGGACGCGGTAATAGTAGGTCGTGTTCCCTGAGAAAATGTGCGTGTAGTGCGTTCCCTGCACTTGCCCGAGAACCGTCCAGGTCGTGCCGTCCGGTGAGTATTCGACCGACGTGATCGACACCGCCGCGGGGTTCGGGGTGTCCCATGTGAGGAGCACGCCGTTTGCCGCCCCGCCTCCGGAGAGGCTCATCGGGGTTGGGGGTGTGTCCGGGATTTCCTCGGCTGTCCCGATGACGTAGGTGATCGGCGTCAGGGATGATTCGCTGACCAACCCGCCGCCGTACAGGTTCCACGCCTGGATCTTGATGTAGACCGTCTGCCCTACCCAAGAGGGGTCAACCTGCCAGCGAAACACGCTGTCATCGACGCGGATCCACGGTGCGCCGATGCTATGTGCTGCGATGGTCGTTGTGTAGCAACCGCGGCGCAAGTAGCCATTGCCGAGCGTGTAGGTTCCATCGCCGTTGAGGACGGTGCTTGCGTAGGACAGAAGCTCCGTATCTACCAGCATCAATGTCGCGAGGTTGTCCGCTTCGGCATGTGTGCCACCTGAAAGCGTTCCACCGGCATCGAGAGCGACCGAGAACGAGTTCACCGTGTCAGGGTCAACCGTTGCCGTCGATACCAGCGTATCGCCCGCATCGTCGGTGAGGGTCGCGCCGGCATCGGATATCAGCGTTGCCATCTGCGAATTGGCGAGTGCCGCGGTGAGCGTTCCGTACCGGCAGCCAGGGGCAACGGTGCCCACCTTCTGATAGCTCACGTTGTCGAGCGAGACGAGGACGTTCGCCCCGCCCCAATTGGACCCCGAGGCGCCGACGCCGATCCACACTTCCGGCGTGCCGTTGGTGAGGAACTGCGGCGCGCGGAATATCACCGCCGGCTGCGTCGCGTCCGGGGGGCCGTTGACCGATGGCACATACCCGGCTGCGGCTTCGACCGACTGCGTGGCGCCGGTCGCAACACCAGCCGGGAACTCCTCGCACACGAACTGCAACTCGTTCGTGCCCTGCTCGCTGATCGACTTGATCCTGACGGGTTCCGCGACCAACTCCGCTTGTGAGTCGGTAAGCGCGATCACATCGCCGGGTTCAAAGGCCACGTTCTCCATCGTGGTCGTGAACGTGTAGGTGTTCCTGATGTACAGGGCGCGCTGTAGAAGCGTCTGGGCGATCTGCTGGCCGAGGGTTGCATTCGTTATCGCGTGGCCCTGGATCATCTCCTGCTGGCGGATCGCGAAGGTCGCATCGATGTCGGCCTGGTCCTTCGCTTCCGCAACCGACGTGTTGTAATTGTTCGAGCGGTTGACGTACTCGAGGCGGATGACGTTATACAGGTCCGCCAACGGCTTGCGGTCGACCTTCACCGGCTTGATGTAATCCGAGTCCTGGAAGGATTTCTGCACCGTCGTTGCAGGCGTGTAGGTGACGCCATTGGCGGTCGCCGACTGATCCCCGTAGGGAATGACGGTCAGTTGCCCATTCGACCAGGCGGTGTTCGAGTTCGTGATCTGCAAAAGCCGGGTCAGAATCTCGTTCATCGTCGTCTGCTGATCGACCACGAGCGAGAGGAAGATATTGTTCGCGACGCAGTAATCGTGGTACTGCGTCAATGACCCTAGGAACGAAAAGCCGAGGCCGTGCGTCGTCGAGGTGAGCAAGTCCGAGAAGATCGCGGACGGGTCCGCATCGACGATCCCGCTGCCGTACTGCAAAAGGCCCGCAATTTCGAAGTTGAAGTTCGGGACGTTCGGGGAACCGCCGAGCGCCAAATTGATGCAACCTACCCATGCGGTGTTCGTGTATTGAAGCGCCTCGGCGCCCGAGAGGTGCGACCAGGCCGCTTGCCCGGATGCGCCGGCCGAGAACGTGCCGTTGATGTCCCCGAGCGTGGTGGTCCCGGAATCCTTCCAGATCGTCGCCAGAGCCGTGACCGGCCCCTCGCACAAGGCCAATTGGAACGACGACGAGTAGGTGTAGCTCGTGCTCGTTCCACCGCCGCCCTTCCCCACACTCTGCTGATGCTCGACGGACTGAAAATCGCCGTACCAGATGAGGGTGCCAGCAATTCGTTGCTGACCGTAGACGATGGGCAAGCCCATGCCGTACTGCGAGGCTTGAACCTGCATCCCGTTGTAGCGGGTCGCTTGGGTGGCAACGGGCTGGCCGGGACTGCCGAACAGGTTACTCACAGGCCGCGCGCTCGCCAGTAGCTATGCAATCTCGGCAGCATCGCGGACCTTTCCCGGCGTTCGACCCGCTTGGCAATGGCGCAGGCGTGGATGATGAAATCGTCATCGAGGATCAGGCCGCCGTGAGCAACGCAGCGCCCGAAGCGATAGAGCGCAATATCCGCGGGTTTCGGATCGACGCCATCAGGCAGCCTGTCCGCATACCGGGCGATTCCGTTCAAGTACCGTTCTTCGTCCTGGTGCAAGAACCAGCTTGCCGGGTAAGGCCTCGGGTCGAACCGCTCGATGACATCAGCAGCCGCGAACCACTCGATCAGCGAGAGGACGCAATCGACGCCACGGCCCTTCGCGCATTGAGCGTGGTGAAAGCGAGTCCCTTCCCATGAAAGCGCCGCGGCGATCACGGCGGCTCTAGAACTGGCTGATGTGTCCACGAATTCCCCGCGGTCCAATGTTCGTGGTCAATGACCCGTTATTGCCGGCCGTTCCCGGTGCGTTCGCCGCGACCCCCGCGTATTGCGTCGAAGGATCCGGGACGTAAGGGAAACCGCGATAGTGCAGTAAGTTGTTGAATCGACCGCTGCACGTCGCCCGCGTCTTGTCGCAGCCGAAGGTCGCATTCACCCCATCCCCTGCGGTCGGAATGGCGTAGAGCGGGTACACGAGCGTAATCACGCCGCCGACGTAGGACTTCACCGTGCGGATCTGGCCGTTGTTCACGCCCGAGGTGAACTTCACCGTCCCGGCCTGGAAACTGCCGTCGGGTTCGCTCACACCCGAGAGCGTGAAGGAAGTAGCCGAAGGGGATGCGCCCACCGTTCCCGCGTGGGTGTAAGTCGCGGCAACCATCGTGCAAACCCCGTCATAGAGCGTGTTCGCGCAGGACGGGAGCACGTAGGTTTTCGGGAAGGTTGCCCGCAATTGCGCAAGCGGCGACTCGACGGTGATCTTGATCTGCTTGCCGGTGAGGCTGATTTGACCCACGTAGCCGATGAACCAGGACACGGAGCCAACAGCGGTATCCGTCCAACTGTCCGAGATGAAGCGGTCGATCTCGACCTTGGCGTAGTCAAAAACGCTCTGCCAGGCGGATTTGACTAGGGACTGACTGTTGATCGTGGTCGACCCGTCATCCAGGATGGTGACACTCATCTGGTCGACGTTGAGGCCCATCGACCACTTGGCCTTGTCGCGCGTGATCGGTGGCCCAACGGCAAACGTGTTGCCGCCGACGGTGAGCGCGGTATTGCCCGTCGTCCACCGCAGCACGGTCCCATTCGCGAGCGTGATGGTGAAAAGATCAGCGGTGACGAAGGGCCCCCCGGTGTTGAGGACCGTTTGCAGCGCGCTCGAGATTGTCCTCACCAGAACGTCTCCAAACTTACGCTTTTCGTCTTGTAGAGTTGCGACATGAACTGATCGAACTCGGCTGTCCCTTTCGAGAAGCGGCACTGAAAGTAATAAGCGCCGGTCCAAGTGAGCGAGGTACCGGAAGCGGGCGCGGTCGCGTAGGTCACATATCCATTGCTCGGGCTATTGAATGTCGCCGTGACTGCCGACCCGTTCACGTAGGCGTCCGTCGTGCCGAAGGATGCCGCGACGGGTTCCGCGAAGCCGCCATACGAGCGCAGCAACTGGAACGTCGTCGTTGCTCCGTCCCCGGTGCCGATGGCTTGTGCCGTCACGCTGTCATTGCCCGGTCCCGCATCGAACAAAAACGGGGTGACGTTGCCCTGCTGCTGGTTGAAAAAGGCGAGCAGGGTCTGGTAATCGGCTTGCGCGAGGTATGCGTATTGGACGCCGAGCTTGTAGAGGGGGTACTGCTGGTAGGTGGCAGCAACCACGCGGCCGGTGACGGTTTTCTGCACCTGAGCGTTCCACACTGGAGCGATGGTAGGCGCCCAGACGTAGCCGGTGATGGCGGGAAAGACGTTCACGCGAAGGCGCCTGTCCGGTGGGCGTTACGAAATCCGGCCGCCAGTGCTTCCGGGTTACGTTGCAGCATCTCGTGGAAGCTCGCCGCATCGTTCGCGTGGATGTGGTAGTGATGCTCTGCGCCGCCGCCCATTCCGCCGCCGCTGATTGCGTCGCGAAAGTCGTTCGCAAAGGGGCGCGGCAGGATGGTTTCCCCTGCGTGAACCATCGCCGGCATGTCGTGCGGGATGTTCCACGCGCCCACATCGAAGCTCGCCAGCGCCTCATAGGCCCCGACTGCCGCAAAGGCGGTCGTGGCTGCGATGGGCGCCAATACGGGGCCGACGTAGGGGATGCCGACGACCGCGCTGTAGGCGCCGGCCGCGGCCTTGGCGGCATCTGCCCGGATCGTCGCCAGGTTAAGTGCGGCTGCACTCGCCTTTTCCGTGGCGTGGGCGGAAGTCACGACCGCCGTGCGGGTTGCGGTGCCGGTCATGGTCGCCATCGTTTTCTGCGCTTCGCTCGCGATCCACTGGACTGCGGACTTGATGGCGACGTCGACGTACTTGAGCAGGATCGAGTCGAGCATCCGGCCCACGGCCATCTGCATCGTCTGCGTGCCCTGGATGATGCCGTTGATCGAGGTCGTGAATGCCTGGCTGATCGGCGCGACCATCTTCTCGAACGCTTTCTGTTGCGCCTGCGCTGCGGTTTCAGCGGACTTCGCCATTTTCTGCGCGTGCTGATCCTGTAGCGATTCGATTTCGGCGTTGATGCGCGCGATCTGTACCGGCTTGCCCTGCTCGAGCGCGAGTTCTTTCTGGTACTCGGCAAGCTGCGCCGCATATTCGTCGTCGTAGAGCTTCTTTTCGCCGGCCAACTCCTGCGCGTGGCTGATCTGCCCCGCGGCCTCCTGCGTGCGCAGTTGGTCGATGTGAATCTGCAACATCGTCTGGGCGTGCTTACGTGCCGCCCCCTCGTTGATCGAGTTGACCTCTTGCTCGATCTGCTCGCGCTTGCGGGCGGCGGCTTCCAAGCCGTTGATGAGCCGGTCGTCCTCGCGCAGGATGTCCTCGACGTAGCGCGTCGACTCGCGGTGATCGTGCGGCATTGCCGCTGCCCGAGGGTGGTGCGCATTCCCGGTGCCGTACTTCTTCTGGATCGCGTTATCGGTCGCGGCGTTCCTAGCGGCATCCGCTGCGGCGTCTTTTTCCTTCTCGGCCTCTAGCGCCTTCAAGTGAGCGATCTGCGCGTTGATCTGCGCGATGTACTCTTTCGAGTACGGGATGAAGCCCGAATCCGTGACGGTGCCCCCGGCCGCGAGGGTGTCCTGCAGCGTCTTGATCTGATCGGCGTAGGACTTCTTCGCGCCCCACTGCTCGACGGCGTTCAGAGCACCGGAAACCGCCCGCTTGACGTCATCCCATCCGCGGGCGAGATACCCCTCGTCCTTGACCGCCTGCTCTGCACCCGTGTGCATGTGCGAATAGAACGCATCAATGATCGCCTCGGTGGCTTCGGCGGCTTTGCCCTCCTTGCGCAGATCCTCGATGTGGGTGAATTCGGCGAGAGAGAGAAAGTGATATTGCTCGTTCGCCTTGATGAGCGACTGAGTGGTGGCGTTCGCGAGGGAGGCGATGTACTTGGAGGCTTGCGCGGTGCTCTCGCCGGTCAAGCTCGCGAAATCGACGGCAGCGGCAGCAGCTTCCCGGAAGGACTGGCCGCTGTAGACGCCTGCGCGAGCCAAGGAGAGGATCGCATCCCGCGCATCGCCGACGGTCGTATCGCCGGTCGCAAGATCGGAGGCCAGCTGGTTCAACTGGCCATCGGTGAGCCCGGCGGCGTTGCCGGTGGCAAGGAGTGCGCCTTCGAGTTCCTGCTGGTGGACAGAGCCCACGACAGCCGCGATCCCGAGGCCCGCAATCGTCGCCGTGACCCCGGTGATCGCAAGACCGAGGGGCGACATCACCGCTGCAAGGAGGCTGCTGGATGCTCCCATGCGGGTGAGGCCATACGCCGCCATCCCCATGTTCCCGCGGGAGAGTCCGGCGATGGCTTGAGCTAAGCCAATCGTCGCGCCGCGGTTGACGGTTTTCGCCCCGGCGTTCTCGAGTTCCGCAGCGGTATCGGCTTCGGTCGATGCGACGTTGGTGTCGATCGCTCCGGAGGCTTCCAACTGGGCGGCGGTGTTCTCGTAAGCCGCCGTCGCTGCCGCCTGCTCGGCCCCTACCTGCTCGAAGGTCGCCGAGGCCGCAGCAGCCGCAGCGTAGTCCTCGGCTTCGACGCCTGCCCGCTGGGTCGCGATCAGCGCGCCCATGTAGGCTTGCGCGTTCGCAAGCGAGGCATCCCGAGCGGTATTCAGCGCGTCATATGAGGCGATGATCTGCGCGGTGGACGCTTCCTGAGCGCTCGCGGCGATCTGAGCCGCGCTCGCCGCAGCGGCCGCCCATACCCGCTGGGATTCGGCATAGGCAGCCGCAGCCGCCTGGGTGCTCGCCTGGACGCGCGCCTCGAAGCCCTCGACAGCCGCAGCCGCTTGTGCAGTCCCCGCCTCGACGCCTTGAGCGTTCGCGATGATTGCAACGCGGATTTCTTCGTCGTAGCTTGCCACGATTGCCTTTAGCCGCCGGCGAAGGCGCGCAGTTCGTCGTCCGTCAGCTCGTGCCGCTCGGTGTTACTGAGATACCCATGAGCGCGCATGTACCCTTCGATGAGCCACTGAGTCGGCGGGTGCTCCTTCCAGTAGCCGGAGAGTTCCGAGACGTCAGCCCAAGTCAGGTCGAGGATGTCGCGGGGTCGCCAGCCGGTGGCGTTGACGAGCCAGCCGACGAGCTGGGATCGGGTGACCCGATCGGCTTTTCCCGGTCCAAAGGGCGGCGCGAGTACCCCGACTGCGGTAAAGCCGCGCCAATGATCCCGCCGACATCCGCGAGCCCGCACTGATCGAGGAGCGCATCCTCGGTGAGGTCTGGGTAGTTCTGCTTCAAGATGTCGAGGGCGAACGCGAAGAGAAGCCGGTTGCTTTCCTTCGGATTCGCATTCCACCCCGGTTGCAGAGCATCGAGCGCGGCTTCGTGCTTGAAATGAAGCCGGAGGGTCACTCCGGGGACGATAAACTCGCCCCGGAGGACCTTGACCGTTACGCCATCCATCAGACGTCGGTGTAGATGGTGAGCGGGCTGCCGCCGTTCGGCGCGAAGGCGTCGAAGTCCATCTCGGTGATCGCGAACTTCGCCATCTGCGTCGGTACGGAGAGCTTCGAGCTGATGCACGAGCCCAGCAGGAACCGCTCGCCCGTCCCGTTATAGGAGCGTTGCAGGAGGATCGAGAACGTCGGCTGCACACCCTGCAGGCTGTTCGGCACGACAATCGTCGAGCCGTTGGTCGCGCTCGAGTAGGTGTAATTGATGAGTACCGCCGCGGAAGCATCCGCCGCCGCGAAGGTGTAGACGCCCGCCGAATAGGAATACTGACCCTGAGTCGGGCCGCTCGCGACTTCCTGGAAAGCGACGCTGGTATTGGCATACATCACGCCGAAATCTGCGACGAAGGTCGCCGAGTTCGTCACGGTAACGGTGTACGGGGTCGAAGCCGGGACGTTGTGCGCTTCCTGATACGCGAGGCTCACGGTTCCAACGGTCGGCGTGACGCCGAAAAAGAGCTGCGAGTAGAGCGGCCCGGAGACGTAGCCGGTTTTCGCCTTCCCGCTGTACTTCACCTGCGCGCGTGCGACCAAGAGGGGCGATTGATATTGCCCGTACAGTTCCTCGTTCTTGCCGGCGACCTCGAGTTGCACGTCCTGCAACGCGCCGAACTGGACGGCGTTCCCGCCCACCTTCGCGATGAGAACACCCGAGCCGAAGCTCGCATAATTTGCGGTCTGAGACATTGCGGATCTCCTGAATGGGTGAGTGCCTAGAAGCCGGCCATCACGAGGGTTATCGGAACCAAAGCGACGGCGCGCTCACCGAGCACGCCCTCGAAAATCTCCACATCGCCGTCGATCGCGGCGTACTCGACCAAGCCGCCGAGCGATTGCTTCACGCCGCCAGCGGGCGGCAACATCGCCGTGCGTACCGCATCGAGCAGCAGGTTCAACGGCGTCGATTGCGCGGCCGCGGGATTCGTCTGGAAGGTGTAGAGCGCCCACACCGCGCGCAGCGTGAGAACCGGGGGCGAGTTGGGCGAGAAGCGCCACGTCTGCTTGCCCTGCAACTGGAAAGCCGCAGGGAATGCCTCGGGGTTCAAGTCCTGCACGTTCACCAGGCGTCTGCCCGATGTCGTGAACGCGGTCGCTCCCGTCAGCTGCGCAAAGAGCGCGGCAAAGACCGATTCGACGGACGTCATGCGAGGATCGCTTCGCGCACCGCGGCTCGGAGCGCCTCGAGCCCTTGCGGGGATTTCTCGTCGAACGAGGAACGCATGTAGGAGCGCTCCGGCATCTCGACATCTGGGATCTGCACCCGCTTTGCGAAGCGAGTGATCCCGTCCACCGTGAAGGCGAGCGCCTTGGCATTCCTCGCGACCACTTCGTGCGCGGGGATCGTTCCGCCGAACTCGTGAATGCGTGCGTAGGGAACGCCTGAGCCTGCTCCAGCGCCCCCGACGATCCCTTGCGTAGCATCTTCGATGAGCGGATGCACCGAGCCGCTCAGGAGGCCGCTGCGTCGATGCAGCGGGTTGCCGGAGAGCTTCGAGGCGCGGATGTAACCAGAAAGCTCCGTCGCCCAGGCATCGAGTGCCGTCCGAGCGCGTACCCGCACCTTTTCGGACACAGCACCGAGCCGCTCGACGACGGTGCGAGCGCCGGTGACTTCGAGCGCGATCATCAGTAGACCGTGAACCGCTGATACGGCAGGAGCGCGGTCTTGACGCTCGCCGGCATGTCGGAGGTGTCGAAACTGATCGTCTGTTGAGTGCCGAGCGTCTCGCTTTTCTTGTCGAGTCGGCTGCGCTTCGCGAGCTTGAAGGCGATGAGTTCAATGCACGCCTGCTCGACGTCCGATGGAACGGTCGAGAAGCCCGCGCTATAGCTCACCTGCACGTTCTGCACGTCGCGGCTGAATACGTTGTACGCACCGCCCGAGCGCAGGTAGATCGAGTGCTCGTCGAACGTGTAGCCGGGTACTGTGGGCCCAGTGGACGCGGGGATCGTCACCGCGTCGATTGAAAGACTCGTGACAGCCGTGATCGGCGAGTTATTCAGCATCATCCGCGGGCGGTTGTTGCCGTTTCGCGTCTCGGTGTAAGCCGTGACTGCGAAGGTGCGATTGCAGAATCGCTCGATGAACGCGGAGGCGTTCGAGATCAACGCCGTGATGACTACGTCCTGGGTCGTGTCGCTCGCGCCGATGTAGGTCGAAACATCGGCAAGCGTGGTGAGTGGCGTCACTTGCGCTCAACCACCTGGAAACCGTGACGGATCAACGCTTCGAGTGCTTCACGTGGAACCGTGAAGATGCCCTTCTCGGCCTTGAGCGTCTCGCCGCCATGGGAAAGCGTCGGCGCGCAGTCTTTCGGACCGCGCACCTGCACCTTGTCGTCTGCCATGTCTGATCCTCGAAAGGAAGGCGCGGGCCGAGGGCCAGCCCGCGCCAGATCGCCGATCAGCCGTTGCCGATCCCGGACAGCACCGCCATCGCGAACGGCGCATACACGGCGAGGACTTCCTCGACGTAGATCCCGTGCTGATAGCTGCGAGTCACCAGCGGCCACTCGATGTCGTACCAGTCGCGACGGACGTGCATCTCGGCGACGTTCGGCACGTTGTCGTTCTGGTACTGCGCCGGCAGATCCGACGCCCAGGCGAGAATCGTGCCCGGCGGAACGTTCGGATGCAGAACCACCGGGATCATCTTTCCCTGGCCCAGGCAGAACGGGTTGAAGTAGAACGACACCACCTGGCCGGCGCGGATTTCGCCATCCGCTCCGACCGTCGCGTTCTGCCGCAAGAGAGGCGTGACGCTGCCCGCGGTGCTGCCCTGCAGAACGCGGTTCGTGATGTTGTACTGCTCCTGGCTGCTGACCAGCAGGATCGACGGGCTGAGCCGTCGTTGATCCCACAGCGCTTTCAGCATCGTGTCGATCTCGACCACCGTCCCACGACCCGAGGCCGTGAGGAACGCGCCGTTCAACTGCCGGGTGTAGGCCGTCCCGGAAGCGAGCGCGGTCGTCAGAAGCCCGTTGAACGCGGTGTTCGCATTCACGGAGC
>VFSW01014583.1_pt1 | contig 10851 bp, 9 predicted proteins | sample 5358111 | NCBI WGS metagenome assembly VFSW01 (sample SAMN11554181, study PRJNA540505) | mine drainage metagenome | isolation source: sediment from site ElyBrook_90M | place: USA: Ely Copper Mine, Vershire, VT | collected 2017
GCCCCGCCGTGGCGCTCCAGGAGGACCGGCGCATCCCCGGACCCGGCGGCGAGATCCCTATCCGCATCTTCTTGCCCGCGAACCCCGTGGGTGCCTACCTGCACATTCATGGCGGCGGCTGGGTGCTTGGCTCCCACACAGCTCAGGACCCGCTCCTGCGGGGCATCGCGAACGAAGCGGCGCTGGCCGTCGTCTCCGTGGGCTATCGCCTCGCGCCCGAACATCCATACCCCGCTGGACTCGATGATTGTGTCGCAGCCAGCAGGTGGCTTGAAGCGAACGGGTCCGCGCTTGGCGTCGCGGACCCCCAGGCCCTCTTCATCGGCGGAGAGTCGGCCGGCGCGAACCTGGCTGTCGCCACGCTGCTCTACCGGCGAGACCACAGGGAAGCGCCCTTCCGCGCCGCCGTGCTGAAGTTTGGCGTGTTTTCGGCCATCTACGACCTGCCCTCGATGCGAGCGATGTGGCATCGCAATTTGGTCCTGAGCGGCCCCATCATGGAATTTTTCTCCCGTTGCTATGCTTCCGGGCGGGATCTGAGGCACCCTTACATTTCGCCCCTCTATGCCGACCTCAAAGGCATGCCCGCGGCCATCTTCAGCGTCGGCACGCTGGACCACCTCTATTCCGACACCATCCTCATGGTGCGCGCATGGGAAAAGGCCGGGAATGCCTGCGAACTGCACGAATATCAGGATGCACCGCACGGCTTCACGGGCATGCCGCTCGCGATTGGCCGGCAGGCGAACGCCGACGTGATCGCCTTCCTCAAGCGCACCCTTGCCACAGTCTCCGGCGCGGTTACACCCTGAGCCGTCCCGGCACTCGCTCGAACTGCAGGATGTGTTCGAACGTCTCGCGCTCCCGGATCAGGTCCGCCTGCCCGTCGCAAACGAGCACCTCGGCGGCGAGTTTCCGCGTGTTGTAGTTGGAAGACATCGCCGCCCCATAGGCCCCTGCATCATGGACCACAAGGTAGTCACCCACTTTCGCTTCGGGCAGCAACCGTGTGACCACGACGCCACCATCCTCCTGAGTGAACACGTCCCCCGATTCACACAGCGGGCCCCCGACAATCACCTCCTGCGCCACCTCTGGTTCCCGGCCATCGCGGGTGGCGACCGAAATCTCGTGGTATGAGCCATACATCGCGGGCCGCACCAGCGTCTCGAAGCCGGCATCCACCAGGTAGAAGGTGTTGCTCCCCATACGTTTCACCGCGCGCACTTCTGTCAGCAGCACACCGCTCTCCGCCACCAGGTAGCGTCCGGGCTCCACTTCCAGCGACACGCCGTGGCCCACGATGTCCTCGATCGCCCGTCGCGCCCGGTCCCAGAGGCTGAAATACGCCCCGATGTCGATCCGCGGCTGGTCCTTGTGATAGGGGATGGGCAGCCCTCCGCCGGCCGAGATTACTTCCAGTTGGGCGCCCATCCGCGCGGCCGCCTTCACCATCGCGTCGCACACCGTCGCGAGGTGTGCGAAGTCGGTGCCGGACCCGATGTGCATGTGCAGCCCCTGGATTCTCACACCCGCGCGCTCGCCCAATGCCAGGCACTCCTCCAGCTGTTCGTGCCAGATGCCGTGCTTGGAAAACTCACCCCCGGTGTTCGTCTTGCGCGAATGGCCGTGGCCGAATCCCGGATTGATGCGCAACGTCACACTCGCGCCCGGCGAGACCGCGCCGAGCTGCGTGATCATCTGCGGCGACCCAACATTCACCGGGATCCGGTGCTGTGCGACCAGCGCCAGTGCGTCCGCATCGAAGACATCGGCCGTGAAGACGATGCCGGGTGGGTCGCCCCCGCCCGTGTAGCCTACCTGCAGCGCCCGGAAGATCTCCCCGGCGGATACTGCGTCGACCACCACGCCGTGCCGCCGCATCAATGCCAGGATTGCCAGGTTCGAGCATGCCTTCTGTGCGAACCGGACGACCGGGAACGCGGACACGTCGGCGATGCGCTGAGTAATCACGGACTCGTCGTACACGAACACGGGCGTCCCAAACGCCCGTCCGAGTTCAGGCACAGCGACCCCCGCGAACTGCTGGAGGAGTCCCTTCATGCCCGCCATCGTCCCACATTGGCGGAGGAGCGGGAATGGGGCCGCTCTACTTGCCTGCCCCCAGCACGTACTTCACATATGCCGCGTACCAGTCCGTGGCGATGTCCCGCTGAGCAATCGCAAGGTCCAGCTTGCCTGCGCATACCAGGTCGTGCAGCGTGTTTTCGAGCACGTCCTTCTCGTGGAATCCGGGACGTGGCTCGGCTGGCTGCGGGAACAGGTTCTTGATGTCGTTCGAACCACCGATTTCGAGCGGGATCAGGTGGTCGACCTCGTATTCGCCGGGCGCGTGGTGGGTGATGTGGTACTCCGCATAGACGCGGTTCTTCGTGGCCGTGCTCACATCGCGCACGCTCTTCGAATACCCGGGTGTACAGATCTGGCTGACCGTCGCATTAAACGTCCCGCCCGGCGTGAGCGTGGGGTCGGGCAACACCACGCCTGCTGGCCGCGTGCCGCTGGCCGCCGCGATCACCGCATCGCCCGGTTGCGTGCCATCTCCCCGGAACGCAGTGAGCGTAAGGACGGCGATCACCGTGATCACCAGCACCGTCAGGCTCACCACGGCGACCGCAAACAGCGATCCACCGATCACACGCCTGGATCGGCCCGGTCCGGGCATCAGCCACCTCCGTTCGCGGCATCATACCTGAGACGTGCTTTTGCATGACAGAAACCGCACCATACGCGCGGCAGCGCCCCGAACCGCTAAACTCGCGCAGAATAACCCCACTCCCGGAGGAGAGCGCAAATGGAAACCATTTTCGATGGCAACTTTCAGGCCGTCGTCGCAGGGCCCGCGGGCTTTGCCAACAACATCTACGTCGTCGTCGACCGTTCCACCAACGAGGCCGCCTTCATCGACGCTCCTGACGAGGTGGAGAAGAGCATCGAAGCTGCCGAGTCAGCCGGCGTCCGCCCCTCGAAGATCCTCCTCACGCACTCGCACGGCGACCATACCGCGAGCATCGATGCGCTCAAGGAACGCTACAACTGCCTCGTCTATGCCGATGCCAACGAGCCCTGGCTCAAGCCGGGCCAGCTCGACGAACCGGTGTCTCACGGGGGGGAGGTCATGGTGGGGAACCTCAGCTTTCGCGTGTTAAGCGTCCCCGGACATACTCCCGGCAGCACGGCCTTCGTCCATGGCAAGCACGCATTCGTTGGCGATACCCTTTTCCCGGGCGGACCCGGCCATTCGCGCACCAATGCCGACCTCCAGCAGGAGATCGCGTCGATTACCGCCCACCTCCATACACTCCCGGATGACACGACGATCTACCCTGGCCACGGTACCCGCACGACGATCGGTGCCAGCAAGGTGGAGTATTCCGTCTTTGCGTCGAAAAGCCACGACGCGGACCTGCACGGTGATGTGGACTGGGCGAAGTCGTGATGAGCGGGCGCTGCGTATATCCGGCGTGCGGCTGGGTGCAGCCCCAAGGCGCGCACGGCGATAGACTGTCTCCGTGGCCCGCAGCAAGTCCCGCCTGACCAACTCTCGCCTGCGCCAGCAATTCGAAACAGAACGGCGCCGCGCTGCCTTCGTTGCCTTTCTCCCCGCCGCCGCGATCGGTATCATCGCGAGCGATACCTGGATCACCTCCTGGGCGGGTGTGCCGGGCGGGCTGATCGCTGGCGCCGCGGCCTACGCCCTTGTCTATGGCTATGAGTCCTACATGTGGCGGCGCCACCATGGATAGGCGTGCGGTGCGGCGTGCAACTCCTGGCAGCCTGGCCGGCGTCGGGGGTGAACTCTCGCACCTAGACGCCAGCGGCGCTGCCAGCATGGTCGATGTCTCGGCCAAGCCCGATACCGCCCGCGAGGCCGTCGCCGAGGGCTTCGTCCACATGCTCCCTGCGACCCTCGCCCTCATCCAGCGCGGCGGCAACCCCAAGGGCGATGTCATCGCCGTCGCCCGCGTGGCCGGCATCATGGCCGCCAAGCAGACGAGCGCCCTGATCCCGATGTGCCACCCCCTCGCCATCACCGGTGTCACGCTTTCCATCGACCCGGAGCCGGGGGCAAACACCGCGCGGCTGCGCATCGTCGCCACCGTGAAGACAACCGGCAAGACCGGCGTCGAGATGGAGGCGTTGACCGCCGTCGCCGTCGCTGCATTAACGGTCTACGACATGTGCAAGGCGGTTGACCGCGGCATGTCTGTCGATGGCGTTCGCCTGCTCGAAAAGCGCGGCGGCAAGTCCGGGGAATGGCGCGCAGACTAGACTTGCCCCAGCGCTTTGTCCGCTATCCCCGCCAGGATTTGCAAACGTTTTACCAAACTGGCATCCGCCGTTCACCTGTGGCCGTAGCAGCAGTCGTGCGTTGAGAGTCTCATAAGTGGACATCGCATTCGGCACGCCGCCCCGTGTGCAGGGTGCCCGCTTGTGGAGCCTTGCAGGCCCCACTCCATCCAAATGAAAGAAGGGGCACAGCATATGAAGCGGATCAGCACGCGCTTCCTGCGGTTCGTTCCAGTCTGGCTGCTCACGCGCAAAGCAGGCTTCACGGCACTCGCGCTGGCAGCGCCGCTCATGGCCATGACGGCCGCCTTTGCGCTTGCGGGGACCGTCCCATCGTCGAACTCGGAAGGCTCCACCACCACAACGGCCACCATCGTCGAGACTGTGTCCACTCAGGCTTCCGGGCATGAAGAGGCGAGCAAGGAAACCGACTCTCGCGACAGCTCAGCGACGCAGCCCACCACTCAGACCACGCCCGGCCCCACTGTCACGCCCGGACCGGCTCAAGAGGGAACTGCCGAGGCCCAGGAGGCTCACGCGAATGGCGACGGCTGTGACGATGTCCTCTTCGCTGCCACTGCCACACCTGGCCCGGGAGGTCCCGTTGGCTGCACCGTTGGGAACAGCGGCTCGCATCGGCAGAACGGCCTCGAGCACGGCAACAAATCTGCCACCGCGACCGGCATCGCCAGCGCATCGCCCTCGGCAAGCTCTTCGCCGGATGCGACGAGGCAAGACCCGCACGCCAATGGCAAAGGCTGCGATGACGTCCTTTTCGCGGCCGGACGCACGCCAGTACCCGGCGGGCCCGTCGGATGCACCGTCGGCAACAGCGGCGGCCACCGGCAGAACGGATTGCACGGGAACGTGGCTACGACTGCCAGCCCTTCGGCACCAGCAGCTGGCTCCACCTCCACCACGCCCGTGATGGATTCCACCACCGGACGCGGCCACGCTCCTGCCAACGGCCGCAGCAAACACTGAACGTTGGCACCTCCGCACTCGGAAAAGCGGGCCATCAGGCCCGCTTTCCGTTTGTCACGGGGGCCCGGGCAAGAACCGGTTGCAACGGCCGCGCGGATGGAGTCCACTTCCCGGCATGTACAACGAACTCATCCTCGCTATCGAAGACCACGTCGCTACCGTCACCCTCAACCGTCCCGAAAAGCTGAACGCGCTCAACCGCGGTCTCCAGCAGGAAATGCTCGACGTCTGTTCCCGGCTCAAGAACGACGACTCGGTCCGTGCAATCGTCTGGACCGGCGCCGGTCGCGGCTTCTGTTCGGGCGCCGACCTCACCGGCCCGCGCCCGGCAGGTGCTCCCGACCCCTCCTGGCAGGAGATGATGGACGAAGATAGCTGGGTCGGACGCCAGGCCCGGGCTGTCTACCTCATCGACAAACCCTCGATCGCCGCCGTCAATGGCGTTGCGGCCGGTGCTGGCATGTCGATTGCGCTTGCCTGTGACATCCGGGTCGGCAGCGAGCACACGCGCTTCAAGACCGTCTTCATCGAACGTGCCCTCGCCCCGGATGCGGGCATGACCTATTTCCTCCCTCGCATCGTTGGCACCGGTAACGCGCTCGACCTCATCCTCACCAGCCGTGCAGTCGGCCCCGACGAGGCGCTCTCCATGGGCCTCCTTCAACGTCTCGTCCCGCACACCGAACTGAGCGACACCGCCCGGGCGATAGCGCGCCAGATTGCGGCCTTCCCACCGCTCGCCGCGATGATGTCGAAGCGCTCCGTCCAGCGCAGCCTCGACCATACGTTCGAAGAGCAGTTGCGCTACGAGATCCGCGCCATTGGCATTGGCCGCCAGGCTGCGAACGACGCGCGCGAATCGATAACCGCTTTCCGCGAAAAGCGCACGCCCCGTTACACCGGACACTGAGCTGCGAATACCGCCAGCCGGGGCGAGGCTCGCTACTCCTCGCCCTCCGCTTCGTCGACGTCGCCGTCCGCTTCGTCCTCGTCGAAGTCGAGTGGGAGGGTGCCGTTGAGCGGGACGCGCTTCGGTCCGGTGGCCTGGCCGGCGCCCTCTTCGAGCGAGGTCGCGCGGCGTTCGGCGCGGGTCGCCGCTTCGTCGTTCATCGTGAAGGCGGCAATGCTCGAAACCTGGTCACCTTCGCCGACGCGCATCACGGTCACGCCCTGCGTGTTCCGGCCCAGCCGGCTGATCGTGTCCACGCGCGTCCGGATCACGACGCCATCGCGTGAGACAAGCATCAACTCCTGCCCCGGGTCGACGATCCGGCAGGCCGCGACATCGCCCGTGCGTTCCGTGATGTTGAGCGTCTTCACACCCTGGCCGCCGCGCCCCTGCACGGGATATTCGCTCAGCAGCGTGCGCTTGCCGAAGCCGCGCTCGGTGATCGCCAGCAGTTCGTTGCCGTCGTCGAGAGTCTCCACGCCGACGATATACCCGCCCTTTGCGAGCTTCATGCCACGCACGCCCCCGCTCGTCCGGCTTGCCTCACGCAGGTCGTCGATCTTAAAGCGGATGGCCTGCCCGCCGCTGGAAACCAGCAGCACGTTCGTCTCGTTCGTGGCCAGCCGGGCAGCGATGAACTGGTCGCCGGCGTCGAGCCGCATCGCAATTTTGCCGTTGCGGCGCACCTCTTCGAACTCCTTCAGCAGCGTCTTCTTGATGACGCCGTTCCGGGTCGCCAGCAGCATATAGTTGCGTTCGTAATCTTTGACGACGACGATCGCCGTCACCCGCTCGCCTGCGTCCATCTCGATCAGGTTCGTGAGGAATGTGCCCTTCGCCTGCTGCTTCGAATCGGGGATGTCATAGGCGTGCAGGTGGTAGACCTTCCCCTGGTCCGTGAAGAAGAGCAGGTTGTCGTGCGTATCGCAGACCACCAGCTTCATGATGGCGTCTTCTTCGCGCACCGGTGCCCCGCGTGCACCCGTCCCTCCCCGGCGCTGGCGCCGGAACTCTTCGAGCGGCATGCGCTTGATGTAGTTGCGGATGCTCAGCGTGAGCACGCTCTCTTCGTGGGCGACGAGATCCTCTTCGCGGAAATCTTCGGCGTCGGCCTCCACGATCTCCGTGCGGCGCTGATCGCCATACTTCTTCTTGATCTCCATCGCATCCTCTTTGACGAGGATGTCGATCTTGTGCGGGTTGGCGAGGAGGTCCTCCAGGTAGGCGATCTTCGCCTGGATCTCGTCGTATTCCGATTGCAGCGCTTGCCGTTCCAGCGCCGCCAGCCGCCGCAACTGCATATCGAGGATGGCGCGCGCCTGCACCTCCGTGAACGTGAATGGGTTCGCCGCCGCCAGCCTCGCCAGTGCGCGGTTGCCGGCGGGCAGCCTGTCGAGGATCACGAGGCCCGTGCCCTGCAGCAGGTCCAGCGCGTTCTGGGCCGAATCCGAGGCGCGGATTGTCGCGATCACCGCGTCCAGCATCTCGATCGCCTTGAGCAGCCCTTCGAGGACGTGTGCGCGCTCCTTCGCCTTATCGAGCTGGTATTCCGAACGCCGCTTGATCACGTCGTGCCGGTGCGCGATGTAGAGCTCCAGCGCCTTCTTCAGCCCGACTCGCCGCGGCGCGCCATCGGCGATCACCATCATGTTCACCGAGAAGGTCGACCGCATCGCCGTGTGCTTAAAGAGGAGGTTCTTGATCTGCGTCGTCGAGCCGTCCTTCTTCAGGATGATCACGATGCGCATGCCATCGCGGCCGGATTCGTCGCGCAGGTCCGCGATCCCTTCGATCTTGCGGTCCCGCACGAGGTCCGCGATCTTCTCGACGAGCGTCGCCTTGTTCACCTGGTAGGGCAGCTCGGTGACGACGATCTGCGTGCGTCCGCCACGCGCGCCCTCTTCTTCGATGGTGGTGCGGGCATGCATGACGATGCGGCCATGGCCTTCGCCATAGGCCAGCCGCACCTGTTCACTGTCCTTGCCGACGAGGGCGATGCCATGCGTGGGGAAGTCCGGCCCCTTCACGATCGTGAGGAGGTCGTCGAGCGTGGCCTGTGGGTTGTCGATGAGCATGCCGATCGCGTCGCACAATTCGCCCAGGTTGTGCGGCGGGATGTTTGTCGCCATGCCCACGGCGATGCCCGTCGAGCCGTTCAACAGCAGGTTCGGGATGCGCGAGGGCAGGATCGTCGGCTCGCGGTGGCGGCCGTCATAGTTGTCCTGGAAGTCGACCGTGTTCTGGTCGATGTCGGCGACCATCTCTTCGGCGATGGGCGACATGCGCGCTTCCGTGTAGCGCATCGCCGCCGGCGGGTCGCCATCGACGCTGCCGAAGTTGCCCTGGCCATCCACCATCGGGTAGCGCAGCGAGAAATCCTGGGCCATGCGCACCATGGCCTCATAGACCGGGCCGTCGCCGTGCGGGTGGTAGCGGCCCATGACATCGCCGACGATGCCGGCCGACTTGCGGTATCCCGTGCCCGCCCGCGCACCGCTATCGAACATGCCCCAGAGGATCTTGCGCTGCACCGGCTTGAGGCCATCGCGCACATCCGGCAGCGCCCGCGCCACAATGACGCTCATCGCATAGTCGAGATAGCTGGAGCGCATCTCCTGTTCGATCATGACCGGGCGGACGTTGGACGTGGGTTCGATGGACACAGGCACTCCGGGAGGATGGGCAGCACCGTGCCGCATCCGAAATCGCTAGGGTAAGTTTACCATTTCCGGGGTCGAACCGCGAGTTTTCGAGGCTCGCCGCCCGCCTCGCTGGCCGCCGGGAACTAATTCGCGCTGCCTGGCGTTAGGACAATCAGAGGCCCTCTACAGGTGCCCTATACTGCCCGTCACATCGAGCGGGTAAGGCGGGTGCCCCGTGTAATGCTCCTGGCTTCGGTCCTCGTGACCATGAGTTAAGGCACCGTCCGCGCTTGGGCCACGGCCCGCTCACAAGCCCCGCAGGAACGCCAGCATCTCCTCGTTCACTTCCTTCGCCCGCTCCTGCTGCGTCCAGTGGCCACAGCCCGGGAGCATCACCTTCTTGCGCAGGTGCGGGACGCTCTTTTCGAGGTCATTGATCGCCCCGCCCGCCATCGCCACCACCACATCGCGGTCACCGGCCATGAACAGGGCCGGCTGCGTGATCTTCGCTCCTGCGAATGCCGCCGTGAGCTCCCAGTTGCGGTCGATGTTGCGGTACCAGTTCAACCCCCCGCGGAAGCCCGCACCCTGGAACTCCTTCGTGAAATAGTCCAGGTCCGCCTCGCTCAGCCATGGCGGCAACTCCTTCGGCTCCTCCATCTGGTCCAGGAAGCCGGCGCTGCTCGGCAGAGGCATCGGCGCCCGCACCGGCGCATCGCCGCTCGCCCCAACCAGCGTCAGCCGCAGCTAACGCTTCACATCCTTCTGCAGCTCGTGCTCCGCCACCCCCGGCGTCTGGAAATAGAGCTGGTAGAAGAAAAAGTCCCCGAAGGCAGAACGCATGGCATCGGTCGGCCGCACCGGCCCACCCCAGCCCATAGCATCTCCGGCCGGGGGCTTTGCTGTGCTCGCGCGCGGCATATAGGGCACACTCAGCCCGATCACCGCGCGGATGCGGTCCGGCCGCAGCAGCGCCGTGTTCCAGGCGATCGGCGCGCCCCAGTCGTGCCCCGCGATCACAGCGGTCTCCTCGCCGAGCGCATCCATCACCCCGATGATGTCGCCGATCATGTGGAACTGCGTGTACTGGTCGATCGCCTCCGGCCGATCCGTCTGGCCATAGCCGCGCTGGTCCGGGGCCACCGCGTGGAAGCCCGCCTCGGCGAGGGCCACAATCTGGTGGCGCCACGAATACCAGGACTCTGGCCAGCCGTGACACATGACCACGAGCGGGCCCTCGCCCGCCTCGGCGATGTGCATGTTGATGCCGTTCGTCTGGACCGTGCGGTGCGTGATGGTCATGGGCTGCTCCAGTCATTGGCTCCGCTCACGCGGGACACGATTGTGCCTGCTTTCGCGATTCGGTGCCACCGCCTCGGTATCCTCCCGGCAGTCACGCGCAACCTGCCAGCCGCTACAATCCCCACGTGCTGCCCATCAACCTGCACGAATTCGAAGCACTCGCCCGCGAAAAACTCCCCGCAGCAACCTACGGCTACGTCGCCGGCGGTGCCGAGGACGAGGTGACGTTGCGGTCCAACCGCGATGCCTTCGGACGGGTGCTGCTGCGGCCTCGCGTGCTCACCGGCGTCTCGGAGCCGGACCTGACCACCAGCGTTCTTGGCACGACCATCTCGTTGCCTGTGATGCTGGCTCCGGCGGGTTTTCATCGCCTCTGCTGCGCCGAGGGCGAGGTGGCATCGGCGCGAGCCGCCGCCGCAGCAGGGACGTTGCTCGTTGCAAGCACCATGGCCACCGTTTCCCTCGAAGCAACCGCCGCCGCGGCGACCGGGCCGCTCTGGTTTCAGCTCTACATCTTTCGCAACCGCGCCATCACCGAAGTGCTCGTGCGACGCGCGGAGCAGGCGGGCTATCGCGCCCTCTGCCTGACCGTTGACTGTGTGCAGGCCGGCCGCCGGGAACGGGATATCCGCAGTGCGTTCGCGCTGCCCCCCGGCCTCACGC
>VFSW01014584.1_pt1 | contig 10851 bp, 8 predicted proteins | sample 5358111 | NCBI WGS metagenome assembly VFSW01 (sample SAMN11554181, study PRJNA540505) | mine drainage metagenome | isolation source: sediment from site ElyBrook_90M | place: USA: Ely Copper Mine, Vershire, VT | collected 2017
ATCCTTCCCCAGTTCTTCCGGCTGGTTCACTGCCCAATCTTTCTGCGGCGCCAGCCGGATCCGCGCTCCGTTCGCCCCGCCTCGCTTGTCCGAACCGCGGAACGTCGCCGCCGACGCCCACGCCGTCCTCACCAGTTGGGAGATAGACAGTCCCGAGGCCAGGAGCTTCTCCTTCAACACCCTAATGTCCCGCTCTCCGATCAATTCATGATCCACAGCCGGAACCGGGTCCTGCCAAAGCAGCGGCTCCGCGGGAACGAGCGGGCCAAGGTACCGCGAGATCGGCCCCATGTCCCGGTGCGTCAGCTTAAACCACGCCTTGGCAAATGCATCGGCCAACTCCTGCGGATTCTCGAAGAAATGTCTCGAGATCGGCTCATAAATCGGGTCCATCCGCAGCGCCAGGTCGGTGGTGAACATGATCGGAGCGTGCCGCTTCGACGGATCGTGCGCGTCGGGACCGGCGCCCGCTGCCGACCCGTTCTTGGGCGCATACTGATAAGCGCCGCCCGGACTCTTCGTCAACTCCCACTCGTAACCGAACAGGTTTTCCAGGTAGTTGTTGTCCCACTTCACCGGGTTGGTCGTCCATGCGCCCTCCAACCCGCTGCCGATCGCATCCACGCCCTTCCCGCTGCCATACGTGTTTTTCCACCCGAGCCCCTGCTCCTCGATGGCGGCGCCCTCCGGTTCCGCACCCACATACCGGCTCGGATCCGCGGCGCCGTGCGCCTTGCCGAACGTGTGCCCGCCGGCAATCAGTGCAACGGTCTCGTAGTCGTTCATCGCCATGCGGCCAAACGTCTCCCGGATATCCCGCCCCGCGGCCACCGGATCCGGCTTCCCATTCGGCCCTTCCGGATTCACGTAAATCAGACCCATCTGAACGGCCGCCAGAGGATTCTCGAGATCACGATCCCCGCTGTAGCGCTCGTCCGCCAGCCATTTGCCCTCCGAACCCCAGTAAATGTCCTCTTCCGGCTCCCACACGTCCTCGCGCCCGCCGCCGAACCCGAAGGTCTTCAACCCCATAGCCTCCAAAGCGACGTTGCCGGCCAGAACCATCAGGTCGCCCCTGGAAATCTTCCGCCCGTACTTCCGCTTGATCGGCCACAGCAGCCGCCGCGCCTTATCGAGATTCACGTTGTCCGGCCAGCTATTGAGCGGCGCAAAACGCTGGGAGCCGGACCCCGCCCCGCCGCGGCCGTCGCCGATGCGGTACGTACCCGCGCTGTGCCAGGCCATGCGAATGAAAAGCGGCCCGTAGTGGCCATAGTCGGCTGGCCACCAGTCCTGCGACGTCGTCATCAACGCATGCAGGTCCTGAATCACGGCATCGAGGTCGAGGCTCTTGAATTCTTCCGCGTAATCAAACCCCTCGCCCATCGGGTTCGACAGCGGCGAGTGCTGGTGCAGCATCTTCAGATTCAGTTGGTTCGGCCACCAGTCCGCATTCGTCGCGGCCCCGGCCGCCGTGTGTCTGGCTGCGGCGCCCGTCACCGGGCACTTCGTTTCGGTTGACATGTTCTACTCCTCTTCCTTCGATTTAGTCGAAATATTGCAACGAACTACTTGCGGAAACCGTGCCGCGGAGCGCACTTCGCGCACAGCCCCCGGAAAATGAGTTCACATTCGCGAAGAATTCGCTTGCCGAGCGAGCCCGGCGCTGGCCGGGGCACGTCATACCAGTCCAAATCCTCCACATTGCCGCACCGGTCGCAGATGAAGTGGTGGTGCCGCATGCCTTTCGCATCGAACCGCGCCGCGCGGCCCTCCACCGCCACCTCGCGCACCAACCCCGCCTCCACCAGATCCCGCAGATTGTTGTAAATCGTGGCCCTCGACGACCGCGGATCCACCCGGTTCACCCCTTCGTAGATGTCCAGGGCCGTGGGATGCTTCGTCTGCCCCATCAAAAACGCCATCACCGCGTACCGCTGCGGCGTACACCGCAACCCGCTGTCCTCGAGCGACCGCTTAACCGCCTCGGCGTCCATTCAGACTTTAGATTATATCTAAGGTGATATTTTGTCAACACTCCTGTTGCCGCTGGCCTATCGGCCATCCCCACCGGCCCGCCGCTGCGGCGCAATCGAATGGACTCGCGGCCCACGCGCCCGCCTCCGCCGCGGCAAGCTTTCCCCCGGCGGCTTCCCAATCAACGATCGGCCGAGATCGACAACCTGGGTCGCCGAAGCATCCCGGACGGCTCCCCTATTTCGACCGAATTTCGGCAGTCCGCCAATCGCTTCCCCACCGCGACGGCGTCGGTCCCATCTTGAACTTCAATGTGGCGCCGGACTGAATCTGCTCCCAGGTTATGAGCGGATCGTTCAACGGCTTCCCGTCGAGCGTCGCGGACTGAATGTAGAGGTTCTTCGCGGACACATTTTCCGCCACCACGCGAAACTTCTTCCCGTTTTCCAGCCGGATGCTCATCTCGCCGTACATCGGGCTGCCGATCATGTACTCCCCGCTGGCCGGGTTCACCGGATAGAAACCCATCGCCGTAAACAGCAGCCAGGCCGACATCTGACCGCAATCGTCGTCGCCATCCAGGCCACCCGCGTCGTAACCATATTCGGCCGAGGCGATCTCGCGCACCTTCGCCTGGGTCTTCGACGGCTGGCCGGCGAAGTCGTACAGGTACGCGTAGTGGTGGCTCGGCTCGTTGCTATGCACGTTGTGTCCACCGCTGAAGTGAGCATCTAGTTTCGCCGCGTACGCTTCTCTGCCGCCCATAAGTTGGATCAGTCCCGCCTGATCGTGCAGCGGCGCCCACGTGTAAACCCAGGCATCGCCTTCGGTCCAGCCCGAAACCGAACGATTGCCCGGCGTATCCCGGGAGCCGCCGATGGGAGCCCACCTGCCGTCGGACGTTTTGCCGTTCATGAGCCCGAGGGCCGGGTTGAACAGATTGCGATCGTTCAGGGAACGAAGAAGAAAAAACCGGTAATCGTCTTCGCGGCCCAGCGCTTTCGCGATCTGTGCCACGCACCAGTCGTCATAGCTGTCCTCCAGCGTGCGAGATGCGGCTTCATCGGTCTTGTCGGTCGGAATGTAGCCAAGCTGTTTGTAGTAAGTCAGTCCACCCCGGGCTTCGTACGGCGTTCCTTCTTCGCGATCAACCCAGCGCCGTGACGTGTCTCCGTCGGGTGGAACCATGGCGTCTTTGTAGACTGCCTTCCAGGCAAGCTCGCGATCGAAGCCGTGGAACCCTTTCCGGATTGCCTCCGCGACAAGCGAGTCGGCGTGGGTGGCGATCATGATGTTCGTGTACGACGGGTTCGGCCACTTAGGCATCCATCCGCCTTCCTGGAAGTTCTGAAGCAGCGCCGTGATCATGCCATCGATCCGCTCCGGCGCAAACAGCGTCAGAAGGCTGTTTTCCGCGCGGAACGTGTCCCAGATCGAATAAGCCGTGTAACTTTGGCCGCTGTGCACGCGATCGTCGAACGCACTGTAGTATCGGCCATATTCGGAAAACACGCGCGGGTAGATCAGCGCGTGATAGAGAGCGGTGTAAAGGCGGGTCTTCTCGCGGCCGGTAGCGCCTTCCACCTCGAGGCGGCCCAATTTTTCCGCCCACGCGGAATCGAGCCTCGCACGCACCGCATCGAAATCCCAGTCCGGGATCTCGCGCCGGAGATTCGCCCGCGCCTGATCGACGCTCAGAAACGATGTGCCAACGCGGAGTTCCACGAATTCACCCGGGTGAAATTCCGCGAATGCCCCCCGGCCAGTCACCGCGCCGGCGTCTTCCAGCCCAAACGTCCCGGTGTTCCGTGGAGCCTGCCGGAATTGAACGGCGAAGTAGCCTCGGAAGTTCGGCAGCTTGTCCGGCCCCAGGTGCGCGTCCATGCGATGAGGATTGTAGCCGGTGATCTCGCCGGTAGTTCGATCGACGGCGGCAAAACCCGGGACCCCGGGCCGCGAGATTTCGACGAGCACGCGCGCGGCCCCGGCGCCCGGAAACCGGAAACGAAAATACGCGCAGCGCTCCGTCGCCGTCATTTCGGCCCCGATGCGCGTGCCTTCCTCGGTCCGCAGCGTCACGGCATAGTAATCCGGCCTCGCGGTTTCGTCGCTGTGCGAGAAAGCAAGCCGGCGGGCTTCCGGCGTTGTGCGGAGTTCGCCTACTTCCGGCATCAGAGTGATGTAACCGTAGTCGCCCATCCAGATGGCAGGCTGATGAGTGCCGATGAAGCCGCTGATGGCCGTATCGTCGTACTCATAGGACGTGATGCTGATCTTGTTCTGGCGGGTCTGCGGCGTCCAGTTTGTCATCGCGAACGGAGGTGAGACAAACGGCATCGTCCCGCCATAACCGATTCTGCTTTTCCGCGTCCCGATCAGGGGATTCACGTAGGCAATCGGATCGCGGCCGGCGGCGAGAACAGCGGGAACGAAAAGGAGTCCGATCAAGAATCGCTGCATGGAGGATCACCGATACTTTATCGAGTTGGGGGAGGCAGCGTCCGTCGCGCGAGCCGCCTGCGCCTTGTCCCGGCAAATCGCGTGGAGTTATACTGCAATCCGTGCGGTCAGACAGGTGGGCGTTTGCGATGGGGGCGCTCCTGCCGCGCCTTGCACTCGCCCAAGGCGCTTCCCAGCCCGGCAACATCTTCGCCCCCGCCTCCACGCCCGCCCAACTCATCCACGGCGTCGCCCTTTTCGTCCTTGCCGTGACCGGCGTCATCTTCGCCGTGGTCTTCGGTCTGCTCGTCTACTCTGCCATCAAGTTCCGCCGGCGGCCCGACGACGACGGCCGCGAACCCGCCCAGATCTACGGCAGCGATCAACTCGAACTGGCCTGGACCGTCATCCCCGTGCTGATCGTGATGGTCCTGTTCCTTACCTCCGCGCGCGTCATCCATGCCGTCCAAGACGCGCGAAAACCAATCGGCGCCATCGACGTCACCGTCATCGGCCATCAGTTCTGGTGGGAGTTCCGCTATCCGCAGTATGGCTTCGTCACCGCCAACGAATTGCACGTACCCGTCAGCGACCCGAACCACCCAACCCCGACTTATTTAAAACTTCTGTCGGCCGACACCGACCACAGCTTCTGGGTTCCACGCCTGGCCGGCAAAACCGACCTGATCCCGAATCACCCGAACGGCATGTGGATCGACCCGCACACGCCTGGCCTTTACCTCGGCCAGTGCGCCCAATACTGCGGCGTCGAGCACGCCAAAATGCTGCTGCGCGTCTACGTCGACACTCGCGACGCGTTCGACGGCTGGGTCCGCGCGCAACAGCATACCGCCGCCGTGGACCCTACCGCCGGCGCCGGCCTCCACGTGTTTGAGACCACCGCCTGCATCAACTGCCACGCGGTCTCAGGCACGGTCGCCAACGGAAAGTTCGGACCCGATCTCACCCACCTGATGAGCCGGAACACCATCGCATCCGGCGCCGCGCTCAACACGCGGGAAAATCTCCGAGCCTGGATCGACAATCCCGGCTCGTTTAAGCCCGGCTCCTTGATGCCGGCTATGAATCTTACTCCAAAGGAACTGGATGAAGTAACTTCTTACTTACTAACCCTTCATTGATCCGCATCGAGGCGAAAGGAGAAAAGCGTCGTGTCGTCGGAATCTTTACCGATCCCCGGGCTGGCCGGCATCGAAACCCGGCCCGGAGCAACGTGGATCGAGGTGCTGCATGAATGGCTGGTCACCGTCGACCACAAGAAACTCGGCCTGATGTACATCGTCTACGCCCTGTTGTTCCTGGTGATCGGCGGCATCGAAGCCACCATCATGCGCATCCAGTTGGCGATTCCCAACGCGCACTTCGTCTCCCCGCAAGTCTTCAACCGGATGTTCACCATGCACGGCACCACGATGATCTTCTTCGTCGCGATGCCTGTGCTGTTCGGCTTCGCCAACTACTTAGTCCCGCTCATGATCGGCGCGCGCGACATGGCCTTCCCCCGCCTGAACGCCTTCAGCTTCTGGATGACCGCTTTCGGCGGCCTGCTGCTCTACTTCAGTTTCCTCGGCGGCGACGGACTCTACGGGGCCGGCAGCGCTCCGGATGTCGGCTGGTGGGCTTACGCTCCCCTCACCTCCGTCGCCTTCTCCCGCGGCCACAGCACCGATTACTGGACGATCGCTTTACTCGTCTCCGGTTTCGGAACCATCGGAGCCGCCGTCAACATCGTGGCCACCGTCGCCTCGATGCGCTGCCCGGGCATGACGCTCGGCAAAATGCCGCTGCTCGCCTGGATGAACCTTGTCATGTCCGGCATGCTGCTGTTCACCATCACCCCGCTCACCGCCGCGCAGGCCATGCTCATGATCGACCGCTACCTCGGCGGCCATTTCTTCGACACGCAGGCCGGAGGCTCGGCGGCCATCTGGATGCACTTCTTCTGGATCTTCGGCCACCCCGAAGTCTACGTGCTCATCATCCCCTGCTTCGCCTTCGTCTCGGAAATCGTCCCGGTCTTCTCACGCAAGCCGATCTTCGGTTACCCGGTCATGGTCGCCGCCACCGTCGCCATCGGGTTCGTCAGCCTCAGCGTCTGGGCGCATCACATGTACACCATCGGCATGACGTCTTACGAGAATGCCTTCTTCGTCCTCACCACGATGGCAGTGGGCGTTCCCACCGGAATCAAGATCTTCAACTGGCTCGGCACCATGTGGGGTGGCAAAATCCGATACGAACTTCCCATGATGTGGTGCCTCGGCTTTCTATTCCAGTTCCTCATCGCCGGCCTCACCGGCATCATGCTCGGCTCGGCTCCGTTCGACTGGCAACTGGGTAACTCTTACTTCGTCGTCGCGCACTTCCACTATGTCATCGTCGGCGGAATTCTGTTCGCCCTGTTCGGCGCCTTCTATTACTGGTTCCCGAAAATGACCGGCCGCATGCTCGACGACTCACTCGGTAAGTGGCACTTCTGGCTCTTCCTGCTCGGCTTCCACCTTACTTTCGACTTCATGCACATTCCCGGCTTACTCGGCATGCCGCGACGCATCTACACTTACGAGGCGGGACGCGGCTGGGCGCTGTGGAACATGATCGTCACCATCGGAGTCTTCTTCCAGATTGTCGCCGTTCTCTGTTTCGTATTCAACATGATCCACTCTTACTTCCGCGGACGGGTGGCCGGCAACGACCCCTGGGACGCCTGGACGCTCGAATGGTCCACGTCTTCCCCGCCCCCCGAATATAACTTCGCGGTGCTTCCCGAAGTCAAAAGCCGCCGCCCGCTGTGGGACCTCAAGCATCCCGAGGACCCGGACTGGAAATACGAATGACACTGCCGCACGCACTGCCCGCGCCTCCTGCCCCCTGGACGCTCCCGTCTCGAGGACGCGTCGCTATGTTCTGCTTCATCACGGCCGAAGCCTCCATTTTCACCATCTTCGTCGTCGCCTATCTTTTCTATCTCGGCAAAAGTCTAAGCGGACCCACGCCGCGCCAGGTGCTTGATGTCCCCATCTTTAACACCGTCTGCCTGCTCTCGAGCAGCATCACCATTCATCTTGCCGTGCACTACTTACAAAAGGCGAAGTATGCCGTTTTCAAGCTCGCCTGGTTCCTCACCTTCGCCCTCGGCGCGATCTTTCTCATCGGTACCGGAGTCGAGTGGCATCACTTGATCACCGTCGACGGCCTGACCATCTCGACTAACTTATTCGGCACCACTTACTACTCTCTCGTCGGTCTCCACGCCTTCCACGTCACCGGCGGGCTCGTCGCCCTCGGCATCGTCCTGGTTCTGGCCTGGGCGGGCAAGGTAACCGAGGAGCACACGGGGCACCTCGACGTCCTCTCGCTTTACTGGCACTTCGTCGATGCGGTCTGGGTGGTCGTATTCACGGTCGTCTACCTCATTGGACGCTGACGCCATGGACCCGCACGAAACTCATCGCTCCGAAGGCGTGGAACTGCCGGCCCCGCCGGCTTGGCCCGTCGTTCTCGCCTTCGGCCTCACGCTGCTGTTTGCCGGCCTGCTGACCAGCGCCGCCGTCAGCGTTCTCGGCGCGGTGCTCACGGCCGCCGGGTGCATCGGCTGGTTCCGGCAGGTGCTGCCGCAACAACAGCACGAAATCGTTCCCGCGCCGCACGCGCCCACGCCCATCGCGACGGAACGCCCGGAGGTGGCCCGGATCGAGATCGTCCGCGAAATGCACCGCGCCCGCATCCCCATCGAGATCTACCCGGTCGCGGCCGGCGTCAAGGGCGGACTCGCCGGCAGCGTAGCCATGGCCGTGCTCGCCGCTCTGTATGGTCTTCTGTCGCACGGCAGCATCTGGTATCCGATCAACCTGCTCGCGGCGATCGTCTACGCCGACTCGCTCCACTTACCCGTAGGCTATCTTACCTCCTTTCATCCCTTACTCCTCCTGGTCGCGTCGTTACTGCACTTAGTAACTTCCATTCTTGTCGGCCTTCTCTACGGCGTCATGCTGCCCATGTTTCCCCGCCGCCCCATTTTGCTCGGCGGAATCATCGGTCCCATTTTCTGGTCCGGCCTGCTCTACGCCAGCCTCGGCATCATCAATCCGCTGCTCGACCAGCGCATCGACTGGATCTGGTTCGTCGCCTCGCAGATCGGCTTCGGTGCCGTCGCCGGCCTCGTGGTCGTCCGCCAGCAGCGCGTGCGAACGCGCCAGTTCATGCCGCTGGCGGTACTGGCCGGCATTGAAGCGCCCGGAATCATCGAAGAGAAGGACGAGCGGAGCGGCGACCAATGAGTGGCGCACCCCTCTGGTCCCGCGCCTGGCTGGCCCTCGCCACGCTGACGCTCGGCTCCTGCGATGGCTTGCCCGGCCGTCCCGCCCCGGGCCCGGAAGTCCTCCGCCCCGACGAAATACTCAACTTCACCACGCTCTTCAGCCAGAATTGCGCCGGCTGCCACGGGGCTGAGGGCAAGGGCGGCGCCGCCGTCCCGCTCGCCGACCCGGTCTATCTCGCCTTCGCGGGCGATGACTCGATTCGCGGTGTCACTGCCAACGGCGTGCCCCACACGCTCATGCCGGCCTTCGCCCGCAGTGCCGGCGGCATGCTGACCGATCCGCAGATCGACGTACTCGTCAAGGGCATCCGCCGCTGGGCCCGGCCCGGTGCGCTCAATGGCGCCACGCCGCCCGCCTACGCAGCCGCCGCTGCCGGCGATTCGTCCCGCGGCGCAGGCGTGTACCAGACCTTCTGCGCCCGCTGCCACGGCTCCGAAGGCAAGGGCGGCGCCGGCGGCCACTCGATCGTCGACGGTTCCTACCTGGCGCTTGCGAGCGACCAGGACCTGCGCACCACCGTCGTCGTGGGCCTTCCCGGCCTCGCCGCTCCGGATTGGCGCAACGACGTTCCCGGCCGGCCGATGACCGACCAGGACGTCTCCGATGTCGTCGCCTGGCTTGCCGCGCAGCGGTCCCAGTTCCCCGGCCAGCCCTACCCATCTCTTTCCCCTGAAACGCATGGAGGCTCTCAATTAGCGATCCGCATCCACCATCCCGGCGAGCGATCCTCACCAGGCTGGGTATCGTGCTCAACGGCGGCATCGCCGCCGTGCTCAGCGTGCCGGTGATCGCCTACGTCCTGGCGCCGCTTCGCAGCAAGAACGGCAAACCATACAGCCAATGGGTCCCGCTTGGCCCGCTCAGCCAGTTCCCGGAAGGCGAAACGCGCCTGGCGACTTTCCGCAACCCCTTCGTCCGCCCCTGGGACGGCCAGACAGCCGACATCCCCTGTTGGGTCCGCCGCGTCGACGGCCAATCCTTCCAGGTCTTCGCCATCAACTGCGCCCATCTCGGCTGCCCCGTGCGCTGGTTCGCCGCCTCCGGCCTCTTCATGTGCCCGTGCCACGGCGGAGTCTACTACGCCGACGGCTCCCGCGCCTCGGGCCCGCCCGAGCGCGGCCTGTTCGAGTATCCGCACAAGGTGGAGCAGGGACAGCTCGTCATCCTTGCCGGCCAACTGCCGACGCTTGCCGCATCCGCCGCGACCGGCGGGAGGAACCCGTGCGCCTGCTGAAGTCCCTTGGCGCCTGGCTCGACTTCCGGCTACAACTCGGCGCCCCCATTCGAGAGGCGGCCCCCAACCCGATCCCGCGCTCGAGCGCAAGCTGGTGGTACGTCTTCGGCCGCGCCGCGCTCACCGTCTTCCTCATCCAGATCGTCACCGGCATCCTCCTCGCCGTCATCTACGTCCCCTCCGCGGCTCAGGCCTGGAGCAGCCTGCAAGTCCTCAATCATGACCTTACGCTCGGCTGGTTCCTGCGCGCCATGCACGGCTGGGCGTCGAACTTCATGATCGCCGTCGTCCTCATCCACATGGTGCAGGTGTTCCTGTTCGGCGCTTATAAGTACCCGCGCGAACTTACGTGGATGGCCGGGGTCTTCCTGCTCCTGATGACGCTTGGCATGGCGTTCACGGGCCAGGTGCTGCGCTTCGACCAGGACGCCTACTGGGGCCTCGGCATCGGAGCTTCCATCATGGGCCGCGTCCCGGTGATCGGCGGCGCCCTGGTTCATCTGCTGCTCGGCGGACCCATCATCGCCGGCGACACCCTCTCCCGCTTCTTCGCCCTCCACGTTTTTATCATCCCCGGCTTACTCCTCGCTCTCGCCGGCGTCCACTTACTTATGGTGCTGAAACTCGGTATCAGCGAATGGCCGATGCCCGGACGCCTGGTCCGCCGCGAAACTTACTTGAAAGAGTACGAGCAACTTACTCACGAGGGCGTACCCTTCGCCCCCGACGCGATCGGGAAGGATCTCGTGTTCGCCGCCTGCATCGTGGCGGCCATCGCCCTCTGCGCCGCCGTTTTCGGCCCCTTCGGCCCCCCCGGCCAGCCCGCCCCCCCGCTGGAGGCCGCCGCCCCCCCCCCGG
>VFSW01014585.1_pt1 | contig 10851 bp, 8 predicted proteins | sample 5358111 | NCBI WGS metagenome assembly VFSW01 (sample SAMN11554181, study PRJNA540505) | mine drainage metagenome | isolation source: sediment from site ElyBrook_90M | place: USA: Ely Copper Mine, Vershire, VT | collected 2017
GGCCGTGGCCCAGGCGCTGCGCGTAATGCCGGGGTAGAGGCTGCAAATGGTGACTGGATTGCATTTCTGGATTCTGATGATCTATGGAAGCCACAAAAGCTGGAGCGGATGGCAATCGCTTCACGATCAATGCCGGATGCTAACTTCCTTTGCCATAATGAAATTCACCGTTGTCTGGATGAATCTGAACATGTAGTTGACTATTCACTTGGTTATCATTTAGAACGTTCACTTCCAGAGCAACTTTATAAAAACAATCGATTTTCCACCTCTGCGGTTATCTGTCGCAAAGAGCTGATTCTTTCCTGCGGTGGTTTTGATAATACCTTTCCCAATGCTCAGGACTATGAGCTTTGGTTAAGAATGTCGCCGCGCCTCAAAGTACTTTTTGTGGCCGAGGTATTAGGTGTGTACGTGGATCGCACAGGAAACATTAGCTCGGGTCGTGCTTGGCGACGGTTAAAGAATGTTGTTCGCGTACTGTATCGTCATCGACTAAAAGTAAATTTGTACACTCGCATAATGACATTATCCCGCTTGTTTTTATCCCATTGCTATCGTGGACTGAAGCAGTGACAATACTGATTAATCCTGTTGTTTAATAAGGAAATAGATGAGCACACAATTGCAAAACATCCTTCAGTCTCAGCATGCGGATTCCGATGGAATTTACGGCAACCTAACTGGCATTTCTCAAGATCAATATGTTGAGGTTGCACTGCGTGAGAGGGTAGCTGCCGCACATTACGAAGATTACCTTGAATCGATCAGCGTTAGCCATTCCATCACTGTGATGGATCACGAGGTTGATCGTTTCTTAGCCAAGATTCCTCGCGATGGGGTGATTTTGGATATCGGTGGGTGCTGGGGCTGGCACTGGAGGCGTTTAGCTCAGACGCGCCCCGATGTTAGCGTGCTGATCATTGACTTTGTTCGATCAAACCTACTTCATGCTCAGAACGTCTTGAAGGGGCTAGTTGGTCATCAAGCGGTACTCATGCATGCAGATGCGACCAAGTTGCCTTTCACGATAAACGCAGCCGACGAAGGTTTTGATGGGGTTTGGACCGTGCAGACGTTTCAGCATATTCCAGATTTTGGCAAAGCAGTGTCGGAGGCGCATCGAGTACTGAAAGTGGGGGGGATATTTGCCAATTATTCGCTCAATATACAGCCGCCGATTCGTCGACTGTATCAACTGCTCGGTCGCAATTACATGGTCAAAGGATCTATGGATGGACAGTTCTGGCTGGCTAGGGCATCGAAGGAACAGAGCGAGTGCATAGAAACGATTTTTGGCAGCGCGGTTGCTGAACGTTGGACCGAAATTTTATTTAGCCCTGAATTGCATTTTTCGACCCCTGGCAGAAAAGGGAGTTTACTTGGTAGGCTGGATGTCATCTTGTCAAACAATGTCGGATTTCTTGGGTGGTTTGCCCGTCAAAAGTCATTCCACTGTAGCAAGCTCTAAATGTCACTGAAACATCACTTATTGGCAGCGGCCTACCATCCTCTCAGGATAGCAAACATCCTGCATCATCAAGTTAAAGGCCCGTCATCCGGGCGCTTGCGCGTGTTGCTATATCACGGCATTTCGCAGCAGGAGGAAGAACACTTTGCTGCGCAGTTGCGCTGGCTTTCGCGGTCTTGGCGATTTGTTAATCTTCAACAGTTTACGGCGATGCTCACTGGCGAAGCAACAGTGAGTGAAGATAGCATATTGCTAACCTTTGATGATGGCTTCGCTTCAAATCGGCGAATTGCAGAAAATGTACTTAACCCGATGAAGATACAGGCAACGTTTTTTGTGATTTCAAACTTTGTGAATTTGTCCAAAAAAGATGATTGGAGAAGTTTCGTTACCCAAAACATTTATCCAGGTATGAAGTTGAAAGATGTTCCTGCGCACTGGCAAAACATGACATGGGATGATCTTTCCTATCTTCTTGAAACGGGTCATAGCATCGGTGATCATACCACGAACCATGCGAGGTTGTCTCAAGTCGCATCAACAGAGTTGGTCGCTGAAATTATTGGTGGTGCAGATGTGTTAGAAAAAAGGCTGGGTGTTGAAGTCGATCACTTTGCTTACACCTTCGGCGATTTGTGCAGTTTTAGCCCTGCTGCATTAGAGGTGGCGCGAAGCCGTTTCAAATATGTTTATACGGGTTTGCGTGGGGACAATGCTAATGGGGTGAATCCTTGGGCAATCAGGCGGGATGCGATGGCTGCAACGTACTCTTACTCGTTGATGGGGGCGCTATTGGAAGGTGGTGCAGACCGACTCTATGCAAGTAGTCGAGCAGAGTATGACTCTTGGGGTGGGGTGGTATGTCCCGCTTAACTCATGCACCGTTGCCAGAGTGGCGTGATTTAGTTGCGGCTCTCGTAAGTAATCCCGTCACAGATGATGAGCTTTCAGCTGCGTGGCGCCGCGATGGTGATGAGGCATTTTGGTTCTCGCGCTCAGCCTGGTCACTGGCGATGGTTGCTAGTTGGCGACAGCGGTTGGAAGGTAAAGAAAAAATAACCGTTTGGATTCCTGATTATTTTTGCAATGAGTCGCTTGCTCCATTGCGGAGTATGGGGGTTAGCTTGGTCTTTTATCCAATAACTGATCAGATGGTCCCCGATCTCAGTATGTTTGGAGCTTTAGAGGTCGCCACTCCCCCAGCTATTTTTGTGTTGGTACATTATTTTGGGCAGCCAACTCATGCGGAATCAGTTGTTGCATTTTGCAAAGAACAGGGGGCTTGGCTTGTTGAGGATGCGACCCATGTGTTGCAACCAGCGATGGGTATTGGTGAGGTGGGTGACTGCGTGCTTTATAGCCCACACAAGCATCTGCCGATTTCGGATGGTGCGCTGCTTGTCGTTCGGCCAAGCGGCCCGGCACAGCTTGCCGGGCAAAGCGCCGCAATGAGCCAATTGCGAGAGCTTAATGCGGCACTACTTGATTCCCCAGGATATTCTAATCGGAGGGCTATCATCTGGTTGATCAAACGCATCCTTCAGCGATTGGGGTTGCGCCTCCCCCATAGTGAAGTGGCCTTTAGAGTGGGAGCTGCGCCAAGCGTTTCGGTTGCCTCTCATCCCAAAATGAGTGTTTTGGCAAAACGTTTGCTCACTCAATTGAAAGATCATCTTGATGAGTTGGCATCCAATCGTAAGCAGCTTGCGCTTGATTGGCATCACGCATTGGCCGCTAATCTGGGTAGCACCATAAAGCCACTGCTGTGTGAAGAAACGCCGTACCTTGCAGGCTTTGCTTGTGACAATGCAGCAGATACTGAATTATTGTTTGATCGACTACAGGCTGCTGGTTTGCCGGCAACAACTTGGCCAGACTTGCCCCCGGAAGTGCTGGAGCGAGTAGAAGTTCATTGTGCGGCTATAGCTCTTCGGAGCAATCAGTTATATCTCCCCGTGCATCAGAGTATAAAGCGCAAGCGCATTCTCGCTATCGAGAAAAGCATGTTTATAAACGCAACAATTCAGTGGAAAGCACGAGTTTTAACCAAGAATGAGTGGAGTAATTATTGGCAACAATGCCATCAAGCCCCATTGCTTCAATCAGCTCAATATGGTGATGCAAAAGCAGGAGCCGACGGTTTAATTCCGCAGCGTTTTCTTATTTCCGATGGAGATGGACGGCCAATTGCCTTAGCTCAGGTGCTAACGCGAACACTGCCAGTTGTTGGCGGAGTTGCACGTTTGAACCGGGGGCCACTTCTGTTGATAGATGTGCCTGGCGAGGCGGCAATACAAATAAAGTTGGCGGCACTTCAAGTGCTATTGCGCGAAGCGCGTCGTCAACGTTGGTGGATAGTGCAGGTCGCACCAGAATTGCCGCCAACAGAGGAATCGCAGACGGGATTAGAGGCGTTAGGATTTAAAAAATTGTGTGTACCCGCTTGGGGATCCGCTCGACTATTGCTGAAGGCGGATGAGCAATCATTGTTGATGGGGCTAAATGGCAAATGGCGCAATTGCTTGCGCAAAGGCGAAAAGCTGGGCGTAACCGTGACGCACCACGAATGCAGTGGCGAAAAATTAGAATTACTGATGCGCAGTTATACCAAGCTTCAAAATAATCGGGGATTTGAGGGGCTTTCTGAAAAGTTGATACGTGCACTCGCCAAACAGCAAGGCGCTATGTGGCAGTTCAACATATTTATTGCTGAGGAACGTGAAACAACCACAAATGATGACCCTCTCGGCATGTTGGTAACCATCAGGGCTGGCGATACTGCAATTTACTTGATAGGCTCCACGAATGATAAAGGGCGGCAAATGCAGGCAAATTCGGTACTCCTGTGGCAGGCAGTCGTTCACGCTAGGCGTAGCGGATGCACATGGTTCGACGTTGGCGGTTTAAGCAGGGCCACACCCAAAGGCATTGCCGAATTCAAGCAGGGTCTAAATGCAGTGCCATACGCATTGGTGGGCGAGTGGCGTAAATTTGTATGGCGCAACAAATGATTATGCAGAACATAACCACTCCAAAAATAGGGCATGGTGTCAATAGTCAACTTCATTCATCAGAAAAGTGGGCCGTTTTTTTTATATTTTTGTACTGGACATTATATGAGCATATAATTTTCTTTAACGCGAGTGAAGTTGGGGCGTCAATGGCCGCTTTGACAGTGGCACTGAAATTTGCATTACCCATAGGGCTCCTTGCCTATTCAGGGGTGCAGTTAAAACCAATCAAAGATAAATTTATCGCATGGTACTTGATAATATTTTTTGTTTTTTTGGCATGGATTGGATTAGTTACCCTATTTAATGGTGACTTGATTGAATGGTTTAAATTACTCCCTATATTTGTTTTTTTTATTGCCGCACTGTTAATTTTTTACAAGACACCAGCAGCTTTTTATTTGTACGCTAAATTGCTGATTGGTTATGTTATTTTTGGCCTGATTCAATATGTTTTGACATATGCAACTGGTGCTTACAACGATCCTGTTTTGGTAATATCATACATGTCCGCTGGGTTCATGGGTTTATATGCAAATATAACATCCATGATGTACTTTCCCTCGTTCTCTGTACCCATAGTGCGATATTGTGGATTCTGGAATGAGCCAAGCAATGCATCCGGTTCCGCTTTTGCAGCTTTTTTTCTCGCTAGCATGGTGTATAAAAAAGAGGGCGGGCTAAAGTGGAAATTAGCATCTTATGGGTGTTTAGCCGCTGGTTTTTTGTGTTTTAGCACGGTGGGATTATTTGCCTTTTGCCTGGCGCTGCTGGCTGGTTTTATTCTCAACAATAATGGGCGTTTTAATCCAATTAAATTAGTTAGTAAGTTGCCTGCTATTGCCATTGCGGCTTGCGGGATAGGCATCGCCATTTTTGGGCGCGCTTACGTTGCAGAAAATTATGCGGATAATGACATGCTACGTGCCATAGTGGGTTTGCGCGATGCGCAACAAACAGATGATCCTTATAGCGGCCGTTCAGGGTTAATTGAAAATACGATCAACTATGTATCGGATCATATTTGGGGCACGGGGCTTACTGTACTTGATTTAAATAATAACCTGATGATGTCAGCATCTGCACCAATTTATTGGTTATTGGTTGGGGGGTTTTTCGGACTGATGCTACTATTGCTACGTGAACTTATGCTGGTAGCGGCTTGTTATAAATTGGCAAAATCTAGCCCCAAACATATTTATCTGATACAAGCACTAGTGGCAGTTATGGCCCAACATTTATCTTACGGCTCTTGGATGAATCCCAACTATTTTATTTTAGTTGCAGCGATTATGTCTTACATGAATCTCGCAAGTACCTCACAATCGCAACATTAGGATAAATGAAAGCTCAGTGGCAGCAGTAGAGTTCACCGGTGTTTTGTCGTCACTTATCACACTGTCCAGATTTGTGGTGTCACCTCTCTGATTCAGTTATTAGCATAATAACCAACCCTGGCAGACCGGATATGATGAGCAGCAGTCCAAAACAAATTGACATGGCAAGCGCGCTTTCATTGTGGATTCCAACCATCCCAAACAACCAAATCGCACCAGCTTCGCGTAATCCCCAGCCGGCAAATGAAACAGGAATCAATGCGATAAGGAAGATGACTGGTACAACTAGAAGAAATGTAATTAGATTAACGTTGACACCGAGTGCGTAACCGAGCAATGCATAGGTAACAATGCCGTTGAAATGTACGATTGCAGAAGTCCACAGCTGCTCCCATAAAGTCGCACCTTTTTTAAAGGCCCACACATCAGTAAATACCTGAGCCAACTTAATAAGTATTGAATTTTGTATAAATTTAAGTGTGAAATGGTGTGCAGCCCACGCGGCTAAAATTATTGCCAGACCGCCACCAACCGAAATTGCGCACAAAGTAATAATCAACTCTGGGTGAGATGGGAATAGCCTAGCATAAAGTGGTAATGTGATTGCGGTAGCCAGTAACAAAAACATAAGCCCAGATACGCGGTCTAAGATTGCGGAACGGATAGCTATGCTCAATCCCAATGGTTTTTTGAGAATGGCCATTCTGATTATATCTCCTCCCAAGCTTGTAGGCATAACTTGGTTGAACCACAAACCAACAAAGTGAGCACGAAGTGAAGTCGAGAGAACGAGATTTCCCCCTAAAACTCGGGCAATATACACACACCGCAAAGCGGAAAATACTTGTGCGACCCAGAATATTATTAAAGCTAAAAACATTAACGAATATTGCGCTTGCTTTAATGCGATGCCCACATCAGACCATGCGATGGAACGTGACACAATATACAACGAGCCAACACTGACAAGTGTTTTTAATGCAAGCATCAAGACTGCCTTCAATTGATCAGTCCATTCTGCGTATCTATAGTTTTGTTAATCTCCTCTTGTTCTGTAATTTGGCGAAGCAAACTTAATTCTTGAACTAGCAGCCGGCTATCCAGCTCCAGACGATGTATCTTGACGGTCAGCCGATGTATAAAGATAAAAAGAATGGCGAACAACAGCCCAAACATTACGACAAATGGGAACTCCACACCAGCCAAGCCAGCCAACCAGAAAGCGAACCGTGGAAATGCTACAAAGGTGATTGGGACAATAGCTACCATAGAGAGCATAACTAGATCGTAAATATCCAGTTGGCGGCGCGCTGTCTTGCGTATGATAAAAAACATATATCCAATCGCAAAAATGGCGATGAGAATTACTGTATTAATGGCAATCATATTCAACTCTAATTATTGTGGGGTCGCGCGCATCAGTCGCGCTAAGGCAATGTAACCAAGCACCCGAAGCATATAGATTATAGGCTTCAAGCCGATAATAGAACTACTTCCGTGTTCACGTGCTCGCATCTGGGCTGATATCTCACCTACTGTAAAACCCTCCTTCAGTGCCCAAGCAAGTGAAATTGGCTCTGGAAAGTCATGTGGGTAGTGATTAGCAAAGAATGCAATTGCTTCTCGATCCATTAACCGCATCCCACTTGTCGGATCAGTGATGTGACATTGAGAGAACAATGTATTCAGGGCCCAAGCAATTGCCTGTCCTCCAAATCGCCGTGCCCATGTTGAACGAAACGTATCGTGTTGCAAATATCTACTACCAATTATGATCGAACGAGGCTCCTTGCCATAAGCTTGCAGAAGCTTCGCTACTTCGCTAGGAGGATGCTGCCCATCACCATCTAACTGTACACAAAAATCAAACCCATTACTAAACGCGTATTTGATACCCGTCTGAACAGCACCACCTATGCCAAGGTTTCTTAGCAATTTAACTGTAGGTGATAAACGCCTAGCAACATTATAAGTTTCATCACGAGAACCATCATCAATCACTATTGTTTCATATCCTTGTTGACAGCCAGATATTTCCCCCAACAAGGCTGTAATTGCGCCCTGCTCGTTGTAGCAAGGTATGATGACCAACACACGAGGTGATCTCATGACTTACCACCTAACTTTTGTGTCACATTAAACAAGAATACCTGCCAGTAAATAAAAGCTACCCGACGCGGAAGATTCTCCATTTTGGTGGCTGGTGTGCCAAATAACGCTCGTATCCCCTGCAACCACAAATCAAGACCGCGCTTTAACTTCTGGATAAAGAATGTACGGATTAATAACTTCCGGCGTCGTTCGAGTGTTTCATAGTTTGCACGGCCCTTGGGCGAAAAGCTAATCAGTGCTGAGTTGTCATTTAGTGATATCCCGCTTTTTGCGTGTAGCCGACTTCCGGCAAAAGGCGCAACTACAAAAACGGCAACTTCATCCAAGCCCGCCTTAACCATTCGTAGCAGATAATCATTTGATGCCACGAAGTCCTTTTCTGTCTCATCAGGATGCCCAACTAAAAGACAGGCCTGTGTACGAATACCATTTGCTCGGCAAGTAGTAATTAATTCGATTCCATGATCGTGATTAAATTTTTTGCCAATGACCTGCATTAGTTCATTGCTACCTGACTCTGGGCTAATGGATATGTATCGACACCCGGCTTTTGCGAATAGGGAGATTTTGTCGATATGAAGCGTTTCCGCTTTTGTCCCGCTGACAAAATAAAATCGAATGTTTGCATTGCGCTCAATCAGCAATTCGCAAATCTTCTCCCACCGATCATGCTGCACAGTTGGGTTCAAATCTTCCACCTGAAAATCGTGGACGCCATATTGGTCACGTAAATCGATAATCTCTGCTACCACTTGTTCAGGTTCATTTCCTCGCCAACGACGATTGTTGGTTTCAGGGACAACGCAAAAATCACAGGGATAGGGACAGCCACGGGATGTCAGAATTGGTAGATATTTGGATGTTTTGGGGCCGTGTGAATAAGGGAGATTCCAATACCCAACTAAATTGACAAGATCCCATGCTGGTTTTGGATACTGCAAACCCTTCATCGTGATTCTTTCTGGAACAGGCGATGATTCACGTGTAATTAGATTCTTTGGTATGGGTGCTGAACCGCTTTCAGTTATTTGTTTTTTGATTTCATCCCAATTAAAGTAAGGCTCACCGCAAATAAGGACATCTGCGCCAACCTCAAAATAATCCGAAGCCACTCGTTGGAGAGAATATGCAGTTACTGCTTGCGAATTCTCCAAAATCGCAATGGGTACACGCGGGAAATTTTGTTTGAGTAAGGCAACTATAGAAAGCAACTCCTGATGTGACATGTAGGAAATCGCATACAGAATAAAAGCCTCCGTTTGCTGCAGAATGCCTAAATTTATGTAGCGACTTATCGATATCCCTTGGAGATAATAGTCGCCCGAATCCGACAATTGGCGGGGATCATTCCCGAAAAGGTCTATGAGAGACACTTCGTCGCCATATTCTCGTGCAAACGCGGCCAAAGTAGCCAGTTCAATCGGCCAATACGGTACCCCAGAGCCGAGAAAGTCACCCTTCTGGATGGCCAATCTCGGCGAAATCAACGTCAAGTTCATTGTCAATCAAGCACTGGATAATGGTTAGTACGCTCCCGTTCTTGCTGCCATGGTTGGCGCTTGCCACTCGCCAACCAATCCGCAAATCCATAGCCTATATCCATGGCATCCAACGTGCCTATATAGTTGAATGCACCTTGACGACCAATGGAACGGAAATTATCAAATTGATCCAACGATTGAATGAGCTCGGTTAGCCCAGATTCATATCCTGTGCGAAAAACAGGATAGCTTTGTGGTAAGCGAATAACGCGCTGGCTAAGCACTTTAAAGTCGGTATATCCCATTTCTGCCAATCCCTTTACAGCCTCAACACACAATTCGTTATCAGTCTTACCCGCAAGCGGCCGATCCGGTCCACTCATAATTTCACAGCAGACAATGCTGCCCTTCTTGGTCATTTCAGGATCAAACGACTCTTGCTCACTTAGTCTGTGAAATATGATATTGGGATCTGGAACAAACACCCATGACTCATCAAGCACACTTGTGCGATCAACGTGCAAGAAAACCAATAGCAAATCATTCAGAGTTACCACTTTATCAACCAACGTCGGCAAATGTTTCGGCAAAGATTCACTTAACAACCTAGTTGTATATGACAAAGGCAATGTAGACACAACTTGATCATCAGACCCTATTGCGATCAGCCCTTCCGTGCCATTAACTTGGTAATGGATTTCCCTTATTGTTCCTTTATCCGCAACAAGACGTGTTACTTTGTGCTCGAACAAGAATTTGCCTTGGGAACCTGATTTCGTTTCGATTGCAGACCATATACGCCCCAATCCACCTTTTGGATAACGGAATGTTAAAGCTTCAAATTCACTATTTTTTTTCAGTTTCAACAAACGACCCAGTACCTCAATCAATGAAGGTGTCTGCACACGGCCCCGAGAAAGCTTCACATCCAATTTTTGAGGATTACCCCAAAGCTTTACGGCGATGGGCTTGAACAGCACTTCGTATAGTGGCATGCCCATGCGATTTGCCAAGTCTTCCTCAAATGTACTTGGATTATTCGATATAAAAATATTTTTAATGCGGGCAATTCCATAACCCGCTACCATTCGAAGGAAGGCTGGCATCCCAAACACACATGCTAGTGAAAAAGGTGATGGTGGGTATGGTAGGTAATGACCATTCATATAGATGCTGCTAATCTTTTCTCGGGTGAGCCAGTCAGACGCAGGGAGCAAGCTTTCAACTCGGCGAATCAATTTACGATCCAGCGTAAAAATCTTGTGTGGCCCTAAATCATGCTTGCCAATATCACCCCAATCTACAGTCTGAGCTAACCCACCCAGACAAGGACCTTTCTCCAGCAGAACAAAGTCACCACCATTCGCATCAATCAAACAATCCGCAACAGCCATGCCAGCTGGGCCGGCACCAAGAATATATGTTGTAATTTTCTGATC
>VFSW01014586.1_pt1 | contig 10851 bp, 9 predicted proteins | sample 5358111 | NCBI WGS metagenome assembly VFSW01 (sample SAMN11554181, study PRJNA540505) | mine drainage metagenome | isolation source: sediment from site ElyBrook_90M | place: USA: Ely Copper Mine, Vershire, VT | collected 2017
ATGCGGATCCGAACGCCGACCTGAACGTATGGATTTCGAGTGGGGGGATGCATTTATGGAACCCTGGACAGACCCGCCCGTCGACGAATTGGGAGGCCGAGATCGATGGGCTCATGCCGCGGCAGATAAGTGAACTGGACGCACGGCGGCGGAAGAAACTGTTTGACCGGGTTCAAGCCCTGATCGCCGAACATCTGCCGGTGATCTGCACGGTAAGTCCGGACATTCTCGCCGCGGCGAAGGTCGGGCTTGCAAACTTTTCCCCAGCCGCGATCCCCCCCTATACGCTCTGGAACGCCGAACAACTCTATTGGAAGGCTACCTCCGGTCCCGGTGGAGCGCCGCACCCAAAATGAAGGGAGCCGCCATTGAGAGCGCAAGGCGCCGGCCCCAGGCAAGCTGGAGCGATGAGGACCTGATTCGCGAGTGTCTGGATGGGGAAGATAGCGCCTGGAGTGCATTGATCGAGAAGTACAAGAATCTGGTTTACTCAGCGCCGGTGAAGTACCGCATGTCGCCGGAGGACGCTGCGGACATATTCCAGTCCGTATGGCTGGAGGCTTACAAGGAGATGGGAAAGCTGCGGAGTCCGGGCGCATTTCGCGGATGGCTCATAACAGTCACCACGAACAAGTGCTTCCAGTGGAGTCGAAAAACCGCCCGTCAGTTGTCTGACAGTGAGGCGCCTGAAGTAGTCGACCATCGGCCGCTCGTGCGAGAGTTGCACCTGCAGATGGAGCGGGACCAGACGCTGCGGGAGGCGATCACCAGTCTCCCGGATCGCTGCCGGGAGATGATTAGGCTGCTGTTCTTCACTGAGCCTCCTATCACTTACCGCGATCTTGCCGAGCGGCTGGGTTTGGCGGAGGGCTCCATCGGATTCATTCGCGGCCGGTGCCTCAAGAAGCTGCGCGCGGCGCTTGAAGACCGGGGCTTTTGATGAAGGCGGGCGCGGTCGCCGCCGGTGGCCATTGATGAGCTTTGGACAACCCAGCGATTGGATTTCTGCGCTAGCGGAAGAGGTTGGAGAAGCGGAGAGGCGGGCCCGGTTTGATCGCCACGCAGTGTTCCACACGAGTGAAACGTTGGCTCTGCTCCAGGCCGAAGTGAGCCGGCAGGCCTATAGCAACAAGGAGAATGCGCAACGACTGGCGCTTGCGGCCGGTTGGCTGGCCGACAAGCTTGGCGACGAGGCGAGCCGCGCTACCGCCGAACGGTGCTTGGGCCATGTGCTGTACGTAGAATCCCGTTACGAAGAAGCCCTGGGCCATTATGAGCGTGCGCTCGATCTGATCGAGAACGGCGGACGGCCCCTGGATGCGGCTCGGACGATGGCGAGCGGGCTGCAGTGCTTGATCTATCTGGATCGCTACGAGCAGGCGCTCGACTGGGCCGCCAAGGCGGAGGCGATCTTCCGGGCCGAGAGCGACGAGCTACGGCTGGCGCGTTTGTGGAGCAATACCGGCAATATTCATTACCGGCAGGACCGGCACCAGGAAGCGCTGCGCCTGTACCGTAAAGCGTATCCGGCACTGGTCCGGCTGGGCGACCCAAAAGATGTGGGCGCGGTGCTGAGCAACATGGCGGTCTGCTCGATCAGCATGGGAGAATTCCGGCGGGCGCTCTTATATTACAGCCGGGCGCGCGCGTTTAGCGAGAGGCACGATCTGAAGCTGTTAGTGGCTGCGGCGGATTACAACATCGCATATCTGCATTATTTGCGAGGTGAGTATCTTCTTGCCAAGAAGCTTTATGGCGCGTCGCGAAAGCATTGCGAAATAGCCGGCGACCGCTATCACGCGGCGCTATGCGACCTGGATGAATCGGAAGTATTGCTCGATCTGAACCTGAACGAGGAAGGCGAGCATTTAGCACGGCGGGCCGCGGCGGGTTTTGCTGCCCTAAGCATGCCGTATGAGCGGGCCAAGGCGCTCGTCCATCTTGCCATTGCGCTGAGCCATCGGGGCCTGGCCGGCGGGGCATTGACGGTGTTTCAGCAGGCGAGGCGAATTTTTGTGGCGGAGAAGAACGCGGTTTGGCCCGCGCTCATAGACATGGACCTGGCCATCTTATGGCGGCAGCGGGGCGACTTCGCCAAAATGGGGCGGCTGTGCCGGAAGGCGTACAAGCCGCTAGCCGGGTCGGCTATGCCTGGACGCGCGGCGCTCTGCGAGCTTCTGTTGGGCGAACTGAGCCTGCGGCGCGGAGAGTTAGATGCCGCGCGCCAATGGAGAAGACGGGCCAGCGCACGGCTGCAGGATTCGATCACGCCTGTCCTCAATTGTCACGCGGAGCATCTTGAGGGTCAGATCGAAGAACGTGCTGCGAATGCCCAAGCCGCATGGGGGCGCTACTATCAGGCACTCGCTTCAATCGAGAACATTCGCAGCGGATTATGGAGCGACGATGCGCGGATCTCGTTCTTGCGCGACAAGCTGCCGGTGTACGAGAGTCTGGTCGCTCTGCTGCCGCGGTTACCGGGTCGCCGGGACGGCGAAGCCCTGCAGCTTTCGAAAAAGCCAAGGCACGGAGCCTCTCGGAGCATGTGGCGGCCGTTGCGGTTGAGCGTGCGGACGGCGAAAAGCAGGACCCACTGCTCCGCCGGGAGAGGCTGGACCTGCATGCCCTTTACAGGCAATTGGAAAACGCCACCCTGCGGCGACTCCCGAATCTCACGGCGCTGCGCGATCGGATTCGCCAAAGGGAACGGGTATACCTGAGACTGAAGGAGAGTGCGGGGGACGTGGCTCCGGACATGCCGGGGAGGAGTCTTTCGGAAGAGGAACTCATGGCGGCGGCTCCACCGGGGACTGCGCTGCTGAATTACTTCGAAGTCGAGGGGCGGCTGCACGTTTGTTTGCTCCAGGACGGAGATGTGAAGACGATTCCCGCCGGCAATGCGGAGGCGGCGCGTCATCACCTGCGGCTCCTGCAGTTGCAGGTGTCGAACCACCAACTCGGGCCGGCGTACCTCCCGCTGTACGGAAATATTTGGCGGGCCGCCACCGAGGCGCACTTGCAATCCTTGTATGACGCTGTGTTTGCACCCGTGGCGCCCCATTTGAAGGCCGGACACCTGATTGTGTCCCCCCATGGCTTTCTTCATCACGTGCCTTTCCATGCGCTCAAACAGGGTGAGCGGTTTCTAGTGGACGATTTCAATATCTCGTACACACCGAGCGCTACCGTGTTCGTGCATTGCCTTCGGCTCAAGGCCGCCCAGGAGGACCGGTCACTGGTAATGGGGGTAACCGATGAGCGCGCCCCGTATATGCGGGCAGAGGCGCGTCTGGCAGCGGAACATCTTCCCGGGGCCGAGCTTTTTCTCGGCGAAGAGGCGAGGCAGCAGGTGCTGATCCAGAGAGGTTCCCTCTATCGCTACCTGCATCTGGCAACCCACGGTCTTTTCCGGGCTGATAATCCGGCGTTCTCCTACATCCGGCTGGCCGATTCATGGATGACAATGCTGGATCTGGAGGACCTTCGGCTCCAGGCAGACCTGGTGACTTTGTCAGGATGTGGTACAGGATTGAGCGCGGTGGTGGGCGCGGGGGAGACAATCGGGCTCATGCGCGGACTGCTGAAGGCAGGTGCGCGGAGTCTTTTGTTGAGCTTATGGGACGTACACGACGAGTCAGCTTGGGAATTCTTCCGCCTTTTCTACACGAAACTGGCATCGGGCGGCGGAAAGGCGGCGGCTCTGCGCACCGCCTCGCTTGGGGTACGTCAGCGATTTCCGCACCCGTTTTATTGGGCGCCGTTCATTCTGGTAGGGGATTTTGAGGGAAAACGTACAACAACCTGAGAACCGGCGTGGATCTTTGCCGAAATTCTTGCAGCTCTTCTATATTTTTTGCTGCTGGCTCGGCTCTATATGACATGCTCCACGGCTGACACGGGGCAGGATAGGAAGTGCCAATGAGCCACTACGGGCCCGAGCGTTGGGTGGATTTCGTCAGGCGCGTGCTCCCCGAGTGTGAGCGCTCGGCGATGCTGAGACACATCGATGAAGGATGCGAGCCCTGCCGGCGAGAGGTTGAATTGCTGTTGGCCGTGCACACGTTTTCCCGGCAGCAGCGCGAGGCGGAGCCTCCAGTTGATGTGGTGCGGCTGGCGCAGGCTATCTATACGCCGCCCCCGAGAAGGGAAGGCGCGCTGCGGCGGCTGGTAGGACGCCTGGTGTTCGACAGTTTCGCGCAGCCGGCCGTTGCGGGAGTACGGCAAGTGGGGAGCGCCGGGCAGCAGATGGCTTTCGAGGCGGGCCAATACCACATCGATCTGCGCCTGCATGGGGAGATGGATTCCAGCCGCATAGCGTTGGCCGGACAAATTGTGAGCCGGGAAGCACCGCAGGGCGGACTTGGAGCGTCGAGCATCGAGCTGTTGGCCGGGCGGAAGGTCGTGGCCGAAGCGGCGAGCAACGAATTCGGTGAATTCTGCCTGGAATTTTAGATAGCGAAAAATCATCGCCTTCGGATTTCGCTGCCGCAGGAAAGAATCGAAGTGATCGTGCCGCTGGAAACGCTTCCGGAAGACGATCCGGGCATAGCGTAAGTATCTTAAGCGGATAACCAGGAGATTTCTGATGATACGTCGTATTACAAAAATCGCTACGTGGCTGGCCTGGATTGCGCTGCCTTTAATGGCGCAGACCACGCAAACATCTTATGTGCTGGATGTTTCGGCCTCGAATCTGTCGCACGTTTTAAGCCAGTACGGGCTGACCCTGGTACAGTCGCTGAACAACGAGGATTCTTCGTACCTGGTGACAGCGCCATCGAGCATCCCATCCGCTACGCTGATCGCGCAGGTGACGGCGAACCCGGCGGTGAGCGATTTCGAAGCGAATGCGTCGGTCCAGGAAGTAGAGGCGGATCCGTTATCTAAGGTGACGCCTGACATATCGAGCATCCAGGCGATGCTCACGAACCTGACAACTCAGAACTATTACGGGGCGACGGTGCTCGGGGCCTATGTGAGCCAACCGGCGGCGCAGCAGATCGAGCTTACAGCGGCGCAACAGGCAGTTTCTGGCAGCCCCGGCCCGATCGTGGCGATTATCGACACCGGCGTGGATCCCTATCATCCGGCGCTATCCAGTTCGCTGATGACTGGCTATGACTTTACCCGCAACCAGGTGGGGATTCCGTCGGAGTGGGAGGACCTGGACGCGGCTTCGACGAGTGCGTTGCAGTATTCGAGCACGCTTCCGGCCACGTCTAAGACCGACCCAATCATCCTGAATCAGTCGACAGTGGTGATCCTGGATCAGTCGACGGTGGTCATTCTGGATGGCGGCGGCTCGACGCCCAGTCATTTCGGGCACGGAACAATGGTGGCTGGCCTGGTGCACCTGGTAGCCCCGCACGCTATGATCATGCCGCTGAAAGCGTTTCTGGCGGATGGTTCTTCGGACACGGCGAACGTGATCCGGGCGATCTATTACGCCGCCGACAATGGGGCGAAAGTGATCAGCATGAGCTTCAGCTCCGAGACGGAGTCGGCGGGTATCCATGCGGCCATCAACTACGCTGAGTCTCGAGGGATTATCTGTGTCTCGGCGGCGGGCAACGATGGCGAGCAGGAAGTGGTGTACCCCGCCTATCAGGACGGCGTGGTCGGAGTTGGGTCTGTTAACGCCGCGCTGCAACGAAGCACATTCACCAATTACGGTGTCGATAGCGTGAAGATGGCCGCGCCTGGCGAAGCGTTGCTGACGACATATCCGGGAAGCAATTACGCCGGCGTTTGGGGAACGTCGTTTAGCACGGCGCTCGTATCGGGAGCGGCGGCATTAGTGCTCGAAGCGAATCCGGGAACCAGTGCGGGATCTGTCCAGGATGCGATCGAGTCGTCATCTCCGCTGAACTCATCCTTGGGTCTCGGCGACGGGACGCTCGACGCAAAGTTTGCGATCGCCAACGCGACGGGCGGCGGCAACTAAGTGGACGCGTTCGTGGCCACGGCGTCAGCACACACCGTTTTCGCTCGTGACGTAAATACGCACCACTCCAGCTTACGCTCGGCCGTCTGCCAACTGGCCTGACGAATTCCGGACTGCACAGGCCTTGAATGGCACATCGGTTCGACGTGCACGGCGCTGGGATTCCACCCGACGCCGTGCTCGAGCACGCGGCTAAGACGCTGTTCCACAAATTCGCGCCGCAGCCGATCGCGCACGCTAACGTCGGTGCATCTCACGCCGCGTCTGCGCAGACAATCCGCAATGCCGGAATTCATACGCCAGTAGCTACACCGGCCATGGACGCCCCACCGCGGCAAGCGTTCCTTTGCGCCCAAACAACACACCATCGCCGATGTTGAAGTTACAGCGCCTTCTCGAATCGCGCGCGCAATGCGCTCGCAGACGGCGCCGGTAAATCCGAAATCGTCGGCGTTCTCGATTCCCTGAAAGCTTCCCCCGGGCGCGGAGCCGTTGGCGCACTTTATCATTGCTTCTGAATTGAATAGAGGACAGTCATGCCGCACGAAATATAGCCGGCGAAAAATTTCTTTTACGCTCAAAACTATATTTCCTTTGCACGCACACACTCTTTTGCACCGAGAAGAGACATGAATGTGCAACGAGTTCTGCTGTACTGCCGGCACACGATAGGCATCGGCCACCTGGTCCGGAGTCTGTCGATCGCCAAGGCCCTCGCCCCGCAGTTCGATGTGTTAATGGCCTTGGGCGGCGAGCGGATCGAGGGTCTCACACTGCCGGCCAATATCCGTTACTTCGAACTCCCTCCTATGGCCGGCCCGCACGAGCGCTTGCAGCTTGGCGAGGAATTCGGAAATCCGCTGCTGGCAGCGGCGAAGAGGTGGCAGCCCGATGTGATTCTGACTGAGCTCTATCCGTTCGGCCGGAAGTCCTTCGACTCCGAACTCCGCCCCATGCTCCGTTGGGCGAACACGCTGCCCGAAAAACCGCTGGTGGTTTCCAGCGTTCGCGATATTTTGGTTCGCCGTGCTGATGCCGAATCGTTCGAGCAGCGCGTGTTGGAGCTAATTCGTTCTTACTTCGATCTCGTACTGGTGCACGGCGACGAGCGGTTCGTCCCCCTCGATCTGACTTTCTCCCGCGTGGCTGCGCTGTCCTGCCCGGTCCGCTATACCGGTTATGTCGTGCGGGGCCAGGCGCCCGCTCGCGCCGCAGCCATTGAGCCGCGCGTCGTTGTGAGCAACGGCGGTGGAAGATGTGAACCTGGACAGCGATTGCTGCGTGCCGCAATCTGGGCGGCGCGGCGCTATCCGGAGCGCCTTCCATACACCTTTGAAGTTTATGCCGGGCCTGTGGCGCCTGCTGCCGTATACGAGGATTTGTGCGCGCTCTCCGAAGGGGCTGCGAACATCCACGTCGCACGCTTCACTCCGGATCTCGGCGCTCGGCTAAGGGGTGCCATGCTCTCCATCAGTATGGGTGGCTATAACACTGTGCTTGATCTGCTTGGCACCGGAATTCCTTCGCTGATCTATCCGGAATACGGCAACGGCGACAACGAACAGGAGGTGCGCGCCGAGCGACTGGAAAAGATGGGCGCGGCCGACGTGCTTTGCGCCGAAGATCTTCATCCCGCCCGTCTAACCGAGGCGATCACGCGAGTGCTCGTCCGCAAGCCCGCGACCATCGAAATCGACCTCAACGGCGCGGAAAACACGTTGCGAATTCTGGAGCAGACGCTGGCCCAACGCCGCACTTCGGCGCCTGTATTGGCGCACTGCGCCCAATAACGAAAGAGGGACATACGGCATGCGCATTCTTGTTTACTCCCACGATAGCTTCGGCCTCGGCAACATACGCCGGATGCTCGCCATCTGTGAGTACCTGCACAAAACAGTGAGGGATGCCTCGATCCTCATCATCAGCGGGTCTCCCATGTTGCAGGGATTCCGCGTTTTGCAAGGGATCGATTACATCAAGCTCCCCTGCCTGAAGCGATCCGTTGAAGGAGAGCTCGACGTCCGGTTTCTCGACATCGAGACCGCAGAAATCGTCCGGCTGCGGAAGGAGCTCATCCAGAGCACGATGGCTAGCTTCCGCCCGGACGTCGTTTTAGTGGACAAAAAACCGGCCGGGCTCGCCGGCGAACTTCGCCCCGCCATGGAGTGGGTGCGTCGCAGGTTGCCAGCCACCCGCACCTACCTGGTGTTGCGCGACATTCTGGACGACCCAGAAGTGACCATTCAACAGGGGCGGAAAAGCGGCGCCTACGAGACAGCGGATTGGTGTTACGACGGACTCCTTGTTATAGGCGCGCGCGAAATCTTCGATGTCTGCGCCGAGTACGCCTTCCCCAGTGCCCTGCGCGGCAAGGTGCATTTCTGCGGCTACGTGGCCCGCACGCGGCGCGTCCGGCCGCGAAAGGAAACACGTTTCGTGTTAGGGGCGAAAAACGATGAACGGTTGGTCTTGGTCACTACGGGGGGAGGAGAGGACGGCTACAAACTTTTGCACACCTATCTGAAATCCTTGCGCCTTGCGCCGGTCCCTGATTGGCGGAGCGCGGTTATCACCGGCCCGGATTTACCCGCTGCGCAAGCCCGTGAGATTCGCGATCTAGCGGAGCAGGCCGGCGGCGTCCTGGTCATCGAATTCACCAACGACATGATCAGCTACATGAACGCAGCTGATTGTGTTGTGTGCATGGGCGGATACAACACCATTTGCGAGATCCTCACACTCGGGAAACCGGCCGTTGTGGTCCCCCGCGCCCGTCCCGTGGCCGAGCAGCAGCTTCGTGCCACACGGATGGCCGGACTGGGGCTGTTTCGAGCGCTCCAGGAAGAGCAACTGGAGCCGGTCGCGCTGCGCAAGGCCGTGGAAGCGGAACTGAGCCGCGGGACCAGGCCGACTTCGGTTTCCACCTTGCTCGACATGGGCGCGTTGCCTCGAATCCGAGAGATCGTTCAGGGCCCGCCGGACTTGCCGGAGCTGGGGCTCGGGCAAACGGTCGCGGCTGAGGAGGTTTACTAAATGGCTACAGCCAAGCAACTGAAGGTAGCCTATCTGGTCAAGACGTATCCGAGACTATCGGAAACCTTCATCCTGAATGAGATTCTGGGCCTGGAGCGGCTTGGACTGGAATTGCACATCTTCTCCCTGCGCCGCCCCAGCGCTGAAGCCGTGCACCCTAAAGTGGCTCAGGTCAAGGCGCCTGTCACCTATATTCCGGGTCCCGGGCTGTTTTGGCATCCCGGCGACGCCCTGCGCGTCCTGTGGCGCCAAGCACGGTACGCGTTTACCAGCTTCACGCATTATCGCGATACGATCCGTTTCGCGCGCTGCCAGAGATCCGAGCATCCGCTGAAGAATTTCCTTCAGGCCGGTTATCTCGCCCGAATCCTGCAGGAGCACGGATTTTCCCACCTACACGCGCATTTCGCCAACCTGCCGACCTCGGTGGCTGAGATCGCCAGCCGGCTCACCGCAGTCCCCTACAGCTTTACCGCGCATGCGAAGGATATCTATCTGTCCCCTGCCGACGATCTCCGCCGGAAAATGGCGGGAGCACGATTTGTTCTTACGTGTACTGGATACAACGAGCGCTACCTGCGCGAACTCGATCCCAACGCGCCCGTAAAGGTGGCCTATCACGGCATCGACGTCGAACTGTTTGGCGCCGGTTCGCCGGCCGAGCCAGCCGTGCGGCCTTTGATTTTGAGCGTCGGACGGTTCTGCGACAAAAAAGGCTTCCCCGACCTGATAGATGCCTGCGGAATCTTGCGTGATTGCGGACGCCGGTTCGACTGCCGCATCATCGGCTTCGGCCCTCTGGAAGCGGATCTAAGAAGACGCATTGATTCGCTGGGGCTGCAAAGCATGGTCCGCATCGAGGGGCCGATGACCCAGGCCGAACTAGCCCGGCAATACCGGCAGGCGCGCATGTTCGTTCTTCCTTGCCGCATCACCGAGGGCGGCGACCGCGACGGGATTCCAAATGTGCTGCTCGAGGCTATGGCATCGCAGGTTCCCGTAGTCTCTACACCGGTGTCCGGGATTACGGAGTTGATTCGTCCGGCGGTGAACGGCATCCTCGCTGGGGAGCACGATGTGAAGGCGCTGGCCGCAGCGATGGATCTGTTGCTTCAAGACGAGGTTTTGGCACGGCGACTCGGGACGCAGGGACGTGAAACCGTGCTAAGCCAGTTCGAAATGTACACCAGTGCCAAGCGCATTTTCGATATTTTCGCCGCCCAGACCGGCATCTCCGGCGCGGGAGTCCGCTCCGGAGGAGAGGAGTTACTCGATGTCCGGCCATAATCATTCGTTTCGTGAGTTGGCGAGCGGCTTTGTGCGGTTGTTTCGCGCGTTTCGCCCCGAGATTGCCCGGCAAAGGAAACTCATTGCCGGTGCGGCGGCGGCCGTGTTGCTTACCACAGTGTTTCAGATTCTGGAACCGTGGCCGCTCAAATTCATTTACGACCAATTGTTCGGCGCATTTGGCCAGCGGCGCGGAAGCCGCGCCTGGTTCTTAGCTGGGTGGAGTCCGGAACGGATTATCGGCTCCGCGGTAGTGGCGATGATTTTGATGGCCATTCTGGCGGCGCTAACAAACTATCTGAATTCGGTGCTGCTCGCTGTCGCCGCATCGCGCGTGCTGGCCGATGTCCGGCTCAGGCTGTTCTCGCATATCGCCAATCTTTCGATTTCATTCCACAACCGTAGCCGGACGGGGGATCTTACGGCGCGGGTAATTTTCGATATTGACCGGGTTCGCGAGGTGCTCGTAACCTCCATCGTGCCATTCATCTCTTACAGTCTCACCCTGGCCGCGATGCTCGGCGTAATGTTCTGGATGAACTGGCGGCTGGCTCTGATTGCGGTGGTTGCGTTCCCAGTGTTTTTTC